>Ga0222718_10000028_pt1 | contig 160539 bp, 132 predicted proteins | sample C33_27DmetaG_FD_165045 | JGI IMG/M metagenome (GOLD analysis project Ga0222718, IMG submission 165045) | Estuarine water microbial communities from San Francisco Bay, California, United States - C33_27D | ecosystem: Environmental > Aquatic > Marine > Unclassified | place: USA: California...
TCTTCAAATAACCGAAAGTCACCCGTCGCATTGAGCAGGTCCAGATAATCGGCACTGCCAACACCAATATCAAATGGATAGACTTTCACGGGACCAATGCTGGATCCGCCTGAATAGTTTTGAGAAATCATAAACCGCGCTGGTCCAGGAGTCGAGCCGTCGGCGGGTGCCTGAGTCCCTTCCAGAAATGAGGATGCCGGAAAAACGGGGGCAACATTGTTATTGCTCGCAGACGAAGAATTTGCTGATAGTTCTGAAACAGAACCAATCGTCAAACGGCGATCATTTCCAGTGCCTAAACCATTCAATGCACCTGATTGAAGTGTGAGACGACGCTCATTAAATGTGGTAGTAGGTGCATCAACTAAGGGGTCCAATCCAGTTGCCCATTCTTGTGGACGTACCACAATCTGAAAAATATCATTGTTAATATTGAATTGATTGCCAGCACTTCCAAAATCGAATGCCGAAACATTCTCTAACTCCAGAAAAAAGAACTGGTGACGTCTGGTGTCATCCCATTCGGTCGCTTCATGATCCACGGGATTATTGGAACTATCCTCGACAACATCAGTGTAAATCGCAGTCCCTTCACTTAATGCCAGCAACTGTTCTTCCACACCGTAAACAACTCCCCGTTGACCACCCGCATCAATGTCCGTGGTATCGGTTGAACCGAATCCGGTCCCCGCGTAAGGGTAGTCGTCCAGATTCCAGCCATCGGCCAGATTGATGTCATATTCGAACTTGGTCATCACGTGATCGGGGTCCATGTAATCGACCATATTGACGGCGATTTGTGCCATCTCGCGACATTGAGTCAGTGAGTAGAGGTTACGTGTGGGATTATTCGACGTCGTTAGATAATTCGTGCCATCGGTTCCACCCCCCAAGACATATAACATCGTATAAATGTCGCGTGCCAATTTCTGGCGATCAATTCGTGCCAAGATTTCCTGAGCCGCCGGGCTGGTACTCGGCAATGTTGGAAAGCCGGGGAGATTGGTAAATCGACTGGAACGAAAACCGGACTGACTGACAACTGCCGTTGCACCGACACCAGTTGTGGGATGTGGAGTCAACGGGCGAAAGGCAAGGTCGTTGATGGAATCAAAATCGAGCACGCCATTGACCTGCAACTTCCTTTGGAGTTTGCGAAAGTCATTCGCATTTTTGTCGGTCACTTCCTGAAACAGCAACTCGCGTAAAGCGGGTCGAAACGGTTGACGATTGTCAGTCAGAGGTATCGCTGTGAGCGTCGGTGGAAAATCGGGGATCCCATCCGTATCGGCATCACCAAATTCCCAAGGACGTGCTACCGCCGGCCCGAGACCATAATAGGTGCGCGAGTACGCTTTCAAATCGCTGGAAAGTGTCGTGAATTTTGATCGAATCTTTTCTTCTCGGGCACCATCGACAAAGTTGAATGATGCCAGATTGAGCAAACGCCCGGTTGTTCCCGTTGCACCAAGATCAAATCTCGAAAGCTGCATCAAGGCACTTTCCGAGACTTCAAATATTGAATCATCCACCTGAGAACTCGCAAGTTCGGGGTCAACAACCGATTCCAAGGCTTCATCGAAATAGTTGCGAACAAATCCGCTCGGCATCAGATTCGAGCCAAGCAACGAAGTCCAGGCGACGTTACTGTTGGACGCAACATTTCCAAAGGCCGGAAAGATATTCCGTCCACCAGTGTCGGTATGTAGCAACCGAACTCGACCATTTCCACCATTCACATTGGTGCCGGTCGCAAAGATGTCGAGTGGATGTCCGAACGAGGGATTCCAAAACTCTGGATTCGCACCACTCACTCCTGTCAGTTGGTTTGTGTTGTCATCAGTTCCCGTCGTTCCCGGCCAGGGGAAGTTTGAGGAGTTGCGTGTGGTGTATAACGCAGCCTGATCGAAGGCGATTTCCTCGCCATGCCGTCCTGCGTATTGGGCAATTTTGTCACCCAGACCAGCGGGGATCGGTGACCCACCACCAAATTCGGGGCGACCATGTAACAGATTCCACAATTCCATGTTGGAGAGTTCTCCCCAACCTGCAGGCGTGTGGCCAAACAAATACTCGTGCTGTTCAGTGGCTGTTCCAGCCGCTTCACCGGGGCCAGAACTCAACACCCATCCCGGGTTAATTTCAGAGCGGGTGATACCGAAATTCGAGCTACTGAGAAAATCGCCCGCTCCACCCGGATCTCCAAACGGAGCAACATTAATACCTGTCCCCCCTTGCACAATGTACTTCGAGGAATTGCCGTGAACATTCAGATTCATCAACGCCTCAGCGTCCAAAATTGTCGCCGCCACCAAAGGGACAAACAGACGGCCAGTCGTCGCATCGACTTGTACCGGGTAGCCAATATCCATATAGACGGCATCATTCCAACCGCGACCGGTTGGGTCGGCGTCATATTGATAGTTCCCATCCAGATTACTATCGCCCCAGTGCCCGTCATCCGGTGTCGGTACAGATCCCCAGAATGTTGTTGTCAAAGAACCCACTGTCGTCGTCGGAAATCGGACCCCATTGGCAGTACCCGTTGCATCAAAGGCTGAATGGCTCTGGTGAGGACGAAGTACGCGATCCCTGGTACTCGCATCAGTGTACCAGTTTCCTGCTGCGGGGAGTCCCGCTCCTCCCGCATTTCGAATATATGCGGGACGGTGAAACGCAGGAATCACCACCAATTGCTTGGCCCCGGTTGGTTGGCCTGTGGTCTGATTAAGCACGGGGACATAACCATAATAGGTCAAGTAAGGCGAGTTATGGTCGGGGTAGGAATAATCGACATCGGGTTGAGGTAAGTTGCCGTAATTCTGGACGTTACCGACGCCAGAGGGAGACTGATTAATGGCCAGATAATCGATCGCTCCGGGCGCATCAGGGGTTCCATCATAATCGAGATCCGGTTGGGGAGTTTCAACTGATTCCAAATTCGTATCACCGTCCCCCCAGACGACATTCACGCCTTCACCCGAATGAGGGGCGAAGTCGCTGCCCAGCATGCGCGGCAACAACGAATTGTAGCCGCCGTAAAAACCACTGTTGTATTCGGTATCGGGGTCGGCACCCAAGATCAACTGCCGGAGATAGGCATCGAAAATCGTGTTGGGGTCCACATCCAACGGCTCATATCTTTTTGCGGCCTGTGCAAAGAACTCGGCGTTTTGCACCTCTTGCTGAGTTTGAGCAAACAGGAAGAAGCCGAGCAGCATCAACGTCGACAGCAGGGTGATCACCACGATGATGATGGATCCCCGTCGATCTTCGTCGATCAACATTCGGCGTTTTTTGATAATTCGTTTTTTGAAATTCTGTTTGACGCGTTTCATAACTTGTCCTCCTGAAATGTCGGTCGTGGCCCGAACGACTCAGGAACAAAAAAAAGTTTTTAGTTTGAAGTGTTCAGTTTTCAGTCGTTTCCAAAATTGAAAATCCCAAATCTAAAATCTAAAATTTCTAGTCTACCAGCGATTCGATAAAGGTCACTTGTCGCACCAGCGAGCTTTGCGGGTCAACAAAACGGACAATAATTTGTATGGCTTTCAGCCGGGAGGCTTCTTCATCATCAGTTCCCGGCCAACCAATTCCCGTGTCGTCGTCGTCGCACTCTCCGAGCGTGTCCCCATGAGCCAGGTGGGCCTTCACGGCCGACTCATTCACTTCCAGGGTCTTGCCATTGTGGCAGATCTTGACCTTATTCTTGCCCTTCTTGCCGTCGTCGTCGTCATCGCCGCCGTCGTCGCCGTCGACTCCCGCGTCTCCCGGCTCACCATCGGCACCGACGGAGGTCGGTCGATAGGGAGGGGGTGTCGCCAAACTTGGATGCCAAGTGTCGTAACAATTGCCATAATTGGTGTTGTTGTTGTTGGAAATGTCGTACTGGCCTCCATCGTTGTTTCCCAGATCGACAAACTCGCGTCTGACTTCATCCCAGACTTTGACATCGAATTCGAGGACCCCGGAGAGCAGAATATCGTCTCCCCGGCGAAAAGTTTCATTATGGTAGGGCGTAATCAATTGCGTATTCGCATCGACCGAGTGATTGGGATAATCGACCAAACTGTAGGGATTCCGACTGTTCACATCGGGAGCTCCGGGATAATTGAAACCGCTATCAGCGGTTTCCTGCAGTAGAAAACGTCCGAAGAACTCTCCCGAGTTTGCATTATTGGGGCCTGGATCGGGGTAGGTATATGCCTGAAGATACTCTCGGGCTCGTCCCCGACCGTCGGTCATGTCATGACCAAACCGGAAATGGGGAATTCCGAGTGAAGCATGCACAAACCCTTGCCCCGAGGGTGTTAAGTTTTGTATCGGTATTTCTATTTCAGTACCTGTAAATGCGGAATTGGGATCGCGATAGATATTATTAAATGCTGCATAAGCCGGAGTTGCAGAAACTCCTGGCTCTGCTGCCAAAATCACTGGCTGTGGTGTCGTTGCATTAAAATTATAGATCGCAGAGAAATCCAGGTCGCGATTAAATTCACCCGTTCCAAGATCGGGGCCGGTACCATCGCCCCCCAATGGAGCATATTCAGTGCCTGACATTCCCGGATAATCGCCATTGATCTCATTATTCAGCAGATAATTCGGGCTCCCAAAATCTGGATCAGATGTCTCCACTGCAGGTTCACGAATCAAGAGTACGCGACGATACAGGTTACCGTTCCGCAGAAAATAGATGACCTCGGCATACCGTGATCGAGCTTGATCGTTGGTCACAGGATTACCGTCGTCGAATTCTGGCTGATTGCGATTGGCTCGCAAATAGGCCCCCGGGGCAGCGTTAGCTGCAGCCGTGCCATCAGTTAGCACAGTCGATTGCCCGTACACAGGCGATTGATTATTGTCGACGCAAGAATGAGGGGTCGCCGCAGAATAGTCCACCGTCAGACTCAGCACGTCGTCGGTATGATCATCGGGGTTATTTTCGGAAATCGAAAAGTATCCTTTGCGCATTTTAGTGACATCGCTAACGAGAGCCGCATCAACTGCGGGTGCATTTTCGCTAAACGGATAGACGAAACGAAACGACCGCGAGCACAAATCTCCTTTGACAATCGTCACGAAGGTGCGTGCCTGCTGATCGTTTTCTGCCGTCCCTTTTTGTTTTTCGACCGTATTGGCGGCCAAGCCAAATACATTGGCCAGCAGCAACATGATAATCAGGACCAGCGAGACGGAGACCAGCATCTCGACCAAGGTAAAACCGTAGCGAGTGTCATTCCAGAATCGGGTTTTTCTGAATCGAATTTGCCTGAACTGAATTTGATTGTGTGACTGTTTCATTTATTGCCTCCCGATCGGATAGACTTCAACAACACCTCGTATAAACGCCGCCTGAATTTCCTGATTGCGGTCCAAATCGAGCAGCGAGCGATCAATCCGCAAGACCATCTCCAGGTTGCCGTCACCATCCGTATCCTGCCCTTCGCTGCGAATCGATTGCACGCGATACCAATAGTTATTGCTGACATCGAGCATCCAGTCCCCCGCTTTGGCAAAGGGGCGATTTCCATTACCGGATGAGTAATCGACGACGATTTCGTCGTAAATGCTATCAGCACCCGGATCGGTATCTCTGACGATGCAATTGAAAACTCGTTCGTCATCATCCTCGAAACGGCGTTTATGAAAGACCACCACATCCATATCCACTTCCAAATCGCGTGATTCAAGACGAGCAGAAATCATCCAGGTGAAGTCTTCGCTGAGTGATTGAACAACCACACGTTCGACTGCTGTGGTCCCGATGGAAGCCGGTAATGGAGGATCAAAAAAGAGAGTACGAGTCTGAGTTTCTTCGAGCGTAACGTTACCGTTGACATCTTCGCCCGAATCGAGCTTATCATTACCGTTTGAGTCTTCCGCGAGTAACTGCCGAACGAAACCGGCTCCGTTGGCGAATACTGTCACATTGACTGCTCCACCACTTTGCACGATAGCCGCCAACTCATCCCCCGTTCCGCCATCAACGCGAGTTGGCAATGTAATCCTATTAATTCTGGCGGGAGTACCGATCGTATTTGAGGATGCCACTTCAGCATCAAACAACGTGGTAAATTGATCCTGCAATGTGGCCAATGCGTTGGCTTCTGCTCGTGTGAAATTGAAACTTAAGCCACTGTTCCCGTTGTTGCCGGGATGACCACCACTCACACGGCGTAATAGCGGCTGACCTGGAGAACTCGGATCGGCGGTGTTGCCGAAGGATCGGTTCCAGTTTCCGCTCAAGTCACCCATCAGGTGGTAGCCGATGGGATCAATCAGCACACGATTGACGTCATCCGAACCAGGCGAAAACAGTTCGTCATTATCCCAGATTCGATAGTCGTCGGTATTCGCAAAACCGAGTTCTCCAGCATCATCCACCCCATTGATTCCATCATCATCGACCCCTGAGTCTCCGGGGAAACCATCTGGACCGGGATGCCAACCTGTCGCGTCTGTACCATTGGCACTATTGTCGTTGACATCAGACTGACCGGGGCGATTATCGGGGCCGAAGAATTGATACTTATTAGCCAGATCGAGAGCCCCAATGCTAGCTTCTGCGTTGTGCCGTAGCACGGTGGCTTGTGTGAATTGATTGGCACGCAGCGCCCGCAACACCGACAGCGGAAACAGCGTCGCGACCGAGATCACGCCGATCCCCAACACGAGAACCGAGATCAACACTTCGGAGAGTGTCGAGCCTTTGCGGTGGCCCGAATATGAATTAATTTGAAAGGGGGTGGATTTTCTCATGGTGCGCGGACCCCCGTTTCAGCGTAAAGAAATGGATCATCGAGAATGTTGTTTCCATCGCTGTCAGCGGGATTCAGCGAAGTGAGCGAGATATTGCCCGAGAGAGCATTGATCGAGATCACACGCTCCCGGCCAATATTTGTGCGGTTCGTGTAGGGGTCACTGGTCGGGTCGAAGGCTCCTTTTTCGACATCTGCCACATCCGCGAGCAGTAGTTGAATTTGACCTTCAGCCGACCAAGTTCCTGCCCCGACACCACGAGGCGAGAAGAGTATGTCCATGTAATTGCTGTATCGATTGTTGGTACTGTTGAACCAGTTGGACGGGATCGTCCCCGCTCGTCGGCACGCTTCCAGATCGATAACCACCCCTTTCGGGAGTTCACGGGCTTGCTGATTCGGCAAAACAGACGGCAACAATTTAACTCTAAAATTGATATCCATACAGCCAGAGACGTTTCCGGCTACATAGTTCGATGAAAGCCGCCAGTCTCCAGGACCACCTGCAAGCGTGTAAGTCAATTCCGTACTACCACCGGGCAACAGGGTAATTTCCGAGCCTGGCCCTAGTAGGCCTAGATTGTTGAGACGTGTGAATTCGTCGCGTAAAGCCGTATTTTCTATATCGTCAGTTGCGGTATCAGGACTGAATTCACTTGTATTATCAACTAATGTATCAGTATTGTCATCTGCCATAGCCGTACCTGGCAGCATATCTGGTCCTGGTGACCAGAATCTCAATCGCCTCAGATGATTGGCCGGATTGTTGGTATCAAACTCAATGGAAATCGTTCCAGTTCTCGGTTCAGGAACACCGATGTAAACCATGCTGGCAGCACATCGCGGATTACCCGCTCCATTTACCGGACCGTTTTGATCGAGAAGTATTCGAACGCCAGTCTCGGCACGACGAAAGATGGCGCGGTCACGGGCTCCTTTCAGATATGTTTGAATGTCGCGGGCACCATTGGAGATCTTCTCTTTCTCGGCAGAATAATTGAGCGTCGTCACGGTAATGCCTGCCAACACAAGCAAGATACTGACGGTGATCAGCAGTTCCACCAGTGTGAAACCGGAACGATTGCTGGCAAGCACTGAACCTGAATGTCGTTCTGTTTTTTGAGTCTTGTTCATTATTTGCCTCCTGTTCTCAGGAGCAGATTGGAAACATTGTCATATAAGCCTTCGAGATTGCTGTAATCGGGTTGCCCAAGATGCCCATAGTTCGATGAATCATTAGGTTCGAGCAAGCCAAGGGAACGATCTTCACCGGCAGAAAGAATCAGCGGAGCATGCCAGGTTCGCATGGTGTGGAAAAGAGGTTCGAGTTGCTGTTCTGTTAACTGAGTCGGAGCCGCTGCAGTCCCTCCCAATTGGTTACGCCGTAAGTCATCGAGCGGGTCTTCCGGATCGTGACGAAGAATCTCGATGGGCGGCAGATTACCAACCAGAAACTCGGCAGCAATCGATGTGTTAATGGGAATGGTATTCGGATTGATGGGGTCTGTCTCATCCCCGGAGAGTTGCGGCCTGACCATCCGTGTTGGCCAACGATAGAAACGAAGCGGCTCTCCCCAGGCATCGACAATTTCTAACAGTCCATCGCCGTCGGTGTCGGCGATTTCGTTGGGAGCAAAATCCCCCGTCCCCACCGGCTCGGCACCGAACTGAGTCCCATTGGTCAAAAACCAATAGAGCACTTCCGCAGACTCGGTCTCGGCGGTGTGGCCTAATGATGAAAGATTGGACGGAACGACGCGAGAACCATCATCGAACGTCACCAAGGACGAATCATCGGATTCGTCGTAGTCGCCATCCGCTTCCAGAAACGTCATCGGAAAATGCTTCTGCTTCAAGAACTTCTTCGACACAATTTCCCAATCATCGAGAATATTAGCGTTGGCTGTATCCCCAATCAGTGCTCGGTACTTTGCCCGAATATTGGGATTCGATGTTCGATCCACGTAAGAAGGAGGCTTGATACGAGTCGTACCATCTTTGGCTGTCGCCCGACGATTCGATTCCTCGAAATACAACTCCATCGCCGACATGCGATCCTGCAGCATGGCATCGACTTTTTTGATGACCGTTTCTGTGGCGGCTTGACGCGAGTTCGTGATAAAAGCCGGCAATGCCACGATCACCAAACCGACGAGGACGGCAATGATCCCCGTAACCACCATCAATTCGATCAGCGTGAAGCCGCTGCGAAGCTGCATTTCTAATTGTCGCTGTGTGGAATTCTTCATGCGACGCTTCTTTCAAAAAGTGATAACACGCTAAGACTCTCGCTTATTGATCCAACATGCCGGTGGTGAAATTGGTGATGTTGTCTTTCCCGGCAGCATCAATCGCCGGGTTGGCATCAGGATCGTAGAGGCCACCCGTTCCGTAATCACCATCGAATCCAGCCGAGATAATCTGAAAGGTTTTGGATTTCCACCCCAACCCGTTGGCGTTGACGGTGTATCCATTGAATGCAGGAGCGGCAGGTGTCTGGACATCTGCAACATCATACCCGGTCCCCTCATAGGAACTGGAGTAAATATAGGGACGTTGTTGATCGGGAATCGGATCGAAATAGACCGGAAAATATGCCAGCGACGCATTGGTGGCTGCGTAATCGGCCCCCGGCACATCGCCATCTTCATCCTTCACCCGCGAGAGATCAAAATCGAAAAATGGCCCCACGGCCGATGATGGGCCCGTGGTTCCTAATGCCGCAGCAAAGGGTTTTGTCGGTATCGGAGAGAATCCACGAAAGCCATCATTGGGGTTCCAGAAACCCCCCAAGAAGAAGACCAGACACTGGTCGCCTTTGAGCGTAAAGGAATCTGTTGTATACGAATTGTTGTTAAAATCTATACGTGTATTCAAATCGGCGGGGGACCCCGTACCATCCCCAAAATTAAACTTAGGCCACAAACCGCGAATGATTGCACGTGATTGCCGATCTGTCGCCCAACCATTCGTCCATTGCTCGTGAAGCGTAATCCGACTCGGCGGGGCTTGACCAAATTTCAATTTGAAGTCGGCGATCGCCGATTCCAATCCGCTTATCTCCTGCCGAACTTCGGTCACCTTCACTCCGCTTCTCACACTGTTGATCGCGGGAAAGATCAAGGCAGCCAGTGTCGCGATGATGGCGATGACCATGATCAATTCGATCAGGGTAAAGCCGCCGCGAGGGCGGTGGCGGGTCGGTGAGTTTTGATAGTGTTTCATGATTCCAACTCCTGTGGAACGCGTTTATGTTGTGAGGTTTTCAAATTGTGAAGTCTTCAAGTCGATTCGAGGTCAGGACAGGTCGTTGAGCAGTTTGATCAACGGCAGGAAGAGTGCGATCACGATGAAACCGACGATCACACCGAGCACGACAACCATGATCGGTTCGAGCAGGTTCACGAGCGCTTCCACCAGCACCGACACTTCTTCGTCGTACACATCGGCGACTTTGTACAACATCGTATCGAGAGCACCGGTTTCTTCTCCCACGTCCACCATATTGACGACCATATCGTCGACAATACGGGCTTCTTTTAGAGGAACCGCAATTGGTTCCCCTTCGCGAATCGCGGCGTAAATTTTATCGAACGCACGCCGAAATACCGCGTTGCCCGCCGTATCGCGGGCAATCACAATGGCCTCCAGAATCGGCACCCCGGACGCAATGAGCGTCCCCAAGGTTCTCGCCGTCCTCGCTACGCAGGTCTTCTCAAGAATATTCCCGAGCAGCGGTATCCTCAGCGATAGCCAGTCGACGGCAAACTCTCCCGTCTTGTTCTTCTTGATAATTTTGATCAGCAGAAAGAACACGATGGGCCCCGCCGGGAGCAAGTACCAATACTTACTGATGTAGTCAGACATCGTTATCAGCATGACGGTCATTTCGGGCAACTCGGTATCGAAGCCCAGGAAAATCTCTTTGAACTTCGGAATGATCCATTTCATAATCCCGAACACAATCAAGGTGGCGACCGAGATCACAGCCGCCGGATAAATCATGGCTCCCTGGACTTTTCGTTTGAGCGATTGAGCCCGTTCTTTGAACTCGGCCAAGCGCTGAAGGATAATTTCCAACGCACCACCGGCTTCACCGGCTTTCACCATATTACAGTAGAGGTTATCGAACGCTTTAGGCTGCTTCGACATGGCTTCAGAAAGAGTACTTCCTGACTCAATGTCTTCGATCACCCCCATCAAAGAGTTCTTTAACGGCCCCGGTTTCGCCTGACCTTCCAGAATTCTCAATGAACGCAGAATCGGCAAACCGGCATCCTGGAGCGTCGAGAGCTGACGAGTGAAAGTACAAAGGTGCTTCCCTTTGACCTTCCCCATGGAAAAGCCGCGTTTCTTTTTCGCGGCCGCTTTCCCTTTCTTCTCGACGGTCTTCTTTTTCTTGGCACGCTTTTCGGCGATTCGAGTTACAAAGTACCCCTGCTCTCGAATCATCGACTGGGCATCGGCCTCTGTCGGTGCTTCGATGGAGTCTTTGACTTCCATCCCGTTATTGTCCATCGCCTCATACTGAAATACTGGCATGGATCATCTCCTGTTGGTCTAAACTAAGGCCCAATTGTTTCTGTTATAAATGTCACTTCACCACACGAGTGAAGCCTGTTATCCGATTTCTTCGACGACGGTCTCACGAACCAATTCGTCGATTGTGGTAATGCCGTCAAAGATCAATTTGAGTCCTGCTTCACGCAATGTTGTCATCCCTTGAGTTCTGGCAAAGCTTCGAATGTCGTCCACCGACGCATCCGCAACAATCATGTCGCGAATTTCATCCGTCACTTCCATGAACTCATAAATTCCTGTACGACCTTTGTAGCCCGAGTTATTACAGCGACTGCAGCCTTTGCCATAATAGAACTTGTACTTACGTGCCTGTTCGATCGGTAATTGTAATTCCATCAACAACTCGTCACTGGGGTCGAACTCCGTCCGACATTCCGTGCAAATTTTCCTCAACAGTCGCTGAGCAAGAATCGCTTCCACGGTCGCCGTGATCAGAAACGGAGGAACGCCCATGTCGCGCAGACGTGTAATGGCCGTCGGAGCATCGTTCGTGTGCAATGTGCTAAACACCAGATGCCCGGTGAGAGCACTTTGCACAGCAATCTCACCCGTCTCGTAGTCTCGAATTTCTCCGACCAGAATTCGGTCAGGGTCATGACGCAAAATCGCTCGCAGCACATTCGCGAAAGTGACCTGAATATCAGGGTTCACCGGCACCTGGATAATACCGTCAATGTCGTATTCAATCGGGTCTTCTGTGGTAATCAACTTCGACTCAATATCGTTGAGTTCCTGCAACGCAGAATAGAGCGTCGTGGTTTTCCCGGAACCGGTTGGCCCCGTCACCAGAACAATCCCGTTCGGTCGCTTGATGGCTGTTCGAAATCGAGTCAGCGTATTCGGGTCCATCCCGATCTTACTGAGATCGAGCTGCACCACGGTGCGGTCGAGAACACGCATGACGACCGCTTCACCATTAAGTGTCGGCAAGATGCTGACACGCAAGTCGACCGGATTCCCCCCCACATTGAGTTCGATACGACCATCTTGCGGCAGACGACGTTCGGCAATATCGAGATCGGCCATAATCTTAACACGGGAAACCAACGCATTTGCCAAGTGGCGTGGCGGGGGAACCATTTCGTACAAGACGCCGTCTGCACGAACTCGAATTTTGAACTCGTCTTCAAACGGCTCGAAATGAATGTCGCTCGCCTGATCGCGAATCGCCAGCAGCAAAACCATATTGAGCAACTTGCGAATCGGCGCGGCGTCGGCCATTTCTTCATCAGAGGACAAATCGTAGCCGTGCTCTGCATTATCGAGATCGTCATCCTCTAACTGACCAATCACATCCTCAATACTGTCTTGACGGTCGGCGTAGTATCGACTGATCGCTGTTTCGACATCTTTGGCATTCGAAACCGCACCGCGGACTTCATAACCAAGAAAGTTCCTCAGATCGTCCAGAGCTTCCAGATTCTGCGGCTCTGACATGGCGACCGTCAGAACAGAGTCCTTCAACGAAATCGGCATGATCTTATAGATTTCGGACATCGTCTGCGGAACAAGTTCCAGAACCTTCGGCGGAATGGTTGTTTCCAACAAACTGATGACCGGCATGCCCCATTGCTCGGCTAATGCCTCAGCCACTTGATCATCAGTGACGAGCCCCATGCGGATCGCAACCTGCCCGATGACTTCGCCTGGGCTTTGCTTTTGTTCTTCAAGCACATCCCAAAGCTGATCCTCAGAGAGGTATCCCAGATCGACCAGAATTTGTCCCAATTTACGCTGGGCCATGATTTTCTACCTTGGTTATTTTTTTGCCAGTCGTGCAACACAACTGACAGGTTTCAATTTGAAAACGAATGAAAACTGCTTCACGAAATATCAATCCTCGAAGTCGTCATCATCCTCTTCATCCTCGTCCTCAAGTATTCCCATTTCTGCACGTTGAATGCGGGCCTTCAATTCGCCCGGCACATTGGACTTCATCAGAACATCATCTTTTTCGACGATGTCATTCTTCCAAAGGTCATACAACGCATCATCCAACAACTGCATGCCGTATTTTTTTCCGGTCTGAATGGATGAGTTAATTCGGAACGTCTTCCCTTCACGAATCAGGTTGGCAATCGCCGGCGTCACCACGAGGAGTTCGTAGGCAGCCACCAACCCCTTGATCTTTTTGGGCAACAATGCCTGTGACAGAATCCCGATGATCGCCACTGATAATTGAGTTCGAATCTGCTCTTGCTGGCTTGTCGGAAACACGTCGATAATACGGTCAACCGTTCCTTGAGCCCCGGTCGTGTGGAGTGTTCCAAAAACGACGTGTCCGGTTTCCGCAGCCGTAATCGCCGCCGAAATCGTGTCGAGGTCTCGCATCTCCCCCACGAGAATCACATCGGGGTCCATACGCAACGCCCGACGCAATGCTTCGGGGAAGTCGGGAACATCAACACCAATCTCGCGTTGGTTGATTGTTGATTTTTTATGGTCGTGGTAATACTCAATCGGGTCTTCGAGTGTGATAATATGATGATCGAGATTATCGTTCATCCAGTTAATCATACTCGCCAAACTGGTTGTCTTACCGCTACCCGTTGGCCCCGTCACGAGAAACAGCCCACGAGGTCGTTTAATCATATCTTCAATAACCGGCGGAAGCCCCAACTGCTCAAAGGTCAGGAACTCATTGGGAATACGCCGCAGCACCATCCCGATTTGACCGCGTTGCTTGAACACGGCCACACGAAAGCGGGCTTTATCTCCAAAGGCAAACCCGAAGTCGGTTCCTCCAACCTCTTGAAGTTCTTGCTGATTTCGCTCAGGAGTAATCGACTTCATCAGAGCGACAGTATCTTCGGGCTCAAGAGTTTTTGTCTCGAGCCTCAGCATACGGCCACCCGAACGTACCACCGGAGGTTGCCCGGTCGTGATGTGAAGGTCCGAGACGGACTCTTTCACCACAGTTTCGAGCAATTTGTCAATTTGAACATGTGCCATGCGATCTCTTTCTCGTCAAAACAAGTCAATCACTGCTGTAATAAACGTCAATTGACGTAAGTGGGTTACCAGCTTTTCCTTCATGGTTTTTGATTGAACAGCTTTGCTCCTTGACCACGATCGCGATTTGTTTCCATCCAATGCACAGACACCAGATACTCAATGCAAAATCATCAGAAAGGAATCAATGAACTACTTTCGAATTCTTGCAATGAGATGAACGTGAAACTTTGCCGATTGGCAACCGCCCAATGAAAGACATCATCCGGGCAGCACTTCGATTATTCGCGGTCGGAACCTGCAATTCAAAAAAATGACCGATTTATGTTCTCCCTGTCGATGATCGGGAAACTCCCCAAGTGGCAACTTCCCATCACGACAACTCCTGATTTGTGTCGTTAAACATGCCTCAAAATAGTGTTGCATAATAAAACACTCAAGTTTCGCTATACCTGTCCTCCAAAGCCAAAACCGTCCACCAAACAAAACACTGCAATCCAGATTTAAATTTGCCACATCTCATTACTGAGACTTGAGTTAATGAATGTAAAGACCACTTGACCGAAGAGAAACCGTCGAGAAATCAACCTAACTGAAAATATAATCGGGCATTTTAATCTCGACTCGTCGCCAGTTTATAGACCTCAGAAAGAGTCGTAACACCTTTCATAGCCTTCTCTTTCGCATCTTCAACCAGAGTCTTCATGCCGAAGAGCCGGGCTTGCCGGCGAATGTTTTGTGTCGATTCGCTCTTGAACGTCATCTCACGGAGTGTGGGATTCATCACCATCAACTCAAAGACCGCGTTTCGCCCCTTAAACCCACTATGCTGACAGGTATTACACCCCTTACCCCGCATGAAGACCGCTTCCGCTGCTTCCGCATCGGTAATATCAAAGTGTTGCAATTCGCTCGGATCGGGTGTGTAAGGAGCCTTGCATTTTGCACAAGAGACCCGCACCAGACGCTGTGCCATAATCGCCATCACCGAAGATGCGACCAAAAATGGCTGTACGCCCATATCGATAAGACGTGTCACAGAACCGGGCGCATCGTTCGTATGAAGTGTGCTGAATACTAAGTGTCCAGTTAAAGATGCTTGAATTGCCATGTCGGCAGTTTCGTTATCGCGAATCTCACCAACCAGAATCACATTGGGAGCCTGTCGCAACATCGCACGAATAATTCGAGCAAAGTCCAGTCCAATGTCGGCCTTCACCTGAACCTGGTTGATACCCGCCAAGTAGTATTCCACCGGGTCTTCCGCGGTAATAATTTTACGATCCGGGCGATTCAGCTCGCCCAGCGCACTATACAAAGTGGTCGTCTTCCCTGATCCGGTTGGCCCCGTCACAAGGAAAATCCCATTGGGACGTCTGATCAAATTCTGGAAGTTTCTGTAGTTCTCGTCTCCGAACCCGAGATTTTTAATCCCGATTTTGATGCTCTCACGGTCCAGAATACGCATGACCACGGCTTGGCCATGATTGGTGGGCATAATAGAGAGACGAAGGTCATAATCCTTACCGTTGATCGTCGTTTTGATGCGTCCGTCCTGCGGGCGACGCTTCTCAGAGATATCCACCCGTGCCATAATTTTGATACGTGAAACAATCGCTCCCAATAAGCGTCGTGGAGGTGAGTCACGTTCGATCAAAACGCCGTCAATTCGATAACGTACTCGAATTCGGTCTTCAAACGGCTCGATATGAATATCGGAAGCCCGCATGTTGACGGCTTCACTGATCACCAGATTGACCAGCCGAATGACAGGAGCGCTATCATCTTCTTCCGCAACCTGCATCGCCTCAGCCGCTTCAACCGCGGTGAAGTCGATGGCCGTTTCCGTGAACTCCGTAATCATCGAGTCGACAGATTCCGTTTCATCTTGCCCATAGTGGCGGTTGATGGCGGCTTGAATGGCCTCTTTGCCGGACAAAGTCACTTTGATTTCGCAATTCAGGATAAATCGGAGTTTATCGAGAACTTCGTATTTCATGGGATCATGAATGACAATCGTCAGCGATTCCTCATCACGATCCAATGGGATCACGATGTTCTCACGAGCCACCGATTCTGGCACAAGCCCGATGATGCTGGAGGGAATTTCACGACCTTCCAAATCGACAAACTCGTAACCAAATTGCGCAGCCTGCTTTGCTGCAATATCCTCGGCAGAAACATATCCCAGTTTATTGAGAGCTTCTTCCGCAGAAATCCCGTGGCTGGATGCCAGCGAGAGCGCTTCCTGAAGCTGATCTGGAGAGATCGTCCCTTCATCCACCAATTGTTGTAGCCAGTCTTCCGCCATAGCGGTGATTACCTCGATTATTGCCAGGTTTAATAAAGTCTTGAATCTGTCGGCGAACCTGCCTTCTCACCAGCCTCAATCGACAGCCGCCAATCAAAAGATGAGAAGTTCAAATTCGAAATATCTCTATGAGTAAGTATGACTTCGGAAGTGCTCATCGTACCCGGGATCAGGTGTTGATGTTGACCTAATCGAACACGAATACAGAATTGAAGCCCCTTAGTTTCCGTCGGGAGTTAAATTCTGAGGATCCGAGACCTGTGAGTCAAGCAAATTGACGGAATCTACATATGAATTAACGCCTTACGTTCATTCAGCCCACACATTAGTCATTCCGGTCCAGACCATTCCCACCTCTCAGACGCCTACTGGTGGATCCACCTACCCTCTGACTGTCATTTCACCAATTGGCTGTTAAAATGTGTAGGAGCAAGTGTGATCGAGATCCGTGGGTAAGCGACAGCGTACTGAGAGCCAGTGATACCGATATCCCTACGACAGGACTCAACTTCATCTTGTAGACAGATTTCAGCAATAATCATCTCTAAACTGGTTGGTTTCCCGGTAATTGAGTCTAAAATAAGACATCAACAATACTTAGCCACAGAGTCAACCTGCGTATCCGATTCGGCTTAAAGACACCTCGATCATAAAGGCTTCTCGTGTCGACAGATCAATACGAAGAACTTTACGAAGACTACATACTGCCGCACTTTGAAGATCCGTACCACAAAGAAGAGATCAATTGTGCAAGTTGTGAGCATTCCGCCAGAAACCCTCTTTGCGGTGATACAGTGACGCTCCAACTCATGATCGGCGAGAATGACGTTATCGAAAAGGCTTATTTCAGCGGTAACGGCTGTGCCATCAGTCAAGCGGGAGCTTCGATTCTGTGTGAAAAAATTGAGGGAAAAACGGTCCCTGAGTTAGAGCAGTTTTCCGCGGAACAGATGTTGGAGCTCTTGAAAGTCCCGCTCACTGCGACTCGCCAACGCTGCGGCCTGCTGGGATTCAAAGTTCTCAAAACATTGCTTTACTCTCGCGACACTGAAGAAGCTCATACGGAATAACAGTCTGCAGCTTCTACGATCAGGAAACCTCATGTCCACACACACCGACCCAGTGACATCTTCGCTGGAGCAATACCGGAGTGACTTTCCGGCATTGCATCAAACACACCCGAATGGCAATCCCGTCGTCTATCTCGACAGCGGAGCATCCGCTCAAAAACCTCAGTGCGTCATTGATGCCGTCAGCCGTTGTTATTCAGAGTATTACGCAAACGCCTACCGCGGCGTGTATTACTTTGGGGCTCGAATCGATGAAGAATTGGAAAATGCTCGCGAACAAGTTCGCAATCTGCTGAATGCGAAATCGGCACACGAGATCGTCTTCACGGCTGGAACGACGATGTCCATCAACATGGTGGCTCAAGGTTGGGGACGAAAATCGTTATCAGCCGGTGATGAAATCATACTGAATGTCCTCGAACATCACGCCAATCTGGTCCCCTGGCAGATGATTGCCCAAGAAACTGGCGCAATCCTGAAATATTTGCCACTGACTGCTGATGGACAACTCGATCTCGATCAACTTCCAAATCTGCTGACAGAGAAAACCAAAATGTTGGCTGTCACCGGAATGTCGAATGTCCTGGGAACTCTCCCCGACCTGAAGTCGATCATCTCAACATGTCACGCAAATAACACCTTAGTACTCGTCGATGGAGCACAACTCGTCCCCCATACCGATGTGAATGTCACCGAACTTGATATCGACTTCCTCACTTTTTCAGGCCACAAACTGTATGGCCCATCCGGGGTGGGAGTTCTTTATGGCAAAGAAAATCTACTGGACCAAATGGATCCAATGCTTGGTGGCGGCCACATGATCGACCAGGTCTTTCAGGACCATTCCACGTGGGCCGCGTTACCTGCCAAATTTGAAGCCGGCACTTTACCAATTGCCCCCATCATTGGATTGGGGAAAGCCATTGAATACATCCAAAACATCGGTCTACATCAGATTGAAACGCATGAACGCTTACTACTCGAGTACGCTCATGACAAGCTGACAACGCTTCCCGGACTCCAAATTCTTGGCCCATCGATCAAACACAAGGGGGCCATCACCAGCTTCACAATTGAAGGATTGCATCCTCACGATATTGCAGACTGGCTCGACCGAACGGGAGTCGCCGTGAGAGCCGGACACCATTGCACCATGCCGCTTCACGAACACTTGAATATCCACGCCTCAACACGTGCCAGCTTCGGACTCTACAACAACCACAGCGATATTGATGCACTTTGCGAAGGCTTGGAATATACTCTCCAAAAACACAAGCTGATCTAATTGCTCGTCAGAAATGATTCATTTCTGCATTTTGGAGTCTTCGAGTGCTTTGGCAATCCAGCGTTCAGGTTCTTCATTGAAAGCAGCCGAGCAGCCGCTGCAACAAACGTAGTAAGTCTTGCCAGCAAAGCTGACGGTTGAAGTCCCCAACCCGCCTGAAACAATACAGGTTTTGTCGCCATAGTCAGAATCACTCAGCGCGAACGAAGTCCCCTGTCGCTGCGAAGCGACTGTATCAAACCGAGTGAATCGAGGAGCCGTCCCACGCTTTTTCGACATCTCCATCAGGTATCGGTTGTTATCCTTCTGATTGATCACAATCTGCCACTTCTCGTCATCATCCACTGGTGAAACCTGAGTGAACTCTAACTTGTAAGTGCGGTGCAGTTTTTTGTCATCACCGGGAACATCCTCGATGTCTTGCGAAAACTTGCCGACAAATTCACGCGTCCCATAATCCTTATGAGCGGCCATCATCAAATATTGCTGCTCAGAGGGATCATAGGTGAGTCGAAGTTTTTCAAAGTAGGGACTTTTATCAGATGTCATGACTAAAGCGGGCTGCTTCTTATTGGTTAAAAAGTCCCAAACCCATTCCGGTTCGTCCACAGCCGAAAATTGCCCAAATTGCTTTTGAGTTTTTCCTTCCCAAGTCCCCATCAGAATTTGCAAAGGTTTCACCGCATCAAAAACCGTCTCGCGTGAAACGTCCTGAGTCGTCACAGATGCGGAACGATCAGCACCACTCGCAGGTAGACTCTGGTTCGACTCGCTTGCCCCCCCCAGAACAACAGGGCCGCGACGAACAATTTCAGATCCCGAAGTTTGAGAATCTTGCATTGGTTCTGTTTGATCGGGGACAGAAACCGTCGAATCTGCGGAAGTCTCTGTTGTCTGAGAAGGATCGTCTGAGGTCGCTGTTTCCGTAGATTCCGAGGAGCACCCGATTGCACTCATCAACCCGAAAGCACAGCACAATGTAAGAAACGAGATTCGCATAGCCCAACCTTATGAGAGGGGAGGATTAAACCAGATTATGAGTATAACAAACTCTCACCATTATCCGAGAGCGGTTTTGCAAGGATTTCAGCGTTCTGCTTCACGTAAAAGTCAACCCTCAAACTGGCAGAAACCTGAGTGTCATAATTATCAATAAAAGAAACAAGACTCCTCTTGTTCCGACGGAGTTCGTCGGTAAGAATTGCTCCTGATTAAAAGCTTATTATTTTCCAGGCGATGGAGCTCAAACCGATTCGGTTTCAGCCGAGAGTCGCTCAGTTCCCCTCCACCATTATTTGGAGTCCTTTATCCGATGCGTGAAATTTCCCTGACTGTTCATCAGCGTTTGATCATTGACGGCGAATTTGAAATAGAAATCATGGAAATCAATGACGATTCTGTCAAAATCTCTATACGTTCCGAGACCGTCAGTCCGTACTATTGGGAACAAGAGCTTGCCTGCGAGGAATCTCGCTGCCTGACTGAAATGATGTCGCTGTAATCGCGGCTCCTTTGATCGGCAAGCCAAACCTTGCTGTTTTCAAAAAGAGGCCCCCAGTTGGCTGCTACGGAAAAATATAACACGGCTGAGATGACTTCGTTGGGACTTGAACCCAGCCGTCTTCCTGAGCATGTCGCAATTATCATGGACGGAAATGGCCGTTGGGCCTCCGAGCGCGGTATGCCACGAATTGAAGGTCACCGTCGTGGTGTCGACTCAGTCCGTACAATCGTGGAAGAATCAGCTCGGCTCGGCTTGAAGCAATTGACGCTGTATTGCCTCAGCAGCGAAAACTGGAAACGACCAAAATCTGAACTCGAACTTCTCTTACAACTCTTCGAGGACTATCTGATTTCGGAACGGGAAGAAATCATTCGTCAGGATCTTAAGTTTTCTGTCATCGGACGACGCGAAGGGCTCACTGAAGGTGTCTTGCGCGAAGTCGCTCAAACAGAATCCATTGCCCAACATCACCAGGGGATGAGACTCTGCCTCGCCGTCAATTATGGCAGTCGTGGCGAGATGACAGACGCCTGCCGCAATATTGCCCGTGCCGTCCAACGAGGGGAATTAAACCCCGAGTCGATTCAGGAAGAAACAATCTCTGAGAATCTCTATACGGCTGGCATGCCCGATCCCGACCTTGTCATTCGCACTGCGGGAGAGATGCGCGTCAGCAACTATTTACTCTGGCAGATCAGTTACGCGGAAATTTGGGTCACTCCCACTTGCTGGCCCGATTTTGGTCTCGAAACACTTTACGAGGCGTTGCGGGATTATGCGTCTCGCGAACGCCGCTTTGGTGGGATCCCGGCATCCCAGTAGAACGATTATGCTTGGTTCTCGACTTTTAGTTTCCACGATTCTCATTCCCGCATTCGTTGGTTTGTGTACCCTCGACCATCGTATGGGGGACGATGCCTGGATTTTGCTGGCACTTTGTGTCGGGCTGGCTGTTCGTTGCTGCTACGAGATGTGCGACTTGATGCGTGTCCGTAACCTGGCTCCAGAATGGTGGGTCACGTCAGTTTGTTCGATCTCTCTGATTGCCTGCTTGTGGTGGGGAAGAGCTTCTGGCCAAAACGGCACAGGCTGTGAAAGTTTACTCACTCTGTCCAAACCAATGTTTGCCTTCGGGATGATTGTATTGGGACTATTCACGTACGAAGCCTTCAAGTTCCGAGAGCCAGGACGAAGCCTCGAGACAATGGGAGCGCATCTTCTGATTGTTGTTTATGTCGGCCTCTTACTGACATTCACCGCCCAACTCCGCTGGGTTGCCGGTACACAAGCGGGATACTTCACACTTGCCTCACTTGTGATTTGTGTGAAACTGGGAGATGTCGGCGCTTATACTTTTGGCAGGCTGTGGGGAAAAAAGAAGATGGCCCCGATACTTAGCCCCGGAAAAACATGGATGGGAGCAATCGGTGGGATCTGCGGCTCCATGCTGGGCGCGGCTCTCTGGCTCCAATTCGGAATTCGACTGTTTTCCTCGGAATGGACTCCACCACCAATCCAGTGGACACTTTGCTACGGCCTCATCCTGGCAGTTGCCGGCATGGTAGGAGATCTGTGTGAATCATTGATCAAACGTGACACTGGGCAAAAAGATGCCGCCAAGCTCATGCCCGGATTTGGAGGATTGCTGGATCTCCTTGACAGCATCATCTTTGCGGGCCCAATTGCCTATTTACTGTGGATGATCTTGCCATTAACCACCTGGCTTTGAGTTTATTCAAAATAAATTCGAACCTGTTGAATTGATCAAAATGCGGTAAAAACCCTCAAATATGGACTAAATGCACTGATGTTTTCAGAAAAAAAGGAGAACAGAGACAGAGTGAGACGATGTCGATCTTGATCGGGAAGCTATAATACCAATTAAGGATTGCCTGAAAATACAAAGCTCGTTTTTGAGCTGAATTCAGCCCGGTTGATTTGGGCAGTAGCTTGCTGCTGAGGGGACCAGATTGGCCGGGCTATTTTTATGCGCTCCTTTCAGAGCAAATCTCTCCCCTGTTCCCGTAGCGCATTCATCAACTCATCGAGGTGCTCGGGTGTCGTCAGCGGGTTAATCACGGTGCAACGCAAGGCTGCCACTCCCTCGAAGCTGGTGGGAACAATGTAGAACTCACCCGACTCGATCAGCTTTCGACGCAACCTGAGTTGAAATTCTCCAATCTGATCAGCCCCTCGCTCGGCTAATCCCTCTGGTAAATATCGAAACACGACAATGTTGCACTCCGGTTTGTGAAGCACCTGAAAGTCGGAAGCAGCTCTCAATTTTTCGTAAAAAACCTGCCCCATCGAAAATGTGACATCGACAAGATCAGCGAACAGCTCTTTTCCAAACGCACTCCACAATCCCCAAAGACCGAACGCCGCCGCACGTTTCGTACATTCAATCGTTTTTAACCCACTATCGTATTCCATGATATCGGGGGCGGAGGGATCAAAAAGGTAGGGAGCATTCTGCTGGAACGCTTCGAACCGGTGTTCTCGGTTTTTATAAAAGACGAAGGCACATAATGCTGGCACGAACATCATTTTATGAGCATCGCAAATCATGCTGTCGGCACGCTCCAAACCAGAAATCAGATCGCGATAGCGATCACTGAAACAGGCAGCACCACCGTGAGCGGCGTCCACATGCATCCAAACCTCATATTTTTCACAGAGGTCGGCAATTTCGTGAAGTGGATCAAAAGCACCGATCGGTGTCGCACAAGCAGACGCGCAGACCGCAATAATCGGATGTCCTTTAGACTGCACCTCAATGATCAATGCTTCGAGCTTTTCTACGTCAATGCGCCCTCTATCATCCAATGACGCCTTCAAACATTGATCCGTTCCGATGCCCAGAATTCCCGCCGAGCGTTCGATGCAATAATGAGCGGCACCATGAGCAATAATGACGGGTCGAGGATCTGTTCCCGAAACCCCCTCTTTCCAACTCTCCCCCAATGCAACATTTCGCGCCGTCAGCAATGCCGTCAGATTAGCGAGAGATCCTCCATGCGTAATAAATCCCGAGAAGGCTCCTTCCTCATACCCTATCAGCTTTCCAATTTCTTCCACTAAAGAAATTTCACACGCGGTTGCCCAAGGCCCCATTTCATACACAGCCATGACCGAGTTCGTGACGGCACCAATGGCATCAAACAGACCCGCCAATGGGACAGAGGCAGGAACTTGATGACCAATATACCGCGGATCTTGTAAATTCTGACCGCGAGCAAGCATCGTTTCGGCAAGCAATCGAACTCGATCCGACAATGATTTTTCTTCTCCATCATTCTTGCCGGTCGCAAGTAGTCGGGCGGCTTCCGCCACGTTTTCGCCAGGAGAATTCCAGTTCAAAACATTGCCGACAGATTGTTGACAACTTTCGAGCTGAGAGACCAGCAGATCAATCATTTCGTGACCGGCTGACTCCAGCAATCGAGGATCGTAGGCTGATGCGATTCTCTGTCGAGCCTGTTCGATTTCGTCCGCCTGCGAAGCATAAGATGACATGTACCGCCCTGTCCTGAATGGAACTCTGTGATCTATCTGGAGTCCCATTCTCTCAAAGAGGTTCGCATCGGCAAACCGGAATTGCAAAATGTCGTTCGATTTTGCGCAATAAAAAAACGCCCCGGTCGCGAAACTGGGGCGAGAGCCTTGACGGGGGCTCAATTCTGGATTGCTTCTGATGGACGATTTTAAGGGTCTTCTGTTTCACTTTCGTCCGTGGACGATTGATGATCCGAATCCTCTGAATGCGAACTCTTTTCCGCAGAGACATAATAGTCGTTCAACATCCAACGAACTAACAAATCGAGCTCGCGTTCAGGTAACGAATCTTCGAACGCCGGCATGGCATTCTTGTCTCCATATCCATAATGCTGTTCCGTTGCCGGATTCGAGATAAAGCTTTTCAACCATTCCCGTCCGGCATAGCCGGTCAACACAGGAGCCGTGCCGGGAAACCCGAGTGCCTCTTCCTCTCCGCGAACTTTGACATCGTGACAATCAAGACAATTGGAGGAAAACTCTCCCTTGGCAAGAGTCCCATTTTCAAAGACATCGCGACCTTTGGCCACGAGGGCTTCATCGTAAGGAGCGAAATCTTCTCGGCCCGACTGAGCCACCAGAAACTCGATCAAACCATTCAGAGCTTCCTGATTTTCAGGCATCAAGAGCGTCTCTTTGTGTTCTTTCACCCAGCCTGCCATGTTATATTCATCATCGAGGAACAACTCACCAAGATTGGTTCCTTCCTTCGTGGTATTACGAGTGGGAGCAAAGACTTCCTGATAGTTGACAAGAATATCTTCGACCCATTGTCGCGAACCAAATCCCCCCAGATCGGCTGCGGTCGCCGGTGCCTCTTCTCCCTCAACCATCACGATATGCCCGGTGCCGTCATGCCCATTGAATCGATGGCAACTGGCACATCGAGCAGCGAAGATTTTGGGACCTTGCGTGAGGGGATCGTTTCTCAACAGTGAAACGGCACCCGACGAAGGGATTCCCGCCGGCCCCTGGGCCAACTCTCTCACACGTGCGGCATCGTGATGAGCGGCTGCCACATCATTACGAAACTTCACGGAGGCTTCGCTATCGCTATACCAGTCTTCATAAAGCGCAAGTCCTGTCAGCCCAACAATGCACGCGGTCAAAATCATCGTCACAGCGACATTCAACTGATGGCCAAACCGCCAGATGGCCACGATTGGCATCATCACCAGAAATAACATCAACGCTCCGGGAATATAAATCGCGCCGAAGGCCAAGCCAAATTTATCGATGAACTCAAACTTGAGGAACCGAAACAAAAACAGGAAATACCATTCAGGACGAGCCGCATCGTAAGGAGTTGACGGATCGGCCGGAGCACTCAACTCGGCACCTTTGTAGATGGATAAAAGTAACACCGTTGCCAAGACCGCCAAACAGGCAACGGCATCTTTGAGAATTTGATCGGGCCAAAACATTCCTTCCGGGGCATGAGACGGATCTTTCGCATGGATTCCGTGGCGACGAAAGACGGCAATATGCAAACCCAGAAACGCGATGAGCAGTCCCGGTAAAATGCCCGCGTGAAGCGCAAAGAACCGTGTGAGCGTATGGTGGCCGTAGTCACTACCTCCTTGAACAATCTGCTGAACTTCCGTCCCCACAGCCGGTGTGACTCCCATAATGTTGGTCGCCACTTTCGTGGCGTAATAACCTTTTTGATCCCAGGGAAGAAGATAGCCGGTGAGCGAGAGTCCTAAAACAATGCCCATCAAGACAATCCCCAGCCAGAAATTGACTTCTCTTGGAGCTTTATAAGCACCATCGATAATGACCTGCAAAAGATGAATCACCAACAGCACAACCATCGCTTGAGCCGCGAAATGGTGAATCCCGCGAACCAACCAGCCTAAAGTCATCTCATTCTGGATGTAATAGACACTTTCCCAAGCAGTCTGCGTGCTGGGTGCATACGCAGTCCACAGAAAGATGCCGGTGATCACCTGCAAAAAGAAAGTAAACACTAAAGTGCTCCCCCAGACGTAACGCCAGCGAGCGCCACCCGGGATGCTTTCGTAAAGGGCATCGTTGACGACTTCACGATATCCAGTTCGGTCGTCCAACCAATTGAGTAATTTTTTCATGATCAATTCTTTGGAATCTGTTCTGAAACGCCAATCTTATAGCTTTGAAATTTCACCCAAATATCACCGCTTTCATCCACCTTCACATCCAACTCATCCATCGGTCGAGGGGGAATCTCGTTGGTTCGTTCGCCGTCCAACTCAAACTTACTATCGTGGCAGGGGCATTTGTATTGTTTGGAACTGTCCACATAACTCACAGTGCAACCAAGGTGAGGGCATTCACTATTGAATGCAGAAACGCCCCCTTCTTCAGTTTTCCGTAAATAGACCGAACCGACGGGCTGATCGATGTAGGTATTCCAGGCATCAATCACATTTTTTCGGATTTGCTGAAACACGGGAGTTCCATCTGCCGGAAGAGCCGCCTCGCTACTGACTTTGAGAAACCCTTCTCCGGGGCTACCCGCAGACTCGCCTCCTGCCACTTTCCTCTTGCGGAGAATCGGATCGAGAAAGAATGTCAGTCCCACCACCACGGGCGTAAGAGAGACAATTCCGCCGATCACGACTGACCAGAATTTTGTCATGAAGTTACGCCGTGAAACACCTTCTTCAGCGGGCTTGTTCTGAGGTTGTTCGTTCATGATTGTGCTCCATCAATTCACAAGAAAAACCGAGGAACGCTCGGATTTTATCCGTGGTTCAGTTCTCGTAGATTGGAAGTTGGGAAACTCAAAAACAGGTGGGAAATATTCAGGCAGGGTTTGAGGCGGACAAACCTTCTTGCTCAGCCACCGATTTGATGACCGCCTCCAAGACTTGTTGCTTTGCTTTTTCTAACGGGCCGGGCAACATCGCACCGGCCGCCAAAGTGTGACCGCCACCACCAAACTGCTCGGCAATGATTGCCACATTGGAACCAAGCCGAGCACGAAAACTGAACTTCACCTGTCCATTTTCCTGTTCGACAGCGATAAACGCCACTTTGGTTCCTTCAACTCTTAAACATTCATTGACCAGATCTTCTGTATCGACGGGTTTGGCTCCTGTTTCGCGAAAGTCCTCGCGGGCCACCCAAGTCCATGAGACCAAGCCTTTTTCAATTGTTGTAATGCGTTGTAGAATGCGTCCCGACAAATGGTGTCGTGCTAAACTGCTACGTTCGTACAACTCTCCATACACTAGATGCGGCTTGACCCCTAAGTCAATCATTTCTGCAATATCTCGGTATGTCTGGGAGCTGACAGAAGGGAATCGAAACCAGCCAGTGTCCGTGGCAATTGCACAGAACATATAAAATGCAGCCTTCTCTGACACGGGAAGCCCACATTCTTTGGCAAATCGATAAATTAACGCCCCCGTCGCTTCGGCACTGGTATCTTTGAAATCGTGAGCATCCAGGTCATCGGAAGAGACATGATGGTCGATCACAACTTTGACCGCATCTGTCTTTCGAAAGACCTCTCCAACCCCTTGGAGTTGAGACCATGCCGAGGTATCCAAGATAATGTGGACATCGGCTGACAAGACTTCTTCCGACTTGATTCCCTGACCAAGAACACTCACCAGTTCGTCGTTATTCAAAAATTCGAGGGTGTTAGGAGCATTCGAAGGATTGGCAATACGAACATCTTTGCCAAGATCTTGAAGCAAGCAAGCCAAAGCGAGTTCTGAACCGAGCGCATCGGCATCGGGACGTACGTGACAGGTCAGCACAAACGTCTGATGCGCATCGACAATCTTTTTGAGTTCACTCCAATCAGGCATAGCGAACCCATGTTAGCGTGGAAGGTAGCTCGAAACCAGACTTTGAACGGCGTGAAGATCGATTTCCAACTGTTCTTTTAACTCTTCAGCATTGGCAAACTTACGCACATCTCGTATCCCATCTAAAAAGTCGACTTTCAAAGTTTTTCCGTAGAAATCAGACTCACAGCCGATCAGGTGTATTTCGACCTTCGATCCCTCCTCCGAGAATGTGGGATTCGGTCCAATATGAATCGCCGCGGGAGACACTGTTGTCCCAAAACCTCCAATTCCTCCATAAACACCCGTAGGAGGTAACAAGGTCGTAATCTCCGACAAGTTGGCCGTTGGGAAACCCAATTCTCGACCACGCCCTGCCCCCTTCACCACCTGCCCACTGATTTGGTAAGGATGCCCTAGCAACTCGCGCGCTTCCCCCAATTTTCCTCTGCGGACGAGTTCACGGATGCGGCTGGAAGAAATCATCAATCCATCAACATTTTCCGGTTGAACGATATCAAGGAACATCTCATTTTGACCGCAGAGTTCGGCGAGTCGCTCCACCGTTCCTGAACGGTTTTTTCCAAAAAAGAAGTTCGGCCCTTCCACCATTCCACAAGCCTTCAATTGATTGCAGACAATCTGTTGGAAGAAATCTTCGGCGGATAGTTCGAGTAACACTCGATCTGTGGGATAGGCAATCACAACGTCAATGCCGTATCGTTCGAGCAGTTCCAACTTCCTTTCCAACGTACTGAGAGGAGGTGGTGTCTGCTCGGGACGCAGCAATGTGATCGGATGCGGATGGAACGTCAAGACGACTGCCGGAACATCGAGTTTTCTGGCATGGAACTTCAACCGATCAAGCATGACTTGATGGCCGCGGTGAACGCCGTCAAAGTTCCCGATCGCCACCACACATCCGCGGTAAGCATCGGGAGCATCAAATCCGTCGAGAGATAACATGCGAATTGGCGGCCACCAGAAGTTTGGGAGTCAGAATTACTTGATCTCCCAGTCTAACGGCTCGGCATCAATTCGCGAAGGGAAGCCTTCAAACATCGAGAAAGCCGATGCTCACTTTCCCTGATCGCGACGCGATAATGCCTGCGAGAGTTCTTGTTGGCTGATACTGCCATCCTCGTTAGAATCGAGCCGACCGAAATTCTGCTGCATTCGTTCCGGGGCTTCTTCTTTTGAGATTTTGCCATCCTCATTCTGATCAAATCGACTGAAGAAACTTTTCGCAAAATCAGTGTTTGAGGCCTCACTCAAGGCACCTGCATCGCGTTTTTTGGGACGACTTTCATCGCGAGTACGTCCAGCCGGTTGTTGAGTCTCTGCCATTTCAGGACGACGAGGACGGTCAGATTCTCCCGTTCCTCGCATCTCGGGTCTCCGTACGGGACTACCAGAACCGCGACTGAAACCCATCATTTCGGCCGGGTCAAGTTTGCGATCTTCGTTTCGATCAAGTTTTGCCACGAGTTGAGAAGCACTGGAAAGCTCGCTCGCGGAAAGCATTCCATCGCGGTCCGTATCGAGAATTGCAAAAAAAGCAGGACCACGCGAAGGAGGCCCATCCTCATCTGGACGACGCATAAAATCAGGACGCTCTCCAGTCTGAGGACGACCATCATCTGGACGGCCCGACTTGGGACGATCATCCGGTTGCATTCCTCGCAACTTGGCAAAGTCATCTTTTGTGATCGCCGATTTTCCTAAACGATCAAACATCGGTTTAACACGTTCACGAATTTCTTCGGGGACTTCATCAAGAGTGACCTTGCCATCCTGATTCCGGTCGAGACGTTCAAAGAACTGTCCCTCATCGGGTAAACCGCGCTGTGTGTTAGGTCGCTCCATTAAGATTGAGAGCGCCGTCGAGAACTCTTCGGCATTGAGCGATTCTTTATTGAGCTTTTCAAAAATGGGAGCAAACCGCTCTCGAAAAGGTTCCGGCATTTCTTCTTTTGTCAGCTTGCCATTTTTGTCTCGATCCAATCGCTCAAACATCTGCTCAGGTCCAGGAAACTGTTGACGGTCACCGAGACGAGCTTGCGGACGCCCTTGGGGGGCAGAACTCTCAACAGACTTGGGACTCACACCGGCCAGAAATTCATCCCGAGTCAGTTTGCCATCTTCATTCTTGTCAGCGAGAGTCACCAGTCGATTAAAGAGAGCCTCTTTTTCGGCCCCCAATTCTTCGCGAGTCAGCAGCCCGTCACTGTTTTTGTCGAGTGTTTTGAAGAAAGTCTCACTTGGGTTGACGCCTTGTTGAGCAGAACAAATCGACGTTGCCAAAATAAACAGACAAGACAGAAATAGTGGATTCCTCATAATCGACTTTCCTAAGTTGAGCAATTTGACGCACCTGACAATTCAGTGCCTCTCCTTTATAAAACCCGGCATCACTCGCAAAGTTTCGGTGTTTCATCAGCAATATCTGTGAGTAAAGTTAGTTTTTACGAAGGGAATAGGATTTCCAGTACACCCCGCGCTCATCTTCTGTCACATAGAAGAATGTGTCTGGGAAGTATTTTTTCAGGACATCGGCCTCTGGGAAACTTTGAAACACTTTTCGCGCTTCCTCCGAATTCTCGTTTTGTGGAAGCTGATTCAATAGATCACTAATTTCTTGGGACATACGTTCGACTTGCAAATGAGTTTGATCAATCCCCCACATGCCGGCGGCTTCGGGAGCTTCCGCCGCCAGTTTGAGAAACTGGGGAGAGTCTTTCAATCTCTGCATGCTTTCACCACCTCGCAACAGTTTTTCGATACGAGTGGCATGATCGGTTACGAATAAAGTGTCCTGAGAGATCGTCAATTCCAAGCTCGCCTCATTCGCCAATGGAAACTGATAGATCGTTGAACCTTGAAAGTTTCGCACCTTGATGGCGGCGTTGTCCATTTTTTGAACTTTGGCTAACACATCCTCCATGCGTTGGCGGTCCTTCAACTCCGCAGCCATAAGAGTGATCGTGCCGTCAGCGGCATCGCCGGAAGGAGGAACCGTCACTTCAACTGCGATTGTTCCCTTGAGTAGATCGAGGAAATCCTTCTGCGGATGAAGCCCTTGAGCGCCGGGATGTTCCGCCAACCCGTCCATCATACGATCAAAGGAACCCGGCTGGAACGTATCAACGAGAGTTCGTGCCGCCGATAAGGCTTCCTCTAACTTCCAGTGATAAACCATGAATGACTGAATATTTGCAGACACCCAATCAGGAGGAGAAATCGCCGTCGCCTCTGCCTGAAACAATTTCATGACGCCCGCTTGCGGCGAATCTGCATAGACGACAACCTGGGAAACGCTTTCAAACCGTTCAGTCGCCAAATCGACAGAGCCACCCATTGATTTGAGTTTATCCAATCCAAATCGCGGCAGAAATGTTTGAAACAAGGCTTGCTGAGTGGCCCCTTGAGTTTCCAAACCGGTACGAACGACGAACAACGGGTCTATATACCAATACATCACCGGTTCCGAGTCCTCAACACGGCAGCGCTCACGAATGTATTTGAAATCATCTTTCTCCGACAAAACGTCAGTGTTTTCTCCATCCCAGCGCAACAGAATCGCTTCCAACGCACCAAGCTGACTGGAGATCACCAGAAATCCATCTTTCTGAAACCAGGCAAGCGAATGCTGCTCTTGGGGTTTAGCCCCCGGGGGAGAGAGAGAGTACGAGATGACCTCTGTCTCTTCAAATTCGATTGTTTGACGAGTTTTTTCTGCCTTCTCCAAATTTTCTTCAACGCTCGTCAATAGCTTTTCAACAGCATCAACCGCCTCACCATACTCCAAGGACAACGTCACTCCAATCACGCCTCGTTTCACACGAGTAATGCTCACAGTGACTTCTCCTGTGGGAATTTCGGCAAGCTCTTTCCAGTCAACCCCATACTCTGTGCCCAACTCATCGAGGTTTGTCATCACAGGCTCGGAAAGTGAACTCCAGAAAGGAGCCATGTCGGGATTCGAAAAGAGATCCTCCCAAACGGTGTCGTCGTATCGCACCTTGAATTCCTGAATGCTGGGAACAGAAATCATGGCCATCGTGTTTCGAGGCAGCACTTGCTCTGCCGGAATTTTATCCTCAGCCGATAGAGAACTGACGACCAGCAGACAACCAAGGAACGAACCCATTAGCGGGAGACGTGAAGTCAAAAGTGAAAACATAAAATTCTTTCATAATGTCGATAAGCATACTGGCGCAAAGAATCGCTGTCATCAGTCATACTTCCGAGGACGCGGTGGTTCAACCGGTTGATGAGAGGAATTAGCAAGTACCGAACGATTCGTCAAATAATCCATGAGCTGAGACTCCAGATAAATCTTTCCGGTTGGCTGATCGAATTTTCGAACTCCAGAACTCGAAGAGATCATGCGAGCGGTCGCTCGACCATTCTGATTGCTCACCATATCTGTAAAAAATTCCGCACCACCCTGACGAGTCATAATAAACTGAAGCTCTTTTTGACCGTTTGGCAGACTCAGGTAGCGTTCTGCCCGATCAATAGAGGCAGGAGATTTGGAAAGATCCTTGAAGAACGACTGCCCCTTGCGAGTCGAAACCATTTTATAAAAAATTTCCCCCTCACTTAGAAAAATCGGCTGCAACTCTGAATTTTTCGGGAGAGATAAACTTTGCTCGCGGAGTTTTTCAATAACAGGAGACACCATCTCCCAGGTAAGCGGATCCCCCGCTTGATAACCTTTCGTCTGAGCAAGCATCTCAGAAACGTCAAGACTCTCCCCTTCTTCGACGACGACGGGAGCGTCGTCTTTCTCGTCTTGATCGACTATTTTCACTTTAGGCTTGGAAAGGGGAGTAACTTTCATCTGTGCAAAAGCACGGTCATTGCCAACCGTAATTGAGGTCACGAGTGTTAATAGAATCAAACTGATCTTCTTCATCGAAAGCCCCTCTCCTAATCATCGGTTTCATACATTGTTAGCTTCCCAATCAGGGGAACAAGGGGCATTTTCTGATAAGTTTGCTATGAACGGCCCGTTGAAAAACTCAATTCTGCTGCGAATCCATCTATCAACAGACTATTAAGTGTGACACACACCACTTATATGGAGCGATTTCGCCCCGACTATCAAGTTATTTTAAGCATCGATAACCGGATTATTCGGATCACGTAAATCATGTACTAGCTGACGACGACGATTCGTTTCCCTATTCCGCGCGAAACACGTTCTCGCCACACCCCCGACATTCGGAACACCTTCACCTTTCGGCTCAGTTGTGAGTCGGAGTCTCCAAGATTCTGGGCATATCGGCTTTCAGTCGCTGCATCCCCTCTTCAAACGTCACAAGAGGGTGATAACCGAAATCTCGCTCTGCTTTACCGATCTTATAGGTATGCGACAAAGAAAGTTGGTTCGCCAAAAAACGACACATCGTCGGTTCTGATTTCAGTCGAAACACCGTATTTATCCACTCCAACAACGTACCCACCGTGTATGCAGTGCGATGGGAGATTTTCCTTTTCACCGGAGGCAAACCGGCCAGTTCCAGAATTTCATGGATCCAGGCCCAAAGCTGAACCGGCCCTTTCTCATTGATGAAATAAGCTTGTCCAGCCACGGGAGAATCCAAAGTTAATTTGTCGGCGGCCTGCAAATGGGCGGCTGCCGCATTTTCCACATAAATCACCGATATGAGATTCGAACCATCCCCCACTTGTATGAGCCGCCCTGCTTTTGCTCGTTGTAACAAACGCGGGACCAAATGATTGTCTCTTGGCCCCCACATCAAATGAGGACGAATCGAACATGTCGCCATCCCCGAATTGCCGTTCGCTTTCAAAACAGCCTGTTCCGCCAAAGCCTTCGAATGAGGATAGTGGCAAAGATACGAGTCTGGGTATGGCAGGCTTTCATCGGCTTGAAGGTGATTCACGTTGTCAAAAATCACACTGGGAGAACTCGTGTACAAGAAACGCATCACACCTTGCTCTTGTGCTGACTCCAGAAGATTCAACGTCCCTTGTGTGTTGATCGAGTGATATCGCTCCCACGGTCCCCAAATGCCGGGAACTGCAGCCGTGTGAAAAACCGTATCAATCCCTGCACAGGCAAGTTTCACGTCATCTTGGTTACGGACATCCCCGCGTACACATTCGACATCCATTTCTTTCAAAAACGAATACTCACCACGACAAAGCACACGCACCTGATCACCTCGGTCAAGCAGTTGCTCAACAAGATAACGACCGAGAAAACCGCCTCCCCCCGTGACCAGAGCTTTCAAACGATCTCTCCTTCGGCAAGTTGTAGTGATGCCCAGACGGCAAGCTCCTCGCGATTGATCTTCACATTGTGCCTGATATCGACTGGCAAAGCAGGATGAAACAAAAAAGTTTCCACACTCGCTGTGTGTGCATGACGCATACTTATCTCCCGCAAGTCGGCAACCAATTGCCCCTGATCACCCTTTGATTGTGACAAGTAGCCGGGTTCGCGTTCCACAACAATCACCGGTTGCTGATTTCCCTTTACCCCGACTCCAACCAATGCTGTCCGGTAGACCTGTGGATGCTCATTAAAGATCGGTTCGCATTGTTCGGTATAAAGAGGACCGCTTGCCGTCGAGACAATATGGGCTTTCCGACCGCAAAACCACAGCAGCCCTTCTTCGTCGAGATACCCGACATCCCCCACACGATGCCACAACTCTGTTTCGCTTCTGATTTTCCCCAAGCGAGTTGCCTCAGGGCGATTGAAATACTCTTTCGTGACAACTTCACCCGAAACGGTAATTTCTCCGATCTCTCCCGCAGCTAAAACCTGCATGTCGGCAGGGGAATCAATCGGACCATCAACCACACGAATAATACGAACATCGATTTTCTCGAAAGGCCGCCCGACACATGTCCCCGCGCCGGCGGCCGTTCGTTCACCGATTCTCCCCACCATTTCTCGCCCCGCGAGACAGGCAATCGGCAGCGACTCGGTGGCGCCGTACGGCGGATACATATCGGCCGTCGGTTCTTCCAAGACGGAGTGCATTCGATTGAGGATAGGTAACGGTAGCGGTGCTCCGGCACTCGTAATTCGTTTGAGATGCGGGATTGTGATAGATTTTTCCACACAATACTTCCCCACCCGATTCCAGAGGGCGGGTGAACCAAACGCTTGTGTGATTCGAAAATCGCGAATTGGATCGAGAATATTTTCGGGCTCGACATCCGCAGGCCGCGTGGGATTCATATCGGGAATGACCGAAGTCACCCCCATGCCGGCATCAAATAGTGCAAATAAAGGAAATGCTGCCAAGTCGACTTCTCCCGGCACGACCTGAAAGAACTCTTGCAGTTGTTCAACTTGCGAATTGAACATTCCATGCTCGTACAGAACTCCCTTGGGAGGCCCCGTACTACCACTCGTGAAAATGATAGCCGCAGAATCGGAACCCGAAACAACGGGCAACTGAACCCCTGATGTATCGACTCTTAAAAGCTGCTCAAACGTCGAACCTCCCCAAAGCCATCGGCGTCCTACAGTCACATTCATGGCTGCATTCGGAAACCTCTTACGGTTCAGGCAGCGAACAATCTGCACTAAGGGAATGCCGATAAAGCCGTCAGGGTTAATCTCTTCAAGACAATCAAAGATACGCGAACGCCCCATACCGGGATCGATCAGAACAACAGTCGCCCCCGCCTTGAACAATGCAAAAGTCAGACTAAAAAACTGAAGCCCCGGAGGAACCATGAGCACAATTTTTTGCCCCGACTTCAGGCCACATTTTCGCAATGCTTTCGCAAGTTGGTCACTCTGCCGGTCAAGCTCAGCGATGGTGATCTGATCGTATTGCATGCGGCCATCTTTACCGCGATGGCACTGAACGACTGCTGGATTATCGGGAATCTGTTGTGCAAACTCTGAGAGTCTAGTGGCAATATTGGCAGACGGAGACATCACAAATCATTCTCATCAATCCCGCCGAGCGGGAAGAAAACTTTAGACAGCGAATCGAGGGGTGAGAATTTCGCCTTTCCCCAATTCCAGAAAATCTCCGGCATACTTTTCAAATTCAGCAGCCACTGACGAAACATCAAATCCGACATCGGCTAAATGTTTGAAATACAACTTCAAAAACAAAGGCGAAGTTCTGCCTGCATGCCTGAAGGTAGGCAAGATATCCGGTTTCGAATCTCCTCCCAGCAAACCGATCGTCCCACGTCGCATTCCCGCGCCGTGACGAATCCCGGACGAACCAAAAACCAGAATGGTTCCGGCGATCATATTGAAACCGACTCCGTCACCCGCATCGCCTTTGATGGCAATCAAACCGCGGCGCATCGTATGCCCAATTTCGTTCCCGACATTGCCGTCAATCAAAATCTCACCACCCGTCATGCCACGACGACCGCCACGATAGACGGCTCCCACAAGATGGCCGGCATTTCCTTTGACGTGAATACATCCACCGTGCATTTCAGCCCCCACCCAATCGGCAGCGTTGCCATTGATGATGACCTGACCACCCGTCATTTCGGCCCCGACATGCATGCCGACATTGCCTTCCACACGAACTGTTCCTTCGGATAGATGTGTCCCGATCAACTTGACCTTGGAGCAATCTCCCACCCAGACCATTTCATTATCATCAGCCGACCCTTTCACGTCAAAAAACTCGCCCACTTCAGGCTGCTTGTTTCCATGAAAAATGGTCAGTTTTTGGATCTGATCGACACTCAGTTCGCGCACCGTTTCCAGGCGAATGGGATCGACCTCCAAGGGGATCGAAACTTCCTGTTTAAGGGTCAATTCCAGTGGCATAAGACTCGGTTCCCAATCAAAGGTTTTGAACTCTGCCCAGACTACCAGTGAGCCCTTCCAATGTCACCCCATTTATGACCGAAGTTCTTTGTTCTCAGTCTGTTTCGCTCCAAATGTGGGGTTCTAATAATCCCCAATCATCGCTATTCTTCCTTCCTTCAATCTCAGACAGGAATGGAGTCCGCACTGATGAGCCGGAATTCGACTGAATCTCTGAAATCATTGAGTCCTCGGCGTATTTGCATCATTAAGCCGAGTGCGCTGGGTGATATTGTGCAGACTCTTCCTCTACTTCCCATCCTGAAGGATTGCTATCCCGATGCGGAAATCAGTTGGGTGATCAACAAAGGATTCGCCAATCTCCTGGAAGACCATCCGCTCATCGACAACTTATTGATCTTCGACCGTCGCGGAACATGGTCGAGTTGGGGAAGACTGCTGAAGCAGCTTCGAGCGTCTCAGTTCGATTTGGTCATCGATCTCCAAGGTCTCTTGCGCACAGGCATCATGACTCTCGCAACCGGAGCCAAGACACGAATCGGCTTAGAGACGGCCCGTGAAGGGTCTCACCTAACAGTGAACGGCACCATCCCAGAGACAACACGAGATGTCCCCGCTCATGCACGCAATTGGCGACTTGCAGAACTTCTAGGATATGCGGAGAGTCCTAAAGAAACGAAGATTTTTATCAGCAAGGAAGACCAAGACTGGGCAGAGGAAACGCTGTCCGACTTGCAGAGACCGGTTTTGACAGTCTCTCCCGGGGCGCAATGGATCACTAAACGCTGGCCTATCGAAAAATATGCAGAGGTGGCCGCTCGTGCCGTGCAAAAATATCAGATGGGTGTCTGCCTCATTGGTGGCCACAACGAACGAGAACTGTGTGATCCTTTGGAGTCACGACTGCGCGAACTGGTTCCCAATCTTTCACTGGTCAATCTGGCGGGACAAACAACCCTCAAGCAACTCTCGGCTATTCTCAAGCGAACCGACCTGATGTTAACCAATGACTCCGGTCCCATGCATCTCGCCGCTGGCTTGGGGACTCCGGTAGTCGGCGTATTTCTCTGCACCGATTCCAACCGTTCGGGACCACCGGGATCTCAACACGCACTGGTCTCAACGACTGTTGAATGTCGCGCCAGCTACAAAAAACAGTGTCCTTGCACGGGTAAGGCACACATGGCATGCCTAGAAGAACTTGATGTCGAACGAGTTTGGTCGGCGTTCAATGCATGTGTCGCAAAAAATGCTCTCGCGCAGTCAGATGCAGCCTAAAGCACTTCTTCCAGCTTGATTGGCCGATTTTCATCGACCGATTTCTGAGCCGCCAAGCACATCGCGACAGACCACATGCCATCCTCACCCGGACAGGCAATTGGCCCCTCATTACGGATTGCATTTACTAACATCGCAATCTGATCCTCTAGCTCGAACAATTCACCCGGACTTCGTTCGAGCTTAATTTCCTGAACTTCCTCACCATCAAATGCCTTCAGGAAGAACGTCGGATGCCGCGTGCGATCCATCGCTCCGCTCCAACTGGCCCAGATAGCTCCCTTTGTGCCCGTAATTTTTGCCGTCTGATGATGCTCAAACGCAGAGAGCGTTTGCGTCACGACTGCATATTGACCGCCAGACCAATTCATGATGGCACTGAAATTGTCCTGTAACTCAGGATGTTCGGGATCTCGCGAGTTGGCTTTTGCGTAGACTGTCTCTGGCTCACCCGCACTACTGAGATACCAACGTGCCAAGTCGAAGAAGTGAATTGGTTCCTCAAGAATCCAGTTGCCGACACGATCCAGATCAAACCGCCAGCCGGAAGCTCCGGGACGATAAGGACGGCGGGAAAGTTCCACAAGGACGTATTGAGGATCTCCGATCACTCCCTCATCAATCATTTCTTTGGCACGAGCCCAAAGAGACGATAACCGCAGTTCGTGACCAATCGCCAGATTCACATTTTGGCTTTGAGCAATCTCGACCAGTTCCCGGCAGTCTTCCACAGTGAGTGTCATTGGTTTTTCTAGCAGCAGATGCTTACCCGCTTCCAACGCATCTTTGGCGACTTCGTGATGCAAGAAACTGGGCAGAACAATATCGACGGCCTCGATTTCTTCGTTGGCCAGTAGTTCTCTGTAATCTCCATAAACCTGAGCGTCGGGATACGCTTCCCGAGCTTTGGATTGTGATTCCTCAGAACGGACGGCAATTGCGACAATCTCAGCCCCCTCTGTCACATTGATGGCGTTCGCATGACAGCCACCCCACGCTCCGAATCCAATCAGTCCAAATTTCACGCTTTGATGAGTCATATCTTCCAAGTTCATAATGAGTTAAGTAGTTCGGATTCGCCAATTTGAAGGAGAGGCTTAAAATACAGGGTACTCTCGACAGGATGCAAGCAAAAGTCTGCATTTAGACCTCCACCAATCGATCTCACCGTTAAATTTGTGTTCATTCGCCATCTCATCCCATTTTATCCAGATATCGCATTTTAATTCTCAAGTTGAACGCTATTATAGAAGTCAACCGGATACAGCCATCACACTCCCGCGACAATCACCCGAATTTCGACTCTCATCACCTCGATTTCAATCATCTTTTGAAGGAACATCACATGAAGAAGCTGAGCTTTGTGATCGTGGCACTGACTGCCATGATCGGAACCCAGGCATCCGCGGGTCTTTTCTGCGGACACGCCAAAAAGAGTAAATGTTGCCAACCGGCACCCTGTGTCGTAGAAGCGGCCCCTGCCACCTGCTGTGCTCCCGTCAAATGCGAGCCTGTTTACCAGGAAGTGGAATGTACCGTGATGGTCCCTACATGGGAAACTGTCACAAAAACGGTTCACTGCACCGAGTACAAACCTGAAGAGAAGACTTACACTCGAACCGTTCATAAAATGGTTCCACGAATGGAAAAGAAAACTCGCGAGTGTACCACTTACACAACCGAAACACGGACTCGTGAAGAGACTTATACAGTCTGCACTCCTGTGACTCGCGAAGTGACTGAAAAGTACATGGTTGCTGTCCCTCACACCAAGACTGTCAAAGGGACCAAAACGGTCTGCACACCAGTCTGGACCCAGAAAGAGGTCGAATACTGTGTCATGGTTCCACATACCGAAACCCGCAAGGGAACTCGCGTCATGTGCAAACCAGTCACCACAGAACGTGAAGTCGAATACTGCATCATGGTTCCTCACACCGAAACACGCACCGGCACACGTGTTGTCACAGAATGTGTAGCTGTTCCCAAAACCTGCACTGTTTGTGTTGATGAAGGCCATTGGGAAGAGCGTCAAATCGCTGCGAAACCTTGTAGCACTGGCTGCGACCCATGTGACTCCAAGTGTGGTGGCTGTAACTCGTGTGCTCCCGTCTGTACAAAAGTCTGCAAAGTCTGGGTGCCAAAAATCGTCACCAAAGAAAAAGAGTACACCGCTTACGAGCAGAAATGTCACACAGAAACTTATGAGTACGAAGTGACGGTCTGCAAACCAGAAATGCGCAAGAAAACTGTGCAGGAATGCAGTTACGAAACGTACGAAGAACCTTGTGAGTATCAGGTCACTGTTTGTAAGCCTGAAATGCACAAGAAAACTGTCAAAGTCTGTCACTACGAAGAAAGCCAGGTCGAGTGTGAGTACGAAGTTTGTGAATGGGTTTGTGAAGAACGTGAACGGACTTGCTCCGTAACCGATTACGAAACCTCTGAAGCAACGCGCACTGTCGAATACTGTGTTGCCATTCCTCATACCGAAACGGTCGAATACGAAGTTTGTGTTTACGACTGTGTCGCTGAGGATGTCACTGAAACCTGCACTGTGATGGTTCCTTATACCGTCGAAAAACAGGTGGAAGTCAAAGTTTGCAAAATGGTTCCCGAGACTCGTACCAAAAAGGTCTGTGTCTCAACTTGTGAATCTGCATGCGGACATTGCAGCACCTGCGGCCACTAGGTCTATAGCTCAGACACTTAAGATTTGAGCCCGGATGAGTCATCACTCATTCGGGCTTTTTGCTGCGCGGTGACCAGTCTGCTCGCTTTCCTCGAATTCCCCCGAGCAAATGCTTGCTTTTCGTCTGATTTTCACGTATTTCTCAGATCTCACACATATTGACATACCCTGAAAGCAATCTTGATGAGCGACTCAGAAAACAGTTCAAACAGCGAAAACGCCACTAATATTGGAGGAAAATGGTACTCGGGCATCACCCAATACCAATGGCTGGTCCTGATCATTGCTTCACTCGGCTGGATCTTCGATGTCTTCGAAGGACAAATTTTTGTCGCCAGCATGCGAGACGCGATGCCCAACCTGCTGGGAGGAGTCTCACCAGACTCTCCTGAAGTACGCAGTTGGAACGACATGGCATTCGGTAGCTTCCTACTCGGTGGTGCTTTTGGTGGCGTCTTGTTTGGAATGATGAGTGATAAGATCGGTCGTTCTAAAACGATGATCGTCACGATCCTGTTTTATTCTCTCTTCACCTGCGTCACAGCATTCGCAAATGCTCCTTGGCAAATGGTGGTGTTGCGTTTCTTCGTCGCGATGGGTGTCGGAGGCGAATGGGCCGTCGCCTCAGCCATGGTCGCCGAGGTTATGCCGTTGCGTTCACGATCGGTCATGAGTTCAATTTTTCACGCTTCCTCCGTCTTTGGAACATTATTGGCCACGGCTGCGGGCGCGTTTATCGTTGGAAACCCGGCTCTCGGAGAAAACGGCTGGCGATGGGGATTTGCCATTGGAGCCGTTCCCGCTCTCCTGACCCTGTGGATTCGCTGGAAACTTCGTGAACCCGATCAATGGGTCAAAGCCAAAGAACGAGCCGCAACAGACACTACACAGCAAGCCGGTCGGCTCTCCGAATTGTTCGTGGGAGCGAATCTTCGCAGTACCATCGTCGGTGTCTCTCTGGCATCAATTGGCCTGGTCACGTTCTGGGGAATCCACATCTACGGTAAAAACGCACTCATGCGAAAAACAGAAGACGCGATTGTCGAAAGCGTCGGTGCCACAAACCAGACTCGCGCAGAAATCCTCGAAGAACATAAAGCGGAAGTCAAACGGGCCGAAATGTGGAGCATGGTCCTCAACACCATCGGCGGAGGTCTCGGCCTGATTCTCTTCGGGACGATCTCTAATCGGCTCGGACGGCGTGGGGCATTCATCCTGTATCATGCGGTCGCCTACGGAATGGTGATCTGGCTCTTCAAATATCTGATTCCTAATCCGGAAACCTCGGCAAGCACCTTGAGTCTCGTCTTACCCGTATTTGGTTTCTTTACACTCGGAATGCATGCTGGATACGCCGTCTACTTTCCAGAACTCTATCCCACTCGACTCCGAGGCACCGGAGCCGGATTTTGTTTCAATATGGGACGACTGGCGACAGCCGCCGCCTTTTTCGGTTTTGCCGCGATGGCCAATCCACCTCGCGCGATTGATAAAGGACTGACACTCGCTCCACTCTATCTGCTGGGTGTGGTCGTCGTCCTGTTCGGTAAAGAAACCCGAGGCCAGGAACTGCCTGACTGATTCCGTCATCAATCACTTCCACTCAGGATACTCTCATGATTCGTTTTTCAGTCCTCATCGCGCTCCTGAGTTTTTTACCTACATTCACATCAAACACCTCAGCAAATGAGCGCCCCAACATCATCGTCGTCCTCTGTGACGATCTTGGTTACGGCGATCTGCGCTGTTACGGTAATAAAGAACTTCAGACACCCAACATCGACAAGTTTGCTGCGGAGGGTCTCAAGTTCACCGATTGTTACTCGGCGTCTCCCAACTGCTCTCCTGCTCGTACCGGCTTGATGACCGGTCGGACACCCTATCGGGTCGGCGTCCACAATTGGATCCCCATGTTCTCACCGATGCACGTCTCGACGTGGGAGATCACCATCGCCTCGCTGTTGCAGGATTCCGGTTACGCAACCTGTCAGGTCGGAAAATGGCATTTGAACGGACGCTTCAATCTCAAAGGACAACCACAACCCGACGACCACGGTTTCGATCACTGGTTCGCCACACAAAACAACTGCCTTCCCGATCATCGCTTCCCCTGGAACTTCGTTCGTAACGGCCAACCAGTAGGAGCCATTCAAAACTACGCCAGCCATATTGTGACCGATGAAGCCATCCATTGGCTCAATGATGTCCGTGACAAATCTAAACCGTTCTTCATCTACTGCAATTATCACGAACCGCACGAGCCCATTGCCTCGGCGAAACAATATCGCGATCTTTACCCTTCTGACGATCCTCGATACACCCGCCATCATGCCAACATCACGCAGATGGACGAAGCGTTCGGCAAGCTGCTCGCGTCTCTGGAAGCACAAGGTCACCGCGAAGAGACGCTGATTTTCTTCACTAGCGATAACGGCCCGGCAATCACTTCATTACACCCGCATGGATCGGCCGGTCCCTTGCGAGACAAAAAGGGAACCGTGCACGAAGGAGGCATCCGCGTGCCGGGAATCGTTCAATGGCCGGGAAAAGTCAACTCGGGGACCGTTTCCGACGAACCGATCTGCGGCGTCGATGTCCTGCCGACTCTCTGTGAAGTTGCCGGTATCGAAACTCCTCAAGATCGCACCCTCGATGGCACCAGTTTCTTACCCGCCTTATCTGGTCAAGCTGTCAAACGAGAGAAGCCGTTGTATTGGCAATTCAATCGCGCTAACACAAAGTGGAAGGTGGCGCTTCGTTCGGGCGACTGGAAACTGGTCGCCACACTCACCGGCTCTGAGTGGAGCCGTGGAGGAGGCATCATCCTCGAAGATGAGCTGCAGATGAAAAAAGCCGAGTTAGATACGTTCGAGCTCTACAATCTTCGCAAAGACATCGCCGAAACGACCGACCTGAAAGAGTCGGAACCCGACAAATTTGCCGACTTAAAACAGCAAATGCAGGCGATCTATCTTGATGTCCGTGAAGAATCACCCATCTGGCCCGATTGGGACTTCGCCAAATACGAGGGCATGAAAATCCGCGAAGGCAAAGCCGCCCGCAAAGAAGCCGGCTGGGACGATTATTGATTCTTAATAGGCATCAAAACCGATCGCTTGCTTTCCCCGCTACAATGTCTGGAAACTTCATTGGTGGAGAGCCTCATGCGAAAAACACTTATTTTATTGTTCAGCCTGATTCTCCTCGGCATGATTGTCGTGACCACACGCGCGTTTCTGCAGGAAGGAATTTTCGTCCAGGGCGGAAAACTCTGGCCAATGTGGTGGTTTCGTGCGACTCTAGCCGATGCCTATTTTGGCTTCTTCACCTTCTATGCCTGGGTGTACTACAAAGAAAGCTCACCTCTGTCGCGCGTCATCTGGCTGATCTTGATCTGCGCCTTGGGTAACATCGCCATGTCGATCTACATGCTGCGATTGCTTGTTCTCATGAAAAGCGACAACCCCGCCGAATTGTTATTGCGTCCTGAACACCGTGTCAGAAACCAATGCTAATATTCAGCAAAGCTCAGACCAGTCACTTCTTCTTTGATCGGACCAGATGAACGATGATCATCCCGGAACCGACAAATATCCCGAGCAAACATGCCACCAGACGACCAATCGCCTGAGCTTGTCGCTCTGACGCAGAACTGGCTTCAACGGCCATGAACTGCGTCATCACGCTGGAAAAAATACTGGATCCGATGACGATTGCTCCCCACTGCCAAAGGGAGATCTTTTTAAGACGATCCATGCCCGTCTTGGGTGGAGCGGCCTTTTTTTTCTTTTTCCCCATCTCAGATTCCTTACTTACGAATGCTGCGAGTTCTCACTGATTCTGGTCTTCGGGAACACAATGAGCAAGACATTTCTGACACTTATCCACCGATCACCAGACCACCATCATTGATCGTATATTCGACGATTGAATCATCGCACGCTGACCCTCGATGCTTGGCGACATGTAAGCCTCGCTTCATCTTCATGCCGTCGCGAATTTTCCCCATCACGATGACTGTATTGGCATTCGACAGAACATCTCCCGTTTCGATGGGGCGAGAGAGAAGATCATCAAGCATCGTTTCGTGAGATGTCAGCATTAACAGACAACTGATCTCTTTTTCGTCGTAGCCGTGCTTTTCGATCTCGGTCTGGTTTTCGCGAAAATGTGATCGAAATAAATCGCGGGCCACCCAATCGTGTTCTTTGCGAAGCACCTGATGATAGACGTATTCAAAGACATGGAATTGAAATGACTCGCTCGCTTTTTCGACCGGCTCGACACCATCGATGACACAACGTCGTACGCCATGGGCAAAGTTTGTGTAAAAGAATGCAATCGCCTGATCAATTTTCTTCATAAACTCCACGCGCCATTCTTGCCATTCATCGCGGTCGAGATCTTCGAGTGTGACCTTTCGTCCCGTCCGCTCAAAGACATGCAAGTAGTCATCCCGGACTGCGGGATCCCATAAGTGTCCCAGATTCGGTTTTGAATCCGATTTGCGGAGTCGAAGCTCCCAATCGAACATACGTCTCGCATAATTGGCGTGATTTTGGGCGTCACCGCGGGAAGTGAGATCGAAAAGAATCCCCGTCTCCCCTTCTTGCTTTTGGCCAGCGTGAGCAAATTGCAAACCGAGTTGTGTTTTCCCGATACCGGTCGCCCCCAACACAACACTCATTGTGCCGGGAATCAGTCCACCACCAAGCATCTTGTCGAGTTCGGGAAGCCCCGTTGTATGTCTGTCATTCGTCATTTTGAATCTCGGTTGATTTTCTCAGATAGTAATTTTTCGGTTTCTCGCGGTCACTTCCCATTCGCCCGTCACTCGACCTTCCTCAACCACATACGCTGACGCATGTAGTGCAGAAGTGGGGCAAACATGCCAGGGAATTCCAATCAATTCGTCACCCACTTTGTAGTCCCCGGCCTTATCGGTTTCGAGGACCAAGTGCTCTTCGTTCTGTAAGACTTGCTCAGCGCCGGGAAGTTTCGGGAACACGACTCGTTTGCCCGCCGGTGGATCGGAGGCGACCGCTTTGTAACCCAAGTCGAGTGTGATCCGATTGCCTTGAGGTTTACTGATCACACGGGTCAACAAGACCGCCGCTGCGGGGAATTTCAGATCAGGAAAATTGCTGCCGTAACTGGCATCACCGAAAACACACGTTCCGGGTGAAAGTTCAATCGTCGGGTCGTCGTACTCGGCATACACGGGAAACGATCCCGTCCCGCCACACACCAATCGCGGTACGATCACCGTTTCGGCAGACAATGACTTTGATTGTAAGTCGTCTCTCATCTTGAGAACTTTTTCGAACTCGTGGCGAACAGCCGCTTTGCGATCCTCAAAAGCGACCTGATGTTGGTGCCCGTCATAAACGTGAAAGCCGGCCGCGATGAGCCCCGGCAGATCATCAATCGTCTGGTAGACATCCATGGCCTGTTCGCTGGAGACAAGTCCGGTGCGATGTTGTCCGCAATCGATATCAAGCAGAACATGGATGTCGCAATCCGCAGCGACCATCGTTTCAGAAAGACGTCGAAGATTACCCACATCATCCGCCGTCACGATAAACAGGACATCGGGATACTTCTTGCGGAAAGCGACTGCCCGCTTAAGATTCGGCCCGACCAAGCTATACGCCAGCAGAATGTCTTTGACGCCGACATCGGCCAGCATCTCGGCTTCCGCAAATGTCGCCGCCTTATGTTTCGTAAGACCGCGAGCGAGTTCGATCTTCGTCACTTCTGCCATCTTATGGGTTTTACAGTGAGGACGAAGCCGGTCAACAGAACCGGCAATGGCAATCATCCCATCCAGATTTCGTTCCAACTGCTCACGGAAGACAATGAGCGACGGAGAGAGCAACTCTGAAGTCTCTGAGATGTGATAATCGGGAGTCGTCATGGCAGTATCCTCAATCGAGTTTTTTTCCCGTCAATGTCGTGACTCTCGGGAATCTGCCATTGTTTGAGGCGGCTCAACAAAACACAATCGTATCATCATGAAAATTCGATACTTACAACACGAATCCTCCAAACTGATGCGAACGCTGCTCGGAATCACTCTGTGCATTCTGTCGTTTATCGGCTGCGGAGAAGAGGACGACCAACCCGCTCACGAACTAAATTCGACACCCCCACCTCCTCAAAACGCCCCAATCAATGATGACTCGGTCGGAGAGTTCACACTCAATCAAAAGCAGTTTCAGGAACAATTCCCTGTCACCGACCAAGAACCTGTTCCGGTCCAGAAAATTTATCGCCCAACCCCTCCCCAACCAAACCATTCTGAAGAAACACTCGCCAAATTGGGGTATCGACGGTATGAATCCAGGCATCTGGTCCTCTTTACAGACATCGAACCCGAAATTGCCCAACTTCTGGTGACACTCGCCGATCAGGAATATGCTGCCTGGATCGAATATTTTGGCTCGCTGCCTGAAGCGCGGGATGGGTCCGATTTTCGTATGACCGGCTATCTGATGCGAGATATGGGAGCACTCGTCGAATTGGGAATCGTCCCGCGCGAATATCTCGGGATGCGAACGGGCGGACATAAACAGACTCAATTCTGGATGCTCGATCAGGAGACAGATTACTATCGCCGACACCTACTCTTTCACGAAGCCACACACTGCTTCATGACAATCATGCCCGATATCAGTTTGCCCAAATGGTATCTGGAAGGAATGGCCGAATTGCTGGGAACGCATCGTCTCAATCCCGATGAAAGCATCCAGTTTCGCATCCTTCCTGAAGATAAAGAACAATACGCAGGTTGGGGACGCATCAAAACCATTCAGGAAGAGATCGCTGCGGGACGATTCAAGACGATCTCTCAAATTCGCGCCATCCGACGGATTGATCCTGTTGACGAAGTCCGCGATTATGCCTGGTCGTGGGCGCTCTGTTACTTTCTGGACGCACACCCCCGCTACCAACAGCGATTCCGCAGTTTGCGAGATCATTGGCGCAGCGGTGCTTTTTCTGACGAATTCGACCAACTGTTCGCCGATGACATGAGCCAACTCAATACCGAATGGTTGCTGTTTGTCACGTCGATCATGGAAGGATTCGACCTGCCTCATGCCGCGATGGAGTTTAACCCCACTGGCACTGATTCCATGACAACAATTTCTGCCGAGAAAGGCTGGCAAGCCACGGGCTGGTCGATCACACAAGGTGAGACATATCACTTTTCCGCGACCGGTGAAGTCTCATTGGCGACAGATCCCAAACCATGGGTCTCTCAACCAAACGGCATCACTCTGGAATACTTCGAGGGTAAACCCATCGGTCGGTTGGTGGGAATTGTGAGTGAACCTTCAATCGATACCATGCCGCAAGTGATTGATCTTGGAGTTGAGAAAACCTGGACTGCAACGAATTCGGGAACCCTCTACCTGCGTATCAACGATGCCTGGAATTCGCTCGAAAACAACAGCGGCAGTTATCAGGTTGAAGTTGAATAGCCCGAAAAACGCCCCTATACGAAAGTTTCTGGTAGCCCCTCGTTGCTCGATATTCTCACTTCATCAGACACTCGGACGAAATTCCTGCGTGTACTCGCGTGACCAAAGTGACTGAGCACTCTCATTCTCCGTTTTGAGCATCCCGGTTTTGCCATCAACCATCATCCCCTCACCCAGCCCGGCACGATGGGCGATATTGCCCAGATGACAGAGCAAGGTCGACTTGTAACCCTCTGTAATGGGACAAAAGAGTTTGGCGTCACCACGTACTGCATCCAACAAATTGCCAACATGTTCGGCATTGCCTCCACTTCCCGACCCTTTGTCGATCAACTTGCCATCAAAGTCGATAAATTCCCAGGTTCCCCCGCGTGTTTCGAGATGGCCTTTGTCGGTCTTGAAACGACACTCATACTGAGGATGCTCTTGATCTCTTCGTTCTCGGCTATGTCCTTCCCATGTAATTGATGTACCGTTACTGAATTCGTAACGGGCGGTATGACGATCGGGCGTTTCCTGATCGTCTTTGAGGATTTGTCGTCCTGTGGAGATCACCATTTGGGGATAATCAACTCCCAAGCCCCACCGACACAAATCGATTGTGTGAACACCGTTGTTACCAAGTTCGCCCGTCCCCCATTTCCAGAACCAGTGCCAATTGTAATGAACGATGTTATCGCGGTAATCGGTCGCCGGTGCAGGGCCTTGCCACAGTTTCCAGTTCAGCCATTCAGGAACAGCGCTCGGCTTCCCTGTCCCAATACTCTCTCGGGCATTGAAGTAGTAACATTCTGCCGACTCCGCTTTGCCGAACTCTCCCGCATGCAGACGTGAAATCGCGTCTCGCAACGCAGGATGACTGCGACGTTGAGTGCCAACTTGCATCTGCGTTCGATTGGCGGTCGCCGCGGCCAGCATCATCTCTCCCTCTGCGGGATTGTGACAGCACGGCTTCTCCACGTAAATGTGTTTCCCAGCTTGAGCACCAAAGATCGCAGCCGGCCCGTGCCAATGATCGGGGGTGGCAATCACCAGCACATCGACAGAGTTGTCATCGAGGATATGCCGGAAATCGGCGACTCCCTTAATGGGTTGATCCTGAAATTGGGAGACCGATTCAATCGCTTTGCCGACATTGCGTTCATCGACATCGCAAACATAGGCAACTTCAGTATTCAGTTGTTTGGCAAACTCGGTCGCCAGAGTCGTCCCACGTCCATCACCGCCAATAGAGTTCCTGGAAGTTCCCATCACCCCCACACGAATCCTCTCATTCGCAGACCCGGCAAACGATTGAAACGTCCCCAATGGCAAACTGGAAGCGACACCCGCCGTCAGAACGGCTTGAGAGCTCTTCGCAAGAAATTGTCGGCGTGTTTGGCGTAAGCTGTTCATGGCGGCTCCTTTAATAGGAGATTCGGAAGGGCAAACTAAACTGTTATTGTGGGATAACAACGCAGATGACGCAAAATTATTCCCGTGACAATTGGCGTTTCCATCGCCATTATTACACAATTGTCTGCAAAACTGTCTACAAAACACAGATCGATACTTCGCGAAAACAGAGGCTGATCGATGAACTTTCTCCATACCGGGCTCGTCGTGCGAGATCTCGAACTGATGCGTCGTTTCTATACCGACCTAGTGGGATTAAAGGTTCTCAAAGAGATCGATTCGATTGCTCCCGAATCGGGCGATCATACCGGCTTCCCCAACGCCCGACGAAAACTCGTTTTCCTCGGCTTCGAAGATTCTGAAACTCAAGGCGGCCATCAGCTTGAACTCGTGAAATACTTCGAGCCGGAGTCTCCTGAAGCAGGAGCCGACCGACACGAAAGAGGCAGTATGCATGTTTGTTTTCAAGTCGAGAATTTACAACAGCGGTATTTGACGTTATCGGCCAAAGGGATCCATTTTCTCACCGAACCAAAATTCAACACCGGCGAGGATGGACAATCGGTGGGAGTTGTTTATTTTCAGGACCCCGAAGGAAATTGGCTCGAATTTGTGGAATATCAAACGAAAACATCATGACGAATCCCCCATGGCAACAACCCGAGTGGATCACTCAAACTCAGATCATTCTCGACTCGTTCGCAAAACTGCTCAATCGAGATTTGATTGACCGTAGCGGCTCCGAAGAAGAACAATCGCAGCGATTATTCGAAGCCCCGTTCGTAGTGGTCTCTCATAATACCGCCGAAGATCCGATTTTGAATTACGGCAATGAAACCGCTCTCCGTCTCTGGGAAGCCGATCTGGAAACATTGACCGCGATGCCGTCTCGCAAAACGGCAGAACTCGTCCATCGCGATGAGCGAGCCGAGCTTCTCCGTCGCGTGACGGAGAATGGATTCATCGACGACTATCAGGGAATACGCATTTCGGCGACCGGCAAACGATTTCAGATCGACCAAGCCATCGTCTGGAATCTGTTCGATCAAGAAGGACATCCCGCGGGACAAGCCGCCACATTTTCAGAGTGGGAGATGCTGCCAGAGTTGTGATGTAATCGGCAGACTTGCCGATGCGAGTATCACCGAACTTAATTGACCGGCTTCGGAGCGGCCAGCGGTTGGTCAGACTGCGCCGATTCGAGATCAAGATGATCGTCGCGCGTGTGATTCAAGAGCCAGTCGTAAATGACAAGATTTTGATACGTTTCCGTCCACGAATCGTGCATCGCGTCTGGATAGACCGTCAATTTAGGTTTGCCACCTGCCGCTTCCATCTCGGCTATGATCGCTTCCGATTGAGAGAGTGGCACCACGTTGTCTTTCGCACCATGAAAGACCCAGGTCGGTAAATGAGCCACTTTCTTGCCCCACTCCGGTTCGCACTTCCCACAGACGGGAAGGATCGCGGCAAAACGAATCGGATCTTGTGAAGCCCAGAACCAAGTCCCCTGAGCCCCCATACTGAGTCCCGTCAAAATGATACGGTCGGCATCGACCGAATAACGCTGTTTGATTTCTCGCAGCAAACCTTGGAGTGCCGGAAAGACCGGTTCTTCACGCCAACGCACATCGGAAGGACATTGCGGTGAAACGAGAATGAACGGAAAACCTTCCGTTTCAACCACTTTGGGGGGACCATGTTTTTTGACTTGCGTCAAATCATGGCCACGTTCACCCGATCCGTGCAGAAAAATGACCAGAGGCCATTGGGTTTTCGTCTCACCATACCCGTCAGGCAAATACAGCAGATAATCCAACTTTTGAGCCGCATCTTTAGACGATTGATACGATTGCGGAACCTGAGATCCGGGACGCGGCGGCTGCTGGGCTGAGAGAGTTTGTGCAACAGAAAGAATCAACAGAAAGACAAACAACCATCGTGGCAACGATTTCATAAATTGTCCTACCGAGGTCGAGAGTCAATTCAGCTTGCCACCGGGGCATCTGCCGGTTGATTCAAACGGCCATCGAGTTCTTTTAGTGTTTGAACGGTCTTCGCAACACCCACTTCAAGCTGGGACAGCATATCGGAAGCACCAATATCATTGGTGATCGCTTTTCGCTCTGTTTCAATCGTCTCTAAAACGGTTTGCTGATCACTCACCAAGCGACTGATAAGATACGCAAGCGACAAATATTGCAGGTCGGTAAACTCAGCCGTGTAGTTGGCATGAGGCACGTAGCCGTATCGATTTACGAGAAAGTCGGCCAGCCGCTGAATGTGAAGATTCTGCAGTTTCACAACCATTTCAAGCTGCTCGGCAACCGCTTCGTCAGCGCTGGAAGTCCAGGGAGAGTTCTCACCCACATATTGCAACAGACTACAATTGAGCGATGCGAAAACGTGATTCAAGCGATCCTGACTCATAATATTGGCTGACCCGCTTAAAAAAATGAATGCTGAGTGAAGCGAACGAAGTAGACGAAACTATGGGAAGAGAACCGATGCCACATTTTGTGCGGTGGAACTGAGGCCCTGCACAAAAACACCGAGAATCACCACAGGGACAGTCACCAAAATCGTATAGAAGCCGGGTAAACTCCCCCAGCGAACATCGACATCGGGTGCCCCCGCAGGACGAGGATCGAGGAACATCACTTTGAGAACTCGCAAATAGTAGAATAGGCTGAAAACCGTATTGACGCCACCAGCCACCAGAACCAACCACATGACCCAGTGAACGCTACCCGCTTCAAAGAGTGAAGCAAAGATCATGAACTTGCCCACAAAGCCACCAAAGGGCGGCATGCCAATCAGCGAGAACATGCAGATCAACATGCAGACACACAAGATTGGTGTCACACTGATCAGGCCAGCATAGTCGTCGATTTCTTCGCTGAAAATCGAATTGCGAATAAAGGCGACCACGGCAAAGGCACCCAGATTCATGAACATGTACACGGCCAAATAATACAACAGCCCTTCAAGGGCTCGTGTGGCATTCGCTGAGGCTTCGGACATTTGATCGGCGGGGGCATTCATGAGAACAATCACAGCCGAGACGCCCATCAACATGTAACCCGCGTGTGCGATTGTCGAATAAGCCAACAAACGTTTGACGTTTGTTTGAGCGTATGCGGCAAGATTTCCATAAGTGGCCGAAATCGCCGCGATGACACCCACTCCCAAACCGATATACAGGAAGGTCGGCTGTAACGCACCGGCATCACCCGAACTGAGCGACAAGGCAAATCGGACGAGCAACGCAAAGGCACCCGCTTTGGAGGCCACCGACAAAAAGCCCGCCACTTCCGCAGTCGCACCTTCAAACGCATCAGGACACCAGAAATGAAACGGGAAGATCGACAATTTGAACGCCAACCCAACCATCACCATCAAAATCATGACAGCAATCGCGGTTCCCGAAACAATGGAGTCACCCGATGAGGTAAGCAGTTCCAGGCGTTCGGCCATCAAAGACATGTTGCCCGTTCCCAGCAATCCGCAGAGAAGACTGATGCCATACAGCATCACTCCGGCAGCACCGGCTCCATAAACGACATACTTGAAAGCCGCTTCACTGGAAACTCGACGCCCTTTGAGGAATCCGACCATGACATAACTGGGGACCGAAGTCATCTCGACCCCGAGGAACAAGATTAGCAAATGATTCGAGGAAGCCATCACCATCATACCGATGGTTGAGCCAAACAGCAGCGTATAAAAATCGGGACCATCTTCGATGTCGGGAAGACCGCTGAGAATGGTCAATGTCACTACCAGCACGAGAAACAGCATCAGGAAGATACGGAAAAACGCGGTGAAGCGGTCGAAAATGAGTAAGCCGGTAAACAACTCCTGAACCACTTCGCCCCCCGACTCTTTCAGAGCCAGAAAATCAGTGGCCGCGAAGCCGAACGCGACAAACGCACCGACCAACGCCACCCAGCTTGGAGTGATCCAGCGGTCGATGGAAAATAGACGCACAAGCAGTAAGGACAAAATGGTCCCACACAAAATCAGTTCGGGACGGATCAATCCGACCGAGGTCTGGGTTGTGTCCTGAATGAACAGATTGAGAATTTGTTCGAAGTTCATGATGACTATTCGATTGAAAAATTAACCGCAGAGCGGATGTCTGATTCTTATTGCTTCAAACTCACGGCCGTGACATCCACGACGCGCTGGTAACCTTCGTCCATCGCCTGGACAAGTTCGGCAATCGAACCATCCATCACATCGAGCATGACAGCGGGATAAATCCCGAACCAGATGGCCAAGACGAGCAGAATGGTTGCAATGGCGGTTTCCCGCCCATTGATCGGTGTGATGGCTTCTGGATGTGGACCTTTATATTCGGCCCCCAGATAAACACGTTGAATCGCCCAGAGAATGTAACCCGCCGTCAGGATCACACCTGAGGCAGCCACAATCGCCAGGAATTTCGAGTATTGCCAGGAAGACAAGACGACAAAGACTTCACCGATGAAACCACACAATCCGGGTAGCCCCAATCCTGCGAAGAACAAGCCGATAGAAAGCCCGCCATACAGCGGCATCTTGCCCATCAAGCCACCGAACTTATTGAGATCGCGGTGATGAACACGGTCGTAGATCACGCCCACCATGAAGAACATTCCGGCAGAAGAAATTCCGTGAGCGATCATCTGGAACATCGCCCCGTTAAGCCCCATTTGCCAATATTGCAAATTGACTCCCGCTCCCGTGGCATCGTTGATACTCCAGACTCCCATGCCGATCAGCACATATCCCATGTGAGAGACAGAACTGTAAGCCACCATGCGTTTGAAGTCGGTTTGCGCCAGAGCCGCGAAGGCTCCGTAAATAATGCTCCAGGCACCAATGGCCACTAATGCCCAAGCTGCTGTTTGGGCACCATAAGGACAAAGTGGGAACGCGATGCGGATAATTCCATAGCCACCCATTTTCAATAACACACCGGCCAAGATCATCGAGATCGGTGTGGGGGCTTCAACGTGAGCATCGGGTAACCAGGTATGAAACGGGAAAGCAGGCAGTTTAATTGCAAAACCGATAAACAGCAGCACAAAGGCCACCAACTGAGTCGTCTGGTCAAAACCGTAACCCTGTTCGAGTCCCTGACCCACGCGGGCCAGATAAAGCAGATCAAAGCTGCGGCCACTGTTGAAGTAGAACATCAACATGGCAATCAGCATCAGTACTGAACCGACCAATGTGTACAGGAAGAACTTGATCGCCGCGTACTCTTTGCGAGCTCCTCCCCAAATACCGATCAGGAAGTACATTGGCAGCAACATCACTTCCCAAAACACATAAAACAGGAAGAAATCGAGCGAGACAAACACGCCCAACATCCCGGCTTCCAAGAGCAGAAAGAGGATCAAATAACCTTTGACGGCTTTCTTGATACTCCAAGACGCCATGAGTGCCAGCAAGCTGACACCACTGGTTAACATCACTAACGGCAGGCTGATCCCATCGACCCCCATCGTCAGATTGATATTCCAGTTGGGGATCCAAGCGACATCGAACACCATCTGCATACCGGAGAGGGTCGAGTCGAAATCACGCCAAACCAGAAGTGTCAAAAAGAAAGTGATTGCAGAGATTGCCACAGCAAACATCCGCATCGCTTCTTCTTGCGCTTTGTTGATGAAGTTCAGCGCAATCGCGCCGACAACTGGAGTTGCCACAATAATGGGTAGTAAAGATTCCGAGTTCATGATTGTCAGGTATTCCTGGAACCGAAAAAAATGACGATGAGTTATTTTGGTAAATGTCTTGCTGTCTAGTGTGGGAACCAGACAAACAGAACGACGCTTAATGTCACCACCGCAACGGCAATGAACATCACATATTGACGCATTTGACCGGTTTGCAACTTGCCGAAGCGACTGCCAACACTGAACGTCGCTGTGCCCAGCAAATTGACCAAACCGTCGACAAATTTTTCGTCGAACATGCGGTCCCATTTACTGATCCACAAAGTCGCACGGCTTAACCAATGCAAAAATGCATCAAAGACCCACTTATCGACCACGGTGCAATACCGGGCCACAATATGAGCCGGCTTCATAAACATTGTGTCGTAGAGTTCATCGAAGTACCACTTATTCGACAAGTAGCTATGCACACCGGACAGCGATGATTTGATATCAGTAGGATTAATTAATCCCAAGCCGTAAATGACGAAGGCAATTAAAGTCCCCGAGAAGGCCGCGATAGTGGCCAAGTTTCCGGCATTGGCATGATTTCGCAAGACATCGATATGCCCGGGGAGATTTAAGGTCACCGTACCAACATGGGCGATGCTGTCATGAATCCCGGCAGGAGCCGATTCGGCCAGCATCACGAATAGTTTTCCACCTTCACCACCAATGGCACAAAATGCAGCCAGAACTGACAACGCGATCAATGGACCGGTCATCACCAACGGTGATTCTTTGCAGTGATCGTAAACGTGTTGATCACGTGGTTTGCCGAGGAACGTATAGAACCACAGGCGGAACATGTAGAACGCCGTTAAACCGGCAGTGATCAAAGGCAAGATGAACAACAGCAAATGAGCCGGGTTCATTTTGAAGTACGTCAAGGCCGTCGCGACAATCGCATCTTTCGAGTGGAAACCGGAAAGAGCCGCTTTACCGTTGGCAATATCAGTGAATGCCAACAATCCACCGACAACAACCACAGTGGCCGCCATCGGAATTTGTGTTTTATCCCCCTTGTAGGCAGCGAGAATCCCGAGAATGAGTCCCAAGATCAGGACCACATTTCCGATCAATCCAAAGCTGACGCCGGGAACCGAAAGCCCGGCAATGGCCACCACTCCGACCAGCATCGCGGTTCCCGTGATGGGCAACTTACGAATCAGGCCACCCATTTTGGGCATTTCCTGTTCGTGATGACAGGCGGCAATCACACTTCCCGAGCAGAGGAACAACAGCGATTTGAAGAACGCATGTGTGATCAGATGGAACAATCCTGCCGCCCAACCAAAGAGACCCAGCCCGAGCATCATGTAACCCAATTGACTGATTGTCGAGTACGCCAAGACCTGTTTGAGGTCGGTCACCACCATGGCAATGGTCGCCGCTAAGAACAGCGTGATCGCACCGACATACGCAATGACGAGTAAGACCTCGGGAGTGAACATCGGATAGAATCGACCGGCGAGATAAACCCCCGCCGCGACCATCGTCGCGGAGTGAACCAACGCGGAGACCGGTGTCGGTCCTTCCATGGCATCGGGTAACCAGGTTTGTAACGGAAACTGTGCCGATTTACCGATACAGCCTCCAAAGATTCCCAACCCGGCCACAACGAGTAGCCAATACGGCATGCTGGCTTCGTTTCCTTCGGCAGTCTTCAAGCGGTGTCCATGCCCATCTTGCAGATAGACGACTCCCGCTTCGTTATCGACATCGAGTTCGCCATCTGTTCCGCGAATCATCTGAAACAAACCGGCAGGTTTATCGGCATTGGCAAGATCGGGCTCTGCGAATTTGAAAGTTCCGAAGGTCGTCCAGATGGCCATGAGACCAATCAGGAAGCCGAAGTCACCAACACGGTTCATGATGAACGCTTTGTTGGCTGCGGTGCTGGCAGATTTCCGTTCGACATAAAAACCGATCAGGAAGTAAGAACAGACACCGACCAGTTCCCAGAAGACAAAGACCTGGAAAATATTACCGGCAATCACCAATCCAAGCATGGCAAAACAGAACAGCGACAGAAACGCGAAAAACTTGTAAAAGCGTCCCGGACGATGAACGTGCTTGCCGTTGGAATAATGGGCGTGATGATCGACATAATCGTCGGTCAACTCGTCTGCCATGTATCCCATCGCAAAAATGTGAATACAGGTGGCGATGAAAGTTACCATCGTGAACATGACAAGCGTCAGAGTATCAATGTAATACTCGATGTTGATTTCGAGATCGCCGAAAGAAGCAAGACGATAATAGATTCCACTGAAGACGGCAGGGCCTTCCACATGCCCACCCGCATGCTCGTTGTCATGAGCATGCTCGTGACCTTCGTCGTGATCGTGTCCAGCTTCGTGATGATCGTCAACAGGCTTTTCAGCAACCACCGGGTCGGCTATCGCAAACTGAGCCAGTGAAGCATCGTCACTGGAAATTGCGGAGTGACCTTCCTCACCATGTTTGTGGTCGTGCCCTTCATCGTGGCCGTGACCATGATCTCCATCATGCTCGTGGCCATGACCTTCATGACCGTGCCCACCATGACCGGGAAGCGGCTTCCCTTCTTCAATCGCCGCCACCAACTCGGCATGATGTGCCGATTCGTGTTCGAAGCGTTCTGTCCAGCCCGTTTCCCGGACATAAGTCATCAACGCCCAACTGCTGAACAGGAAACCAAGTCCGATACAACCAACAGCAAACTGTGCGGCCGCTTTGCTGAAGCGATCCCGCTGCCAGTATCCGGCAAAAATCTCTACGCCGAACCCGAAGAGTGGCAAAAGCCACGCCATGGTCAGCAGCGTTTTGATTGTTTCGCCCGTTGTCTCGTAAGGCATGGGTGATCCGTGATTTCTCTGTAGTAAATTCTGTCTCTGATGCGCAACGGTTGAAAGAGATTAACCTTTCAGTTCATCGCCCCGGTCCACATCAATCGTCAGGTGGTTGTTATAAAAGTTGAGTGCAATGGAGAGTGCAACGGCTGCCTCTGCGGCGGCCAGCACAATCACAAACAACGACACGATCTGACCATCCAGACCGAGCGTGGTATATCGCGAAAACGCGACGAAATTGACGTTGGCCCCGTTGAGGACCAATTCGACCCCCATGAGCAGTCCGATGCCGTTTCGTTTGGTCGCCATGCAGACAACCCCCGAAACAAATAGAACCGCTCCGACTAACAGGTAACTTTCCAAACCCATAATGTGGACTCGACGATCAAATGATTGCGTGTCTTAAAATATCAAACCGAACGGTCAAACCGTCGGACGAGTTCGTTGCTTCGCACGAGCCAGATAAGAGGCTCCCACTAACACAACGAGTAAGTGAATCGAAACAATTTCAAACGGGAACAAATACCCCGAACTCAAACCGGCTTCTTCCGGGGCACCGAGATCTTTATCAGGTCGTAAGCCCAACAAAGCCATCCCCAACGGACGAATGGTGTTTCCTTGTCCCGTCGGGTTGTAACCTTGTCCTTCGTTCTGTTGGAATTCGCCACCCGATGTCACTATCGCTGCTTTGTTCCAATCGACCGACCGAACGGTCCCTTGAATCAGAAACAACAATGTCACACCCACGGCCGCTCCCATCACCAGTTCTCCCGGCGATGTTTGTATTTTGACGTGTGGCCCGGTGGCTGTCAGCATGATCCCGAAGATCAGCAGCACCAAAGTTCCACCCACGTAGATAATGATTTGTGTAGCCGCGACAAAGTCGGCATGCAACATGAAATAAAGTCCGGCGACCGAGCCGAGCGAGACAATCAACCAGAACGCCATCCGGGCCACTCGTTGAGCGAGAACCACTCCGAGAGCGCCTCCACAGGCAGACATGGCAAAGATGAAAAAGAGGATTTTTTCGTAGGTCATCGGGTTCCTCCGGCGACCTGACGGTCCACATCGGCAAGTTCCCCGTCATCGATGGGTGTCGAATTGGGAAGAATCAATTGTGAGGTTTCCACGTCTTCAGCAGGTGCAGAAATGTTTGGTTTCGCCCATTTATCGGCTTTGGGAGCCCAGATTGATGTATTGGAATCAATCAAATCCCACTGTTTCTCTCCGTTGATTTCTACTTGCTTTCCATTTTCCATCACAGGTTCCCATTGGGCACTGAAATAGAATTTTACTAATGGGAAGCAGATCGTTCCCAGAAACAGAAAACAGCTCATCGGGATCAGATATTTCAAACAGGTAATCATCACTTGGTCGATTCGCAATCGAGGCAGAGTCCAGCGAACCCAAACCTGAACGAAGACCAGAGCCCAGCCCTTGGAAATCAAAATGCCCATACCAATCGCATTGGAAAGGTAAGACATGGGTTGGAAGCTGCCATCAGCGGACAAGGCTCGCATTTCCAAGAGTGCGGCATCAAGTGGAGCAATCCCACTGTTCCAACCTCCGAGGAATAAAATGGCGGCCACCGCACACACGACAAACATGGCGGCGTATTCTCCCATGAAGAAGAATGACCAACGCATGCCCGAGTATTCGGTATGAAAACCACCCACCAGTTCCGATTCGGCTTCCGCCAAGTCGAACGGTGCTCGCTTACAACTTGCCGTGGCCACGGTGAAGTAAACGAAGAAGGTGATCAATACAAATGGATCGTGGAAGATGAGCCAGTTGTTGGCCCAACCCGATTGAAGTTGAGTAATCTCGACGAGATTTAATGAACCGGCGACTGTGATGGGGATGATCGCACACAACGAAAGCGGAATCTCATAGCTCACCATTTGAGCCGCTTCACGCATCCCGCCGAACAACGACCATTTCGAACCACTCGAATAACCGGCAAGGATAATACCGATCACTTCCAGCGATAAAATCGCGACCAACACATAAAGACCAATATCCGAAGCAACCGCGACCCATGTCTCACCAAACGGCAACACCATCATCGTCCCGAAAGCCGCCACACACACCATATAAGGTGCCATCCTATACAGCATCGAGTCTGCCGCAGGTGGCACCAGGTCTTCTTTTTGAATCAGCTTAATGCCGTCGGCCACAGATTGCAGCCAACCGAATCGACCACCAACCCGAGTCGGACCGAGACGATCCTGAATTCGTCCGGCAATTTTTCGTTCGCCCCAAATCCAGACGACCGGCGTCCCCATGAAGATGCCGACCAACAGCGAACCATGAATGAGTGCAGCCAACACCATGGCAAGCCCGTTGGTCAAACCAACAGAGTCTTGCAGGTAGTCAACGATATTCGTGGCAATTGGAAAGAAGTTCATCAGCGCATCCGTCCCAAGGGTCGGTCTGGGCTCAAAAAACGCAACGGGGTCTTAACGAACAGTCCCTGTCCGCACCGTGCGCAAGATTCAAGGTTGAACTATGCCACAACAGAAATGGCGTTTCAAGGGATCGGGAAATCAATTTCCTCAAGCCAGCCAAACACTTGCGCCGGATTTCTCTCAATTTTGAGAAGCCGATCTAGTCTCCCCAGAGTTCGACCTTCCTCTCATCTGGAATGACTCTCAGAGAATTATGGTCGAGAACCGGATTCTGGTGATTTTTTCGTTCTTAGAAGCAACCTGACAGACATTTTTCCCCATTCATAGCCACTATTTCCCACGATCGGGAAAAGTGGAAGAGAGCGGACAATAGCTCAAAGTTGCTTCCCAGTTGACGCACGCGAAGGTACAGAAGCGCCAAGGCATGCAACAGAATCTTCATGCAGGAATTCAAGGTGGCCTGTTTGCTCGCCAGACGCGGTCCAGTAGGCACAAAAGAAAAGCTTCATCTAGTAATCAATGGCCGAACTCTAACCTTCACCAACCTCGCCCACCTGAAAGAATCTTTTAGGATCACTCACGAGGGACTGAAAGTCAGAGAGGGACAGTATTCATAGGGAGCCATACTTCCTTCGGGACATTTTATCGTGAGCCATTACGATCCCCTGTGTCGTAACGTCGCTCAGTAGATATAAGGCCCCCATCGCGCTACAGAATTATCGCAGAATTAGCTTGCACCTCAGTTCATCAAACGTAATTATCCATTCACAAACTATTTATTTCAAAGCTATCAGGAGATATTGATAATGCGCACTTCTGTACTGGTCTTAGGTATTCTGGGTGGTGTTTTCAGCCTCATGGTCGGCCTTTGCACCGGAGTCTGTTTTTCGGCAGTCGGAGAACTTGGGGAGAGCGTAGGTGATACTGAAACGGCAGCCGAGGCGAATGCAGCAGGAGGGAAATTCGTTCTCTTTGGACTGATTCAGGCGATTGTCGGTATCGTCGGAACTGTTAAGGCATATCGAACATTTGAGGAACCTGATGTCAAGAAGGTTCCCGTTTACTGTCTTGGTGCTGCGGCGTTCTTGTCGGTCTTCAACACGATGCAGTTCTTTACCTCTGGGCTGTTGTTCGGAGTTGCCATTCTACTAATCTTCATCGGAGGGGCCAAAGCTCCAACCGACAGTAGCGGGCAAACTGGCGACAGTGAGCAGATGGCGTAGATTGATGTATCACAGCATCAGTTTTGAGCTTGGTGGAGCCCCCATCACCATCCAATTCTTCGAACTATGGATCGGAATTGGCCTGATATTCGCCATTATCGAATTAGATATTGAGGTTCAACACTTCTCCAAAAAGACCGCAGACACACTCTTCATGATTGCGACATCCAGCATGATTGTGGGGATCATGGGAGCAAACCGTGCAACGATCCTTTTGCTTTCCAGCTCATTGTGGGAAACTGGAAAGATTCATTCATCATATTCTGGTTTCTCGTTTTTGCCGGGTTTGGCGATTGGTGCTGTCACTTTTGCATTAATTGCTCGGTGGTACAGGCTACCGCTATTGACGAGTTTCAATTCTTTGATTCCTCCGTTGGCCATTGCTCACGCATTTGGCAGACTCGGTTGCTTCTTTGGAGGATGCTGCTTTGGCGCTCCAACAAAATGCCCACTTGCAATTGTCTTCCCATCGACTTCCGCGGCATCAAAAACATTTGGGTATCCGATTAGAGTTCATCCCACTCAATTATACGAAGCTGTGTTGTTGTTCGGAATTTGGTTTGTCACGAAAAACATTGTGCAAAGAGAACACCGCGTCTACACATACTTACTGGCTTACGGGACCGGAAGATTCAGTCTGGAATTTATCCGAGGCGATCAACGAGGGACAATACCTGTTTTCGAGTTTCTATCACCATCTCAGTTGATTTCCATTGGCATGGTGGCGGCCGGAGTTTCATTACTTTTATGGAACAAAACGGTCCAGATCGACCCCGCAGAAGAATCAACGTAATGCAACACAGGCTGCTGTGCGGACCGCTGTCAGGTCGGTCTGTCATTACAGCATCACAGAACTGCATTCTCAAAGCAGGACCAGAGTACGAAGTCGTTGCCAGAAACAGCTTGTGGGATCTCGAAAAACCACCAACCCCTGAATCTTATGCCGAGTTTAGTGGCACGACGAAACCTCATGGAGGTGCACCATCACAGAAATCAGGCGAGGAAAAACCTCCGCGTTCAAGTCGCATGCTCGCCATGTTCATGAAGGGAGACGCAGATGGTGATGGAAATCTGACTCGTGAAGAACTGCCCGCAAGTTTTCAACCAAGAATGGCTCAACTCGATCTCAATTCTGATGGAGTTCTCGATCCTGCGGAATTGAAGAAAATGATGCAGGAGTTTCAAAAACGCCGTGAAGGTTCACGCGAAGAGGCTCGCGACCCCATTCTCTATGGTGTTGCCGTGGCAGACGGAACGATTGTGATTCGCACGGGAACACGGCTTTACGCGGTTGGCAATTCCACCTCAAAGGTAAAGGAGTGAACGATGTTTCCAATCCAATCAAGGAAGACCACCCGCGATGATCGGCGAGAAATTCGATCACCCCTCAACAATGCATTTATGCTTTTATACTTTGTAGCTGTTTGCTTTGCGGATGTGGCGGGGAAGAAAACACGTTGGATTCAGCTCAGCCGGAATCTCTCGTTCCTGAAAATTTTCAAGACGCAAATGAGACCTGGACTCGATCCGAAGAACTAACCGACAAAGACCAGTCTGTGTTAGAGGAATACTTTCGCAAGAATCCCTCATTCGTCGAGGGAGCTTTGGTCAAAGGAGACCCCTCAATTTTCCTGAACGAAAAAGACCATCGGCGATTTTATTGGATCGGGCAGCCAGCCACGGGAACTCGGTGGTTCATGGTCGAAATCAAGAATCGAAAAATCGGACAACACGAAAGTCAGGGCCTTCCGTTTCCGTAACGGGCAGAGTAGCCCGGCCAGCTTTATTGGTCGGCTGATGAAATCACAAGATGACTCATCCGATCGTTCAAGCTCATTGGCTCCGCAGGAGCGTCGCCCTCCCGGTCTGCCTATGATCTCCTTCACACTTTGCGTTTCTTTGCGTCTCGGCGTCTTTGCGTCAAATAATGATCACTCAAATTCACCTTGCTAAACTCCCACTACCAGAGTTAGCGTTCGTGGCTCGTCGATTATTTGAGCCGCGTGCGCCAGCAGGGGACGATGTTCAACATTCCGCGCCCCTGCCGAAGGAACGAAGCGTTTTTACTTGCGCCCTTGGCCTGTCTCCTCGCTGATCGCTCGGCGGCCTGCAGTTACACGCTGGCGGCTCAATTCACGACCTCGATCTTTGGCAATTTGAAAAAAGCATTCAGGCATATGCTCTCTGAATGGTCTGCTGTGAGATGCTGCGTTAGCCAACGCACTGCTTCCTGACTCCTGATTCCTCTCAGTCACTGTTTAAGAATGCGAGGGGAATCACCTCTTTGGAGGAACGCCAGGCCAGGAACTCGCAAATTCAAGTCAGGCAACGACTTGCTCAAGAGTATTCAAGGGTATTGTCAAGAGTATGAGAAGTGTGTGTGTCTGGCCCATACTCTTGAAGACTCTTGAAAGTTGCCGATGATTCAACGAGTTAGAGCGAATTCAAGAGTACGGGGTTTTGGACTCTTGAACGCTTGAAAAGGGGTTGAGTGTTCGGGAATGAGTTCCGTTCGTTGCGATCATCCAACTCCAGCTTCCAACGCTGAACAGCATGCAATCATGGTTTCGGCTTTGCCTTAACCGGACGATTCTCTGGGGGATCAATCGCGAAGTTGATCGTCTCGAAATCGACCGAACGACAGAGATCGTACAACGCGATCATATCTCCTAAAGGCACTTCATCGGCCGTGTCAATCACCACCGGCACATCGGGAGCCACCGTCGCCAGACCAATTAACAACTCGCGCACTCGTCCCGGCTCTTCGATCATTGTGCCGTTCAGATCGGTCACCGTTTCATCACCGATGCGTATCAATTTGATGTAGGCTCGGTCCGGTTCCGGCTGTAACGGATCCTCGGGGGGTGTCTCCGATTTCACGCCGGCTCCCGAAATGGGAGTCGATAACAGAAGTTCCTTCTGTTGACCGATAGACGCACAGACAAAGAAGATCAATAACAGGAACACAACGTCGATCATCGGCGTCATCGACATCGCTTCGTCACGCTCATCGTGCCGGGTAAAACTCGGAATTTTCATGGAGTCGATCCTCCCGGCAATGCTCCGAAATTGATTTGCGTGACTCCTGCTCGGGCACACTCCACCATCAATGGTTCAATCGCACGAAACAAAACGGCTTTGTCACCGCGAATACGAACTTCAAAGTTCTCACCATCTTTGGCCATGCCGTCAAACAATAAAGGTTCGATCTCATCCAAGCTGAGGAATGTGCCACCCTGTTTGTACCGACCATCGGCCATCACCGTGACAACCAAGCGGCTGGCTGAAGACTTCTGTTCGTCTTCCCCGGTTACGGCTTCGGGCAACGCGACTTCGTCGCGAGACTCATTTCGCACGAAGTGACTCGCCGCCAGAAAGAAAATGATCAGCAGAAAGATCACATCAATCAGCGGCGTAATATTGACCGTAACGCCGAGTTGTCGGCTGCGAGCCGGTAATCGCATCAGCGTGATCCCCGTTCAGGCACGACAGGAGGAATGCCGGGACTGGCTGCAGGACGGGATGTCTTTTGTCCTCGACGAGCTGAGACTAAGGCTCGTTTGTAATCCGCGAAGACATGTTCGGCCAGCAATGCGGCTTCTGCGACCAGACCATCAACACGATTCCTGAAGATCGCAAATGAGGCGACTGCCGGCACGGCGACACTCAAACCCATTAATGTTGTCACTAGCGCTTTGTAAATCCCCGGAGCGAGTTCTGAAACTTGAGGATTCGCTTTCGATTCAAATTCCAGAAACGCGAGAATCATCCCCCAGACAGTTCCCAACAAACCCAACATCGGAGCAATGGAACCAATCACAGACAGATATTCAATTTTCCGTAACAACCGCGATGACTGCTCGATGCTCGCGTCTTCCATTCCTTTTTCGATGGCCGTGTAGTCAATGCCAACTTCAGAGAGCCCCGCTTGTAAGATCTCCCCCAGCAGACTCGGATTCTGCCGACAAACCTCTTCGGCTTGCTTGAACTGTTTTTGAGCAATCATGCCGTGAACCTGTTGAGCTAGACCGTTTGGCATCAAAGCACCTCGGCGAATTGTCAACATATGTTCGATGATCAAAGCAATCAGAATGACACTCATCCCGGCAATGATCATCCCCACATATCCCCCCGCGAGCGCCAGTTCACGGAGATCGACTTTGGGTGCAACAACGGTTTCTTCTCCACCGCCATCTTGCGCCCAGGCGAGTACTGGGACCGATAAGCAAACCATCGTCGAGAGCAGAACGAATAAAGACCTGCGAGTGCCGCCTCGTTTGTTCTTAGAAAATTGATTCAACACGTATTCGATCCTTCGTGAGTCCGCGTATGCGGTTTGTTATTCGGCAATTGACTTCAGGATGGCATCCGCTTTCCGTGCGGCTTCCGTTCCTTGATACCTCGCAACGAGTTCTCGGTAAATTGTTAGAGATTCCTGATTGCGACCACCAGACCGTAACACATCGGCAGCCGCTAAAGAGGCTTCTGCCGCCAACAATCGATCATGATCGTACAACACCGGAATCCGCAAATAAGTCAAGGCGGCATCATCACGCAACAGTTTGAATTGATACGCACGGGCCAAGAGAAAATACGGCCCGCCTCGCAATTCAGTCGGCAGGCGTTCGATATGTCGCTTCCATTTATCGATGGTGTAAACAGGAAACTCGTTATTGGCAAACTCCAGTCGCCACAATTGAGCCTCCGCCAAAGGTTGTAATCGTCGATGACCGGATGTCTGAACAGTTAGCAAAGCAGTCTTTGCCGTCTCTTCAAAGCCGGGCTGTTCGAGCAATATGGAAGCCCCCACAAGCTGAGCAATGCCAGAATCCGAAACCAGCAATTCAGCACCGTTGCGAATCTGACTGGGAGTGAGAACTTTGGTAGTCCAAACCGCCGGCAACAATTCCAGATGTTGAGTGTGTTCGTCACTGGAGAATATTTTCTCCATTCGAGTGGCCGCCGTGACATAATCACCACGCTGCAATGCCGCCCGGACCAGATGTGCGAGAATCTCTCGCTGCACCCATTCCCGAGGATCGAGCCGGTAAGCTTCCAGGAGTTGTTCTTCGGCTTGCGGAATTTCTCCCGCGTCTAAGAGCGTTAAGCCCTTACGATGTTGTGCAGATTGCGGAGTCTCCACGCGGGTCACCTCGCTCGTCGCGTAGGTTTTGCGAGTGTCCCCTTCCATCAAATGGACGGTCACCACAACGCCGGTGTAATCAATAATTCGACAGCGGATTCGTTTCTTTCCGGTGCTGTATTTCGGCTGGATCATGATGTGATCGGGGTAATTCCCGGCCTGTGTCAAAGACGAACCTTGTGCAGCAGCATCCGATGACATGATCTCCGTCAAACAGAGACAGACACCCAGAAAGACCAAGATTCTTTGATTCATTCGCGTCACCGACTTCCTCCCAGCTTGGTGACATCGCGATAACTGTACGTGCCCTTATTTTGACGCGCCAGTCTTTTCAGGAAATTGTCGCCCGGCAATTCGTGACCAACCCCGAACTCGATGCAATGAACACGGGCACTGTTGTAATTTGCTTTTTTGACCTTTAACAAACCATCTTTACTCAAGGCAGGCTCACGGGCATCGGTCAGAAAGAAGATTACATCGGGCTCATATTTCAATGCTGCCAGCAATGCCGGCATATGTTTTGTTCCCAATGAGGGAGAGACGCTCCCGATAAATCGTTTGGCACGATTCCGATTCACGTCGATTCCGGGATAAAGTTCGACAGCCTGATTTGGGAGTTGAAAGCGGCGTATTTCTTCGTTGTAGAAGATGATCTGAAACTTCTGTCGGTTACTGACACCTTGCAGAGATGCCAACAACTCAGCCTTGGCATAATCGAGAGCGTTGTAATCGCCCATGCTGCCTGAGCAGTCAATGATGTAGACAAAGTTTTTCCCGGCATCAATGGCTCCCAAAAAACGAACCGGTCCATCTCCTTGACCAAACGCTGCAGGAAGAGGAATTGAAGAGGACGCCGATTGAATTTTGGAGGGTGTCGGATTGGGAAGACCGATAGCCGGTGCTAACGCTCCCGGTCCTAACAAGTTGCTTCCCATCTCGGGAAGGGCCATTTCCACTGGTGGATTCTCGGGGACTTCGAGAACCTCGGTTTCATCGGTCACTTCGTTTTTCTGATCAACTTCTGAATCGTTATGTTGAGTGTTGTCGTTGAAATTGGGAGAGTCAGAATCTTTCATCACCAAACCAACAGATCGATACTCCCCTTCCCCCGTTCCCGTAATCACACCGCCGCAGCTTTTCAATTGTGTACTGATCAATACCAGAAACAGGGCGTGCAAAATCAGTGAAAGCCCCCAACCGGGAATCGCGGCCCAGCGGTAGCGTTTTTCCTGCCAGGAAAGTGGCGATTCAGATTGTGTGGGAGTCGGCTGTGACATAATGCATACTGATGGTGAAATGCGCTGAGAGACGCTTTTGACAGCGAATGTGCCTCCTTAGAAGTCTAGGGTGACCTGAAAATCCAGTCAATGTGGATCGTTTCTCCTTGAAAGGTGAGCAAATGATCTGTCTTGTCCCGATCCTCTCACATAGCAGTGACTTGCGACAATCTGCCTTTATGCCTGACCTCAGATTTGGGATAATTGTGGGGAAAGGCCTGCTTTGTTCCTCAAAACCGTTACTCAGCGATAAAAACCAATTTGGAGACGGTATTTTCTCCTGCCGTCCATTTGCCTCGCACCAGCCAACCGTCACAATCAAGATGTCTGGTTGAACTCCGTTCAATCGCCATCTATTCGCAAATCTACGGTAAAACTCCATGCAACTCACCCCAGAAGATCTGATTCTCGTGACGGGAGCGACAGGACTTGTCGGCAGCCATGTCGTCGAACGTGCTCGCTCGATGGGTGTTCCTGTTCGTGTACTGGTGCGTGAATCAAGCGACACTTCGTTGCTGGATGAATGGGGTGTCGAAAAAATCGTCGGCAGCATGTCAGTCCCCGACGACATGAAGAAAGCCGCCGACGGAGTCACCGTGGTCGTTCATTGCGCCGCCAAGGTTGGTGACTGGGGGCCTGTCGATGACTACCGAAAAATCAATGTGGGTGGCACCGAGAACCTGCTCAACGCGGTCGAACAGAACGGCACACTCAAATGCTATATCCAGATCAGCTCGCTTGGCGTGTATGAAGCCCGCGATCATTATGGGACCGATGAAAGCGAACCGCCGAATGTCAGTGGTATTGATGGTTACACGTTGACAAAAGCAGAATCAGAAAAGCTGGTTCTCAAGCATGTGCGAGACAACAAACTTCCCGCCACTGTCCTGCGACCCGGTTTCATCTATGGCCCACGCGACCGAACGGTGTTACCCAGGTTGTTGGAGAAATTGAAAGACGGGAAAGTCAAATATCTCGGCTCAACCCACAAACTGATGAATAACACCTTTGTCAATAATCTGGTGGATGCCATTTTCTTGGCAATCGACCGCGATGACTTGCGAGGAGAGACCTTCAACATCCGCGATGATCGACTCGTCAGCAAACAGGAATTCATGGAAACGATCTGCGAACTGGCAGGCTATGAAAATCCGCCGCTAAAACCGGTCCCCATGGGAATCGCGAAAGGCTTGGCAAAAGTCCTCGAAAAAACGTATCGGTTACTCGGAAAAGACCATGCCCCGATTCTTTCCTCAGCCCGCGTCAAGTTCCTGGCTCTTAACTTGGATTACTGCATCGATAAAGCCAAACGAGAGCTGAAATACGACCCACAGGTCGATTTCAAGGACGCGATGCAGGAGACCATTGCATGGTTCCGTGGACAGGGAGTTGTTTGAATCGACAAAGTCCACTTCTTGGCGATTCCTGTTTGACGAGCCACTCCGGCCCTCCTAGACTTGATGCATGTGTGCCTTGGACTCTTCATCTCAACCTATCGCTATCTCTTCAACGCACAAGATCCCCGATGCCCACCGGTCCCCTGAAGGATTGTCACCCCTCGAATTTGCGGCTCGCGTTTACAACCGCGTGGTCATTCTGATGGTCTTGTATGTCTTGTCAATCGGCCCCATGTATTGGCAATGGGTCGATTCAATGCATGTTCAAGGACACCCGGCGGTGGCTAGATTTTACTATCCGCTGCTATTGGCCTGTGAGATCATCCCCGTGTTTGGAAAAGTCGTGAACTGGTATCTTGATTTCTGGGTGTGACCCAAATCTCTCTATTTTCTCCGAGGACGAGGAGCCCGATTCCCCCCACGGCCTTTCCCCTTCCCACGCTTGCCACCTCTTGCTCGACCACTTTTGGCAAATCCTGGTTCTGATTCGGAACCTTCCTTGATAACCACCGACTGGCCCACCTGTTCTTGTAACTTCAAAATTCGATCCCTGAGGTGTGCAGCCCGTTCAAATTCGAGCGATTCGGCAGCCTTCAGCATCTCCTTTTCGAGTTCGTTGATGTATTCCTGAGTGATATACTTGGTTTCGTCTGTTTCCCCAGCCGCATCTTGAGCCGTCCGGTTAGCGGCAATCTCCTCCTCGATACCACGACGAATCGCTTTTCTGATTGTCTCGGGAGTGATGCCGTGCTCAATGTTGTATTCTTCCTGAATTTTGCGACGACGATTTGTTTCATCGATGGCGCGCTGCATTGAGTTTGTCATCTTGTCAGCATACAAAATCACTTCCGCATTGACGTTGCGTGCGGAACGCCCAATCGTCTGCACTAATGAAGTTTCACTTCGCAGAAACCCCTCTTTATCGGCATCCATAATCGCCACCAGCGAGACTTCGGGAAGATCGAGCCCTTCCCGTAACAGATTCACACCGACCAAAACATCGAACTTTCCTTCACGTAATTCTCTGAGAATTTCGACCCGTTCAATCGCATCAAGTTCGGAATGCAACCACTGGCATTTCAGTCCTTCTTCGTTGAAGTACCGACTGAGTTCTTCCGCCAGCCGCTTGGTCAAGGTGGTAACCAACACACGCTCATTCTGGGCGGCTCTCTTCTTGATTTCCTCAATCAAATGCGGTACTTGTCCTCGTGCGGGCACGACGTGAATATGTGGGTCGAGCAAGCCCGTCGGACGAATAATCTGCTCAACCACACGCCCTTCGGTCTGCTCCAACTCCCAATCAGCCGGTGTCGCCGAAACAAACAAAGTCTGTTTACGAATTTTGTTCCACTCGTCGAACTGAAGAGGTCGATTATCGATAGCCATCGGAATCCGAAAACCATGATCGACCAAAGTTGTCTTGCGCGAACGATCACCGGCATACATCGCTTTTACTTGTGGCAAGGTCGCATGTGACTCATCCACCATCATCAGAAAATCGTCGGGAAAGAAATCGAGCAATGTGTAAGGCGGTTGCCCCGACTTACGTCCCGCGAGCGCACGAGAGTAATTTTCAACACCCGGGCAGAACCCCACTTCTTTCAGTAATTCGATATCATATTTCGTGCGTGCTGAAAGTCGTTGTGCTTCCAACAGCTTGCCGGCGTTCCGAAACTTGACTAACTGGGATTCAAGCTCCTCTTCAATCTCGCCGATGGCATTGTCGATGCGTTCCTGGGGAAGTACGTAATGTTTCGCCGGGTAAATGTAGATATCATCGAGCTTCTGACTTTCTTGCCCACTGACGGGATCAATGATCGAAAGTTTTTCGATCTCGTCTCCCCAAAGCTCGATCCGAAATGCAAATTCTTCGTACGCAGCCCAACACTCAATCACATCACCCCGCACACGAAACTTGCCGCGCGATAACTCGAAGTCGTTTCGTTCGTAATGAATATCAACCAGTTTCATCAAAAACTCATCGCGATCAATCTCATGCCCCACCTTCAGCGGAACCATCATGTCGAGATAGTCTTTTGGCGAACCGAGACCGTAGATACAACTGACTGACGCGACAACAATTACATCTCGACGACTGATGAGTTGGCTGGTCGCCCGTAATCGCAGCCGATCAATTTCATCATTGATCGAAGAGTCTTTTTCGATGTAGATGTCGCGTTGAGGTATGTACGCTTCAGGCTGATAGTAATCGTAGTAGCTGACAAAATACGAAACTGCGTTATTCGGAAAGAATTCTTTGAACTCACCATACAGTTGGGCGGCCAGAGTTTTATTGTGAGAGAGAACTAAAGTTGGACGCTGTAACTGTTGAATGACGTTCGCCATCGTGAACGTCTTCCCCGACCCGGTCACACCGAGCAGAACCTGATTTTGTTCACCCGCTTCAAATCCGCGCACCAGCTTTTCGATTGCTTTGGGTTGATCGCCAGCCGGCTGATAAGCACTGGAGATTTCAAAATCGGGCATCAGAGTTCACTGTTTTGGGAGAGAATACTCCTAGATTGTGGAGAACTCCTGACTGATCGGCAACCCGCAATAATCAATTACGCGAATCAGATGTCGTAATACATCGCAAATTCATAGGGATGAGGTCGTTGTCGCAAGGCTTCGACCTCTTTTTCCGTCTTGTACCAGATCCAAGTATCGATGACGTCTTCTGTAAAGACATCACCCAACATGAGGTACTCATGATCGTCCTTGAGGGCCTGCAATGCCGCTTCCAGAGAAACAGGAGTCTTGGGAACATCCTGCATTTCCTCGGGTTTGAGATCGTAGATATCTTTGTCGAGAGGCTGTCCCGGATGAATCTTGTTTTGAATGCCGTCAATAGCCGCCATTAACACGGCTGACATCGCCAAATAAGGATTAGAAGACGAGTCGGGACAACGAAACTCGAACCGCTTGGAACTCGCATCAGGGCTGTGAACGGGAATGCGAATCGCGGCAGAACGATTACGGTAACTGTAAGTCAGGTTGATCGGTGCCTCATAACCGGCAATAAGTCGTTTGTAGCTGTTGGTGGTCGGACAACAAAACGCCATCAAGGAAGCGGCGTGCTTGAGAATCCCCCCCATCGCGAACATCGCTGTGTCGCTGAGTCCACCATATCCTGAACCCGCAAACAAAGACTCCTCACCTTTGAACAAAGAGAGATGCATATGCAGTCCGGAACCGTTATCGTTCCACAGCGGTTTCGGCATAAAGGTCGCTGATTTCTCGTGCTTGGCAGCAATATTTTTGACAACATACTTATAAATCAATAAATGATCGGCAGTCGTCAGCAACGGGCCATATTTCATATCAATTTCGCATTGACCAGCCGTTGCCACTTCATGGTGCTGGCCCTCCACTTCGACACCACAATCAAGCAGGGTCATCATGATTTCAGTGCGAATGTCTTGTAGCGTGTCGGTGGGAGGAACCGGGAAATATCCTTCTTTGTGTCGAATTTGATAGCCGGCATGTTTTCCCTGTCCACGCTTCCCACGATTCCATTGTCCTTCGATGCTATCCACGTGATAATACGACTCATGCTCATTGGAATTGAAGGCCACATCGTCGAATAAAAAGAACTCTGCTTCGGGACCGAAATTGGCAATATCAGCAATTCCCGTTGATTTCAAATAGTTCTCAGCCTTGCGAGCAACATTGCGCGGATCTTTGGCATAATCTGCGCGCGTAATAGGATCCTGAATGTTGCACGTCATCACGAGTGTCCGATCCATGAACGGATCGACGAACGCCGTTTCTGGCTGGGGAACAACCAGCATGTCACTCTCATTGATCGCTTGCCAGCCGCGCATTGAAGAGCCATCAAACGCAAATCCATCCTCAAATGAGGCCGGTGTGAGCGCGCTGACAGGAATCGTAAAGTGTTTCTGTGTACCGGGAAAGTCCATAAAACGCAGATCGACTGCGTGAACTTCTTTTTCTCGGCAGAGCGCTAAAACTTCACGGGGCGTCATTAACAGAAATCCTCAGAGATGTTGGCTGATCAACCGACGGTCCGGTTGGTATAATGTTATACTATCGCATTACATAAAAGCAAATGGTGTACCACTGCCCATAATTGAGGCAGTATTTCCTTGTCCGAACCTCATCAAGGGCCAATATTCGTCATGACCAGCCGATTTGTCATTCTCACTCACGATCACCCACATCTTCACTGGGATTTGATGCTTGAACAAGAGACTTTTCTAAGAACCTGGCGACTCAGCGAAGAGCCGAACAAAATCGGATCGATCATGGCAGAAGAACTACCATCGCATCGAAAGCACTATCTCGACTACGAAGGTCCGGTAAGCGGAAATCGAGGAACTGTTCTGCGTTGGGACATCGGAACTTACCAGACTCTCTCTGACTCAGAAAATCAGATTGAAATCAAACTCGCCGGTGAAAAAATTCATTCTCTAGCGGTCCTCTCACGCAAGACGCAAGATGATTGCTGGGAATTTCAATTAGACAGCACACCATCTCCCTCTACTTGATGCTGATTTTGTTTTGCGGATTCATCGACTCGACGTTCGCCCGTGATCTCCAGCATCTCATCGAGAACACGAATTGAGGTGGCCAGGAATTGGATCTCTGTGGGGTGGGAAGGCTTCAGAGTCAATCGACCGCGATGCGTGCTATCAGGTGTTTGTTCCCACTCGACCACGAGTCCTTCCAGCGAGACCTTTTCTCTGCGCGCGAAATCCTGAGCCTCATTGATCAAACGATTGAGTGGAAGGGGAACCTGACCAATTTTAGCAAACATAATCTCCAAAATGAGTGTGTTTGAATGTGAGAGAGAGGGACGTAACGCGATACTGACAACTCCTGACAATCGTGTCCCTTGAAACTCACAGCCCAACAAAATCATGTTGTTTTCAAACCGAACTCGTGGATTTAAGATCCCCTGACTGTTCAGATCGGGAACTCGTTTAGGAAGTTCAAATGCCAACCAGGAATTACATTCCTGTTCCTTGATGGTCTCGGTCCATTGATTGATACCCGAATCATTCCGTTCAATTTCGTGAATCAACTTTTCTGTACGTTGCTTGACCTTTTCCGCAACGATTGGAGTAACTTTCGAGTCATCTAACGCCTTTTGATAGAACTCTGGCACATGTTGCAAAGAGAGGAAAAGAGCAAGGAGCGGCCCTCCCAATACAATTCCCAACCCCGTCAGAAGAAGGAATCGACGTTTCCAACGAGGACGAGACATATCAAAACCAACCGTTTCAGGGGGAGATGCAGGTGCCGGAATCGTAGGGCTGGCGACCTGATCGGTCAATGGTGATGACTTGGGTTTCGACAGCACACGCACTAAGATGTTCGCTTGTGCCGACTCTCTCGGCCAGTCGCTTCTTCAAGCCAGCAAGTATTTTGACCCAGTAAGAATTTCGCCAATGACAGTCCGCACACGCTTTGCCCCCAGTCCGACCGGTTACATGCATATTGGCGGGATGCGCACCGCACTTTTCAATTGGCTTTATGCTCGTCGACATGGAGGTCAGTTCATTCTGCGAATCGACGACACCGATAAAGAACGCAACTTGGACGAGGCCCTTGGACCCATCCTGCAAGCCTTCAAATGGATGGGGATGGATTGGGACGAAGGCCCCGAAGTGGGTGGATCACATGGTCCGTATTTTCAATCTCAACGAACGGAAATCTACCAGAAAGCGTTAGAGAAACTTTTGGCCGATGGGTCCGCCTATAAAGATTTTGATCCCCCTGAGGTTATCCAGGCAGATCGTGAAGCCGCACAAGAGGAGAAAAAACAATACCTCAATATTCGCCGTTCACTCGAACTGAGCAACGAACAAGTCACCGAGTATGAAGCCGAGGGACGAAAATATGTTGTCCGGCTACTTGTTCCGCGAGAGGAGAAGGTCTCGTTGACAGATGCCGTGCGCGGTGATGTCGAATTTGATTGTGGATTAATTTCTGACCCAGTGATTGCTCGTGCCGATGGCTCCCCTCTCTATAACTTCGCAACAACAGTCGATGATGCCGACCTCGAAATCACTCACGTCATCCGCGCCGAGGAACACCTCTCGAACACACCCGTTCAGATTCTGATTTATCGGGCGTTAGGATTGAACGTCCCAACCTTCGCCCATATCCCATTCGTTGCGGCCCCTGGGACCAAAGAAAAACTGAGTAAACGAAAACTCGACAAGTATCGTAAGAATCCCCAGTTCAAAAAGATGTTTGAAGCGGCTGATCGGGTCTTTCCACGCATCGGCTTGGGAGGTTGCGACGGACTCGACCCTGTCATGGTCGAATACTATGAAAAGATTGGCTATCTGCCTGATGCCGTCTTCAACGCCCTGGCACGACTCGGTTGGTCATTGGACGACAAAACGGAAGTGATGTCTCGCGAAACGATTATCGAAAACTTCTCTCTGGAACGAGTTGTCAAAAGTCCGGCTGGGCTCGACCCCGACAAACTTGACAGCTTGCAACAGTATTGGATGAGTGAGTTGCCCGCTTCCGAAAAGACCGATCATTGCCTGCCCTACCTGATTCACGCGGGGCTCCTCCCCGATCTAGTTTCAGACGATCAACGGCATCTTGTTGACCAAGTCATCAACGTATTTGGACAACGATTAAGCACCTTCGGAGATATCCTGGAAGTCGATTACTTCTTCAAAGCCGAGTTGCGAGAAAGCGACATTGACGAAAAAGGATTTCGCAAACGAGTTTGCAAAGGTGAGGTTCCCAAACTGCTGCTGGAATATTCGCAACAGCTTGAAGAATTAACCGAGTGGACGGCAAGCTCTATCGAACTCTCCCTCCAGCAATTTGCTGAATCAAAAGAAATTTCCGCGGGACTCTTAATCCCTGCACTTCGCATCTGTACTACCGGTGCAGCATCTGGACCCGATGTTTATGAAACTCTTGCCATCGTCGGCCAGAATCTCTGTGTGGAACGGATAAATGATGTTGCCCAGAGAGCGGCAGACTTACAGTCCTGATGAATCGGAAGTCTTTAACTCCGTATTGATTTATGGGCTGTCTAAGTCGCAGAATGTCTCTAAATTGCAACATGCCAACTAGAGTGCGGCTATTTTTGTTGAATTTTATAAACTCTCGTAGACTCTTTTCAATAATTCTCCGTTTCTTTTCACTTCAGCGTTATCTCTACCCGTTTTTATTGTTCAACTGATAGGTGATAAAAGGTAGATTGTGTTTGAGTACCAGTGAAAGACGTAGGCGTTGTGTGTCTTAGAACGACTGCCACAACCCTCACAATCTGGTACTCAATCAAAATTGATATCAAGCGCGTAAGTTTCCCTATTACGCAAGATTCCCAGACATTCGAGGAATCAGACTCAATATACAGGGTCGGCAGGACTTCTAGCATTCACAATAGAAGTTCAACGACCTAAGTAATTGACTACCCCCCCCGGGAACATACGGCACGTAATCATGGCACACTCTCGCAAACGAACCGAACACTCGTCACCTCGTATCAAGTCCTATCTGTTCGGGATCGTTCTGCTTTCCGTCAGTACAGTGACTGTGGTAACCGCATATAGCGGCAACACCCCCGAGGACAACAAACTCTGGTCACAGTTGCTTCCTGAAAGTGTGCTCACAAATAGTGACGCTCAGAGTCAGCAAGAGTCGAACAGTGAAGTTGCTCAGGCCCCCGAATTGCTCGACCCCGTCCCATTAACACCGTTAACAGCAGACGCCCCGTCGGAACCAGAAACCTCTTCCGACTGAGGGGCTCTCAAAACCCCACCAACTCCCTCCTCTGAGGACTCAGCAGATCCACCTGGAACATATCGTGTACCAGATTTCAACGATCCATTTGACTCCAAACGCACCAAGTCTCTAAACACTTGGTATCAGGTGGCAGCGCTCGAAGAAGAGATTCCAGAGATCACTCGAATGCACGCCTTCTTCATGGATGACGACCGCGTCTTCAGCGGACGGATTTCGATCATGGAGAACGGTGCGTTGGTCCCGCAATCGGTCATCTTTTCACAAATGGGTAAGGAAGTCCGAGAAGTCCCCCTTGGTCCTGATGGACAATTTTCTGTGAGTTCGTTGTCACCTGGGCCATATGGACTGCACGTCAACAATGATGCCACCATGATGGTCTTCGGAATTTATCTGGCCACGACCAACGATTTGAGAGACGCAGGATATACGGAAGATGGAATTCAAGACGCATTGATTGCACAACGACGATCTCCGATTTGGTTGAACTCGCTCGCATCAAACCCTGCTGATTATGAAGCGGTGCAGAGAGTTCTTCAAGATTATCGCTATGACTATCCTAAAGAAACAAAACTGGTCTCCACTCGACGGTTGCTCGATATTCCCGCTCAACTCAATTTCAAAGCCACCGCTCAGGGAACTTCGATTCACGACCACGTGGTTCGCTTACATCACGATGGCACTCTTTACGGTCGGACACGTCGATTTTCCACGAGTACCTATAACAACAAAAATGCTATTGTACCGGCCGTTCAAGCCGATATTTCGTTTATTCAGGATGGACCAATCGTGGCAACCACCCGTTCGGATAGTAACGGAACATTCACGACACAGGATGTTCCCGAAGGAAACTACACACTCGTCGCCAAAAGCCCAGCAGGAATTGCCGTCTTCAGCTTTACGGCCAAAAAAGCTCGTCCGGTGACCGCCAAGGAAGACGTCAAAACGTCATCGCTCGACATCAGTGATGAACTTCAAGTCGTGAATTTTCAAAATGAAGAGCCAGAAACTAAAGTCGTTCAATTCGTTCCCGGCCCTGACGGAACAGAATTGTTGCTCGATGTCACATTAGTCCCACCCACTCAACCCCCCCTAGCTCCCGTTGAAGGAGTTAGTGGTGCAGGAGGTGGATTCGCTGGTGGAGGTGCGGCTGCGGGAGGCGGAGGACTCTTGGGGGGATTGCTCCTTGGTGGATTGGTGGGAACCTTACTTGATGACGATGATGACCCCAAACCTGAAGAGCCAGAAGCGACACCCGACACCCCCGACGACAGTTGACATCAGCCCAACTGAGCAAGCACTAAATTGACCATTTCGGTGGTCGAAACAAAGTCTCCGCCAGTAGCGATGTCTTTGGTGCGATGGCCGGTTCTAATGACTGCATCAACCGCGTTCTCGATCACAGTTGCTTCCTCTTCGAGCTGCAAAGAATGTCGCAGCAGCATGGCAGTCGATAGAATCGTCGCGAGTGGATTGGCGATTCCCTGCCCGGCAATATCCGGTGCAGAACCATGAATCGGCTCATAAAGACCAGGACCATCGGCCCCCAAAGAGGCAGACGCGAGCAGCCCTAAAGACCCTGGCAGCATCGAGGCTTCGTCGGTCAAAATGTCGCCGAACATATTGCCGGTGACAACGACATCAAAGTCGGAAGGCCGGGAAATCAGATGCATCGCCATCGCATCGACCAGAACAACCTCATATTCGAGTTCAGGAAATTCTTCCTGAATGATTCTCTCAGCAGTTTGACGCCATAAGCGGGACACTTCCAGCACATTGGCTTTATCGACCGAGGTGAGCTTTCCACGACGACCTTGAGCCGCTTTTGCTGCCAGACGAATCACACGTTCTACTTCGCCCGTGTTATACGTCATCATGTTGTAGGCTTCTTCGCCCGACTCGTGTGACTTCCGCCCCGATTCCCCAAAATAAATCCCTCCCGTCAATTCACGGACAAACAGGATATCGGTTCCCTCCAACCGGTCACGTTTGAGAGGCGACGCATCGAGTAAATCGGGGTGCGGGTTGATCGGTCGCAAATTGGCAAACAAACCCAACTCTTTACGAATTGCCAACAGCCCTTTTTCTGGCCGAGTCTTCGCCGTTGGATCGTCCCACTTGGGGCCACCCACCGCTCCGAGCAATATCGCGTCCGCGCTTCGGCAAGCCTCCAATGTTTGAGGCGGAAGCGGATCACCAAACGCGTCGATGGCACAGCCACCAATCGGACAACTTTCGTAGACAAAATCGTGCCCAAACTTTTCAGCCACTTGTTTCAAAACACGATGAGCCTGTTCGACGATTTCAGGACCGATGCCGTCACCGGGCAAGAGAATAATTTTGGCGTTCACAGAAAATCCTCAATTCAACGGAGCTGTAGGAATATTTGAAGGCAGATTCAAGAAGCCTAAGTTACCGCTTGCGGCTCTGATTCTCCAGCCTGTTTGTGGGCTGAAGTCCCACGAGAATCGATTTTGCGAACGGAACCAAGCGGAGTTTGACCATTTCTCAAAAACTGATGTCCATTTCGACCACGAGACCCGATTGACACATTGGATGATCGTGCGATTGTTCAGGGACAACGATTCGAGGGAACGACCGGCGCAAAGTACCGGAAAACAACTTTTTCGTGTGATAACCTCGGAGTATTACAATGCGTTCAATGTTTCTTGCTCTCGGCGTGTTCGTGTTTCTATGCGGCTCGGTATTTCTGTTCACTCAGCAATTGGAACTACAATTGCACGACGACCTACCTGAAATCGCAGGCTGGTTGACAGGATGGGGCGAAAATCGAGCATCCTTTTACCCACCTGAATGGGCGGCATTGTACCTGTGCAGCGCAGGACTCGTCACATCCATCTTCGCCGTCGGTTTGCCTCGCAAAAATCGCACTCCTCCCATGTTAACCATCATTGATCTGTGGCAGTTAACCTCTGCCAAGTAACCGAATCGGGGCGAAGTGACATGCATTTCAGGAATTCTTCATTCCTCACATACAGCAACCCGCGGGAGAGAATCGGCTGGGTGAAGCAATTCGGCGACAGAACTGGCTCTTCCACTCGTGAGATCAGACGCGGTCCTTTAGAATTCGGGGCCAACGAAAGAAGATGCCCCTCCTGCCCCAGTGCGATCACATGCTGATTGCCCACTTGGATCGACATCGATCTGCGCAAGGCATGATCGAAATGCCATGCCCATTTTGACTCGCCGGTCATCAAGTCGACACATCGAAACTCGCAAGAGGTCCGATATGAAAAACCAAAGAGCAAATCTTCTTTCATTAACAGATTGGTATATTGTGATTCCAATCCGCCTCTCCGTGTTGACCAGATCTCATTGTGAGAGCCATCGCTCGATAACTGAAACATTCTGGCTCCGGGGCCAGGTCCAAACGTGACGATCACTTTGTCTTTGTCGCGACCAACAAGGAACGGGCTGACAGCATTGATTCTCTCACGACTATTCTTGATTCCGAATTCCTCCTGCCAATAAAGATCACCAGTTTCCGGGTCGAGACAATTCAGATTTTGTTTGGAAAGAACCAGCACGAATCGCCGGCTTCCCACTGTAGTCGCAATGGGCGTACAATAGGAGGCTTCTTCCTCTGTGGATGTCCACAAAGTTTCTCCCGACATTTTGTCGATGGCAATGATCCCCGACTCCTCAAGCTGTCCTCCGAGATTGATCAGCAAACGGTCCTTTTCAAGGAGCGGTGTCGCACCGAATCCGTACGGTAATTCGTGCGGTTGATAATCGGCTTCCAGATCGCGTTCCCACAGACGCGATCCATCTGGCAACGAAAGACACAACAACTGACAGGTTGCTCCTAACACATAAACTCGATCACCATCGATGATGGGTGTGGTATAGGTTCCACGACTGTATTCGTATTGATTTTGATAACTGGCCGGCCATGCCGTTTCCCACAGGAATTGACCTTTCTCCGCCTCATAGCAGGTAGCAAGCTCCCAGTCATCAATCCGGTGCAAAACGACAAGCTTCCCCTTGGCGATGACAGGGCTGCTGTACCCCAACCCGACCGGCATCTCCCACACAACCTCGGGGCCACTTGCCGGCCAATTCACATCGACCCACGTTTCTGGAGAGCGACTGTTGCCGCTGGGGCCAAACATTCTGGGCCAATCAGAGATCACCAACTTGGATGAATCAATTTCGCTCTCTTTTTCGATCTGAGAAAGCTCATCCTTAGATGCCCGTTCCTGCAATGGCATCTCAGTGTCGTTTGAACAACCGCCTATCCAGACGGTTACGGAACAGATGAGAATTTTGTGCGTGTTGCCATTCATGAGCGAATTGTCGGAAGACCTTCCCCCTTTGTGGAGTCTGAGCGAACCCCCTTCATCAAAAATTGATCGAATCACGAGTCTCCCGGAATGGTTTTCTCCTGGAAATGATCATTTTCACCTTATAATAGGCGAAAACTGCGAAACTTCTCATATTTGGTGGAATTTGTCACAGAGACCTCAGGAATGCATGTCTAAAATAGGAATGACTGAATAAGCAACACTGCGATTAAGTCACCCTGAATCACCATTTTTTTATCGCCAATCCAAGTCAAACGTCATGGCCTCAGACTCACCGCAATATCACGAGCAAACACAAATCTCCCCCAACGGTGGAGACTACGCAGATTTCACCTACATCCCCGCAGAGGGAATTCCAGGGACGTTCAAACCGGAGCGGGATCTGACCTTTGCATTGACTCTCATTGAATCGGGAGTCCTCTCCCGCAAACAAATCGCACAAGCCGTCAAAGACTGGACCATCCACGGCGACCTCACGCTATACGATCATTTGAATCGCAAAGGGCTATTGCCCGACACTGATCACACATCACTGGAAGAAACCGCAGACTCGAAGCTGCAAAAAGTCCTCGAAAAACTCGATGATGTGGATTCCAATATATCCAGCATCCGAGAATCGATCGTGCAACAGCTCGATCAATATGGACGAGTCGCGACCGTCTTGGGACTGTCGGCAAATGATTTGGCCAGCACCCAATTCCAACGGAGAGTCAGTGAAGCCGGTTTTCAACTCCTACGGAAAATTGGACAAGGAGGCCTCGGCGTTGTCTGGTTGGCACGCGACGAGAAGCTGAAACGAATCGTTGCCATCAAAGAAATCCTGCGGGAGTCCGCGTCACAATCGCCTGAGGTCAAACGCTTTCAACGTGAAGCCGAAATCACCGGACGTCTCGAACATCCCAGTATCGTCCCTCTCTATCAGTTTGGCCTCGATGAGCAAACCGATCAACCGTTCTATGTCATGCGGTACATCGGTAAAAAGACTCTCGAAGACGCCATTGATGAGTTCCACGAACGTCGGCAAAACGGTGAAGAAAACTCTTTGCAGATGCATAATCTGCTCAATGCTTTTGTCTCGGTCTGCCAGGCAATCGCTTACGCTCATTCGCGAAATATCATTCATCGCGATCTCAAACCTGAAAATGTCGCACTCGACAATTACGGGCAGGTCATTGTCCTCGACTGGGGACTTGCCAAGCTGACGGGTGAGTATGAAATTATTGAATCGTGCGAACTCGGGTTATCAGGCAACGGAACCGGGATTGAGCAAACTCAAGATGGCCAAATTCTGGGGACGCCAATGTTCATGGCACCCGAACAGGCATCTGGACGAATCGATGAGATCGACGAACGAACCGATGTTTATGGTTTAGGAGCAGTTTTGTATGCCATCTTGACGGGATGCGCGCCTCACGAAAAAAGTCAGGAGTCAATGACGGCTTCCAGTCAGGTCTCTGAACTGTTACGGAAAATTGTCAGCGAACCGACAGTCCGTGCACGATCCCTCAATTCCAACGTGCCAAGAGAACTGGAGGCAATCGCCGCGAAAGCACTTTCTTTGAAGCCGTACGCCCGTTATCAAACGGCTTTGCAGCTTGCGGGAGATGTAAAAGCTGGCTGGCTAACGAACCGGTCAAGGCCTACAAAGAGCCTTGGAAGAAAAGAGCCGCTCGCTGGATCGGAAACCACAAACTCTTCTCGCGCAGTGTCGGCGCATTACTGACGATCTTCCTAGTCGGCAGTATCTCCTTCGGCGTGGCCACGAGTAACGCCATTATTGCCGAGCGAGAACGCGAGTTTGAAAGTCTGAAATCCGAAGCACGCGAGCTAGAAATGACGATTCAGGCTCGCATTGATGTCCATGCACAACACCTGCGATTCATGTCGAACGTCCCTCCAATTCAGGCCATCGTCTCCATTCGAAACGAATCTGCTGATAAACCGGAAGATGGTGAGGATGTCTGGAATCAACGTCTGGAAAAAATATACACCGGGCTTCTTGGCGTCAAACCGGACTACCTGTCAATTTCGTTCATCGAATTGGAGACTCTCGATGACAACGCCTTCCGCGCCCAGGAACTCGTTCGTGTCGAACGAAATCACGCCACGGGAACCATACGATCAATTCCTGTTTCGCGATTACAATCATTTGAAGCCGGCCCGGCGATCAAAAAAGTCGCCTCGCTCGAATATGGTGATTATCACATCGAAGAGAACAGCCTGGAAGCTGATGGAAACGAAGATCTCTCTTCCGAAAGTATCGGCCTCGGAGGAATCCCCGTCTTTGATGATGCCACAGGAGAATTGTTTGGTGCGGTTGTGATTGAAGGAAACATGGAGGCAGGCTTGAGAAAAATGCTCGATGGAGCACTACGAACCGCTGAAGAAGTCTTCGCCGTAAATAGTAATCATCGAGTCATTCTGCATTACGATCAAGATGAAGGTTTCCAGTCTGGTACTCGTGGACAAGGGTGTGATTGCCTACCACTTTCCGTCCAGAAATATTTGATCGATGACAAGTCCGACAATCAGTTCACCGAAGGACGAGCCATAGTCGTTCGCAAGATTCGATTCAGCAACAAACCGGATGCAGACTGGCTGGGACTTGTGCTGATGCTTAAATCCGATTGATTCCTTACTTCTTTCCTTTGGCGCGTTGGTCGGCGAAGAACTGTTGTAAAATCGCTTTACAGTCTTCCTGCATCACACCTCCTAACACGGAACACCGATGATTGAGACGTTCATCTTCGGTGATGCTGAACATCGAGTGACACGCACCGGCTTTGGGATCGGTTGTCCCGTAAATCACGGTCGGGATGCGGGCTTGAACGATCGCTCCTGCACACATGGGGCAAGGCTCCAAAGTGACATACAACGTGCAATCAAGTAAACGCCACGAGCTGAGTGATTCTGCCGCCTGCGTAATGGCAATCATCTCTGCATGTGCGGTGGGATCATTCAATGTTTCGCGTTGATTATAGCCTTCTGCGATCACTCGCCCCTCGTGAACGATGACCGCTCCTACGGGAACTTCGTCCTGCTCATAAGCAATTTGCGCCTGAGAGAGTGCGTACCGCATCCACTGGGCGTGCGGTTGTAAAATATTGGGGGGGAGATCGTCGGACATGGTGACCAGTTTACCGCATTGAATCGCTCCGCGTAAGCACGACCAGTCGATATTCACATATTCCTCACCACTCACTTGAGGGAATGATTCTTTGAACCGATACTGGATTCCTCAACGACCTCTCATATCGGAGATTCAGATGGAGCATCGTAAACTTCACGACGGACGCGCTGACGGACTCACACCCTTGGAAAGTCTCGACCTCAGTTCTGTGACATCCTGCCGGGACTTAATCCAGGCCATGTCAAGAACGGCATTTGCGGGTCGCAACTTGGGAGAAGCCTACGATGTGTTGCTAGAGATGATCGAAGACAGCGACGCGCGTGTTGTGATGACAATCACCGGCGCGATGACCGTCGCCAAACAAGGCCGGATCGTCTGTGACTTAATTGACCGGGGCATTGTCCATGCGGTCGTCGCCACGGGAGCACTGATGGCTCACGGATTGACCGAGTCGATTGGATTGGCTCACTACCGTTACGATCCTACTGACGACGATACGACACTGTTTGAAAAGGGATACAATCGCATCTACGACACTTTGGAGATGGAAGAAAACCTCAATAGTGTTGAAGAATTGATGTCGTTTGTGCTCAGCAACACCGAACCGGAAGGCGGCGTCTGGAGTTCGGCTAGGCTATGTCGTGAGATCGGTGCAATCCTGCACAAAAAAAATGAAGGACCGGGAATCCTCAAAAGTGCCTTTGAGAAGAATGTCCCCGTCTTCATCCCGGCGTTTACTGATAGCGAACTGGGCCTCGATGTCTCAACCTGGGCGATGAACAAACACCTCAAAGAGACCGGGAAGTCGGCCGCAGCCCTCACGCCGGAAGAAATGTATCAGGTTGTCCCTGCATTTAATCCGTTTCTTGATTTGCAGGAATACGCCCGTTTTATCGGTTCGTCTGATCGCGTCGGCATTTTCACGATTGGTGGCGGTGTGCCGCGCAACTGGGCTCAACAAGTCGCCCCCTACTATGACATTACCAATCATCGCGTCGGCTCGAACTTCAAAGTCCCCCGTTATCGATATGGAGTCCGTATCTGTCCCGAGCCAGTTCACTGGGGAGGACTCTCCGGTTGCACCTATTCAGAAGGAGTCAGTTGGGGCAAATTTATGCCGGTCAAAGAAGGGGGGCGCTATTCGGAAGTTTACGCCGATGCGACTGTGGTATTGCCGCTCCTGATCAAAGCGATCTTTGAAGAACTCGACGCGAAAGAGGGATAGTCAAGGATGCTCCAACGATTGCCGATGTTTGTTTTCGGGACTCTCCGCTACGGGGAGAGTAATCACCATTTTCTCGAAAATCGATATGACAAACGACTCCCGGCGGAACTTGTCGGCTATGTGCGTGTCGAGAGCGAACTTGGCTATCCGATGATCGATCTGAGTTCGGAAGAGTCAGTGACGGGAGAACTGTTCTTCCTCTCTGAAGCATGCTACGACCAAACCATGACCGATATCGACGAACTCGAATTGCTCCCACCGGGGGAACACGTCGGCGAATGGTATGAAAGGCAAACCGTCACCGTTTCAACACTCGAAGGAGAGTTCACCGCTTGGGTCTATGTTAAACCAACACACGGCTAGAACAAAAATCAGCAACAGTCGATTCATCCACGATATGACGCACTTCTAAATTCTGTGTCATCAATAACCCCGCTTTTTGTGAATACTCGAATTCTTCTTGCAAGATAAGTACGACTGAGACTGCGTAACCACTGCGACGCAGGTTCCCTAATGCAATCGCCGATTCCTCCGTCACGTCACCCAGGATGGCCACCACCGAGGCATCTCTCGGTAGATGAGAGAGGCTTTCTGCAACAAGTTGCGGAAACGTCAAACCATCCGAAAGCTCGAAACGGGCACACGCCTCAAGGATCTGGGAGAATTGTTCCGGGCCGCGTGCTGTCTCAATGCGAACCGGACGCAATCGTGTGTTTTCAGGAAGCATCCCGAAATCTTGATGGGCGTCTTCCCGAGTTCGAAACTCGAGTTTGTAACCTTCCTCACGAATACGGTCGGCTGCGTCTCGTGCATTGGACAACATTCCCACCTGTTGCCCTAGAAGACAAATGGCGTTTGTCAGCGAAACCGCCAAAGTCACTGCCAGCTCGGATCGATATGTTTCGCCGCGCGCGGGATAACTTTGTTGGTGATAATCCAGGAGAATAGTCGCACCGGCCAGAGACGAAGATTCAAACACTCGTGAATGCAACTCCCCCGTCCGAGCGGTCGCTTTCCAATGAACTCGATTCATCGGGTCACCGGCCTGATAGGGACGCACCCCGGCAATACGAGTGGGATCTTCAAAGAGTCGATGCTGCAAGACAATCTCACCCACTGGTCGTCGAGAAGAGACATCATACCCCAACAGTGGAACCACTTTGGGATAAACGAGAATGTAGATCGGCTCCGTCGCAATTCGGTAATGTCGATGCAAACCAAACAAGTCCCCCGATTCGACAAGCGTTGGGCCAATCTGGTAATAGCCGTGCGTATGAAATGTGATTTGATAGAGCAAGCTGTCCCGCCCACCTCCTTTGATGGAGAGTAACTGCGTTCGCTTTCCGTTTAATTTAATACGAGCGGGCTTAGAAAGCAGAGCGTAACGAGGAACGGAGTCTTCCACCAACACCCAGGTGATACGCGTACGTCCCTTGTTGAACAGATTCACCACGATAGCAACTTTGTCGCCGATTTCGGCGGTCGATTTGTTTGCCTCACGAGTCACGACCAAGCTGTCAGTCCATTGTCGCGCCAGATAACGACTGACGACAAGTAATCCCAGGAAGACGTACATGGCGTACATCAACAAGCCAAGCTGGAAAACGATCCCGGCAATCAGTAACAGAATTGCTCCAAAAAACCATTTACGCATTTTTATGCCTGAGTTCGCATCGCGGGAACGGACACTTCTTCTAACAATTCTTCAACGATCAACTCACTGGTAATTTTTCGCAGACGGCTCTCGGGCTTCACGATCATGCGGTGTATCAGTACAGAAGAGGCAACCCGTTTGATATCGTCGGGCGTTACAAAATCACGACCGCGAATGGCCGCCAACGCCTGCCCTGTTCGATACAAGGCAATCGAAGCTCGCGGAGATCCGCCAAGGGCAACATCATCATGCTCACGCGATTCCCGAATGATATTCACAATATAATCTGCAACTTTAGGGTCCACATGAACGGCACGAACCTGTCTCTGACAATCGAGAACATCTTCTAATGAAACCACCGGTTCAAGTGCATCAATTGGATGCGACTCCCGAAGGAGTTCCAACATACGAATTTCTTCTTCTTTGCCGGGATAGCCCAAACTCAAACGGACTAAGAAACGATCGAGCTGCGCTTCGGGAAGAGGAAATGTCCCTTCGTGGTCCACAGGGTTTTGTGTGGCAATCACCAAAAATGGGGGTTCGAGTTCATAAGTCACACCATCCACACTCACTCGCCGTTCGGCCATTGCTTCCAATAAGGCGGCCTGCGTTCGCGGTGTCGTCCGATTGATTTCATCTGCCAACAGGATCTGTGTAAAAATCGGACCGGGGCGAAACTCGAACTCCGAATCTTTTGGATTAAAAATCGAGGAACCCGTGATATCCCCCGGAAGCAAGTCGGGAGTACATTGCACTCGTTTGAAATCACCACCGAGACTTTGTGCCAGTGAACGTGCCAGCATCGTTTTAGCGACTCCCGGCACATCTTCCAGCAAAATATGTCCCTCAGAGAACCAGGCCACCATCACCTGAATCAATTCAGCACGTTTCCCGAGAATAACCTGTTCAATATTGGAAATGATGCGTTTGGCAACTTCGTTGACGTGAGCCATAGTTGTTTGAACTTTCCAGAAGAAGGGTGAGAACCCAAAGTATCACCGCAGTCGGCAAATTTCGAGACCTTGTTTCCTTGAATGCGCGATCAACCGCTGCCAGACTATAGCCCTCTCACTTATACTCACGATTGATTGACATGGAAGCATCACAGCCCGCTGATATTTACCGCGAACATCTGCGAAAAAGACAGCAACGCCTGCAAAAGCTGGGACGCTGGGATCAGCGTATCTCCACGGTTCGCGGATTGGCGTTTTTTAGCTTTCTGGCTTTGATCTGGCGATTTTATGCCGGGGACAACATTCCCGAATATTCCATCGCCATCCCGTTGGGACTGTTTGTCCTGTTGGTCGTGGCTCATCTCAAATTGCGTGATCGCACGGAACAGGTCGAAAGATCCGTCAAACATTATCAACGCGCTCTCGACCGATTAAAGGGGCGTTGGCAAGAGACCGGTTCTGACGGAGAGCGATACCGGGATCCCGATCATCCCTATGCCAATGATCTCGATCTGTTTGGCCCAGGCTCGCTGTTTGAGTTAATCACTCGCTGCCAGACCCGGCTGGGAGAAGACCGTATTGCGGAATGGTTTCGTGCTCCGGCTGAACAAGATCAAATCATCGCTCGACAACAGGCAATTCAGGAACTCTCTGAAAACGTCAAGTTGAGAGAAGAGCTGGACGTTCTGCAACCGCCGCTCAAAGAGACCGCCGATCAGAATTTATTACAGACTTGGGCTGAGAAAGCCAGTGATCAAAAACCATTCTGGCTAATGATATTGATTACAGCATTGTCGATATCTTCACTGGGATTGCTTTACGGAGCCTACACAGGAATCACGCCACTCAGCCCGTTCATCGCGGTATTGACCACACAAATTCTGATTTTATTAATTTATAAACCGAGCCTGCAAGCCGAATTCATGGCAGCCGAGCACATGCGAGACGGCCTACCAGTCGCCGTTTCGGTATTGAAGCTGATCGAATCTCAACCCCACAATTCACCCGCATTAAAACAGATTCAAGACAGGCTCAATGTCGAAGGCAAACCCCCTTCCGTTCGACTCAACCAATTACTGCGAAGCGTCAACCTCCTCAGTAACTGTGCCCGCAATCAATTCCTCGCTCCTCTGGCAATCTTGTTCGGGATGCACTTCCATATCACCTACCGCATCATTCGTTGGAAACACCGATTTGGTCCTCACATTTCGGACTGGCTGCTTTCCATCGGTGAGTGGGAGGCGATGTTGTCTTTTGCCGGTCACCATTTTGAGTTTCCTCAGAACACATTTCCGGTGATTGAAACGGCAGGACCGAGTTTCTCAGGCGAGAATATGAAACATCCGCTGCTAGAACGTGATCAATGTATTCCCAACTCACTCTCACTTGACGCAAAGCAGAAACTCTTACTCGTCAGTGGTTCGAATATGTCGGGAAAAAGTACGCTGTTACGAACGGTTGGCTCAAACCTTGTGCTGTCCTATGCTGGCTGCTCGGTCCACGCGGATTCTCTCAAGCTCTCTGTCATGCAAATTGGTGCTGCGATGAGAGTCTCCGATTCCTTACGCGAAGGAAAGTCGTTGTTCTACGCGGTAGTCACCCGACTCAAACAGATTGTCGACCTGACCAATGAACCACGAGAACTCTTTTACCTCATCGACGAAATTCTTCCCGGCACAAACTCTCATGATCGTCGACTCGGCGCGGAAGGCGTTTTGAGATCTCTCGTCGCCAGAAACACATTAGGATTGGTCACAACGCACGACCTCGCTTTGACACAAATTGTGGACACGCTGGAAGGGCAAGCGACCAATGTTCATTTTGAAGATCACCTTCAAGATGGCAAGATGTCCTTCGATTATCATCTGCGTTCAGGAGTCGTCAAGAAAAGTAACGCTCTCGAATTGATGAAAATGATCGGACTCGATGTCGCAGCCAACCACTCACCTTCTAAGGTTGAGTCGCACTCGGCAAAGCAGGTGCCGGAGGAATCGGAGTAGGAACTCCTACTTGTAGTTGGTTGATGACCTTATCAACTCCCGGTTCCATTTTCATGTAAACCTGAGCAAGATGCTTATCGGACTCTGAAGGAACAAAGCCTTTCAAAATAACGGTCCGCGACTCGGGTAACGCGAAGACCACATTGCGAAACTGTGGCAAGTTGACCGACAGCTTGCGAACTCGCTGCTCGACTATGAGATTCATCACCCGGCCATTGGACTCAGGCACTGCAAACGCAATTTTGTGCGGAGAACGATAGGGCACATTATTGGAGCCGAATGTGCGATACATGGGCTGCGTTTGCCCTTGATTAACATTGTTCGATTGAGAGCGAGTGTTGAAATTTCGATTACTTCGATTGTTAGCATTTTCGCCCGCTTGCGAAGCACCAAAGAAAAGTTCTTCCTGCTCGTTAGTACCAACGAATCCCGTTCCTATCTGCTCCGTCAGCTCATTGATATCGGTCGTCAATTCAGGACGTGCAAGCGAGAAATCAGATGCCGCCTGTCCACCAGTGTCTCCCGCATCAGTCTGTTGTGCGGACGCCACACCTTGATGCAATAGAGACAGTAAACAGACGGAACAAGCCACGAAGGGTGATGACAGACGTATCTTCATAACAGACTTTCAGAAAACGAAATGCGTTACTGAAAGTTTACCCGGCAAATCTGCGACTCGGAAAGAGGAATCCTCGGTTTTAGAGAATCGTCCCACAAAGTTTACGGCTTATAGCGATTGATCTTTGCTTCTTAACCTATGGAGCGAGCTTAAACCGACGACGTGCCGGTTCTTCGGCAGGCTTCAGAGTTTCTTCAGTTGTTGAATAAAGGGCCGGCGGAGTACTCCCCCAAGACGCCGCATCGGCCCCTGTTGCACTCTCGGATAATCGCAGAATTTCCCCCGTTGATTGTCCTTGAGTGACTTGATGATTGCTTAACTGAACCCCATTCGCGTCCGAATTCGCCAAAGACGACTGGCCAGGATTCCAGGAATGAATGGTATCGATCCGCGGCTTCTTCTGTTCTGCCGTTAATGACTCGGCGACAAACCGTTGCAAGTTTTCAGGTGACCGATCACGAAGTTCTACGTTGGCATTCAGATCGGGGTTGATCCCTTCCCTTAATGGTCCCGGCAACACGACGTGTGACATTCTGGAATGGAATTCCGAGCCACCCGATGCTGGTACGAACTTGACAGAAAGAGACGTTTTCACCTGGAACGGATGTTTGCGTGTGTAGGGAATGAAAATACGATAGGACGTACCGAATGTGCTGTGACTGATAAATTGATCCCACTCCTCGGTCGAGAAGGTAAATTCGGAAATCGGTCGATTCCAGGATTCACGAGGACCATAATCATCATGAACAGAAACGGTCAGCTCGCCATGCACACCCATCGGACTCGTTCGATCCGCATCAAAAAACAACAATGTTCCTTCGAACCCGCGTGCCGGTTTCCCATCAGGTGTCTTGCCTTCACTTGGCTCCCACAAACAAATGACTTCCGTGGCAGGGTTCGTGGCCGACGTAAACTTCACTTTTTCACTGAACAACCTCGGCATCGACGAACACCCGGACATCACTGCCAGCACGAAGCTCAGGTAACAGAATGTCTGTAGTTTGTTGAACATAGATCGTTGCAATGCAATAAAGACTTGGACAGATCAAAGACAGTGAATGGTTCAAACAAAAAGATGAAAACTAGCGGAATGGCCAAAGGCGTCGAACTCCCGAAGGTTTCTCCTCTTTGTTGCTCGTCCCGCTTGCTGGCCGAACTCCCGGAGTGCGTCGGTAAGTATTTAAGTCGGACTGATTCGGTACACCTCGCGATGAAGACTCAAAACTCGCCGGATTGATAAAGCTACCATCGGGAAGTTGAACTGGCCCCTGCATCGGTTGCATGCCATTCATGGTTGGCGGAACACCAAAGATTGGTCCGTGAACCTCCTCGGCCTGTTCCTCAATCATATGCGTACGTTCTGTCTCGACCTGTTTGATAAATTCAGAATCCGCATCGTTCAGGATGACACGCGGAGTCAGAAAGATCAGCAATTCACTACGAGTCGAGTTCGTGGAATCAAATCGGAAGGCACGACCCACGATGGGGACATCACCCAACCAAGGAACTTTACGTTCGATTGTTTCATCCGACTCAGTAATGATGCCCCCCATGACAATCGTATGGCCATTGGGGACAGAGACTGTCGTATTCGCAGAGGTAATATCAATAATGGGAGATTCAATCGTACTCCCATCATCATTGATGAAAACGGGAACCCCCGCACCATCCAACTGACTTTTGACAGCCGCCGTTTCCATCACAATCGTCCCATCAGGATTGATGCGTGGACGAACCGTCAAGATCAGCCCCACATCCTGTTGCTCAATTAATGGATTCGCGTTCCCCAGTTGCGTGACATTGACACCACCCACAATCGGAACCTGTTGCCCAACTTGAATACTGGCTTCCTGGTTATCGAGTGTCCGAATCTGTGGACGACTCAGAACTTGCACGTTCCTGCGAGCCGCTAATGCACGAATCAAAACACTGATATTCTCGGAACTTGCCGAAAGCACCAATCCACCAAATCCTAAATCATTGTTGGAACGTCCCACACCAAAATTGCTCAATCCTTGACCGCCAACGGTATTGGGATTGCCATTGTTGGCGTTCCCCAAGTTGACCGAGTTAAACAGAAAACCGGGAGAGAGAGCACCCGTCATGGCGTCCGTAACACTGCGGTCGAACAAGATGGATTCTTGTAGACCCAATTCAATACCAAACTCATCGGTATTCTCAAGTTCAACTTCAACCAGCAAGGCTTGAATAATCACTTGAGGTGGAGCCTCATCAAGTCGAGCGACCATATTTTGGATGATGTTGAAGTATCGAGGAGTCGCACTGACAAGAAGGCTGTTCGTCACCGCTTCCGGCACCACAATGATCTCTTGTTCGAGCAGTTCGATATTACTGATCAAGTCGGGTTGCGCTTCGGCCAATTCTCGTTGAGAGTCGAGAAACTGGTTGACGGCTTCCGAGACATCAGCAGCAGGACTGTTTTTTAATTTAATCACGGTCGTTTGACGTTGACGCAAATCATCTTCATCAAGTCGCAACAAAATGGCTTCCACCACCTTCAGTGAATCAGCACCACCAACGGCCACCACACTATTTGTGCGAACATCGGCCGAAAACCGTAGTGATACAAGTGTATTACTCACATCGGTCGCACCGGCAATTTGCAAGCCTTGTGAAGATTGTGTCGAATTGTTGTTAAATCCTCCACCACCCCCACCCGTTGTTGTTTGAGCGAACAGGGAATTCAACAAATCTACCGCCTGCGTCGCATCACTGTTGCGTAACGTAAAGACCTTGATTTCGGCGATGCTCGAAGGAATCTGATCGAGTCGCTCAATCAATGCCAGCATCAGTTTCATACTGCGTCCGGGAGCCGTAACAATCAGGCTATTGATGCGAGAATCCGCAGTGACACGAATGTCGGCAAGTATCCCAGAGCGAATGAGTTCGTCTTTCCCACCGGAGGACGCCAAGAACTCAACCGCCAACGACTTGATTTCGCGTAATTGCGTACTGCTTTCACCAGTCCCCCCAAGATTGAAGGCTCCGGCACCACCAAGCTGACTGTCTTGACCTTGCGGTAATTGCAAAGACTGAAACGCCGAGTTAATCACATCGGCTAGCTCTTGTGCGACGGAATTCTTGAGCGGGATCACTTTCAATTGATTCATCGCTCCCGACGCATCACGGTCTATCTTACGAATGAGTGCCGAGGCTTCTTCGAGATCGCGAGGACGAGCACGTACAATCAATGAGTTTGATCGGACATCTGCAAACGCTGTCACTGTCCCGCCGAGACTTTCACGATCAGCAAAGAAGTTGGTCACCAACTCGGCGACTTGCGTGGCGATGGCACTCTTCAATGCAAACACTTCGAACTCAGTCAGTGGATCAACGGGTTGATCCAGCTCTTCAGCCAATTCGAGAATCGACGGAATGTCTGCCTCAGGAGCCAGAATAATCAAGGCGTTGGGTTTTGTTACGGGAATAAACGTCACCTTGGATCGTTCTGCCGCCCCCTGAGGTGTCTCAGTAGCAGCACCCGGTTTCCGGGCGGTCAAATCTTCGTACACACTCGCCATCAGCGCAGAAAGCTGCGTCGCATCGACATGCTGTAAAATCAGCAATTGAATCGCGGGTGCGGTTCCCACCGAGAGTTTCTCGATTTCTTCAATCACCGCCATCACCGCCTCAACGTCTTTTTCATTACCACTCAATATCAACACACCCAGATCGGGCATGGCTTGCACGGTCACATCGCTGCGGAGTTCGGCACCGAGTGGATTTCCATCAGCCTTGATCTGAGTGGGATCAATCCCTTGTTCAATCCCTTGTTCTTGGGCGGCTTGCTGAGCATGCATTGCCAAAAGTCGGTTCATCGAAGGTTCGAGCGTTTTCGCTAATTTACTCACATCAACCGACGAAGGAACAATCTTTAAAACCTCATCAGAATTATCAACTGATCGTTGAATCAACTCAATTGCTTGTTTAGCTTCTCGAGTCGCTGCTTCAGGTCCCTCCAAAACCAGTCGATTCTCATCCGAGTCGATACCGATAGCTAAGAGAATATCTGAGTCTTCGATCGTCTTATGTTGTGTGAGAAGAAAAGAAGGAAGCCCATCCGGTCCTGTACGAACGAGTTGTGCTTTCTTTCCAAAACTTTCATAGAATATCCGTGCAACATCCAATGCCGGATGTCTGGTATTAAGGCTTGTTTTAATATTAATCACGGGCTGATAAGGTAGCGATTTTTCCAATTCCCCCAAAGGGACTTGATGACTGAGCTGATGTATTTCTTGAGGCACTTCCTCCTTCTGATTGCCATCCGGAGTGATTTTTCCATTCGGACTGATTAAAGTTGAACTCCATCGATACATCTCACCCGGCTCTATTGCCCCTTGTTTTTTAGTTGGATATTTTGCAGTTGGTTGTGCAACTGTCGATCGTTCATAGCGAGTGCGAACGTCTTCTAGCTTGATGACAATCAAATAGTCATCCTGTTTGATCAGTCGAAAGCCTTCTTTTTCGAGCGAATAATTTAAGACTCGAACCGCTTCATCGAGAGCATATTGATTACCATCACGACGTGAGAAACGCCCCGTGGGCGTATCTTTCATCACTAAAGTAGAACCACTCTCATCGGCCAAATTATTGAGAACTTTTTCCCAACTCGAATTCTGATAATTCAAACGGAGCGGTTTCGCAGGAAGGTTGATCTCTGAGTTGCCAACAGTTGTTGGAGTCTGCGCACGTTGAATGGGAAATTTAACAACATCAAACGGACCGGCCAATGCCACACCTAATCCACAGACGCAAAGACCGCCTGCGAACAGGCCGCGCAGCCATCTACGAGATCGATAATGAGCTGAATTCCACACGGATATCCCTTTCCGACATGAGGGGGGGGGGTAAACGATATGCAACGGTCAGCGGACGGGGGAGTCGTTACAACCGTTCTTACTCTTATTATCGGCATATCTTGACAGCCAGATGAGCAGGAAGAGCGATTCAAAGCGAGAATCACAAAACTCTTCAGGAGACGAGCGTAGATCTATCCCCATAGCATTCCATTAGTTACGAAGTATCCACCAGTACCCGATTTACTCCGTTCCGGGAATTTGAGCTTGGCTACGATCAGAGAGAGTCTGTCCCAGCTTTAATTGCCATAATGAGTCACCCGATTGCCAGAGTATAAAATCACGACCTATCATCATGACCATTCCTTTGACACCAGAGAGTTCAAAATCATCCCCTTCTCTCAGGGTGGTGCTGATATTTTCCGCTCGATTATAGAACATCGCTTTCATGTCGTCGTCAGGTTTGACAATGCCGGTCAGAACCGTATCACGAGTAAAGTCTTCAATAATGTTGAACTTGATTTTTCGGTTCGAACTTTCAGCCGGTTCACCTTTGTCAGTCACCGTAAAACTGATTTCAAACTCTTCAGGAAGTGCGACCACGGGTGGCGTCCAGGTCAACACACCGGATTCACCATTAAAGCTGGCACCGACGGGAAGCTCACCCTGAACAGAAAAGGTAAGTTCTTCCGGCGCTGTTTCAATATCGATGGCTTCCAATTTCAACTTGTATTCGGCACCGGGGAGCACAACTTGTGGCTCCACTTCTGAAATCTCGGGAGACAAGTTGGGGTCGCGAACGGTCAGAAGAACCTTCTCCTCAAATCGTGGTTCCGATTCACCTTCAACATGAACGGCAAGCTCTAACGGATACTCCCCCATCTCAACTGTCGTGTCAGGTTCCCATTTAATCTCCCCCGTGCGTTCATCCAACGCCAAGCCTGCTGGAATCTTCCCCTCAATCGAATACTTACGTGGCGAGGTTTCAGGTGCAAACCCTTCCGCTTTCAGTTGCAACTTGAATGGACGACCACGCAAGGCAACCTGATTACCGACTGAATTCCAACGAGGCTCATACTCCACGGGAGGAGCAGGCTTCACAAAGAAATTCTCAGCAATAATACGCTGCATTTCCTGTTCAGAAATGAGGGGGCGATCAGTCCGCAAGGAGAAGAGTTCGACTTCTTCACCGGGCTCGTGATTGACTGGGATGGTTCCCTCGAAGCCACGTTTGAGTGTCCATTTATTGGTAGCTTTGGGAAGAACCTGAATTAACTCACCCCCGATTCGGACCAGAAATGCTTGATCTTTCGGGAATCCTTTCGTTTCTTTGGGAGAGAAAGAGACTGCCGTCTCACTCACGACCTGATTCAATCGAAAACGAGGAAAAATCGTTTCCCGCATCGGACTGTCGGGAAGTGCCAAAGCTTCAGCAGACAAAGAAATTTCGACCAACGGATTTCCACGATGCTCATTACATTCCAAATGCAGTCCCGAGACTCGGTGAAGAATGGCGGCGTTTTCAAAGGCCGCTAAAAACCGGCAGATTTGCTCGTAACTGGCCTCAGCCGTTAAGCCGACGCGAACCGAAGTGTAAACCTTACCGCGAGAAGAGCGACCTTCTGGCTTCACTTCCAGATCCTGAAACTGATAAATATGTGCCAATTCGGTCACCCATTCCTGATACAGACGTTGGGCGACAAGCTCCTCCGGCGGAAGTGCCATCCGCGTTGCATTCACGACTCGTGTTTTTGCGGCGAGTAGCCGCATATCGCGGATTTCAAGAGTGTCGACAGAATCGAGCAGCGTTTGGACTTCGGTTTTTTTGAGATCAATCGGTTCGACAAATGTTCGCTCGAAAATTGGTTTCCCCCACCAATAGAGGATCACAATTCCGAAGAAGATTGCTAGTTTTTTCTCACGTTGATTCATAATCAATTCAACCTACGAACGAGGAGCGTTCGTTGTTTTTTGCGGTTCAACAGAACGTTCCAAGTTCAACTCAAATTCGACGGGGTATTCAGAATCTCTGCGTCCATTTTTAATCGCTGCCGGAGTAACATGAAAACCAGCCGCATTGAACTCTCCATAGACTTCTTCCACCACATTCCGATCCGTGGCTTGTCCTTCTGCTCGGGCTTTGGCCAAACTTTTTCCCAAAGCCACATCAAACTGAAAATCGTTCAAATACGTCGTCTGAGTTCCAGGGAGGGTCTGCTGCACGAGATCAAGTTCTTGCAACATGTGAACATCACGAGCCAGCCACTCCTGCAATTGTTCATCAGATTCCAGCACCGGTTTTCCCACCGCTAACCCCGACTTCAAAGTCGATTCATCGAGTTGCAACTGAGAGATTTGAGCATCGAGATTGCGAGAATAAGAATGAAATTGATAGTATCCCAACGAAAGCAGAGTCACTGCACCGGCGGCATAAATCGCCATCTTTCGACGCGAATCATCTTTAGCAATCAGCTTCTTTCGAGGATATTGAAAATCGATCCCGGGAAAAGTTTTGTGCGAACGATTCAGCAACAACCCCAGTGGGGCCACTAATCGAGAGGAATCTAACGACTCGGGAAGCGGCCCGGCAAGTTTAACTTGTGGCAAATCGTCCAACGTCAGAATCGTCAAATCATCCACCGCTAAAGAACGCAAATCGGCAAGAGTTGCCATCGCTTCCGGCGATACAAACAAGACGGTATGCCCGGCTGTAAACTCCCCCATCGACTGCTGCGCGGCAATCATCATTCTTCTCAACTCAGCGGCAACCCCTTCACTGGTCACTTCTGCCAATGTCGAAGTCTGCAACATCTGAAGGACGTTATCGCGTGCCAATGCGACTTCCAGACGAGAATCCTGTAGACAAGCTGCAACCAGCACCTGCCCTGACTTAACCGGATGAAACCCGTGACTCATTTCCGCCAAACCAACACTGGAAAGTCCGATTCCTGAAAGTTCGAGGTCGGCGGCCTCCAATGTCTTGCGGATCGCATCACCCGTCGAACGCGACAATGTCGCCGCCAACACTGAACCCAATTCACGATCCGACCGAACCGGTTGTGGTAAAAAATCGATCATCAATTGGTCGATAGGTTGTGACGATTTCGTAGCGGCTTGCAAATGAACAAGTTCAGCCAGCTCTTCTTCGGGGACATTAGGAACATCGAGCGACCGAATCACGGCTTGTTCTCGGGGCAAACAAACCAGCGCAGAATCGGCTTGCATTCCCGCTTGCCGCAGGAATGCCTTGAGAGACTCACCGGCCGCTTTGGGAGCCTTTTGAGGAGTTGCCGTATCGGGCCAAGTCAATTCGTCGGTATTACGGACGCGCACAGACTGACCACTCGTTGATGCCGAAACGGCAATCACGCCCTGTCGTGACCAGTTAAGAATTAAGGTATCTGCCATAAGTTGCTGTCTCGTAAGAGAAACGGTTACTCTATTTTAACACCGAACTGACTGTTAGGTATCGCCGATCAGAGTGGAACAGGGATTTGCTCCGTTCTTAATCGGTATAATCGATATCCGACTCACTCATTCAGCTCCTGTTGCCAGTCGTAAATCGAATATCCAGGCCCTAATCGCGAATAGTCACTGATTGAGAGAAGTTTGGGAGGAAAAACGGACGCATCAATCGTCACCTTCAGTCTCGTAGAAATTCCTGTTCTGCCAAAATACCCGACGACTTGTGCTGTCAGAATATCGCCTCCTGCCGTGATGAAAGGATCGAGCTGCCTCATCGTTTCCAGGTCAACAATCCCTTCAGCCAGAATCCAGCTATTGGTTGATCGTGTTGCCACCAAATCCGGGTTCGGATTTCCAACCGACATCTGACCGGATGCGGAAACAATGGCGGACGCCGTCTCCTCGGACATTGTCGGAATTCCCATTAACGTTTCGAATCTCGCTTCGTTAATGTTAATTCGTCCCTCAATTGTCGGGTTTTCAAAAACTCCAAACGCCTCGTCCATAATAGGAAACGCCGTCAGTAACGAACCCGCATCGCTACTCCAGGGACTAATGAGCGTTTGCTCTCCACCATCCATGTCGGCAATCACTTCAGCACCAATCAAATCATAGAGAGAGCGAATTTCAAAACTTCCCCCCTTGGAAAGGTCCATGCCGTTTCGAGTCACCGAACCTCCATTTTCAATAGAGTCTGCGATTCCTTCGGCCAGTTCATCCAGAAGTTGTTGATCATCGAGAGAAAGTTCTGTCGAATCTCCCCCCGACAAACCTACAGGAGTCACATCAAACTCATCGCGATTGGATGGACCATAAATACGATAGGCCACCACGAATGTCGCCACCTCTTCACCAAACTCCTCATCTAGTTGATCGTAAAGATCTGTCAGCGTGTTTGTATTCAGCGGGATCTTGGGACTATCATCAAGCCGCAAATTATTCTCGCGGGATGTCACTGTTAAATAGTCTGACCAACCGGCATCAAGGACACCATCCGCGTTATCAAATGGCTCCGAAGCTCCTGCATCATCTTCATTCGAGTCAAGCAAACCATTGCGGTTCGTGTCCTCACCGTACAGTAATTCTGCCGTCACGCCATCGACTCCCAACAGTTCGTCGAGAGAAAGTAAAGGCGCGTTCTTGGGAGTGCGGGGAGATGAGAAATTGGCATAAACTTCCGATTCCGCACCATAAGGACGAACTTCAGTGTCAGCATCAATCCAATCCAGAATTGCATCTGCCACCGATTCTGTCATCGCGGGGATTTGCATCAGAAAAAAGCGAAGCTCGTCTTCTGTGAGACCACTATTGGCCAAGGCATTCAGATTTATTTTCGCCGACTCATTGCGTAATCCGAAGCGAACGCCCGTTTCGGAGGACGCATCGGTCACCGGAGCCACGACTGAAAAATAGCCCGCTGGTCGTTCTTCAGTCGCTGATTGAACGAGAACTTTGTGAAACTGTTCCGGGTTATTGAATAAATCGAGCGGTTCTTCCGAACTCATCAAGCTGAGAACTGACAACGTCCACTCCACACCCGAATCGGCTAATAAACGAGACTCGGTCATACGACCCGTTCGAATCGCCGCTTCATATTCTGAGAGCATCACTTCCGAGTACGAATAAGCGGCCAGTGACAACATGGCCACGATCACTAAAACCGCCAGCAATGCGGAACCTTGCCGAGGATGAATTGTGCCGCCTGATCGATCTGGATTTTTCATAACTCCACCTCCGTTAATGGCGGAGGAGCCATCGACAACGCGACCACAAATCGCATCGTATTCTTCTCTGCTCCAATCGGTTCTTCTCCAAACAGAAGACGATTTGCCTGAGCGTCCACTTCTTCAAAAGTCAGCGTGACTTCCACAGCACTCGGCAGACGTTCCTGAATCGCAGAATCCCACTGCGACACCCAATCTGCACCATCAAAGTAACGAAACTGGACCATTTGTATTTCAGGCGCTAATAACTCTGCCTGAATCCCGAGGATGTCGGTCACATCGTCGGAGAAATTCACTTCCAACGCATCTTGCTCCAACCGAGAAAGACCGCCCGAGCCAGAGTCATCAAACCTCAGGTTATCAACCAAACTTGATGAAATGTCCGATTCGCCAACTAACGAGCCGATGGAAGAGCTTCCATTGAGATACCAGGAGACGGTTCGTAGACCACTATCCGTCACGGAATCGATCACTTCATCCTCTTCAGAGAGTGACGACTGTGTGGCAATTCGAGCCGGCAAACGTGCGGGACGATGAATAAATATCACGAGCGACGATTCATCGCCGTAGAGTCCGTTTGTTTTCTCCATAATGGCTTCTGAAGGAGACAGAAATTCTTCGCTGTCTTCAATTCCCAATTCCGATTCAATATCATCCTGATCGACAGATTCTGCCGCAGACTGATCGCTCGACTCTTCGTTGGTGGCAAACTCTTCGAGAAACGTGACCGCCCGCAGGTCATCGCTCATTCTCAAATAAAGTGCTCGCACAAGTTGTGCGCGTTCCATCTTTTGTCGGCCAGCCGCTTCCGTCCGCAAGATGATAATTAATGTCGCCCCCACTGAGCCAATGAGTAATATCCCCAACCCTAACGCAATGAGCAATTCGAGCAGACTGATCCCTCGACGGCTGACCTTGCGAGCTTGGAATCCGAATCGTTTCATGATTCTTCTCCCAAGGCTGCATCCAGAAAGATTTGTGGGTCGCGAATGAATCGTGTTGCAGAATACTCATGTTCGGCAGCCACTGAAGTTGCCTCTCGCCGCACCGTCACAGTGACCTGCAATAAGTCATCGACACCCGCATCGTCCACAGATAATGACCACAACCATCCCGGATAGTCTTCAGACTCATCTTCCGAGGTCGATTGAAGTGTGATAATGCCAGCGACGGCTTCGTTCATCTTCAAATCTGCCAGCAATACCGCATCAGTCCGAAACTGTGCTTGCGTCAATGATCGATGACCAAGAGTCAACAATTGAAATAGTGCTGTGATCGAGCCGAGCAATATCGCCACGGCAATCACTACTTCCAAGAGTGTAAACGCCGACCGAGATACGGACTTATTTCGGCGTATCGTGTTCTGTTTCATCGCGATCTCCTCGCGATGGTGGAGAGAGACGCGGTCCCCGTCAGCGATCTTACTGAGAACGAAACATATTGAGACTGATCGTCTTCCAATTCAAATCGAATATCGCTGCCACTGCCATCGGGATAAAACACGACAGGGATCGACCAATTGACGCTCGAAAGATCGAGGTCTTCAGGAACATCCTTCAGCACTTCGGGAGAAAGGCTAACACTTCCTGCTTCCTCGCCTTTGGACGCTTTAAACACAAACTCTTCAGGAACCTGCCCAGCCCGAGCCGGCAACACAAATGTTTCGCCTGAGTCTTCCGTATTTCCCGAAACAGGTGTTTCCTCACTCGGCACCATTAAATAATGACGGCCTTCCGGCTCATAAAAGAACTGATAAGCAATCCCGTGATCGATGGCGGCAATTCGCGTTGCTGAGATCGTGTCATGAACGCGACGACCGTGATCTTTCAGAGCAGAAGTCTGATAGAAGGCGAGCATTCTGGGCCAAACGATCCCCGCAATCAGCAGCATCACTCCGAGAACCAGTAACAGTTCAAACAAAGTGAAGCCGGATCGAGATGACCGAGACTCAGAACTCACCTTTCTCATCAGAACCTCTCAATAAACGCCCTGCAAAATCGACATAGTGGTATCAAAGACCGGTTTGTGACCAGTTGGTGATATCATCTCCACCACCATCCTGATTTTGTTTGTCAGGTCCAGACGACCAAATTGCCGGTTTATCGACTCCCCCGGAGTTTTTCGTATTGGGGTACTCGTAAAACAATGGAATCCCCCAAGCATCTTTGGGAACGGCTTCCAGATAAGGCTGGATCACTTGCCCTTCAGAAGACTCACCCGACATCAACATCTGAACGACATCCGTTTGACCACCTTGCGGAAACTCGGCGTTGTGACTGGCCGCATATTGCTTGGTCGCCTGATCAAAGTTGGCGATATTGATTCTCGTCTGCTTAATGTTGGCTTCCTGTTGCCGACCGAGAAGGTTCGGAACCACCATCGCGGCAATTGCGAGAATAATTCCCAGCACGATCAACAGTTCGAGCAAGGTAAAACCACCGCGACGACTTTGTTGCTGTTTATTTGACTTCCGAATGTGCATCTCTAAGCTCCGTAATTGATAAGTGTTTCAATGTTTGACAGCCAGTTTTGACTGACGACAAGAATAAACGGGATAAGGTGCATCGGGCGATGCACACTCAATAGATTCGAATTTTTCTTTTAAATAGGCGTGTAAATCCACGCCTGCATAACGCTCATCACGGGGAGTTCGATCAATCTCGACGACCAAACATTTGATCTCCGTCTCCCAAAGTTGATCGTCACCGATCAAAATGTCGTACTCACTCCCTTCAACATCAATTTTCATAAAGTCAATACATTCGATGCAATGCTGTTGCAGGTAATCAGACAGAACAATGGCGGGGACTTTGTAAGACTCCGCATTTTCTGCTCCCAACACTCCAAAGGCAGAGGACCAGCCACCAAACTCAGCCGAAAAGAACTCCAACTCTCCGGCGACTGAAGCCACTGCCGCATGATTCAACTGAACGCTGGCTTCCAGTTGTTCAAGATTCTTTTCCAGCACCTTGTAGTTTGCCAAATCTGGTTCGAACGAATGAATTTGGGAATTTGAATTTTTCAGAGACGCGAAACAGGAAAACAGACCAATGTTTGACCCGATATCCAAAATCGTTTTAGCCCCGCAAAGCTCAGGGAAGTCGTACTCCCCGCGAATAAACATCTCCTGAAAAATATAAGCAGCGGAACCAGGATCATTCACATGCCATTGGAGACCATTGCGAAACTGTAGAGTATCAAAGACGCCGTGGGGACCATTGCTCTCCCCCTTCAGATTCTGTTGATACACAACCTCACCGTTCGACAACCAGTCTTCATACTGGCGACGTTCACGATATTGATCATATTTCAGTTTCAAACGACCAAACATAGCAATTCCAAATCAAGATAGTCCCGACATCATCAGCACGGGGTACAGCAATGCAAAAATAATATACACAACAATCACAGCCATCAGCAGCAGCATCAAAGGCTCTACCATTCTCACCAACATGTCGAGTTGACGGTTGGTTTGGCGTTCGAGATTGTCGGAAATATTAATGAGTACCTGTTCCAGATTATTGGCTTCTTCTCCCACAGAGATCATCTCCATAATCTCTTTGGGAAATTGTCCCGATGCTCGCAACGGCTCGGCCAACGACTTTCCACTGGAAACATTGTCGGCAGCTTCTCCAATCGCCGTGGATAAAACCCGATTTCCGGTCGCGTCTTTGGCAATCCGTAACGATTGCAAAATCGGCACGCCGTTGTGCAGCAAAGTTCCTAAAATACGGCAGAACCTGGCAATGGCCAGATTTTTAACAATGATACCGATCCCCCAAGCCTTCAGCCGAAACATGTCAAATTTTTCTCGCCCCTCGTCAGTGTCCAACCAACGCTGTGCTGCAACTCCAATTCCCACCAATGCCATGATGGCGATCAACCAGTAAGACTGCAGAAACTCACTCAGCCCCAGTAACGTCGTGGTGGCCATGGGGAGCTCACCACGATCCTGCATGCGGGAAAAGATGGGAGCAAATTTTGGAACAAATACGACCATCATTACGGTGACAATCGAAGCACCGGCCAGACACAGAAACGAGGGATAAATCATGGCCCCGACCACTCGACTTTTCAGCTCTTCCTGGTGCTCATTAAACGAGGCAACCCGCTTCAACACATCTTCAAGAAATCCCCCCTCTTCACCCGCGCGAACCATACTCAAAACAAGGTCGTTGAAAGTTTTGGGGTGTTTGGCCATCGCTTCGGCCAAACGAGTTCCGTCGGCTACCTGGTCATTGATGTCTTGGATGATCGTCTTCAAACCGGAATGAGAGGTCTGTTCGATGATCAATTGCAAAGAACGTAATAGAGGGACACCAGCCGTCAATAAGTCTGCCAGTTTTGTGTAGAAACCGGTCAACAATTTATTGCTGACTCGCTTCTGCGATTTCGCCGCCGCTTTGACCGATTCTTCACTCATCATCACGCGCAGCGGAAACAACTGCCGACTTGAAAGAATGCCCAGAGCATCCTGTTCGTTGGCAGCAGTTAATACTCCGCTGGTTTGTTGACCCGAGGCGAGTCGGGCTTCGTACTGAAATTCGGGCATGATTCGTTTTGACTAAAAGACCTCTGAGACCATAAGAATGCGCAGTTTGTGGCATTCGCGAGGACGCATCAGGAATACTCTCCTTTACTGATCCGTAAGACTTCATCGATGCTGGTCACGCCTTCAAGAACTTTGTTCCAACCGGATTGACGCAACGACACCATTCCATTTTTCAAAGCATGACTACGGATTGCACCGGTACTGGCGTTATTCACCGTCATGTGACGGATCTCTTCGTCCATTTGCATCAATTCAAAAATCCCCGTCCGTCCAGAATACCCAATCTCACGACAATCACGACAACCAACCTCTTTATAGATCTCTTTGACCTGACCTGCGGGAAAGTCGTGGGGATAATCTTCGACCGGACATTCATTGAGAACTTTGCATTTGGGACACAGTTTTCGCAAAAGACGTTGTGCGAGAACTCCCTCGACCGTACTGGCCACTAGATAAGGCTCAACTCCCATATCAATCAGTCGTGTCATCGAGCCAGGAGCATCATTGGTGTGCAACGTACTGAAGACAAGGTGCCCCGTCAGAGAGGCTTGAATCGCGGACTGAGCCGTTTCACCGTCTCGAATTTCACCGATCAGAATCACATCCGGGTCGTGTCGCAAAATACTTCGTAAGCCGGCTGCAAAGGTTAAGCCGATTCGTGAATGAACCTGAATCTGGCTGATACCCGTCGATTGAAATTCAACAGGATCTTCGACCGTGATAATTTTTGTTTTGGGATCTTTGATCTCATTCAACGCACTGTATAACGTACTCGATTTACCACTTCCCGTAGGCCCTGTGACGAGAACAATCCCGTGAGGCTGACTAATCAGATTTTTGAACGGCGTGCTAATTTCGGCAGGCATACCAACATTGGCGAGATTGAACACCATCCGTTCTTTATCAAGCAAACGCATGACGATACCTTCCCCGAAAATCATGGGGATGATCGACACACGAACGTCAATTTCGCGACCTTTCACTCGCAACTTGATACGCCCATCTTGCGGCAATCGCTTTTCGGCGATATTCAGATGCGACATAATTTTCAAGCGGGTGATGATCGCCGAAGCAAAGTGGTTAATTTCAGGAGGGACAGGCTGAACTCGAAGTAACCCGTCTACTCGAAAGCGAACCGTCAACCCTTTTTCATGCGGTTCGATATGAACGTCACTCGACTCTTGATCGATGGCTTCAATCAATAATTCATTCACGAGTCGAATCACAGAAGCGGCTAATGCTTCCCCAGCCATCTCTCCGATATCTTCGTCAATTTCTTCCAGTAGCTCGACGCCATTCTCCTGTTGACGTTGAGACACCAACTGATTGATGGTATCACCACCAACCCCAAGATGAGTTTTGATCATCTCGACGACATCCGACTTGCGTGCGAGAACCGGCTTTAGTTCTCGACCACTGATCGCCGACAGTTCATCCAGCGATTCGAGATCAAATGGATCACCGGTCGCCACATAAACCAAGTCCCCGTTTTGGCGAAACGGTAACACCGAGTGCCGATAGATGACAGTCATCGGAAATTCGCGCAGAAGCTCCAGGTCAATCTCTGTCTTCTGGAGATCAACATACTCCATTCCGAGTGTTTCAGCCCAGGTTTGCAAAGCATCCTCTTCCGAGAGAACTCCCATTTCGATCAATTGTTGGTCGAGGCGATGCCCGTTGCGATGAGATTGCGCGAGATCGAGCTGTTGCTCAGAAATCAAGCCTTTCTTGAGGAGTAATTGATCAATCTGCATGAGTCTGCCACGTTCATTATTCGAGTGAGCGGAAATTCTTCGGAGTCATTCTGGAATGCTAGCGGCCTCCACGTGCCCCGCCTCTTTGACCACTACCACCTGGAGAGAAGAGTCGGGATCGAGCACCGGCATCTTGGCCACCTCCACCCCCTTGCTGCATTCGTTCGCGCATACGTTGTTCCATCATTTTGCGCATTTGATCCGCTTGGCGTTCGGCATCGTCTTTCCCTCGGTCTCGCTCCCCCTGATCATTCTTACTATTGTTGGCTTTACGCTCTGTTCCCGTCGCTGAAACTTTTACCTTTGGCAATAAGGACTGTAGGGTTTGTTGAACCAGAATCGGATCGGCTGATTCCAAACGAACAACGCGGACTGTTTTATTCGCATCTTTAGCAGACTGATCAACCGAACCTACCAACTGCTCAATTTCGCGGAACAACGAATCACCTGCCGACACAATCAATTGACTGGTTCGCTCATCGACTCCCAATGTCAACTTGGCAAGCTGGGGGGCGGTATTTGTATTTTGACCACCCATCATGGCAGCAAATGGATTCACCGCATTATTTCCATTTTGCGATCGACCGGAACTGAGATAGTCCTTATAAACATCACTCACAATATTGTAGACCTCATTCACGTCAGCATGCTCAACGGGAATTTGTCGTGGTAATCGATCTCGCAATGAATCCGGCAATTCTGAAGCATCCAGAACTTTCAAAAACTGCTCCACTTCAGCGACCAGATAATTTGGTCCCGTCACGAACAAAGCGTTCAAACGTGTTTCCGGGATGATACGCAAAGAGGTTGAGTTTTCGACTGCGGAGCTTAAACCTGAAACATCGGCCATTTGCTGACCCAACCCCATCAGGCTTCCCATGATTGAACCATCATTCCCACTGGAGGAAGACGAGACACTGGAATCGGGAATCAATTGTTCGAGCATATAAGCGACTTCCGTGGCATCCGTCGATTGAAGATAAAACAACGTCCAGTTTTTCTCAGGAGGCATTGCCATCCCAATCGCCTGAACCAGATCTTTCAATTTGTTGATCGCCTCAGAATCATCAGACCCAATGACAAGATTGTCACCCTGAATCGTTACAAACACAGGGTCGGAGGATTTCTCGTCAGACACCTGAGGCTCCATCACATTTCCCAATCGACGATCAAGCTCATCGACCAAATCAGCCTTGGGAGCATCTGGTTCCGCGGGTCGCTGACTGGCGGGTGTCAAATCAAGAACTGGTTCTTGATTATTGATAACCTCTTGAAGCTCCTCATCCATTTCCTGCAAAACCTGATCGACACTCGATCCTTCCTTCTGACGAACCAACACTTCCAGTTCTCGATACATTTGCGCGGTAAAAGAATCGGCTTTGTCGGCAGGACGCTTATCGGAAACATCTTCGGAAGTTTCATCTTCATTGCCCGGTTTTGACGGCACATACTCGCCTTTCACAGGATTCCTCGCACCGGGAACGACGATTCGAATCGGGTTGGGCTGCTGTGCTTCCCAGTTTTGTTGAAGCAGTCGCAACATGTCAGCCGCGTTTCGTCCTCCCAGAGGTATCGAAATGACAGGGCCACTTTCTGATGCCTTCTCGGTTCCATCTTCGCCAAGTTGCGCTAAAACAGCTTTCACCTGAGTCAATTGTTCGTGAGTACCACGAATCAGTAGTCGACGGCCAAACGCATCCGCTTGAATAATAGGTGCAAGATCACCATCCCCAATGAACAGGGAATCCAAAGTAGCCGCCGCACCAATGGGATCGAGACGGCTGAGATACAGTACAGAAACTGCGGTATCTCCTCCTTCCCCATCGAGTTCTTTGATCATCTGACCAATCTCTTCATGTTCAGTTTCAGTCGCCACAATATGAACCCGACGCGATTTCCCATCCTCATTGACCACGACTCCAGGTCGCAACGCATTAATTGTTTTCGTAATTTCGCGTGCATCGGCATTTTGAACCAAGTAGACCTTCAGATAAGGCTCACCTGTGTCGCCCGTCTGAGTAATCGTCCCATCTCCAACATCGATGGCTTTAATCAAATCTTCGATCAGCTTCATCGTGGCACGAGGAGCCGTAACCAACAGACTATTCGTACGATTGTCTGATGTAATGTTCAATCCGCTGGTATTGGCCGGTGCAGTTTGCGAACTCGAAGAACGACGACTATCAGAGCCGGTAAACGCCGCCACGTTTGGCAAGACTTTCGAGATACCAAATTGCTCTCGAACCATCGATTCTCCATCACTGGCCGCCATGTTTTTCAGAGTAAACTGCTGAAAAATCACTTCCTTTGGGTCTTCTTCAGTCGTCACACTTTCTAATAATTGAGCAATCGCCATCAGATTGTCACCAATGTCCGTGATCAATAACGAATTGGAAGTTCGCAGCGGAACAACATTACCTTGCGGCCCTAATAATGCCTCGACTTCTCGCGCGGCCTGATCGGCTTCGATTCCCGCCAAAGGGACTCGAATGCGCATAATCTCGTTTTTGCCACGATTTTTGAGTTCATCGAGTGCAACATTGGGAATCAGATTGGGCGGAATTCCTTCATCAATATTCAATACCACCAAAAACTGGTTACGTCGCACAAGCAGATATCCCTTCTGCAGCAAGTATCCATTCAGGACATCGAGCGCTTCCAACGGCGTATACTCTTTGGCGTCATAATAATTGAAAGTCCCCGGAGGAGTGACGTTCAAGTCGATGGTGAGGCCAGCCAATTCCGAAAACATTTTCAGAACATCAGCCCACGGTGCATATCGAAAATTGAAGGAGACCTTTTTCGTTTCGGATTGTTCCAACCCGCCAAACCCGACACTTCCATCCTGTTTGGGAAGTTCCGTTGCAGTCTTTGTTGCCTCTTCTGGTTCGGGGGATGTTGTTTCAGTTCTCTTTTCTGATTCACTCGCAGCAGGAGCCTGTAATGGCTGATCATCGTAAGGTCGCGCGACGGGCTCAGCTTCGGCCACGTTACCAAACGAAGCCAGAGGACCTTCACCCGGCCCATCGGGACGAATCATCTCACTGTTGATGTCGGTTTTCGCATCCTGCTGTTTCCCCGCAAGAGATCCCGTTGCTCCATTAAATTTTGCCGATTTTGAGCCGGGCGTTCCATTATCAACAACAACCGAGCCAACGATTTGTTGCCACATTTGACGTTGTTCGGGAGTCAAGACGGCAAAGATTTTTGCATTCCATTCGCGATCAAATGCCAGACGTTCTTCATCCGAGGCGCGAAAACCCAGATCCCGTCGCGCTTCTGAGCGTTCTTCCATGATTTTGAGAATTTTCTCTTGCTGAGAATCGCTGAGGTTCAACTTCTTCATGATGTCTGGAGACAACAATGCTCGATGTCCCTCAAACTGAACAGAAAGTTGGCCGAGACGTTCAACCTTATCTTTTCCAATCAGCTTTTTGATCTCCTCATCCGACTTCTTGGCTTTCTTCTCCATCATACTCTTCATCTCGTCGCGAATTTTTGTTCGCTCTTCGTCGGTCTTCGCATCACGCATTCTGTCCATGAATGGCTGCATGTCTTCACGTTGCGGACGATATTTGTCGGCAATATCCAAAGCCTTATCCACTTGGTCATCGCTGAGCTTAAGCTCTTTCTGAGTTTCCTCTCGCAGCAAAGCTCCCATTAAACCGGGGCTGAAGCCGCGAAAACTTGGGCGACCACTACCGGGAGGCTGAGCCTGCAAGGGACTGGAAGAGAAAGAAACAATCAGACCCAAGCAAAACAGCGTCAGAATTCCAACGAATCCGGTGCGAGACTTCCATTGTGAATTCATAGTGAGCCCGGAACCTGAAAAGTGGTGTGTGATGAAAGCTTCCATAGTGATTCTCAAAACGCTGAAATTATTGTGAACAGGGGACTTACAATCGAAAAGCGAATCATGGGACTCGCCCTCTCCATCATGACCCGCCCCTCAGGGAGTTGGGAACCCCGATTTCTGCAAAACTTTTGACACGATTGGGTGTTTAACGGCTTATGATGTATCCTTCAGTATGAACCCCACATGATCTGTTAGGGTTTGTGGGGAGTTGTCAGATTGATTCTTTCTGATGATTCGCCATAAAGTACAGCGGTTATACCGGTTATCGCATTTGCTCGCGGGCCAGACAAACAGCTTACCCCCGACAAATGTCACAAGTTTCAAACCCCTGAGTGGGAATAAAGTTACGTAGAAAGATCGGAAACAGGCCAATGAATAACTATACATTTCACCACATCCTATGCGCATTATTGGTCGTCGCATTCATTGTTACAAGCCTCGCAGTTGCTCAAGACAGCAATAGTTCAGAGCGATTTTTTGGCTATCTGGACCGCAACAAAGACGGCAAACTGGATAGCGATGAGGTCCGTCGCATGCCGAGTTCTGTGCGAGAAGCCTTTGCCAATGCTGATTTTTCTGTTGATCGCGGCATCTCCAAGGAAGACTTCATTCGCGAGATGCCTCGTATCATGGAGCAGATGCGTAAAAAACGGGACGAAGAACGATCCAAAAAAGAACAAGGCTCAAAGAAACCAGAGACTCGTAAAGAAGAGCCACGCCGCGAAGACTCCAAAAAATCATCGAAGAGTGCGACCTACTCTCCCAAGAAATGGCCGAAAATCACCGTGGATATCCCCTCCCGCTTTGCGGACGGAGACAGCGATCAGGACGGACAGATTGGATTGTATGAATGGCGAAAATGGAAACCGGAAGAAAAATATCACTTCCCCGTCTATGACATCAATCAAGATGGTTTTCTGACACCGCGAGAATTAAGCAATCCTCCGAGCAAAGAAGAAATCGAAGGTTACCTCGCTTCCATTGGTGCCCCCTCTCCTGCCGCTTCCTCCCCACCGCAGACATCCTCACCTCGTGCTGATGATCCCAAATCGCCGACACCAGTGGCTTATGACAAACCTGATAAACAGCTTACAAAAGAGATCAAAAAGACATCCAAACCTCCCGAGAAGTCCGAGGACAAAGACCCTCTGACAAAGACGGCACAACTCTTCTTTCAGCAAATGGATGCCGACAAAAACGGCAGCTTGACCCCCGATGAGTGGGCTCGCAGCCGTCGGTTAAAGCCAAAATTTGAAGAGGCGGGGATTGACCTCTCTGGCTCCATGAACGTCGAACAATTCACCATCGCCTATCGTCAAATCTATGGTGAATCTTAGTCGGCGTCCCCGAACACTTGTAGCATCTTCATCGCAAAGCGAGTAATGTATGAAGTCAAATTGAGACATTTCTGACTTCCACAGACATTCAGGTGCCACAATGACAATCCACATGCGCAAGCTATTTCTCTCCGTTGTTATTCTTGCTTTCTTTCTGCCAACTTCTCAAGCATCGGCTGCCGATCCTAAAGGGAAAGTTGCCTACCTTACCCCTGAAGAAGGTGGCCCAGAGTTTCTCGTTCAAGGAGAGTATCAGGGAACAATGGCTGGCGACGAAGCTTTCGGCGCGAACGTGATCGCACGCGGAAAGGGCAACTTCGAGATCGTCTTGCTGACAGGAGGACTTCCGGGAGCGGGCTGGGATGGCAAATCCAAACAGAAACTCCAAGCGATCACCGGACCTGATGGAATCGTTTCAATCACAGGCGAACAATTCAAAGGACAGATTCGTAAAGGCGTGTTGACGGGAAAGACCGACGAAGGTCACTCTTTCCATCTGTACAAAGTCTTCCGACGTTCTCCCACTCTTGGAGCCAAGGCTCCCGAAAATGCTCTCGTTTTGTTTAACGGCGAGAATGTCGATCACTGGACTGGCATGAAAATCGAAGAGAACAATCTCCTTGGAATCGGTGGTCGGACCAAGAAGAAGTTCAATGACTTTCACCTACACCTCGAATTTCGCTCTCCGTTCATGCCCGATCATCTGGGACAAGCCCGCGGCAACAGCGGCATGTATCTGGGTGATCAATACGAATGTCAGGTGCTCGATTCATTCGGACTCGAAGGGCTCGACAATGAATGTGGAGGCATCTACAAGAATGCCCGCCCCAACATCAATATGTGCCTCCCCCCTCTCTCCTGGCAAACTTACGACGTCGATTTCACGGCTGCCAGGTTTGATGATTCCGGGAACAAAACCAAACCAGCCGTTGTCACAATTCGACACAATGGCGTCGTGATTCATAAGAACCTCGAAATCGAACCAACACCCGGCGGCGGGCAAAACGATGCCAAGCCAGGCGCATTGTTTCTGCAAAATCATGGCGACCCCGTCCGCTTTCAGAACATCTGGATTGTGGAGAAATAGTGAGCAGTTGCGGATCACAACCTCCCACCGCTCCACTTGAGATCCCGCCTTTCAAACCGCACTCCATGGTGCGAGGTGGTGACTGGCAAACCATCGCCCCGGTTCTCTTTCGGGGTGACGTCCCGTTGCCGGTCAAAGAATCTCATCGGGTGAAACTCGATGACGGCGATCAAATTGTGCTCGTCGAGTCGTGTCCCGACGAATGGCAGACGGGTGATCCAGTCGTCATGCTGTTGCATGGACTTGCCGGCTGTCATCAGAGTAATTACATGCTGCGAACAGCCGCAAAAATGCACGCCCGCGGTTGGCGGACATTTCGGCTCGACCATCGTGGAGTCGGTGCTGCCGCCGGTCTTGCCGACCGCCCTTATCACGCGGGCAGAATTCATGATGCCTTGGCCGGATTGAATACAATCGAAGCTCTCGCTCCCGGTTCTCCTCTCTCCGCAGTCGGGTTTTCCTTGAGCGGAAATCTGATTCTCAAGTTGATCTCAAATCTAAAAAGCGAAATCCCCAGCAAGTTGATGTCGGTCGCCGCGATTTGTCCCGCCATTAATTTGATCCATAGCTCGGAACGTATTCGCGATTCCCGTAACCGATTTTATGACCGACATTTTGCCAAGTTCCTCTGGAAACGATCAGACACCTATCCCGCCATCGCCCGCGAACTTCCTCACCTCAGCGATCCCGCCGAGAGGCTGCCGTCGCTCTACGAATTTGATGCCAGGGTCACGGCACCGCTGGGAGGGTTCGATTCTGTCCAAGAGTATTATGAGACATCGAGTGCCATTCACGATCTGCAACGTATCGACCGACCGACGATGATTCTCGCTGCCGAAGACGATCCGCTCATCCCGGCAGAGACCTTTCGCGAAGCGCATTACTCCTCAACCACCTCTCTGATCATGCCGTCAGCTGGCGGACACCTCGGCTTTCTCGGCCAAAGAAACCACGATCCCGACCGTCGTTGGATGGACTGGCGCATCATCGATTGGCTCGACGCCCATTGGCCCTGATGATTACTTTTTGATCACCCGTAACCAGTTGAGACAGGTATTCGAGCCGTTTTCTCCCGAACCGATATCGATGGTCAACAGACCATCGGTCACTTCAACAACAACTCGACCTTCCCGAAACTGGCCTTTTGCTGTCGTTTCTTTATTGATGACCTGCTTGCCTTCCACCATCACCGCTTGCTTCAATTGTTCGTGATCCGAATCTCCCACACAAAACTCAACCACATACTCTCCCGGCTTGAGGGCGCATTCCCAACGATCCTGTTGTCGCGTGAACACAAACGAATCATGCGGCCCTTTGACAACGCCTCGTTTACGCTGATTGGCGGTCATATCACCACTCCATCCATATCCTCGCGAACGATCGAACACTTCACCCCGGTCCTGTTGAAACCCGTTCGTCGGTTTGATGTTGGCTCCGCAAAAATCAATAGCCAAAACCAACTCGACGACGACGTTTCCCGGCACGCCGTCTGTTTTTGGAGTTAATGGCTCTCGTTCAATACGAAACTCGATTGGCTCATTCGGCGTGAAGAGTAGTGCATCATCTTGATCGAGAATACCATCTCCATCCGCGTCAGTTGCCGTCTGCCTCAGAAACTCCCATTGCCCCCAGCCTTGCTCCTGAAGACGAGTCCAAACCAGTTCGCAGAAGTCTCCGCGGGTTGTCGTGCGATTTGGGATCTCGATATCAAGTTGACTTCTCTCAATCACTTCTTGCATCCATTTTTCCTCGGCTGGCTCATGGCTGTTAAAATCAACCTCGCGCGGACCAATCGGCAACAGCCCCAATGCGGCCAATCGGTTCACTGCCACGAAAGCCGAATCACTGGAACTCAAATCACGAAACGGCCAGAGTAACACCGGCACAGACGTCTCACTCTCACCACATAACCCTGACCGAATCGCCTCCAGTCGTTCACGTTGATACGGAAAAACTCGGGGCTGTTCGTTGGTTTGCAACGAGACTGCCGCCGTCGCACCGGCGGCTTGTCCGATATGAACCCGTTGATCGTGCAAGCGAATCGCCGCACTCACAATACTACTGAATCCGACGTTTCCCTGTGCTCCAAGCAAGCCATCCATTTTTTCAGGGATTAAACTTCGTAGTGGGAACACGCTGCGATCACTGAGAAATTTTGTGTGTCGATTCGGTTTGTGATAATCGATCCACGGCCCCGAATTTCCTTCATTGAGAAGATAGGTCCTGCCCGTCCGATGAAAATCGTAATGAAACTGCCACGCAAACAGACCATCAGGATACATCACGTGGGCAAATCTTGGCTTCGCATTTGTCTTGGTCTCACCGTCTCGATTACGACCATCCTGTTCCCGCATCATGTACATCGCTTTTAGCCGAAGTCCCTCACGAATATACGATTTGGGAGGTAAATTGTCAGCCGTCCCGAATTCGTCACTCAAATGAAAATTGCGGAAGGAGTTCGTTTTGTCGTTCGCTCTGGCATGAACGAAATTCTGCAAGTGATACAGCACTCCCAAGGAATGCTGCCTGGCATCCTCAAAAACAATCTCTCGTTGTTCACGAGTCATCACGACCAGATTCTTGGTCGAAGCCCCGGTCTCGGTCGCCTCCAGTTGATCGATCACACGTTGAGGAAGTCGTTCCAGGGGATAATCCTGCCCATTCATGTAATTGAGCAGAATGGATGTCTTTCCGTCGGCGCTCGAATAACCGTCAACAATTCGCCTCACCGAATAGACACTCAATTGACGTTTCGATTCTGTCCCCGCGTCGGGCCAATGAGCAATCGCTCCCATTCCCGGATTCTTGACATCCCATTTCAAATTGCGAAATTCTTGCTGACTGAAATGTGTGGCCCGAGGATAGTTCCGGTCGTCAAAATTACGAGGTTTCTCGATGGGAGTTTCTCCCTTAGACTCGGCCACAATCATCGCCCAAGTGATCGGATTCATCTCGTTCACCGGAGCATCGACGGGAGCGCTCGGCTCACCATACCGCTCGGGAGGATCGGGGCCATATTCGAACGCGGCTCCCGAAACCTGAATCGCTTCCCCCCAATCGGACGCATCGATTATCATCTTTGCTTCGACATGCAGGCCCGGTTCTGTTTCGCCTACTTTGGCAAACCACAATCCCGTGAGTCGCGGATGGTCTTCCGATCGATCAACATCCGCGCGAACCGGGTATTGCTGAGTGATGAATGTCACCTGTCCCGAGTCGAGATAAGGTTGCAGCATGTCTCGGAAGATCGCTTCAGCTTCTGCCGGACGAAAGGTTGACGGCCCATGATAGGGAAGCCCCGGCATCGGCGAACCATACTTTTGCGTATTGAATTCTTCGATCCGATCCATCAATTCTTTGAATAAGCCCGAGCGATGAAAAGAGCGTTTCATCGGATGCCAATCGACACCCCAGCCGACTTTGCCGGTCCCCTTATTTTCATCCACACACGCCAACGCCTGCTCGGTGTATTGGCCCCCCAGCCACTCGCCATCGTGAACAATGATAATTTTCCCAACGTCCATACGAGCGGCTTGAATCGCAGCCGCCCATCCCGATTCCGTGCCACCCACAATCAACAGATCGCACGAGGTGTTGGAAACTTCAGCCCGACACGACGGAGAGAAAGTGAAAAGAAGACAGACAATCGAGACTGCAAAACGAAACTGCATGAGCGACACTCCGGGAAGTGAAAACCTCACGATCTTCCCTCGCACTCACAGAGTCAACAACCGATTCTCTTTTTGTTCAGGAAGTTTGTTGCTTGTAGAGGAAAACGACTACGACTTCCGATTCATAAATGCCTTGATGATTTTCATATCCAGATAACCACTGGCCACCGGATCAAAGTAGAACAAGAGGCTTTTCCATTCCTGACCTTCTTCAAGTGAATGCGGCTGATGTGTTTGCTCACCGAAAAGCTGTTCCCCGATGTTGAGTACGATTGCCACCTTCGCGCTGGTAGGTTTCAACGCAATAAGCTCTTGGAGGGAATCGACATTATTCTGACCTTCCAACTCGGCGACTCGCAACGCCATACTTAAGAAGACCAGTTTTTGATAACGGAGCCATTCGAGTTCTTCATGCAATACATTTGAAGGTCGTTCAATGGCAGTCGGCAATCCCATCACTCGACCGGTTTGACTCGCCTGTATCACAGGTGTCGAGGCCGCCAGTCGCCAGAAATCATCGCTCTCCTCGATGGCATAATCGGAGACATAACCAAAGACACCCAGCTTTTGCAAAGAATCGTATGGGAGAATGTCGTCAGCAGAAATCTCGACTTGAACTTGATAGTGATGAGAATTAACAAGATAACCGGCGAGTTTGGTTTCTCGATCTGCGATTTCCCGAGCCATCAATATTGCCCGTGATCGTTCCATCGGCCACTTGGAATGGATGAGTTGATTGAGATAAATTGTCCAATCGTTCTGAGCGTAATCGTCTCCACCCCAAGTCCCCAGCATATTGTCATCAACCGCCCATTGCAGATGTGTCGTTTGTAACTGAAATGAATCAGAGAGGCTGCCGAACTCTGCCAGCACAGTTCCACAGTGATCAGCACCGATGGTGAGGAGTGTTGTAGACTGTTTGGCGTGATTGACCCAACGGACAAAATCCTGATGAAGATATTGTCGGCAATAAATCAAATTCCAACTACGGATTTGTGGCAATTGATGTCGGCTCATATGTCGATGGAAGTTCATAATCGCGTGATGAATATCCCACGCCGCGTTGAGGTCTCCCTGTTTCTCTAAAACGAGAGCTTTGAGCCTGAGGAGAGAATAGAGTCGCTGCAGTTTGCCAGGTTGCAGCAGCTTGTGATCGGCCCAGTCATTTACATCGAATAGATCATCGGGCGCACAATCAGGACGTTGGGTGTTTACGACGAGACGTTTCAGAGTCTGCTCGTTTTCCTCCAACCACGCTTGTTGTGCCTCCGAAACTTCACGTTGGCCATTCCATAAACGATATAAATAAGTCGGGACACTCTCGTCTTCATTTCGTTTTTGTGGCATCTCCTCTGTGACCAAAAGTTCCAACTCGCGATATTTCTGGCCGGTCTCCAAGGCCTCTTGCGAGGGGGTGAACATGGCAATCGTCTCACGAACTGGTGGTTTGATTTTCGCTGCGAAGGAACTCATGCACAAACTGGTGCAGAGGACATGAAAACAACACACCCCCACAAACAGTCGCGAAGCTGTCATTCGTTTGCGACAAACGACCAGCGTAACGAGACCGATCAAGATCATCAGAAAAAATCCACCGACAGAGACTGTCAATAACCCCGTCACTGGCAACAATGCCATCAGCCCCGTGAAGAAGGGCTGATAGGTGATCTCGTACATGCGCCACATCGTCCAACTCGAACCGCAGACAAGCATCAGCAACGCAAACAAACCGAATGTTTGCAGCCAGTCTTTCGCATCATTCTTCTCCCCCAACCAACCGGACGTTCTCCAGGCACTGAAGATCATCATCGCCGTGACCGGCATACCGACCGCAATGAAGAGAGGAACATTCAGCATCAGCGTAGCGTACAAGTGATAAGAGAGGATGGTCCCCGCCGCCATAGCCACCAACAGGCAGGAAACAGATCGTTTGACCAGCAACGAACAGAGATGCCCAATGGCGTACATGAATGCCATTGTCGCCAACCAGAGCGAGACGGTCTTCCAGGCAGACTGGTGATACATGTCTTGAAGAAGATAGGGAAGTGCGTCTTCGGGCAAAGGCAGCATTTGGAATAATTCTTGACGGAATATCTCCCAACGAGAATTCATGCGCCCGAATTGGGCCGTAAAGAAAAAAGGCGAGACAAACGGCAATGCGATCAGTGCCAGCATTAACCCCCACACGAGATGTTTCGATGACCAAATCGCCAGCGGAGAAGCTCCGACATTCGATTGAAAACGATACGCTTGCCGATCTTGTTCACCACGATAAGTGCAGGGACCGACCAGTAAGGGAAGAAGAGCAAAAATCAGGACATGGTGAGTCGTGGAAGGAAAAGTGGAATCTGCCCAATGAACGGTAAAAACAATCACAAAAAGCCCGCAAAAGGCTCCCAACGCCAACCACCGTGCATTGCGCCATTCGAGCCAGAGTTGCCGACGAAACATGCGCCAGCCGGGAGAACTTTCGATCGAACTCGCCAATGCGCGTTCGAGATTAAATTTGTCCGCCCAGATCGCAAACTGAGGTAACGCGATCACGCGATCCTGCGAGAGCCAACGTCGTCCGACGAATACACTACTCGACAAGGCAATCACCGTGAGTAAATCCATGATCCCCGCCATGAATTGAATCATCGCTCCACTCAATAGAAAAGCCACGGTTGCGTACGCAATCGCGGTGTAGACTCGTCGGCAGACAAGTGAGAAGAAAAGCCCCCAAGCAAACATCGAACCGCCGTAACGCAGCATGCTGAGAAAAAATTTCCACAATTCCTGGGAAACCAGTTCTGTTCTCCAATAGGGCAGATAGCCGGTCAAGCTGGTCACCCCGAGTGCCAATAACCAACTACACAACAGCCAGAACAGTTTCCCGCCGAACAAAGAACTTTTTGAAGTCGGCAAAATCATCAACCAACAATCAGTTTCTTCCTCTCGCTCACCCGCAAACAAGACTCCCGCGCTCGCCAATGCATAGAACGTCGTCAGAATTGCCCCAATACTCATCAGAGTTTCGAGAGGATCATTCGCATTCTGCGGCATCATCGCATAAACAAGTGATTGCAGCACAACGATGATCAAAGTGATCCCCAGCCAGATCGATCGCTGAGTTCGATATTCTTTCCAGAAAATATGCTTGGCTTGAGCGTAAGCGTTCATGCCGAGATCTCCGGTTCGGTTGCAGGAGCTTTCTCATTCTCTTTACGAATTTCTCCCGACATATAGCCGACAAAGATTTCTTCCAGTGAAGGTGTCCTCTGTTCGAGGTGGACTGTCTGTTCGTGATTTTCGAGTGTTGCCATCTGGGAGGGAGTTAAATCGCGCACGAGATGTACGCTCTGTCGGCCATCGTGACGAGTGGCAATCCGTTTTTCGGGAAACGGAAACTCGAATGTTTCTTCAGAACTATGAGTGATGACCAGTTCTCGCACTTCATTCTTGAGCACTTCCAGCCGATCAAACGTGAGCAGCTCCGATTGTCGCATGATGGCGACCGTATCGGCCACCCGTTCGACTTCATGAATCTGATGACTGGCCAGCAGGACGGTCCGTCCCTCGGCGGCCACATCGACCATGCTTTCCAGAAACTCCCGCCTCACCACGGCATCGAGCCCCGAGGTCGGTTCGTCAAGAATCAAAAGCTCCGGCTTGTGGGCCATTGCCAAAGCAAGTGAGACCTTGGCCTGCATCCCGCGAGAGAGATTCTTGATCTTTTGCGTCTCGGGAAGTTTGAACTCTCTGACCATCTCGGCATAGTTTTCCATGTACCCATACGGATAGAAACCGGAGGCAAACCAACCGATTTCGGTCACCGTCATCCAGTCGTAGAGGGCCGGTTTGTCGGGGACATATCCGATGCGACGACGAATTTCCTGACTCTGACGACGTGAGTCCATGCCGAGCACTTCGGCGTCTCCCGAATCGGCACGAAGTAAGCCGAGGAGAATTTTAATGGAGGTCGATTTACCCGCCCCGTTGTCTCCCAGCAAGGCAATAACCTGCCCCGGCGTTGCTTCGAGGGAGAGATCATCGACTGCAATCTGTTTGCCGAATTTCTTGGTGACGTTGCGAATTGAAAAGACAGGTTTCATGGGGAATCCCCTTCAGATTGGGAGAGTTGTTGGAGCAAATCGTTGACGTATTGTTTGATGGCAGTCGCAGAGAGACCACTTTGACGCGCTTCGTGCAGCACCGATGCGAGTCGTTCGCGTATCAGCGATTCGCGATCAGATTGGCAGAGCGACTTCGCGTCGGCAGTAATTTCGAGACCGGTGCCGCGAACCGTATTGAGAACGCCGTCGTTTTGTAAATCGCGATAAGCGCGGGCAACCGTGTTCGGATTGACGGCTAATTGCTTAGAGAGTTCTCGGACAGAGGGAACAAGTTCTCCCGATCTGAGCACACCGCGAGCCACGGCAAACTTCATTTGCCGGGCGATCTGATCATAGATCGCAATGCCATTGTGTGCGTCAATGAGGAAATGCATGTGTGAACTTAATTTTCGAGCATGTGTACTATCGTGCTAGTGCAGTATCGTCGAACACTGAGATGGTCAAGAAGTTTTTTACCCGAGAAGACAATGTGAACCTTCTGAAAGAAGGAAACTCACGCCGTAACCGCTATGATTCTTTGAGCCTTCGTTTTTTCAGAAAATTTCGGGATCATGACAGACAAAAACGACGAATCGCACAACCTGACGCTCACCGCGGTCATGTTGGCATCGTTAATTGCCACGCTATGGGGATTCAATTCGGTCGCCGTGCGCTATTCGGTCGATGAGATGCCCCCGGTGTTTGTGGCGGGGGTGCGTTTTTTGATTGGCGCCATCGTGATGGTCGGTTGGTGTCGCTGGGAAGGCAGCGATCTTCGCCTCAAAAGAGTCGAGATCTGGCCGTGTCTGGTGATCGGCGTTCTGCTGTTTGTTCAAATTTCACTTTTTAACGCGGGTGTCGAACTCTCCACAGCATCTCACGGCAGCCTTTACATCAACACGTTCGTATTTTGGGTGATCGGGATCGAACATTTTATCACCCGAGCCGACCGGCTGACCATTCGGAAAAGCATCGGCGTAACATTGGCGGGAGCCAGTGTTGTGTTGTTGATTACCGCCACGGATCGATCACATAGCACGCAGGTCGTGCGCGACATCCCCACGTTAACCGGTGATCTGATCCTCTGTTTGAGCGCGTTCTTTCTGGGTGTCAAAATTCTGGCGACGAAATCCGCACTCCGAATCGTCAAACCGGGCACGCTGATTTTCTGGCAATCTGTCATTGGGACGGTCCTGTTTTTTCTCTGGAGCTTCGCGTTTGAGGAGATTCAGTGGACGGAAACAACATGGCCGAGTTGGGTGGGTGTGTTGTATCAAGGGATCTTCGTCGCAGGCTTCTGCTTTGTGATTCAAGCAAGATTGATGCAAACCTATTCCGCATCACAAATCTCGGTCTTCGCGTTCATCACGCCGCTTTCGGGAGTCGCCGCCGGTGTCTGGATGCGAAATGACCGCATGTCGCCCTGGATGTTGCTCGCAGCCCTCGGCATTGCCTTGGGCATCTACTTCGTCAATCACTCGCCCCACAACGATGATAAGAATCAGGGAGCGGCTGACGACCCCTTGGAGGAAGAAAGTTCGGTAACCGGGATCGAAATCACCTGACGAACTCGCTGGTTACGATGATCTTGGACAAATACAATCAGGTGTAGATTTTTGAAATCGAGCGGCGCTTCTGGGAGTTTTGCTCCATACTGTTTTTCGACCTTCGCAATGCCCTCATTCAGCGTGGTCGTCAACGCTTTCAAATCAATCGTCCCTTCGACAGACAGAGCGTCACCTTGGGGAGATTCGCCCTGTGAAGGCGTAATGACCTGGCGAACCACCATTGTATGAATCGGAACCTGATTTTGCCCTGTGAACTTCACTTTTTCTTCGGCCAGGACCACATTCAATCTCCAACGCTCCGAGAGTTCATCCGCTTTGACTGAGGCTTTGAACGTCGCCAGATCGGATTTTCCAGGCTTCACTTCGGCACTGATCTCAAGCGGTGAATCAATGGTAAGTTGTTCGGCAATTTCGTCGTTCAAACGGAGAAGACTCGATGTCACTAAAGAGGCCGGCCCCGCGACACCCTCGAGCATACGACCATTCACGAGAGTCGTGGGAGTCCCCTTTGCTCCATAATAATGATAGCGACCAGACGTCCCCTCTCCCGTTAATGGATCGGGAGCCGGTGAGTGGACATGATACTGTAAAAAGACCACTCGGTCTGAGGGCAGTTCCTGATGCAACTTCGAAAATGCCAAGTCAGCAGCAACACATGGCGGACAGGCAGTCCCCGTGAACAATTCTACCAGGACACTCTTCCCATTTTCTTCAGGAATTTTCAGTTCGGGAGTTTCATAATAATCGAGCAGTTTCTGATAACTTGCTTCCAAGGCATCAGAAAGGCCGTCTTTATTTTCATGCAGTTGAACCCACACTGATTCTAACTTCTCAGAGGTCGGAGACATTTCTCTGGCAAACATTTGAAACTGATTCAGATAGAACGATTCGAATCCGGGGATGGCCATAAAATCGAGATACCACTCGAGAGCCTGTTTTTTTTCGTCCAACTCTTCAAGAGCTTCTGCCGTTGCACGCAAGAAGTTGAAGTTAAAGCGATCATCCTGCTTGGCTTGATTTAACGCGGCCAGTATTTCTTCACGTGAGTCTTCGGTCGAACTTCGGAGTTGCTCCACCTTCTCGACATTCTTCAATTCCGCTTCCAATGTTTTGAGGACGAATTGAGTTTGTTGCTCCCACATCGGCTCGGGAAATTCCCCCACTAAGGATTGTCGAATTTCTTCAAACAGATCGGGATACCGATAAATATTCACGACGGCCACCAATGTATTCAACCTCGCATACTGCTTAAGCCGATTTCCCCAAAGCGTCAAAGTTTGACTGCTCAGTTCGAAAAGTTGTTCCACTTTCTCACGGGTCACTTCACGAGGACCAAGCTGACTTCCCATTGAATACAAAGCATTGACGGCCAACGGTGATTCAGGATGCTCTTCAATGAACTTGACCAGCTCATCCCACTTCGCTCCCGACTTTATTATCTCGGTCAGGGCATAGACTCCCTCCACCAGATTCGGCTGTGGTTCTTCGGTCAACTGCTGCTTCGGACGAATCATTCGGGCCGGAATGCACCGCCCGTCTCCCGTGAGAATGTTCCCAAATACCACACCCTCTTTCAGTTCTCCGGCAAAAATCAGGAACGCACCATCTTTGGTAAACTCCAATTGCAGATTTGTCAGCGCGGCACGCGAACGACCATTTTCGATCTTCCCACCCGCTTTAGTGGGTTGAACAATCTGAGCTTTGAGATCTTCTTCGGAAGGATTTTGAGGATCGCGAGCGGTGACGGCAAGAACTCCCCAAGGAGCTTCATTTTCTTCCTCAACCACATAAAACAACCACGGACCAATCACGTTCTCAGACTCACGATTCAGTTCGTAACCGAGCCCATCCTTTTCCTTCTCCTCATCGCCGTGATCATGGTCGTGTTCTTCCTCAGCTTCACCAGGAAGACTGATATCGTCGCCACTTGGCGAATTCTGAGGCTTGGAATCGGAGCATCCTGATGCCGAGACGATGAACCAACATGCCGTCAGAAAAACCAAGGTCGGTGTCAAATATTTCATGCGTAATCTCGTTGAAACAGAGTCAATTGTCGAAGATTCTTTCACCTTAACGACATCCGCCTGCAGTGGGAATGTCGGAAGGCGTTTAGACTGTCTGAGGAGAATAAATCTCATCACACAACAGCAAAGCTGTGTTGTCTTTTTTTATACGTTCGAATCGCTTCAAGTCGCCTGAAGAATTCGCGATTTTTCAGGATTTGCCGATGTTTCCCAGTCGAAAAGTCGCCCGAGCCCCGGAATCCACAGTCCCCCACCATTTCCAATCGCAGAGGGCCGCTCTATGATGCCTCTCATGAAACCCAAACGCTCCTCTCAACGTCGCCCCAGAATCAGCTCGGGAATCCCTTCACGCTCTCTGGAAACTTCGACAGAATTTGTCGAGGCGACTGCCGAAGTGCGCGGCAAATATCTTCTCCCTTTTATCTATCGCAAACAGATTCGCAAACTCAACGGCGATCCCGGTATGGGCGATCTGATCCGATTATCGTTGGAAGACAAGCGGCTGTCTGGTTGGGGGCTCTATAATCCTAAGTCAGAGCGACGCATCAGAACTCTGGCCTACACTCCCGAGTTTCCAGCCGACTTTTGGGCCAGCACGCTCGGAAAAGCAGTCGACTATCGCAATCGTTTCTTACAATTGAGCGGCAACACCGATGCCTATCGTCTTATCCATGCCGAAGCCGATGGTCTGCCGGGGTTAATGATTGACCGCTATGGAGACGTGCTCTCTGCGGAAGTCTTTATTGCCGGCATGTTGCAGCGGTGCGAACCGATCCTTCAACATTTGCACGAGCGCATCAACACCTCCCATCATGTGATCCGTTGTGCGCCCGAAACGATGAAACAGGAAGGCTTCAGCATTCTCCCCCATCGCAGTTCAGGCTGCCCTGAGGCTGTCAACATCCGCGAGCATGGTGTCTCTTTTCGCATCGAATTTGAAGAAGGACACAAAACCGGTTTCTTTTGCGATCAACGTGAAAATCGGGTGAGGCTGGCAGAGCTCTCAAAAGGTAAACATGTTCTCGATTTGTGTTGCTACTCGGGTGGCTTCTCCGTTCACGCCGCCACAGCAGGAGCAAAATCGGTCACAGCCGTTGACCTCGATGAATCGGCCATTCGCTTGGCACGCAAAAATGCCAACATGAATAAGGCGAATATCAAATTCACTCACGCCGACATTTTCCCCTGGATGCGAGACATGGTCGCAGCGGGTAAAAAATTCGATGTCGTAGTCCTCGACCCCCCAAAGCTCATTCACAATCGCAATGAATTGGACGATGGTCGAAAAACACATTTCGACATGAACCGGCTCGCCATGCAATTAGTTGCTCCCGGCGGGTTCATGCTGACATGCACATGCTCGGGATTGTTGGGCACGGACGATTTTCTCAAACTCGTCTGCGCTTCTTCCATGCAGGCGGGAAAACCGCTTCCCAAAAGTTCCGATGAAAAAGCCCTGCAACGCGCTCCACGAGAGATGCGAGTCTTTCATCGCAGCGGCGCTGCTGCCGACCATCCGGTGGGAAGTCACGCCCCGGAAACACGCTACCTCGACGCCATTTGGTGTCGCTTTGAGTAAGCTGATTTTTTTCTGTGATTTGAAGAAATTGCGTGATCATTGAGCAGAATCTTCGTCCGTGAGAGGGAGCCCTTGAGGTTTTTGATCCTGGCATGAACGGAGAATCACAATGGTGGTCGAGAATTTTGGTCGAAACATCCGCTTTGAACCAGCAAACATTCTCTCTCCCAAAACCTCTGAACAAATTATTGAGTACCTCAATGAGCAACGTCCTCGTCAAGTTCGAGTGATTGCATCGAGCCACTCATGGAGCCCGCTCATTGAAACAAAATCGACGTTGATTGATTTGGAGCAAATGAACGAGGTTAATATTTTTGAAGAGGCGGGTGAATCGCTTGTACGAGTCGGTGCAGGTTGTCAAATCAAACGGCTGATCGACATTTTGAACAAAGCTGGACTGACATTGCCTTCTCTCGGGCTCATCACCGAACAGACAATTGCGGGAGCCATCTCAACAGGAACTCATGGCTCGGGGAAAAACAGCCTTTCACACTACGTGAAAGAAGTCTCACTGATTAGTTATCAAAACCAAAGCGATACGGCCAGTTTATCTCGAATAACGCAAGGCCCCGACCTCGAAGCCGCTCGATGTTCGCTCGGCTGTCTGGGAATTATTGTGGAAGTCGTTTTACCGTGCATCCCACAGTACATGGTGACAGAAAAATGGACTTCGTGCACAACACTTTCAGCAGCACTGGCTCGCGAAAAAGACTCTCCTTTACAACAGTTCTTTCTCTTGCCTCATCGATGGAGTTATTTTTGCCAGGAACGAACTGTCTCCAAACGCACAAAACGATCTCTGTTTGCTCCCATTTACCAAATTTACTGGTTCCTGTTTTTTGATGTAGGAATCCATTTGGGAATTCTGTTCTCTGCACGCTGGATGAAATCACGGAAAATGGTGCGATTCCTCTATCGTCGATTGATACCACTATTTGTACCGCGATTGGGGGCCGTCACTGACCGAAGTGATCGAATTTTAACGATGGAGCATGAAATGTTTCGGCATCTCGAACTGGAGCTGTTCGTGATCCGAGAACATCTTCACGAAGCTGTCGAGTGGATCACGAAAGTCCTGAAATTCGCCGATGGAGAAGAAGTCCATTTTTCAGATACTGAAAGAAGCATGCTTCGCAAGATTGGTTTGGAGCAATCCCTCACTGAGATCAAGAATTCCTATACGCACCATTACCCAATTTGTTTCCGTCGTATTCTGGCAGACGAGACGATGATCTCAATGAGTTCGGGAGATCACAAGGAGTGGTATTCCATCAGTCTGATTACTTATGTCGAACCACGAGAACGATTCTTTCAACTCGTAACATTCCTGGCAAAGTATCTCGCTGAATCACAAGGAGCAAGAATCCATTGGGGAAAATGGTTCCTATTCGACTCGGAACAGACCGACAAGTGCTATCCTCGGCTGAATGAGTTTCGCGATGTTTGCCAGAAACATGATGGGCAAGGCGTTTTTCGCAACACGTTTGTCAACAATGTCGTGTTTTCCCAATCTGATAATCAATTCAAAGAACTCGACCGCAGATCATGACTGATTCTTCTGTCGTTCTCGCATCACTGCACGAAACACGCGATCAAACAATTCGGCTTCCTCTTCATCGCGTGGCTGAGCCGGATCCTGCATTTTCATGTGCGGGCCAGACACAGCAGATGTTTCTGAATCGACCCGATCAGTTGAACTTCCTTCGGGACTCACATCTGATGACTGATACCGATTAATTTTCGCATCTTCATTTTTGACATCAGCTTGATGCTGCCAGACAATCGGAAAGAGTGGCTGCGGAGCGTTGCCGTGTGCTTGATCGAGACGAAACGTCTTCTTGGAAGCAGGCTTCGGCTCGATGAAAGGCTCCTTCGAAACAGGAAGTTCGGCTTTCTCTCTTGAAGAAGCGGCATCATGATTTTGTGAAGTCTTTTGCAGATAATCACTCGCTTGCTCTTTGAGCAATTCACGCATCAAAGGGTTGTCCATAATCGACTCGGGAACGAAAAGTGGACGTTGACGACCGACCCGTTCGTCGGTATTAGTTTGGCCCGATGGCTCATCAACGGCTTGCGAATCTGCGAATTCAACCGTCTCGGCCAGAAGTTCTTCCAAGGTAATCTGTGGTAAAGGTTCAGAGAGATCATCCTCTGCGACAGCAGAATTCCCAACAGGCTCAATCACGTCTGAATCAACCAGTTCATCTCTTGTAACCTTCTTCTCTTCGACCTCTTCTTCACTAGATTGTGTGGGAACATCAGCTTCAGCAGGTGACGACAACTGTTGCACCTCAGCGTCTGCAGAGGCTCCTTCGACAGACTCCACAGTTTCTTCGGCGACTTCTTCGGCAACCGTATCCGATGCGTCAGGAATGTCTTGTGAGTCCATAGAGAGAGGCATGGACAAAGTTTGTGTCGCGTACGATTGGTATCGTGATTCTGCCGAAAAGAACCGTTTGGCTCCTTTCTGTGATTGTCTTTGACGAATGAACCAAGCGGTGCCGAAGAGCGAAATAATGATGAGAAAGCTCACAAAATACGCTGTTTGCTGAGAAGACAATACATTTCCCGCCTGATTTTTATCTTGTTTTTTGGCAGCCCTCACTGGTTCATTGTCTGATGGCCCCATCGAACCGTTTTCGTCAAAAACATGGAACGCATCATGGAATGGTGCGCCCTTTGATTTGAAAGATTTTTTGTCTTCCGATTTCTTATTATCACCGGGAACTTCAACCGGATCTTCGGTCGAAACACTTGGTAACGACCAAGTATCCCGCTTTGCCCCCTGCGTTGAGAATGATTTCTCAATGGGTGAAGGATGCTCAATCGACGGGACGGTCAGTTCATTCGAGGCCACCTTAACTTTGTCGGAGATCACAATACGAATGGCTTGGGGAAGATCGGGAAGCGTGTGCCTTTTGATGGCCCGTGGATCAAACTTCAAGATCGAACCAGAAATAATGGTATTCGGCGTGATCCCCGCATTGGCGGGGATATATTTTGCGTGGGGTGGCTCAATCGGTGGATTGATACCAACCATCGCAGAAGCGTCTTGTTGCAAGACTTCCAACAATCTCACTAAACGTGCATCTTTCGGATTCACAGAAAACAATACCGGACGATCAATCACATTGACCAGAACAATCTGTGTTTGTGGATGGAGATCGTAAAGGGAAGGCCCCGAAACGCCCTGCCCCATAGCTTCGTAATATTTCGCGGGTGTCTCTGCCAGCAAAATATCACCATCCTCGAACTGGAACAGCGAATGACGCTCATGAAAGAGTTGCATCATCGAATGCCCTTCGCGAAAGACGAAAAATTCTTTGCGACTGTAGGGAGTGAGTCCACCCGCATGTTGGCTGATCAATTGCTCAAGATTGGGATGATGGTTTGGAAATTCATACACGCCAGGTTGAGCAACTTGCCCAATCACCGTGATGTAGATCGGATTCTGCTCGACAGCAGCATTCTTGACACTTCTGTTTTTTGAAAGTTTCTCCGCAGGCGCAGCGGTAGGCACATTCATGACCGACATTTTGCTGGCACGGCGATTTCCAATGACATCAGATGATTGTGCCGAACTTTGCTGAGGAGCCAGCAAAGTTGAGCCAAGAAGTATCATCAAGCTAGTTTTTACGAGCAGCCGCGTCATCGCGCGCCCCTTTTTCAGGTTTCCATTGATCGCAGAACCTCTGCGCGAGGTTTGCTACAATCATTAAAATCGGCATATTTTGACACTCGGCTGAACCTAAATATTGAAATTCTGAGAATCGACGAAAGGAACCAAAAACAACGTATCCCCATACCTAAATGCGAGATACGTCACAGTGGACGTTTCCAAGGGCGACCGCCATAATGAATAAGACGATGGTTTTGCGTCAGTTGTAAGCTGAGATACGGATCTCCATTTTCAGAAAGTGATAATTCCATATTCAGTGAGTACAATTCAGGCTCAATCGAACATTTCAAGAAGGACAATCCATGAAACGCAACAGTTTGAATCGTAGAGATTTCAGTAAATGGTCAGTGGCAGCACTGGGGGGACTCGTCGCAGGAACAACCATCGGATGTGATGGCACAACCTCCGAAACACCGACCGGTGGAGGTGAAGGAAGTTCCACAACCGACGCAGGCGGTGACGGAGAAACCATGGAAGTGGCCGCTCACGCCTGCCGTGGTTTGAATGACTGCAAGTCAGCAGGTCACGACTGCCGCGGACAAGGAACCTGTGCCACCGAAGCCTGGCATCATGGTTGTGCTGGCATGAATGAGTGTAAAGGACAAGGCGGATGTGGTGAGAACCCGCTTGCCAACGAATGTAAAACGCACGGTCACTGTGCAGTCCCCTTAATGGACAACGCCTGGGAAACCGCGCGTGAGAACATGGAAGCCAAATGGACCGAAGCGGAAAAAGCGTTTGGTGAAGCTCCCGCCAAGGCGAGCTGATCAGCCTGGTCTCACAATTGTGAATCGACACGGGACTGTGAATCGACACGGGACTGTGAATCGACACGGGACCAAGGCTGAACACTCTGTTAACAGCCGCGGTCCCGTTTTCTGTGTGACTCGAGGAGTAATGACCATGCCATCCGAAACACGACTCGGTTTCCCCAATCTTGGGCTGGGAGTCGGACTGCGCCATGTGCATTTCAGTCACATCCTTGAAACTTGGCCTAACGTCGATTGGTTCGAGATCATCTCAGAAAACTTTATGGATTCGCAGGGACGGCCCCGCGACATTCTCGATCAGGTCGCAGAGCGTTACCCGGTCGTCATGCACGGCGTGTCCTTATCCATTGGAAGCACCGACCCTCTTAACCACGATTACCTGCTGAAATTGAAAAAACTGGCGGGAGAGATCAACGCAGTTTGGGTCTCTGATCACGTTTGCTGGACCGGTGTCGCCGGGAAAAATTCACACGATCTGCTACCGATCCCCTTCAATGAAGAATCACTTTCGCACATCGTCCAACGCATCAAGACAGTCCAGGAAGTGTTGGAACGTCCGCTGGTTCTCGAAAACCCAAGCAGTTACATCACGTTTCAGGATTCAACGATGAGCGAGTGGGAGTTCATCTCCCGCATGTCAGAAGAGGCCGATTGCGGTTTGCTACTCGATGTGAATAACGTCTATGTCTCCGCGTACAATCACGAGTTCGATCCGTACGAGTTTCTTCAATCGCTGCCACATGAACGAGTCGTGCAGTTTCATTTGGCCGGCCATCTCAATTGTGGAACACATTGCATCGATACACACGATGGCCGAGTGATTGACGAAGTGTGGGCCTTGTACAAAAAAGCTCACGAATTAACGGGCGGCGTCTCCACATTGCTCGAATGGGATGCCAACATCCCCTCGTTCGACGAGATGCACGCCGAGGTACTGAAAGCTCGTGATTTTCTCGCTGAGAAGGAAGTCGAGGAGCTGAACACTTCCGATCAAACCGCCACCGATCAAACAAACTCCGTCCCGCATCCCATCAACTATTATGTGGGGTCAGAAGCGGAATGAACGAGCAGACTTCACGATCATTACAGTCTTTACAGACCTGGTTACAGTCGGTCATCACACACCCAAATGGTGTCTCGGCAGGAATTCTCGGCGCACAGGACCACATCACGCTCACCCCTGAAGAAATCGAATCAGTCGTACCCGCGTCGAGTCAGCTCGACTCAATTTCCAAAATTGAAGTCTACGGCAATGCGTACTATGCACGACTGATAGAATGTCTGGGGGAAGAATTCCCGGCCGTGAAACACGCTTTGGGGGCAGATACGTTTGACTCGTTTGCATTCTCTTATCTGCATCAATTCTCCTCGACCAGTTACACACTATCTGACCTTGGCCGACAGTTCCCCAGTTTCCTCGAACAGACAAAGCCATCCGATGCTGGCGAATTGGGGTGGGCCGATTTCCTGATTGATCTTGCTCGCCTGGAATGGCACTACAGCGAAATCTTTAATGGCCCGGGAACGGAAAAGATTGAAGCTTTGACCTCCGAGAACTTGCAGTCACTTACGCCCGAACAATTTACGATGTGCCGACTCGTACCCGCTCCCTGTCTGCGACTGGATGAATTCCGCTTTCCGATACACGAATACGCAACGGCTGTCCGTAAGAAACACGAATCCCCCCCCCTGCCCGCTCCCACACTCACCAGATTGGTGATGACACGCCGCCAATATGTGGTACGGCGTGTTGCTGTCTCCGAAGCCGAATATTGCATCCTCCAAGAATTGGTGAATTGCACAGACGAATCGATAGGCTCAATTCTCGACCGCGCTGCCGAACATTGGGGGAACGAAATGCAGGAACATCTGCAGGAGTGGTTCGAACGCTGGGCCGCCGCAGGTTATTTTGTGGGGCTTGAGAGCCTAACAAGATAGGATAAGCGAGAGTGTTCGCGAACAGTTGGGACAATGACAATTTTAAGTAGATGGGCCACCCATCTCTCTCATGTTCAACTCACGTCCCACCAGTGTAATATGAAAGAATCCTGATTGACGAACGAGGATGACAGCCGTACGGATTCAATCGTTACCAAGATGCCGTGACTGAAAGATCCCCGGGCTAAATATTGTTGACCGCACGAGAATATCCCCAATTGCTTATGCGATATCATAGCAAAAAAACACTCGACCTCAGTTGAAGAGGCCGAGTGTATCATCGGTTTCAAATAGACTGTCGGTCAACTAAAGACGACAGCCGAAGTGGCATTCGAAGTACTGATGATTACAGATAATTTGCTCATCAATCTGTAATTCTCGGAAAAATTCCCTTCGAGATGCAGGGCAAGAGCCACCACGAACTTCTTTGCAGTTCTCGATGTGTGCCAAACGACGAAGTCTGGCATTGTAGTAGCAATTCGATTTCTGGCGATCACAGATGCGGTCGCAACCACTCGGAGCCGCCTCTACAGTCGGCTGCCAAACCAACGCGGCAAGAGTAAATGCCATCGCGGCAATCCGCGACAATAAAACAACTTTCATAAATCCTTCTCCTTCACATTACGAGGGGCAACAGTTCTGCCAACATGACAGAATCTGATCTCGGATGACTCCCCTTCATCGCTTAACTGCAAAAACATGTGCCGTATACAAAACCGTCAATCACCCTCACGGCCACACTCGATATGTTCTCTGACCAATTCACGAGCGTCCTCTAAAAATATCTCTTGAGTTTCACACAACCCCAAGCAGGAATTTGCCAGCGAATTGCAGACCTGCCGGGTTTGGTTCAATAAATTTGCACACGCGTTAATGCCTGCTGTTGTGCGTGGGTTCAACGCATTGACACATCGATTATAGTCTTGATTGGCAGTGTTTCGGCAGTTCACCAAGCTATTGAAGCATGCATTGTCGCATGCCCCATTCGCCAAGACTGTGTTTTCGATAGTGATGACAGAACAAATCGCCAACATGGCGAGAATTCGTAAAGTGTAGATTGACTTCATTGCGATGCCTTTCGTTGAAAAATGAGATCGCCTAAAGAGCAGTCACAAAACCTTCAAAAATAAACCAGCACAAAGGGGTTCCCTTCTATCACGGAACCCCTTTGAGAGACGGCTTATTTGACATTGCCTTTGACCAAGAACGCAGCAGCATGGGCTTCGTAAAAGAACTGCCACGGGGAGTTCACATCATTTCGGAACGCGATCTGATGATTCAGATCGGGATTAATATCAGTGTTATCTGAATCGGACTACCACCAAGCAAGGTCGGTCTCAGGATCATTTTCCACAATCGACACCCAGTAATTGCCAGGAACCAATGTGGACACATTTGGGAGTGTCGTATTGTAGAAATAGATGGGTTCACCATAGGCATTGGTTGTCCCTGAGTTGCTCACTGATACGTATCGATTCAGAGTGTAAATCTGCGTCTTAGGTAGTCCATTGGGGGCTGTTTTTCAAATGCGAATTTGAAACCAGCGCGGCGTGAGATCACCAGCAGGGGTATCATACGAATAGAAACCTTGCCATCCCAACTGAGTTGGTGTGGATGAATCTGTAATACTGAAATCTTCAGCCGCTGGAAACAGTGCGCCGGCGTTACTGTTGGGACCGTTGCTCAGGAACCCAAGAGAAGACTCAGGGGGATCAATGGGGGGCTGCATCCAGAGAGCAATTTCTCTCGGCAATCTTGGAAAAGAATAAACAATGGTTGTCACACCCAACACAAGTGTGGTCACGACTGCAACACGGGACATTTTCTTCAAATTCACGAGTACATCTCCAGAGGGGATTGGGGGTCTACCAAACAGATCACCGCCTTTTTGGCGGAGATGATGGTCCACTAACAGAAAGAGAACGAAGACCGGGAGAATTGGTCACTAGAAATCTTTGAGATATTTCAGAAATCCGAATTTTCCGAGTTCAACGTCACTCCATAAGTCAATATCTAAACTTCCGTCCAACAGCGGCCCGGTGATGGAATCACAAGATGTTTCTATGATCGTTGAATTGTATGAGGCATGAGGTGAACACCATTCGTAACCGCATGATGAATCATCCTGTCGCCCGAGTTTTTCCCGCTTATTTTTTCTGCGTTATTCTCTGCGCCGCTGCGTGAGTGTTTTTCTCACTGGCGGACAAGCCGCCAGTGCCACCCAAGAAGAGAATGAACCCTTTGCGTTTCTTATGCCCCTCTGCGAGTTGGCGTCAAAGAATGCAGCGATCAAAACTCGTCTTGCCAAACTCGATCTACCAGAGTTACCGTTCGTGGTTCGCCTGACAGCGATTCGATCTTTGGCAATTTGAACGTCATCACAGCCTAGGTACGAGCGCAGATTTTGTAGGGCCGGTTCCACCGGCCAAGGATTCCTTTGTCGGTTTTTGTCTCATAGCGTGCTCAACAATGACGACCACTGCAACGTGAAATCGGGGGCGATCTCGCGTCACGTGGAAAATGCGCAACCACAAAAAACCACACGTCTTCACAAAATGAAGATCGACACAAGGTGAACGGTGCCAACAACTTGCTCAAGAGTACACAAGATTCGGAATCAAGATTCGGGAAGATTTGATTCAACATTCGGTCAAGATTCGATCAAGGTGTGTCCCCGAATCTCCAAATCTTCAAATCTTGAAACGGCGATTCAGTGTTCGGGAATGTCGAGGGCGTTTCGAGGATCATCGCAGTTTTCCCCAGAGACCAGACCAACAGATCTATGGCGAATATGATGGGATTAAACCCCTCCGCGGAGCTAGCGCAGTTTTGTAGGGCCGGTTCTACCGGCCAAAGATTATGTTGTCGATTTATCGCTTTGCACGATAATTGTTGTCATCCTTAACTAATATGGGCTCCCTGCGTTTCAGTGTAGACACTATAGACAGATTGACTGGCCGTCATAAACAATCGATTCCGTTTCGTCCCGCCGAAGCAAACATTCGAGCAGATTTCCGGCAGGCGAATTTGTCCGATGCGTGCTCCATCTTCGCCAGCAAAGATATGCACACCATCATACCCTTCACCCACCCAACCGGCAGACGACCAGATGTTGCCCTCGGTGTCACAACGAATGCCGTCAGCTTGACCGGCGACCACTTCGCCATCAAGTTCCATTTTCATGGAAGCAAACGTACGTCCGTTTTTAAGTTTGCTACCATCGACGATATCCCAAACCTTGATTTCCTTCTCCGCCTCCGGGTAATGAGACGAACCAGTATCGGCCACGTACAGTTTTTTGTAGTCCTTCGAGAAGCACAAACCATTCGGTTTGAAAATCTCGTCTGTCAGTTTGGTGATCTTACCGGTCTCGGCATCGATCCGGTAAACGGCTTCTTTTTGATTGGGTTGTACCGAACCGGTCTTCAAGCGGTTTCCTTCGTAGTTCATCAGACCGCCGTAGCCGGGATCGGTGAACCAGACCGAACCATCACCGGGATGGACAACCGCATCGTTGGGAGCGTTGAACTCTTTACCTTCAAACTTATCAGCGAGCACGGTCACACTGCCGTCATATTCGTAACGAACGACTCGTCTCGGTCCATGCTGACAGGAGATTTGTCGTCCCTGATAATCGAACGTATTACCATTACTGTTGCCTGAAGGACTACGAAAAACACTGGTATGATTATCTTCTTCGAGATATCGCATCTGACAGTTATTGGGGATGTCGCTCCACAAGAGGTAGCGACCGACACCATTCCAGGCAGGTCCTTCTGCCCACAGCGTTCCGGTATGAATCCTCTGAATGGGAGTGTTGCCGAGCTTGAGTTTATCGAAACGCTCATCGAGCGAGACGATGTCGGGATCGGGGTAGTGAACCGGAGCTGCTCCGGGACCATAATCACGAGCGAGTGCGGTGCCTGCGACTCCGGTGAGAGCAGCCGTCAAGAAAGCACGTCGGTTAAAACTGTTATCATTGGGAGTCTGATTTTCGGAATTGATGGTCTCTGTCATGGGTGTTCTCAATTGTGTGTGAAAAGCGTACCGGTATCTATCTGTCGATAGTGAACTGCTAGAGGTTGTGAATCAAGCAGTTTTATGGGCTCTATCGCAGATCGTGACAAATTGAAAATCGCCACTTGAGTCGCCTCCCTCTGGGCTGTTAAATACAAGAGACCTTATTCTGGAGAAACACGATGCTGAACTACAAAACATTCTTGTCCCTTTTCACCGGGATCTGCCTGATGACTGTTGCCTCAACTGCCGTAGCCGGAGAGAAACTTTGGGTCTATTTCGGGACTTACACCCGAGCAGATAGCAAAGGGATTTACCGAGCGGAATTTGACACATCGACTGGTAAACTCTCGGAAGCAACGGTGGCTGCCGAAACAAAGAACCCGTCTTTCCTCGCCATTCATCCCGACGGCAAACATCTCTACGCCGTCAGTGAAGTCAGCGACACCGACGGCAAGCCTGTAGGCGGAGTTGTCGGGTATGACCTCAATCCCAAAACCGGAGAACTCTCGAAGATCAACGGTCAATCGACCGGCGGTGCGGGACCATGCCATTTGATTGTTGATCCGACCGGCAAGAATGTTCTCGCAGCCAACTATGGCGGTGGAAGCGTCGTCTGCTTGCCGCTTAAAGAAGACGGATCGCTCGTCAAAGCGAGTTCGTTTATTCAACATGAGGGCTCCAGCGTCAATCCCCGTCGTCAAGCTGGGCCACACGCCCATTCCATCAACACCGATCCTGGAAATAACTTTGCCGTGGCGGCAGACCTGGGTCTCGATAAAGTCCTGATCTATCGATTTGATCCGAATACGGGTTCGCTCAAGCCGAATGAAAGTCCGTTTGTCAAAACACCATTGGGTGGTGGGCCGCGACACTTCGCCTTTCATCCTTCAGGCAAGTACGCTTATCACAACAATGAGATTCTCCTTTCAGTCACGGCACACGAATTCGATGCGGAACGCGGCATCCTGAATCCCTTGCAAACCATCTCAACTGTCCCTGATAACACACCACTGGAAGGAAACTCGACTGCCGAAGTGAGAGTCCACCCCAACGGAAAATTCGTTTATGTCTCGAACCGTGGACCGAACTCGATCGCCGTCTTCAAGATTGATCAGAACACCGGCATGCTGGAAAAAGTGGGGATTGTTTCCAGTGGTGGGAAAATCCCTCGTAACTTCAATCTGACTCCCGATGGCAAATGGCTCCTCGCCGCCCATCAAGACAGTGACAACATTGTCGTGTTCAAAGTGAATCAGGACACAGGCCTTCCCGAACCTACGGGACAAGAAATCAAAGTGACTGCGTGCGTTTGTGTACGATTTCTGGAACAGGAATAGTCACGGCGAGCGTTCATCATTTTGAGCCGCCAGCGCTAAATACACTCACGCAGTGGCGCGGCGGCGCAGAGGAAAACGATGAACACAAAATCCGAGCCTTCTACGACCATTTGAAATTCAAGCTATGACGTCGTTATGAAAATTTTATTCAAACTGCTTTTGATTGTATCGACCCTCACTTTTTTGCCCTCGATAAGCTCTGCCGCAGATCGACCGAATGTGCTCTTCATTGCCGTCGATGACTTGCGACCGGAACTTGGTTGTTATGGTGAGTCTCACATCAAATCACCTCATCTGGATCGTTTCGCCGCATCGGCACGCATCTTCAAACGACATTACGTGCAAGTCCCGACGTGCGGTGCATCGCGCTATGCTTTATTGACGGGACACCGCCCGACCCTGCCGGTTCATCAATCGAACGATGCGATTCGAAATTTGCTCAAGGCCGATCAGGAAGAGAGAGCAACCGCGTTTCCTCAAGTCTTTCGTGACAACGGCTATCACACCGTTTGCACCGGCAAGATCAGTCATTATCCCGACGGCAGAATCTATTCGTATGAGATGCAAGGAGACGGACGACTCGAAATGCCGTTCAGTTGGGATGAAGTGGGGCTTCCCGCCGGTCAATGGACGCACGGCTGGCCAGCATTCTTCGGATATGCGAGCGGTGAAGGCCGGAAACGTGGTCAATCGCCGCCGTTTGAAGCGATGGATGTTGAAGACGAAGGTTATCCCGACGGCTTGATCGCCAACTCGGCTATCGAGACACTGCGACGCATGAAGAACTACGATCAGCCGTTTTTACTCTCGGTTGGTTTCTTCAAACCTCACTTGCCGTTCTGTGCTCCGAAGAAGTATTTCGATCTTTATGATCCCGCCGAGATTGAACTCTCTCTGAATCCCGACAAACCGAAAGGGACCGCCCCACAAAGTTGGCACGGCAGCGGAGAAATGTTCGGCAACTACAAACATCCTGATGGCAGCCGCAATGATCCCGCCCATCATCGGAATTTGCGACATGCCTATTATGCCTGCGTGAGTTATGTGGACGCCCAGATTGGTAAAGTCCTCGACGAACTGGAAACACTGGGCCTCGCCGACAATACCATCATTGTCGTCTGGGGAGATCACGGTTGGCACCTCGGCGACCATAATATCTGGGGGAAACACACTAACCTTGAACGAGCCGTCCGCAGTGCATTGATTGTCCGCACGCCGAACATGAACTCACCCGGTCAATTAACCGACGCGATTGTCGAATCTGTCGACCTGTACCCGACTCTCACCGACTATTGCCAACTCCCCAAGAAGGGTTTAACGCTCGATGGACTCTCGCTTCGTCCAGTCCTCGACAATCCCCAGCACCCCGGAAAGACCGCCGCATTCAGTGCGTATCGGGGTGGACAAACGATGCGAACAGATCGTTACCGCCTTACGATCTATCCTCCAAACAAGAAGAAGCCAGAAGCGGTGGAACTCTACGATCACGAGACCGATCCGCTGGAAACGATCAACGTCGCCGACAAGCATCCCGAGGTTTTCAAAAAATTGCGAGTGCAGTTTGAGGAGCGTTCACCGAGGTATGTGAGGTGAGAAGATGGGGTTGAAGGATGATTTTGAAATCCGAACCATTCACCGGCATCGCCACCAGTCCGCCTCTGACAATCCCAGCGATTGACACTCACTTTCGATCTCTTGACGGAAGCGTTTGGCGTCCTGCGGATAGCCTTTGGTCGGTTTGAGTTCCGGGAAGCGAGACGTCCAATATTGGTTGAAAAGTTCCATCGAAGTCTCACGCAGATATTTGGCAATCATCGAAGAGACCGCCACCGGGAAATGCGACTCGGCTTTCATCTGAAACCGTAATTCACTCTCTCCGACTTTGTAACGACTAATTGCCTTACCTTCCTCCATGCGAAAGATAAAATCACCGTCACAAATTTCATCGATCAAATCATCATAACGGTTTCGGGCACCATGTTTGTCACAGACGATGAGTGTTGGCTCGGAACGATTCCACAAGCCATCGAGCAATTGCAAGCTGAGACGTGACAGCAACAATGACTTACTATCCCACTCGTCAATATATTGATTAAATTCGCGGGCCGGGACGATGCGTGAACGAATCGTGCGCAGTTTGATGCCAGTTGCGCCCCAACAATCCTGAACAGATTTGGCAAGTTGTTGAGAGATTATTTCACAAGTATCAATCGGCAGCTTGAGTTTGGCTTCATCAAACCAAGGTTCACCGGTCTCTGTTCCCCAATGAGGATCGAGATGGCGGGATAGTGAATTCCAATCTGCCAGCGAATGACCGCTCGCTTCCAACAGCACACGCACCGAGCGTTCCAGCGGCCCGATCCCTTTGGACGATTGATGGACCTCTTTCGAATCGGCCACATGAATCTGATCGGCGGTGACCTTGCGGGTTTGAGAGATCACAGAGGCGAGCGAGTCCCAGAGATCATCAGGTTGATAGTTGGCATCGATCTCCCAGACAGTGGCCGAAATAATCAACGGACCCAGATTGGGCCCGAAACCGGCTTCGTCTATTCCGATGAGAGTTTGCACAGGATGCCTTTGATGTCTCGTTCTTTATGAGTCATCTATTGTGCGAGGCTCTCGGCAATGCGCCAAGTCGCTGAAACACAAGTCCCTGTCTCTTTCCAGACTGCACTCATCTTGCTCTTCTCCATCACTTTGGGTACGTTCAGAGACTGGATTTCAGGAAGAATCAACCGCTGGGAGGCTCGGATGCGAACCCGAATAAGCGTTGCATTAATTGTTGTTTGTTTGCTGGCTGTGACGAGCATCGTCGTGGTGAACGATCTTCAGAACGCACGTAAGCGTAGCGAACAGAATCAGAAACTTGCCAGTGGCTCGGTCAATCTGGAATCGATCACAGAGCCGGAATCCCCATTTTTGGAAGATCAACCACTCACTGGGCAGCCCGAACACGCGTTGCTCGAAGAGGGAATGCAACCCGATCATCTGCTGCATTTGATCGCCGATTCCGAGGCTCAACCACTTCTGCCGTTGGAAGCCAAAGTCCCTACGGAACTGCCCCCCGCCGATGGACTCGATCCCGTCCCTTTACTCTCACCACAAAGACGGAAAGAGAACGCGGCGATCATTAAGCAAGTCATGCCGAAAATCACGGAAGACCAATTGGAGTTCTGGTTAGAAGAAACTCGCGATCTGCCACCGGAGATGATTCGTAACATGCTGACGATTCGCCAGCAATTTGGCGGCTTGACCGAGAATTTCGGACAGGATCGCCTCGACCAGAAGAAAGGAACCGAATCGCCGCGTCAGTCCAACATTGCTCCCGAGAAGACCGAAGAGGATCCGATCTTGGTATCATTGCGACGGGCACGAAAGCTTGTTCAGCAAAACAACCTGAATTACGACTCCATCGGCTATCTGGCGACTGAATTACAATTTGTCGAAGCTTACGACGATGACGTCCCCGCTGGTGTGCGACTGGCCAAGACGTCCCTCTCCATGAAGCAGGAGCAATATGAGACGACCGCACGATTACTCGATATTGCCCTCGATCCCAACTATTTTCTCGTCGTGAAAGAAGAAGGCGAGAGCCGATTGACGCGATACGGTAGTCTTAAGATTGGTGCAAACCGACAATTGCAACTGGCGATAAACCATCTTGATCTCATCATCGCAGGTCCAATCACGATTCCCGACGAGATCGTAATTGTCGGCATCGACGAACGAGGACGAGTGATGGCGAGCGAGAAACAGACAGATCAGAATGAAGAAGATTGGCAAGAACTCGGAAAGCTCGAAATTGTCACCGTTCGAGATCCCTCGGCACTCAAAGCGGTCGGGAACGCCTGTTATATCCTGACAACAGAGAGCGGCCCTGTTTCCCCAGTGATCCTCAAGAAACAAGAGAAACTGCTCACCCCAGGCGCGCTGACGAAGTCAAATGTCGATCCACAGCAGCAAGGATGGACGTTGGACCGGATTAATGGCTGGATCATCACGCGAGAAAAGCAGCTTAAACCTGCAAATTAACCTGCCATAAGCTCTCAACAAGATATCTCTTGGAAGAATTTTCGATTCTTTTTGCCTTTTGGTACAGATTCGGAAAATAATCGTCACGGTGAAAACATCTTTATTATGCGTCTCGATGGAGAGACCCCGTGACTGCAGAGAAATCTGACCGGCTGACGAGAGAGGAACTTGAAGCTCTCTATGCCGAACACTCTGACGAACTTCGGGCTTTTCTGAGAGGTGTGCTGCGGGATGCTGATTTGGCTGCCGAAGCTTTGCAGATGACGTTTGTGAAACTCATCGAGCAAGGGGAAACGGCCAATCGGACAACCTTCAAAGGGTGGCTATTCAAAGTGGCCCTGAATGAAGCCCGCGGGATTCGTCGTCGAAGCCGACGGGAAGAGAAACTTCTTCGTCAACCGGTTTGGCAAACAGGCAACGAAACACTGAGTCTGGAGGAAACATTGATTCGCCAGGAATCGGTGGAACAACTTCGGGATTTGATACAGAAACTTCCACCCGAACAGCAAACAATTTTGAAGCTGCGACTTCGGGACGAAATCACTTTTGCAACGATTGCCGAACAATTGGAACTGCCGCTGGGGACTGTGCTCACACGAATGCGAGCGGCATTAAAGACTTTGACCCTACAACTTCGCGAACGCGAGTCATGAACAACCAACACAATTCACCATCGATGTCGGCACTGGACGACGAACTGAACTGGTTCGCGTTTCAATACGTCTCCGGGGAACTTCCTGAGGCACAATCGGAAGCTTTCGAAGAAGTTCTAGCTGACGATCTGGCCGCTTGTGAAGCGGTCGCTGCGATGTCGGAAATGGCCCTCCAATTGAACGACGCTGTGACTGTTGAACAATCGCCTGTGACCCGACAGTCTGAATTTGCTCGTCCTGCACAAACATCAATTCGATCATGGATTGCGGTCGGTTCAACAATGATCGCCCTTGGATGGCTGTTCATGTTGCTGAACAGTCAAGACACCAACACTCAGCCGAACATCGGTGCAACCCAAGCTGAAGATGCGGCTGGCTTGATCGCTGGTTGGGCAGGCAACGATCAAGAGGAAGCTCTGACGGATGAGATTTTGTTTGATCTGGAAACATTCGACCTGAATGACGAATCCACTCCCGACATTCCGGGTTGGATGATTGTCGCGGTTTCGCTGGAGAATGCGGAAGAGGCAATGGGGGATATAATGCATGAACCTGTCGAAATGAAAGAGAACTGAATCCTGTGAATTCATTCTGGAAACAATTCGTTTGTCTCGCAGTGACTTTGGTCATGCTGATCGGCGTTTCCGTTGCCGAGGCCGATGAAAAATTGACCAAAGCTCAGGAAGCTTCTGCCTTGAAGTTTGCTCGCCAACATCATTCAGAACTTGCCGAGTTACTGAAAAAACTCGATCAAGAGATGGCGTCCGAATACGAGAAGGCGATTCGACAAATCGCTCTCTTCAATCAGCGACTGGAACGCATACGCAAACGTTCGTCGGATGACTATAAAATTCAATTGTCACTGTGGAAAGTGGATTCTCGCATCAAGCTACTCGGCGCCCGCATGACAATGTCGTCCGACGAGAAGCTGATCAGCGAAATGGAAAAACTGCTGACACAGAGACTGAATTTGAGAGAGAAGCAATTGGTTCTTGATCAAAAACGGGCGCAAGTGCGACTCGATCGTGTTCAAGGACAGATCACGAAAATTCGCTCAGACCGTCAGGAATATCTCGAAAAAGAACTGGCGAAATATCGCCGATTACAAACTTCCAAAACCACGCCGACATCGACACAAAAAACCAAATCACAATAACAGACAACCAAGAATAAGATGTGCGTCGCTTGACCGCGACACAGACGCTCTCCCGGAAAGGTACTAACATGAAACGATGGCTCACTCTTTTGATTCCTGCGGCACTTGTGATCACTTCCATCGCACACGCCGATGAAATCTCTCCTCCTGCTTCTAAGCGGTATCAACCCGTTGACACGACAGAGACACCCGAGTTTCGCCGTCATGTGGTTCCATTATTGAGCCGCCTCGGCTGTAATGGTCGTGCCTGTCACGGATCGTTTCAGGGACAGGGAGGATTCCGACTCTCGCTCTTCGGATACGATTTCAAAATGGATCACGAAGGCTTGTCTGAGCGGATTGATACCGACGTACCGACAGACAGTTATGCCATCCAAAAGCCAACATTGGTGGAGCCTCACGAGGGGGGGAAACGTCTCGATCCCGACAGTTGGGAATATCGCGTCTTCCTCAATTGGGTCAAAGAGGGTGCCAAGCCATACGATTCCGAACAACATGCCGACTTCGTCAAACTCGACGTCGAACCGAAAGAAATCCTTTTCCACAAGCAAGGAGAAATGGTTCAGTTGAAAGCGGTCGTCACATGGAGTGATGGCAGTCGTGAAGATGTGACTCCTTTATGTCGCTTTCAAAGCAATAACGAACAAATCGCTATGGTTGATGGCGAAGGTGTTGTAACTTCCAACGAACCGGGCGACTCGCATGTCGTCATTTTTTACGATAACGGCGTAGTTCCAATCCCCGTGTTACAACCGATGACTGATAAGGTCGGACCAAACTACCCATCCATCGCGACACCAACAAAGGTTGATGAGTTGGTCGTCAACAAACTTTCCAAACTAGGCGTCGTCCCCAGTGATGTCTGCACGGACGAAGAATTTTTGCGTCGTGTGACTCTCGATATGACCGGCACTCTGCCGACTCCAGCGGAGGTGAAACAGTTTCTCGCTGATTCGTCTTCCAATAAACGGGCAACGAAGATCGACGAACTCCTCGAACGTCCCGCGTATGCCGCGTGGTGGGCCACGAAACTGTGTGACTTCACCGGCAACAACCAATATGAATTACGAAATACTCTGCCCAGCCAAAATGCCCCCGGCAAACAGTGGTATGAATGGATCTACTCACGTGTCGAAAGCAACACGCCTTATGACGAAATGGTGGCCGGAATCGTCACAGCCAATTCTCGTCAAGGTGATGAGACTTACCGCGAGTTCTCCGAGACTTTGACACAAATGATTTTCAAAGAAGATGAACATCATTTTTCTGATCGAGAATCAATGCCTTACTTCTGGGCTCGTCGAAATTTGCGACAGCCTGAAGAAAAAGCTCTCGCGTTTGCGTATTCCTTCATGGGGATTCGAATTCAATGTGCTCAATGCCATAAGCACCCATTCGATCAATGGACGCAAGACGATTACAACCAGTTCACGAAATTTTTCACACGTGTACAGTTTGGTCGCAACCCGGAGACTTCTCGCGAATATAACCAGATGATGAAGGATCTGGGTGTCGATAAACTCCGCGGAGGCGAACAGAGGCGAGAATTGACGAAACTTGCCCGGCAAGGGAAGGTCGTTCCGATTCAGGAAACCTATGTTCGCCCAATTCCTGCCAACGCAAAAAGCAATGCCAAACGCAAAAATCAAAGCTTAGCGCGACTTTATCCCTCCACTGCAAAACTATTGGGAGATGAAGAAGTCAATCTGGAAGACGCTCCCGATCCTCGCATTGCTTTGATGCAATGGTTAAGCGCAGATGAAAATCCTTACTTTGCCAAAGCCTTCGTGAATCGTGTCTGGGCCAGCTATTTCAATGTCGGGATTGTGGAACCTCCCGACGACTTGAATCTCGCCAATCCACCCAGCAATGCCGAGTTATTGGATTGGTTGTCCGCAGAATTTGTGAACCGCGGCTTCGACATGAAATGGTTACACCGCACCATCGCAAACTCGGCCACTTACCAACGAAGTTGGAAGCCGAATGATACCAATCATCTTGATGAGCGGAACTTCTCTCGCGCCATCCCCAGAAGATTGCCGGCAGAAGTGACCATTGATGCGTTGAAAATGGCAGCCGCCAATGATGCGAATAACGAAGAATTCGTGCATAACATTCAAGATCGCTCGATCTCGGGTTACAGCTACACACGAACTAACTACGCATTAGACATCTTCGGTCGATCGACACGCGAGTCCAACTGCGATTGCGACCGTTCGATGGAAGCCAGTTTGTTGCAAACGATCTATCTACGAAACGATAGTGAAACCAAGAGGCTGTTCGAAGACAACAAAGGCTGGATCGAGCAGACTTATCGCAAGTATGCTCCATCGAAACGCCCTGACTCGAATAGTTCGGATCAGCATCTCAAAAGACTTGAAGCAAACGAGCAGAAACTGAAGAGGTACAAAGCAAAACTGGCTCAGTTGCGGAAAAGTTCTCCAGACAGTCCGAAAATTGAAGCGGGTCGAAAGATGATTGCTCAAATGCAAAAGCAGATCGACAAACAGAAAGAGGTATTAGGTCTCAACGAGCCAAAAGTGGCGAACAAGGAAGAACCTAAGTTCGATGCTGCAAAAATTGTGACCGATGCCTATCTGCGAACTCTCAGTCGTTATCCCAAGTCGGATGAATTGGAAACCGCCTCGGCCTACCTCACATCCAGTGATGATTTGCGAAACGGCCTGGAAGGCTTGATGTGGGCATTGATTAATACGAAAGAATTTATCGTCAATCACTGATTGACTTATCAGCAGACAGATTCAAAACATATTTCCCAATTGAAGGAATTCGATAATGCGTCAATCTCGAACCTGTGATGGAATGACTCGCCGCGATGCAGTCAAAATGGGTGTTCTTGGCACGACCGGTCTCACACTCGCCGGCATGCTACGAGCAGAAGCATTCGCCTCAGCCAACGGCAAAGTTTTGCCCGGCAAGGCAACATCGGCCATCTTTATCAATCTGACTGGTGGACCATCGCACATGGACACGTTCGATCTCAAACCGAACGCTCCTAAAGAATATCGCGGTGAATTCAACCCGATCAAAACCAATGTGCCGGGAATCGAGTTCTCGGAGCACCTTCCCAAGCTTGCTCAGTGTGCTGACAAATTTGCCATTTTACGAGGTATTTCGCACACTCTCGCGGCTCACGCATTGGGGCAAGAATATGTGATGTCGGGGAATCGCCCTCTCCCATCATTGCAGTATCCATCCATTGGATCTGTGGTCACAAACGAGCTTTCTGCCCCGACTGATTTACCTCCGTTTGTAGCCGTTCCTCGGACAAATATGGCGGGTGGTTTTTTGGGTGTGAAATATAACCCACTGAACACCGCAGCGAATCCCAAGGTTGGTCAACGGTTTACGGTTCGAGGAGTTTCGATTGATAGCGAAAATGCCTTGAATGAAGCTCGTCGGCGTGAGCAATTGCTCGGAAACCTTGATGTGGCATTCAAGGGATTTGAAAAGTCGAGTCAGTTGATTGAAGGGCTCGATGAGTTTGGGCAAAAGGCGTACAACGTCATGACATCGCCAACCGCCAAAAAAGCGTTCGATATCTCTCAAGAATCGGATTCGTTCAGTGACAAATTCGGAAAATCTCAGTTAGGTGGTTCCGCTTTGCTGGCTCTCCGTCTGGTCGAAGCGGGGACACGTTTTGTGACTCTCACCTACGGTGGATGGGACACCCACAACACGAACTGGGAGCGGTTGAAAGATCGACAACTTCCCCCACTGGACGAAGCCGTCTCGGCGTTACTGGTCGGTTTAGAAGAACGTGGTTTACTGGAAACGACAGCCGTTATTGTGACGGGTGAATTTGGTCGTACTCCAAAAATCAATGATCGTGATCCAAGCCCTGGCCGCGATCACTACCCTCGCTGCATGTTCATGCTGATGGCGGGTGGTGGGATTCAGGGTGGCCAAGTCATCGGTGAATCGGATGATAAAGCAACTGGTCCGCTCAACGATGGACTCACACCCGATGATGCAGCCGCCTCGTTGTATCACGCGATGGGCATCAATTATGAGAAAGAATATCACACAGCCACAGGTCGACCAATCATGATTGTTCGTAACGGCCTACCAATTCCTCAACTCTTCTCATAAGAAAGAGATTTCATAGAACAGTTGATGTTGAGCATTCACTCACCGACCTGATTCACTCTTGTGGAACAGGTCGGTTTTTTATTGCAATTCTGCACCGGCTATGCTTAGTAGCTCGTCAAGCAATTCTTCTCCTTCAAGAATGTCCCATTCGATCAGCAGTGCGGCAACCGTGATGCCGGGAAGAGCGTCTGCCGGGAACTTGACCAGATCTTTGAGCGTCATCACTAGCGTGTCGGTTTGGTCTTGCTTGAGAACACCGCCCAATGCCTTTATGTCATTTTCGTCGTAATGATGGTGATCGGGGAACGCCAGGAACGATTTCACAAAGCAATTTACTGCGGTCAGAGTGTTCCGAAAGTTCTCAGGATTTCCGATCCCACAGCAAGCAGTCAGGGGTGAAGACGTAATGTCTTCCAATGGTAATTCACGACCATCCAAGGTCAGCCAGCCTGACGCGACAAATCGAGAGATGACGAGAGGCACTTCCGGGACGATGTTTTTGATTTGCTGTTTCAGAGTCGATAACTCATCCGCCTCAACCAGGTCGGCACGAGTGACAACAATCAAATCCGCTCGCTTGAGTGCCGCCTTCGATTCACGCAACAACCCGCGTGGCAATTGATAGCCGTAACCCCAAGGATTGGTCGCATCTATCAAAACGAGATCAAGATCGCGTTGAATTCTTCGGTGTTGGAAAGCATCATCGAGAACCAATGCCTTCAGCTCTGGATCTTCTGCCTTGGCCTGAAGTGCACCGGCAACACGGTCGGGGTTTTGCCAATGTGAGATTCCGGGGCAAAGTCGATCGAGTACCATCTTCTCGTCGTTCTCCCCTGTTGAGAGAGAGCGATAGCCTCGACTGAGAAGTCCGGTTTTCACGCCCTGTTTTGTCAGTCGATTCGCGATCTCTGCAACGACTGGTGTTTTCCCGGTCCCTCCGGTTGTCAGATTACCAATCGAGATCACTTTGACCGGAACAGCATATGACTTTTTGAGACCTGAATCGAAAAGAGCGTTCCTCACACGCACGACAAATCCATAGGCGTAGGAAACTGGATGCAGAACTCCTCGCAGACAAGCAGCGAGCAAACCTCGCTGTTTGCCAGAGATAATGGAGAGAAAGGCGTCCGTTGCCATGAGTATCCGTATTATTTCTCAGTTGCAAAAAAAATGGGTGATAAAAACGTGTCCATCAATTTGATGCGTGTGGGATCGGTAAAACTTGGCCCGCCGTGCACACCATCATAGATCAGATGAAGATGAACTGAACGCCCCACGTGTTGATAGTGTCCGTGGAGTTCGAGTGATTGCGAAATAGGGACTTGAGGATCCTGAACACCATGAATGAGTAGCAAGGGAGGGTCAGCCGAGTCGATGTGGTAAACCGGACTGGCAAGCTTGGCAAAAACGGGATCATCTGTTGGCTGTTTCCTTAACAACAATTGCAACGCGGGAATGCGAACTCCCAAGCCGTGCGGTGTCGATTGTTTGAGGATCGTCAAGAAGTTGGTGGGACCGTACATATCAATAATGGCCGCCACGTCAGAAGCTTGATCGAGGTGCTCGCCGACGTTGCCTTCATGATAATCACTGCCATTCGTGACCCCGACAAGTGCGGCAAGATGCCCGCCTGCCGAAGCACCTGCGATGGCAATCCGTTCTGTGTTCAAGCCGTACTCTTCTGACTTGGCTCTCAAAAAACGAATTGCGGCTTTGATGTCGTGAACCTGTGCAGGAAACGGAGCCACTGGTGAAAGTCGATAGTCAACACTCGCGACGGCATAGCCAATATTAACTAATTCATCGAGAGGCATACTTTTTTTGGAACCTGCTCGCCAAGCCCCTCCATGTACCCACACAATGACGGGATGCGGCCCTTCGCGGTCGGGAAGGTACAAGTCGAGCAATAGCCGATGATCATCGACGGTCGCGTATTCAATATCCCGACGGACAGTTGTTTCCGCCGCAAATGACTCGGCGGAGATCAGATTCAGAGCCAGAACTGCCAAGATCAATAAACGAGTCATACATCATCCTTTGTGGGAATGTACTTGTTGACCATCTCTGCATAATCCTCCCGCACGGGGCTAAAACAGTCAAGCACAACCGCCGGCCCACCGATGGCTTTCGCACGGTGAGGTACATTGGGAGGAATCAGGTACATGCCACCTGGTTCAACCTGCCGAGTTTCTGAGCCAATTTGTAACTCCATTTTTCCCGAGACAAGAATGCCTCCCTGTTCATGAGGATGATCGTGCAGCGGAATTTCGGCCCCCTCTTCAAACTCCAAATAAGAGAGCATGAGGTTTTCGCCGAAAGGAGTCCGCATTTTGCAGCCGGGAATCGGCTCAATGGTCGGAACGGAATCAAGGTCGATAAAGCCTGTCATGAAGATCTCCGTGAGTCTTAAACACAATGAAGCCGCGACAAATTCAGGGAGCGCTCCCTTATTCATCACGGCTTCAAATTGTAGCAGAGATTGTTTCCTCGAAAGGAAATTATCCAAGTTCGCCCATTTTCTGGCAAATCGCTTCGGCCATCTCCTGAGTTCCGACAGCAGTGGGATCGTTGCGATCATCTTTCATATCGTAAGTGACATCTTTGCCTTCTTCGATAATGGCGGCAACCGCTCGTTCCAGTTTGTCGGCGGCTTCATGCTCACCTAAATGTTCGAGCATCAACTTGCCAGAGAGGATTAATGCCGTTGGGTTGACCTTGTTTTGTCCTTTGTACTTCGGAGCCGAGCCGTGTGTCGCCTCAAAGACGGCCCCTTCATGGCCGATGTTGGCTCCCGGTGCGACACCGAGACCGCCGACAAGTCCGGCACATAGGTCACTCAGAATGTCGCCGTACAGGTTCGAGGTCACAATAACATCGTACAATTCTGGCTTCTGCACCAGTTGCATGCACATATTGTCGATAAGTCGTTCATTGTATTCGACCGCTCCATTAGAACTCTCAACTTTTCCGGCAAGAACGGGATCAGCAGAAACTCCATCTGCGAGGTCGGGCCATTCAAACTTGGCGTCGTAGGCCAATGCCACAGCGCGTGTCTCGTCGTACCACAGGCCGTCGGTGAACTTCATGATGTTCGCCTTGCAGACTGATGTGACGCTCTGACGCTTGCGAGTCATCGCATAATTGAATGCGTAATTGGCGATGTCACGCGTTCCTTCGTAAGACATCGGCTTGATGCTGACTCCGGTGGTGTCGAGACCTGTGGAGATTTTTCGTCCAGTGGCAAATTCGTTAATTTTGCCGATCAGCTCGCTGGTACTCGGTTCGCCGGCTTTGAACTCAACACCCGCGTAAAGGTCTTCTGTGTTCTCGCGAATCAAAACAATGTCGACATTACTACCAGAAAAGTACGAGCGGACTCCCTTGTAGAGCTTGCAAGGACGAACACAGGCATAGAGGCCCAGTTCCTGACGAAGGTAGACATTGACGCTGCGGAAACCTTTGCCGATGGGTGTCGTAATCGGGGCTTTGATCGCACAATCGTTCGCTTTGATCGATTCGAGAACGCGAGGAGGAACTCCCCCCTCGGCTTCAATCACTTCAATTCCACAGTCCTGGATATCCCAATCGAGTTTGACGCCGGTCGCATCCAGACATTTTTTAGTGGCTTCCGCGATTTCGGGGCCAACACCGTCACCGGTCACCAAAGTGATTTTGTACATAGTATTTCGCTTCGCTCGTTGAATGATTGTAGGAATTGTGGAAACGCAGAATACCAGTTGAAAACCCTGTTTTCAAGCATTCATGGCCTGAACTCGACAAGTCGGATTGTGGAGAAGTTTCTCCAATGGCGCTTTGACACCTGACCTGTTTCGTTGCATGCTAAGAATATTCGGATCTACTCTTTTCAGCATGGACATCTTGACATGAACGATTCTTCTGCCTCCTCTAACCAACCGGCTCAAGAAGTCGAACTCTTTCGCGAGCACCCTGCGATGTTCAAAAATCAGCCCGCTGGTTTTCTACTGACGCTGATCCTGCTCATTGGTGGGTTTGCGGCAATCCCATTTGGTGGCCCGTTCACGATGATTGCCTCGGGTATTGCTTTGATTATATTTGCGCAATGGTGGCTGAAAACAAAGGGGACCACTTTGATTGTCACCAATGAGGGAACGACGATTGAACGAGGAATTTTATCAAAATCGACCAATGAACTTTGGCATTCTGATGTTCGCAATGTCCAAATTCAGCAATCATTCTTTCAACGGATCATGAACGTCGGAACCGTCAATATCTCCAGCGGTGGTCAAGCCGACATCGAAATCATCGCCAAAGGAATTCCCGACCCGCATAAAGTTCATTCGATTATTGAAGAACAACGCCGCAGGTTGGGAACGGTTTAATTGAATTGACGAGCGCATAAAGAACGGGGAACCGATGATTGGTCGGCTCCCCGTTTTTCGTTGGTTCACAATAAGTGCTTATAACTCTCGGATTTTGATGTTCCGCCATTTGACCCAATAGGGGCCGTCTCCCTTTTTGATGCCGTGAACTTGCAGTCCGATGAAGCCTTCTTTGTATTGCTTCATGAACGCTTCACCTTCGAGCTTGGGATTCTTCTTCAAGTCTTCGATCAGATGCAGATCTTCGATTTGTTGACCATTGATCCAGGTCTGAATGTGTGGCCCGACCGCTTTGATGCGAAAATGATTCCACTCACCATTCTTCATGGCGTCGGTTTTCTTAAGGCGATCTGCGGGAGTGAGCCAGCCGCCTCCGGTCGCTTCTCCGTACACATAACCGGCTTCCGCTGGTCCTGCTTCAATCTCGACTTGCGGTCCGTTGACACGTCCGGTGGGAGTGTCTTTGGTTTGTGAGCGAATCTGACATCCCGAGTTCAAACTGTCATGCACCATCACCTCGAACTGAAGTTCAAAGTCACTGTAGAGCTTGTCAGAACAGAGGAACGAGTTGGGACTGCCTTCGGTGGTTGTTCCCTTGATCGTGCCGTTTTCGACAACATAAGTCGCGGTACCATTTCTCTGTGTCCAGCCGGTCAGATCTTTGCCATTGAACATATTTGTCCAACAGTTTTGTGCTTCAATAGAAGTGGTCGAGACAGACATGGCGACAGCCAGTCCCAGGCAAATCATCAGTTGCTTCATCGTGTGGACTCCTCATCGTATCCAAGTGAAATTGTGTGAAGCCCCTAAATTAACATGAATATGTGTGATAAACGAGACAATATCTGGCCCTAACTCCCAGAAATCGCGCAAAAAAAACCCCTTCCGACAGACTGTGTCGAAAGGGACCATTCAAGACATCAAAAAGTCATGGCAGACTTATTTGTCACAGCAACCCGTATTGCAACAGCCACCTGCACAGCAGGAACCATCACAATCACAACCAGTTTCTGCACAGACACAGACAGCACATTCACACTCTGCACCACAACAGCAGGCGTCGTAGTTGGCAATGAGTGCTCCGCCTGTGAACATGACGGATGCAGCCAGAGTTAAAGCAATTTTAGTTAACATATTATTCTCCTGAAAATTTGAACTTGAAATAACGCATCAGCAAATATCCCTTCAATAGCCTGAAGGGGAGCGATGCCGTTAATTCAGCCAAACGGAGAATAAAACGCGAGCCGGTCTTTCAGAACTGGGTCGCTGTACTTCATCGTGAGAACACCAAGTGATGACAGGAACGACATCAAGACTTGGTAAGCTGGTCGCATTGACGAGTTGTTGCAATGTCTCGTCGTATTGACCTTGTGAAAGAGGTTGTTCGGCAGGAGTGGTTCTCTGGCAAGAACTGCAAGACTCACACGGATCCGTCGAGCCTTCATTGTTATTGCTGACGCGACTCAAAAGTGACTGCTGGCAGTAACTCGAAGTGGTCGTTAATTTCATCTTTGATGCACAACAACTGGCCTGTTCCGCAAGAGGGCCAGAAGATACACAACAAGAAGAACCAACTGTCGTATCGCAGCAACTCGAAGTACCCGACGAGCAACTGCAGCTCTCGGCAACTCCGGCCACAACGGGAGACACAACCATCGCGATGGTCAGAAATGCGATGCCAAATTGTCGCAAGATGTGTCTCATACCAATTAATACGACTCTCGAACACGAACTGTTTGATACTTCTATTTTAGAGGGTTATGGAGAAGTCGTCAACAAAAGTGTGCGCACGATCACAAAACACGCCTGAGTTTTATCGAGAAGCATCTGCTGTAAGTCGTTTGGCCAGAGCCTCTTTCCGGTCATGTTGGCGTTTGCGGATATTCTCAATCGAGTCCTTAGGAATCGATTCAATTAGCCTTTCGGTGTACTCGTTTTGTGGCGAGCGATAAATTTCTTCCGAAGGCCCGAATTCAACAATCTTCCCCGCCTGCATCACGGCCATCATGTCGGACATGAATTTGACAACACTTAAATCGTGACTGATGAAGATGTAAGTAAGCCCTCGATCTTCCTGCAAGTCCTTGAGTAGATTTAACACTTGTGCCTGCACTGAGACATCGAGTGCTGAGACCGATTCATCACAGATGATAAATTCGGGTTCAACCGCCAAGGCGCGAGCGATGCAAAGCCGTTGTCGTTGACCACCGGAGAACTCATGTGGATATCGCAGCAGGTGTTCGCTCAACAGGCCCACTTCTTCGAGGAGTTGGGCGGCACGATTGCGACGGTCGGGATTGTTGTCTCCCAATTTGTGAACCCGCATGGCTTCCATCAGCATCGTCTCTACAGTCATGCGAGGATTCAACGAGTTATACGGATCCTGAAAGATGATTTGCATCTTGCGACGGAAGGGAAGAAATTCTTTCCGACTCATCGGAGTGATGTCTTGTCCCTCGTAAGTGACCGTTCCGCCCGTGATGGGGATCAGCTTGAGAATCGCCCGGCCTGCCGTTGTCTTTCCGCAGCCCGACTCTCCCACGAGCCCCAGGGTCTGCCCCTTATGCACGTGAAAGCTGACATCATCGACTGCACGAACATAGTCGGTCGTCTTGCGTAGAATGCCAGACTTGATCGGATAATAGACTTGAAACTGATCGACAGTCAGCAGCGGAGAGGCTCCCTCTTCCACGAACTTGTCGTCTTCATGCAGGGTTAATTCTTCCGGCTTATAACCCAAAGTGACAATCTCACTTTTGGTATGTAGATACCGACCGCGCCCTCGGTTCATCAATTCGGCGAGCCGCTTGTCAGTCATCGGTTTTTCGATGATTTCAAAGCTGCCATCGGGTTGCTTGTCGGCTTCCATGAAATCACCGACCGTCGGCAGGCGTTTCATTTCAGTATCGAGTTTCGGTCGGCAGGCGAGCAGTCCTTTGGTATAAGGATGCTGAGGATTCGTGAATATCTCTTCAATCGTGTTTTGTTCGACCAGCTTGCCTTGAAACATCACGGCCACTTCGTCGGCGATCTCGGCAATCACACCTAAATCGTGTGTGATAAACAAAATCGACATTCCCCGCTCGTCTCGTAAGTTACGAATCAAGTCCAGAATCTGCATTTGGATTGTGACATCGAGCGCGGTGGTCGGTTCATCGGCGATCAACAGTTTGGGATTACAGCTCAAAGCCATCGCAATCATGACACGCTGTTTTTGTCCGCCCGACATCTCATGCGGAAAACTATCGACGCGACGTTCGGGCTCGGGAATCCCCACTTCGTCAAAAAGTTCAATCGCCCGTTTGCGGGCAGCTTCTTCGGTGTAGCCTTGATGAAGAATCATCGGCTCCATCACCTGTTTGCCGACTTTGAAGACCGGGTTCAGCGAAGTACCCGGCTCCTGAAAGATCATGCTGATCGATTTGCCCCGTACATTTCTCATGTCGGACATCGGCAATTGAACGAGATCTTTACCAAACAAAGAAATCTCGCCCGCGTCAATGCTCCCCGAAGAGGCAGGCAACAAACGCATGATACTATAGGAAGTGACCGACTTCCCCGAGCCGGATTCGCCCACCAAGCCGAGTGTCTGCCCCTCGCGAATGGTCAGACTCAAATCATCGACCGCCGTTACCGTTTCGTCATCCGTACGGAAACGAGTTGTCAGGCCGTTGATTTCGAGAAGTGGTGTCGCAGCATCAGTCATGGCGGTCCTTCGCAGTCATCAGACATCAATCACGGGGCGAACACACCCGGTGGATGTATAACTTCCCGGTTTTGACTCAATGTGTCAATCACAAGAGTGCTGGATGGTCAAGAATCTCGACGCGACTCACCTACACCGCCGTTTTGCGGGAGCCTTTGAAATCTTTCACGAGATGTAATTCGTCCGCCGAGACGACCCAACCGCGGCATGTTTTCGCTCCACAGCCGCAAGGAATCGCATTTTCGGCGGGCCAACCATAATCGATGGTAATTTGTTCACCAATATTGATTTCCCGCAGCGTTTCCACAGAGATGCGAGGCAATACGAGAGGGCCGTGTTCCTCGGTCTCTTCGATCATGTACAACTCACAATTCGGCTCACAAGAATGGTTCAGGTAGCGAAATGTCCCATCCGGTTCGAGGCAATAATCGTCTCCCAAATCAATGCAGTAGTCGGAAGAATATTCCGAATCTCGAATGATGAAGCCTTCCATCCAGCCGAGGTGATCGCCGGTTGAGAAATTCTGAGCCGCATAAAGTCCCAGCCCGTGAGAAGCAGGGGCAATCGTCACGTGTGTCATAGTTGTGAATTGCTGTGTCATGGATATCTCGCTCTCATCGTTTGTGCTAGAATGGAGCGAGCGCTTATGTTGGCGAAGATATTACAGTTGTTGGAACTCTCAGCCAAGATGAAATCGCAACTATTCTGATTTCTTTTTCAACTGCACTCACCAGATCTCTCCAGCAATGATCGGACAGATCGACCGGCGGAATAGAATGTCTCCCAAATTTGTTGATTCATGGCGTGAAAAAATACGCCGTTGGTTGTGGTTATTCTCAATCGTTTGGTTGGGTGTTGCCATCCTGGTGATCGGGTACGATCTGTGGAGTGATTCCGATTGGCCAAAGTGGCTCACCAGAATTTACTTCTGGGCGACGCTCATTCTGAGCCTCTTTGCATTCTTATGCTACGGATGGGACAAGAGACAAGCTCGGCGTGAAGGGCGGAGAATTTCAGAACGGACACTTCATCGACTCTCGATGTTCGGCGGCTGGCCGGGAGCCGTTCTGGGACAACAGTTTTTTCGTCACAAAACGGTCAAAACCAGCTTTCAGATGCAACATACATTGATTCTGGTCGCTCATTTGTTTGTGATATTGTGGGGACTGAAAAACTTTCTGGTCTCATTTCTGATCTGAACACATTTTTTTTATACATATCACCAAGGAACTCATCATGAATCCACTCGACTCATCTGTTTCCCGCCGCGATCTGTTTCGTTCCACGGTGGCGGCTTCTGCAGCCGGACTCGCAGGGTTATCAGCGAGTGAGGCTTTTGCGACTGACGACTTGCAACAACGTGCCCTCAAAGGCCGTTTGAAACAATCGATTGTGCACTGGTGCTACAAAGACACCTTCACGATTCCTCAATTGGCCCAGTACGCCAAACAACTCGGCTGCAAGAGTGTCGAACTGGTCTCACCAGAATATTGGCCCATGCTGAAGAAACTGGGGCTGGAATGTGCCATCGCCAGCTCTCATGGATTCAAAGTCGGCCCCAATCACAAAAAGAACTGGACGCAATGCGAAGAGATACTGACGGAACGGATCAATCAGTGTGCCGACTTCGGTTTCAAAAGCGTGATCAGTTTTACCGGCATGACCGAAGGGATCGATCCCGACGAAGGCGCGAAAAACTGTGTCGAGTTCTTCAAGAAGATCATGCCGCTTGCTGAGAAAAAGAACATCAACGTGTGCATTGAAATGTTAAACACGCGCGATGACTCGCACCCGATGAAAGGACACCCCGGCTATCAGGGAGACCATACGGAATATTGCATCGACATCATCAAGAAAGTGGGCTCCCCACGCATGAAATTGTTATTCGACATCTATCACGTCCAAATTATGGATGGTGATGTGACTCGTCGGCTACACCAACACAAGGATTACATCGGGCATATTCACACAGCCGGTAACCCCGGACGTGCGGAACTCGATGCGACTCAAGAAATTCAATATCAACCGATCCTAAAAACTCTCGCAGACATCGAATATGACGGGTTCGTCGGGCACGAGTTCATTCCGACACGCGACGCTCATGAGGGTTTGAGAGAAGCGGTCGAATTAACAATTATGTAAAAACGAAGCGACCCATAAAAACAGCCGACGGAGCAATGACTCCGCCGGCTGAGGGCTTACCAGATTCAGGAAGAAACCTATTCTTCCAACTCAACATTCCACCACGCTTCGCTCATGAAGCGGGTCCAACTATCGATACGAACGCCGCGAGCGGCGAACATCGGTTGCCACGATGGACGGAAGGGTTCCTTCGCCAGAGGCATCTGGGCTTGATCGGGAGTCCGGTCGGCCTTGCGAGAATTACACTTCACACAAGCCAGAACACAGTTTTCCCAAGATGAGACACCACCTTGTGATCGCGGCAACACGTGGTCAATCGTCAGCTCTTCACTGCCGGGACGCTTATGGCAATACTGGCACATATAACCATCGCGCTTGAACAGATTCCGACGGCTGAAGGTAACCACATAACTGGGAACCTTGTCGTACCGTGTCATGATCACCACTTCGGGAATTCGCAACTCCAGCTTTTGAGTGCGGATCACCTTTTCTCCCTCAGCGGGAGCCAGTGATGTCCAATCATCCCACGAATACGTTTGGTAGTCAGCGGGGTCGACAATCACGGCGTGATCGTTCCAGACCTTGACGAGCGTACGTGCGACCGAGGCCACACCAACAGGTTGCCAGTTCCGGTTGAGAACCAGGGTAGGTCGTTCTAAGACTGCAGTCATCGTCGTCCTCTCCTTTGGAGCCGTATCTCGTCCATGAGCCGCGATGGTTATGACATCATACCCATCTGACTCAATTGTGGGAGACCAGTTTCCTGAAAGGGGTTTACCTCCTATATATTGTGTCGGAAATCATTACGTGATTTCATGAGATCTCTTGGGATGAATAATTCTTCATCTTTCCAGGAGCCATTATTTGATGCCTGTTTCACGCAATTTGGTCCGTTTCACGGACATTATTCACAAAAGCAGACAACCAATTTTTCATTCGGTTCGAGTCCGCCGGGTCTGATTCGAACAGACAAGGCTTTTCAGCCACGAGGTTACAGTTCGTTGCGGTCACCAATCCGCCGACGGTCATATTATTTTAAGTGGTTCCGGTCGGATTCGAACCGACGCGCATCCGTTTAAGAGACGGAAGCTCTACCTGCTGAGCTACGAAACCGTGTTGTATTATTCATAATTATTGGCTTGAGTGGGATTCGAACCCACAGCATCTCCGGGTCTGAGCCGAAGTGGTCTGCCAGTTGCCTACCAAGCCGTTAGAGTTATGAAATACGAAGACTCATTCGACGATGACTGTCTTTCGATCTTCGCAAACTGAAAAATACCGGTGGGGGGAATCGAACCCGCCATCTCCTGCTTGAAAGACAAGTATCCTTGCCATTAGACGACACCGGCGTATCTGAACTTGTTGTCAAAATTCGGGCACGAAAAAACCCGCCGTCACGTGTTGCGACGCCGGGTGTGAAAACACCGTTTTCGTACGTCACATTCAATCGAGAGCCTCCGCGCAATATCGCTCGTGCAATGTCTCGCGATGTGGGGCCGAGGTTAGTCGACTCGATTTGAATTGTGACAGATTGAAAAACATGGTCGCTGGATTTCTAATTGTGCTTGATTGATGGAAGAGAGAATGTCTCTGCTTGTACGTCAAGACGCATAATCATTGACGGCGGTTCACAGGAAACTACTGAGAATCCGAAAGTTCTTCAAAAAACAGATTTGGTATCGCACCTTCACTCAAGTTACGAATATGATTGACCCATGACAATCACCACTGCTACCTACGACGATGTCCTCGCAGCCGAGCCACTCGTGCGCCCTCACGTCTCACCCTCTCCCGTCATTCGTTCCTATGCTCTCGAAAAAGAGCTGGGATTACCCGCATCGCGGCAAGTCTGGATCAAAGATTACGGCTGGACTCCTGTTGGTTCATTCAAATTGCTCGGTGCGCTCAACTGGATGGCCCATCATGCGGAAGAAATTGGAGACCGACCGGTTGCCGCACATTCTTCGGGCAATTGCGCCTCGGGAATCTCGTATGCCGGTATGAGATTTGGAAAACGAGTG
>Ga0222718_10000030_pt1 | contig 155454 bp, 161 predicted proteins | sample C33_27DmetaG_FD_165045 | JGI IMG/M metagenome (GOLD analysis project Ga0222718, IMG submission 165045) | Estuarine water microbial communities from San Francisco Bay, California, United States - C33_27D | ecosystem: Environmental > Aquatic > Marine > Unclassified | place: USA: California...
CTTCTGCTGCTGCTTCTTCAGCTGGTGCTTCTGCGGCTGCTTCTTCAGCTGGTGCTTCTGCGGCTGCTTCTTCAGCTGGTGCTTCTGCGGCTGCTTCTTCAGCTGGTGCGTCTGCGGCTGCTTCTTCAGCTGGTGCGTCTGCGGCTGCTTCTTCAGCTGGTGCTTCTGCGGCTGCTTCTTCTGATTTTGCTGCTTTCGCTTCTAATCGTTCCTTGGCTTTAGTCCCTAGCTCTGCTTTTTTCGGGTTGTTTCTTTCAGTTTTGGGTAAAACGCCTGCTGCCTCGAGCATACGCGCTATTCGGTCTGTAGGCTGAGCTCCGTGACCTAACCAATGCTGAATTCTCTCCATATTCATTTTTACTCTGTCTTCACTGTCTTTTGGAAGAAGTGGATTATATGTTCCAAGTTTTTCTATGAAACGTCCATCTCTTGGCATGCGGCTATCTGCAGCAACTATTTTGTAAAATGGTCTCTTTTTACTGCCACCTCTAGCTAAACGAATTTTCATTGACATTTATTTTCTCCTTAAGAAATTATTGATTAATTTTGTTGTTTTTTATGGTGAAGAATAACTTCTTCAATAATGAAATTTAGAAACTTTTTTGCAAATTTCGGATCTAAGTCTGCTTCAAGCGCAAGTTGGGAAAGTCGCTTTATTTGTTCCTCTTCGCGAACTGGATCTGATGGTGGAAGTTTATGTTCAGCTTTCAATTTACCCACGGCTTTTGTATGCTGAAACCTCTCTCCTAGCGTGTAAATCAATATTGCGTCGAGCCGATCTATGCTATTCCGATGGTCTTTTAAAATTATTTCAGCTCGTTCTGAATTATTATCCATTTTTGGTATCCTAGGCCCTTAACACAGTCCAAATGGCTAAGAGCGAGTAATGTTTCGTCGAATTATTTGTCATAGATTAGTCAATTTTTTATATCTTCAGGGGATGGATGCCGGTACATGTAGCACAGCCCCATATTGTCGTTATGGTATTCTTTCTCAAACTTAGCATTCAGCCTTTTTGCTAGCGTGATTGATCTTTTATTTTCTGGTACAATATTACTGGTAATCGTCGTAAATTCTAATTTTGAATAGGCCCATGACCGCACGGCTTGCGCAGCCTCAAAAGCTATACCCTTTCCTTCAAAATTCTCAAAGACAACCCATCCTAATTCTGGTTCTGGCCATCCTTCAGGAAACCAAATACCACAAAGACCGGCGACCTCATTCTCTTTTGTTACAATAGTAAAATAGCCAAAGCCATGTAAGTGCCAGTGTCCCACGTTCAAGGCGAACCAGCGCCATGCGTCTCCTCGGTTTAACAAAGCACCAAAAAAGACCGAACGCTCTTCGTTTTGTAAAAACGCTATTGTTGGCTCAACATCCACCTTTCTTGGACCCCGTAAAATCAAACTTTTAGTTTCAACTATTGGAGAATTTGTAAGTGACATAATACTATCTACTTATTCCCAAAAGGTGTAAGTAAGTCGTAACTCGAGAAATAAATGAAATAAAAGTCATCATTTTCTTTTGCCGAATCCTGAAAGGCCAGGGGGCAGGCCTAGGCCGGGAAGTTTCCCTGGTGATAAACCTCCGCCTAATTGTTTTGCTGCTTTTTCCAGATCTTTTGCATCCATATTTTTGGGATCAAAATTTTCTAGATTTGTTCCCTTTCCAAACATCCCACGCATAGCTTGTTTTAGCATTCCCCCTCTACCCATTTTTTTCATTACATCTGACATCTGACGATGCATTTTGAGTAGCTTGTTCAGTTCACTAACTTCCAAGCCAGAACCTTTTGCCACTCTCTTTTTTCGACTAGCCTGTAATACTTGTGGGTTAGCTCTTTCTTTTTTGGTCATTGAGTTAATAAGAGCAATTTGTCTTTTAAATACCTTATCATCCATACCCGCTTCGGAGGCTTGTTTGTTCATCTTTGCGGCGCCAGGCATCATTCCCATAATACTTTCCATGCCTCCCATTTTCATCATTTGCTCAAGCTGTAATTTAAGATCGTTCATGTTGAATTGGCCTTTTTGGAACCGTTTCATCATTTTTTCAGCCTGCTGGGCTTCGATTGTCTCCTGAGCTTTTTCTACCAAGGCGACGATATCGCCCATACCCAGAATGCGGCCTGCGATACGGTCAGGCTCAAAAGTTTCAAACGCGTCGACTTTTTCACCAACTCCGACAAATCTAATTGGTTTTCCGGTAACAGCCCGCATAGACAGTGCAGCACCACCACGGCCATCGCCGTCCATTCGAGTCAGAATAACGCCCGAAACGCCTATTTTATCGTTGAATTCCGTAGCCACGTTCACAGCGTCTTGTCCAGTCAAGCCATCGACAACGAGTAGTGTTTCTCTTGGGTTTACTATGTCGCGAATTGTTGCAGCCTGAGTTATCAACTCATGATCAATATGAAGCCTACCGGCAGTATCCAGTAAATAAACGTCATAACCTCCGAGAGCTGCTTGCGTTTTGGCTCTTTTCGCTATGGCTACAGGATCCTCGCCTTTAACAATGGGTAATGTGTCGATACCAATTTGAGAGCCGAGGATTTGCAATTGTTCCATCGCGGCCGGTCTATTTACATCAAGTGACGCCATTAAAATGCGCTTATTATCTTTGTCGCGCAGCCGTTTGGCTAACTTTGCCGATGTAGTTGTCTTCCCCGAGCCCTGTAAACCAACCATCAATATTGGGGCAGGCGGGTGATCAATTTTTAGGTTTTCAGCCGCGTCTGTACCTTTTAACATAACAATTAATTCGTCATGAACTATTTTAACTACCTGCTGACCGGGTGTAACTGATTTTGTTACATCTTGTCCTGTAGCCTTTAACTCGACTGATTTAATGAAATCGCGAGCAACAGATATGGAAACATCTGCCTCTAGGAGAGCAATTCGTACTTCTCTTAGAGCTGACGTTACATCTTCACTTGATAGTGCCCCTTGCTTTGTAAGGCGACTAAATACGCCAGATAAACGCTCTGAGAGATTTTCAAACATGTGCCAGCCTCTTCAAAATTTAACCGTACCCTAATTCATTCATTGACTATAAACAACAAATGCCCCCGTGGGCGAAACTCGCTGACGGGGGTCGATTCCAAAAATAGAACCGGAAGTATCACCTTCCTAGAATGCGCAGCTAGTTAGTCCGGATGAGGCTTAGAGTCAAGGCCTCTTTCAACTAGATAGCAAATGGCATTTTAAATTAGTTTTGACTACTTCAAATCTAAGAAAGCGATATTGGTTTCAATCAATTTCTCCATGCCCTCAATATCTGGAATATTGAATTGACCAAAACTAAGCATCCAAACGCTAGCGTGGCGTAGACCATCTGGTTCCAATTTGCACCAATTTACCCTTCCGCGCTTTTCTTGTGTAATAAGACCTGCCTTGCTTAAAATATTTAAATGTTTAGATATTGCCGGTAGCGACATATCGAATGGGTCGGCTACATCAGTAACAGCCATATCATCCTCCAATAACATGATCAATATTTGCCTGCGTGTTGTATCAGAGAGCGCAGAGAATATCTCATCTAAAGTTGAAGACATGGGATGCTGTCCTTTTCAAGTATATTTAACCAGATGGTTAAATATACAAAAATCTATTGGATTAATAAAGAAGTTGTGGTTGTAAGCAGAAAATTGGTTAAAAATGTATATAAAACAGTACTTTAACTTTTTTAAGAAAAGCTTTAAGCGGAGCTTGACAGCCTGGCGCTGAAATAATACTCAAGGTTCAAATTGAAAGTTTGTTTATGGGGGACAGTGATCCATTACATGACCTTGGAAAGAAGATTGAGTCGGCAAAGCAGATTCATGAAATTGAACCAATGTCTGAAGATCACCATTCTGGGCTACAACACGCTTGGAGAATGGTAATAGAGCTGGTGGGTGGTTTAGCTATCGGTTTTGGTCTTGGGTATGGACTAGATGTTTTCTTTGATACGCTACCGATTTTTATGATTATTTTTACGCTACTTGGTTTTGTGGCTGGAGTAAGGACCATGTTAGCAACTGCTAGAGAAGTTCAGAAAGACCATGTGTCAGGTCTAAACGAGAAGGATAGATAAGTGGCTGGAGAAGCGCAATCTTCGGAAAGTTCAGGTGGCCTAGTTTTCCATCCAATGGATCAGTTCATTGTTGAGCCGCTCTTTGGCTCAGGTCCGATTCATTGGTACACAGTAACCAATGTGACTTTGTGGATGGGATTGAGTGTCGTCGCTCTTGTTCTGGTTATGTTGGTAGGAACATCGAAACGTGCTCTGGTCCCTGGCAGAGCTCAATCGATCGGGGAGCTGGCATATGGGTTTGTTCACAAAATGGTTGAAGACGTGGCAGGACGCGATGCAGTTCCATATTTCCCATACATAATGACTTTGTTTATGTTTATTGTGATGTCAAATTTTCTGGGGCTTTTACCCATGGCCTTCACTACGACATCGCACATAGCAGTTACTGCCTTGATGGCCATTGGAGTATTTCTCGCTGTTACTGTTATTGGATTTGTGAAAAATGGTGTTGGGTTCTTTTCCTTGTTTTGGATATCCTCAGCACCGTTGGCCCTACGTCCAGCACTGGCCCTGATCGAAATTATTTCATATTTTGTTAGGCCAGTGAGTCACTCAATCAGATTGGCTGGAAACATGATGGCCGGTCACGCCGTCATTAAGGTTTTTGCTGCATTTGCAGGCGTTGCATTGATTTCACCTCTTTCTGTAGTGGCCATTACAGCGATGTATGCTCTTGAAACGTTGGTTTCATTTATTCAAGCATACGTATTTGCAATATTAACTTGTGTGTATTTAAAAGATGCACTTCATCCTCATCATTAATTAGGTTCGTAAATCAAGGAGAATTCGAATGGAAGGCGATATAGTTCAAATGGGCGCATATATAGGTGCGGGCTTAGCTTGTACTGGCATGGGCGGCGCAGCCATAGGTGTTGGTCACGTAGTGGGTAACTACATATCTGGAGCGTTGAGAAATCCTTCGGCAGCAGCTGGACAAACAGCTACAATGTTCATTGGTATTGCATTTGCTGAAGCTCTTGGAATTTTCTCATTCCTCGTGGCATTGTTACTAATGTTTGCCGTATAATAGTCCTACTATAAAGGGCATTATTTGGGTAAAGTAGTGTCCTATTCCAAAGTAGCAGAGGGGTTAAGTAATGGCAGCAAGTACAGATAAAGTTGCAAGTACGTGCGTCGATAGCTATGGCAGTGCGATCGGTATGCCTCAGCTTTGCGGCGATTGGATGGCAAACCAAATCTTTTGGTTGATTGTTACTCTCGTAATAATTTTTTTAATTCTTTCAAGGATTGCCCTTCCACGTATTTCAGCAGTACTAGCGGATAGGCAAGGTACTATTACCAATTACATTGCGGCTTCGGAAGAATTAAAGTCTAAAGCTGAAGATGCTGAACGTGCTTACGTACAAGCTCTTAATGATGCTCGAAGTGAAGCCTCTAGGCTCTTGGATGCCACGAAAGCAGAAATGAAAAAAGAGCTGCAATCTGCTATTAGCAAAGCAGACGCAGACATAAGCGTTAAAGTTGATGAAAGCGAAAAATCGATAGCTGAAATTAAAAAGAACGCTGTGGCCAGTGTTGAAAAGGTCGCTAAGGATACAGCAAAGGAAATTGTTTCAGCACTTGGCGGTAAAGCGGATGCTAAAACAATAAGTTTGGCAGTTTCCTCGAAAATAAAGGGCTAGACATGCGTATTTTCCTATTAACGATATTTACCTGCGTTAGCACTCCGCTGTATGCGGCGTCAGGACAATTCTTTTCGTTAAAGAACACTGATTTTGTAGTTTTGTGCTCGTTTTTGTTATTCATAGGAATTCTTTTTTACTTCAAAGTACCAGGTCTCTTGGGTGGAATGCTAGACAAGCGATCTGATGGTATTCGAAAAGAAATTGATGAGGCGCGGGCACTGCGTGATGAAGCTCAGTCTCTTTTAGCTTCTTACGAAAGAAAACAAAAGGAAGCGATGGAGCAGGCAGAGCGAATTCTGGCTACTGCACGTGCTGATGCAGCTGCAGCGGCTGATCAGGCAAAGACAGATCTTACAGAGTCTGTAGCACGGCGAATGGCCGCGGCAGAAGAACGTATTTCAACTGCTCAGGCATCCGCTGAGAAAGAGGTGCGTGATGCAGCAATAAAGGTTGCAATAGAAGCTGCAAGCGAAGTTATTTCAAATCAACTGTCTGCGCCGGACGCTAACAAGCTTATTGATTTAGGAATTTCAGAGATTGAAACTAAGTTGCACTGAATAACCAAAGGTAACTTCAACGGTCACCTCAATCCTTTATTAATCTAAAAAGTTATTTGATTTTTACCGCCATAATTTTGGATCATCAAAATCAGCGTTTGCCATAATACAAACCAACTACGTGCTCAGCTTCAGCGAAAAACAACCATCGAGAAATGAAAAGTCCAGATATATGGCTGATGACCGCAAGCGCAGCGAATAAATGTGAAAAAGATAACGAAAGCAGTAAAATTGGAGTACCAATCATCAATATAAGTGATATTATTCTTAATTTTGCAGAATGTTTTCGTCCAACAATGTGCACAAATTCTTTCAATAAGTAATTGGTACCTGTGTGCGGAGGTTCGAATGCGCGAACCTGTCCTATAATACCTAATCCAGTCCCACTTCCTATCGTGGTGCCAGATAAGGCTAGTGCATTATCACCTTTGACCCAAACAATTAATTGAACAAAGCCTGATATTATAAGCAAAAAAAAGCAAAACTTAACTTGGCCAGCCAATAGGGCACCGCCAGCTAAGGATAACGATAAGAAATATGCTGGCGTTAAGTTTGTATTCCACCTCGGGATCGATTTTAATTGTGCATAGATCATTGAAGTAGTGAATACAGTTACAAGAGACATAATTGATCCTATAATACCAAGCACGCGGATATCATAGTCAAAAAATATTCGACCGATTGCATAAACTGCCATTACGGAAAGCGTAAAAACAGCAGATATGGCTTCTCTACTAAGCCAACTGCTACGCCATTGCTTAAATGCCTTAAGTGATCTTTCTGGTCGTCCTAAGTGAAAAGTCGATGCAAGAAGACCTCCAACTGCTAACCCAAATCCGATGGTAAAAAATATGAACGAAAAAAACCCCATGACATCAGGCATTTGTAAGCCCAAAAATACCAACAAGCCAAATCCTAGTCCAGAAAGCGACGTAAATATTATTACTGATGGAGATGGGTGCATTAAATCTTATCCAATTGTTTATTTATCCAACCAATGAAAGTGTTAGGTTCCTCTGCGACAGGTTTAAGCAATGGTGCCAGTATATCTAATTCGTCCAAGGTGTCTTTCTGCCTTGGTGGTAAATATTTATTCACTGGTTTTGTTTTTTGTTCAGGCATTAAATCTATCCCACCACGCTCTGATACTAACTGGTTCACATGGCTCTTAGGGTCATTGAAATCGCCAAAGTGTCTAGCACCGGCTGGACACGTGCGAACGCACGAGGGAATTTGATCTTCTGGCTCTAAATTTTCATTGTAAATTCGATCGACGCAGAGGGTACATTTTTTCATTACCTTTTCTACGGCATCCATCTCACGTGCGCCGTATGGACACGCCCATGCACATAAGCCACAACCTATACAGTCGCTTTCGTTAACAAGTACAATGCCGTCTTCAGATCTTTTATAACTGGCTCCAGTCGGGCATACTGTTACACAAGGTGCATCCTCGCAGTGTAAACAAGACTTTGGAAAGTGCACGACTTGAGGGATTCCTTGCTTAGGGGTGACTTCATATGAATGAACTCGATTGAGAAAAGTACCTTCTGGGTTTTTGCCATAAGCATCGACATCCGCAAGCGGCGCCCCATAATTTTCAGTGTTCCAACCTTTGCAAGAAATTACGCACGCGTGACATCCAACACAAGTATCCAGGTCAATTACAAGGCCTAATTTCTTTTCTGTTGTTTTTGGTAATGAAGTCATACTGATACCTTACGAGCAATATCCAATTGCTTAGTTATGGAAATGCTAACCGTACTTAGCTTTTTCCCTGTAATACTATATTTGGCCCTTTTCCCACAGGAGACTTGATTTCTGGGAGTGATGGTTTGCTAGATGAAGGTGGTTTGACTTTCTCCAATTTAACTCTGAGATCAAACCAAGCAGCTTGTCCAGTGATAGGGTCGGAATTTGCCCAACGTAAACCATCTCCTTTTGAAGGTAACAGCTCGTGTATAAGATGGTTGAGCAAAAACCCTTTTGTAGCTTCAGGCGCATTCTTATCTAATGCCCATGTCCCTTTACGTTTTCCAATTGCGTTCCATGTCCAGACGGTTTTTTCATTAAGAGCGGCCATTTCAGCTACAGGTACGGTTATTGAACCATGAACGGATGTTACTTGTACCCAATCTCCATCCTTCAGTGCATGTGAAATCATAAGTTTTGAGGGAATATATAGTGGGTTAATACCATGGATTTGACGAAGCCAGGCATTTTGTGTTCCCCAAGAATGGTACATTGCCATTGGACGTTGTGTTAAAGCATGTAGCGTAAACTCTTCTGTATCAACATGTGTTTCCTCAAAAGGCGGATACCAAATTGGAAGTGGATCCATACTTTTTAAAATTTGGTCACGTAAATGTTCTGGTGGCTGTCTGTCGCCGTGCCCCATTGCTGCCAACTGAAATTTTCTCATTGGTTCAACATATAGAGAAAAAATATACGGTTGTGGGGTATCAAATAATCCAGTGCTTACTGCCCAATTTTGATAATCAAGGTTCCAAGGTTTGTAATATGCAGCATTTTGCGGCACATGCTTGATCCAAAACCCTCCATTATCGATATAGTCGTTGAGTTGATTTGGATTGGGCGACCCGACACCAGTATCATCTTTTGAACGCCAACCAGCCAGTGGGCCAATTCCAGGTTTGCGTTCGTGATTCACTATATAATCGGCGTAGTCCTTGTACTTAGCGCTACCATCATCGTTCGTAAACCCTGGTAGTCCTAGCCTTGATCCTAGGTCGCAAAGGACGCTTTGAAACCCTCTGACATCTCTATCAGGTTCAATTACTGGCCACCGAATGGAGTCAGCAACTGCATCTGCTTCGCAAATGGGCCTATCAAGCAAACTAATACAGTCGTGCCTTTCCAAATATGTGGTGTCTGGTAAAATTAGATCTGCATAAGCCACCATTTCAGAGCTGTATGCATCTGAATAAATGATGTGAGGTATTACGTAATCCCCATTATCATTCATGTCAGTTAGCATTTCAATCACACCTTTAGTGTTCATGGAGCTGTTCCAACTCATATTTGCCATGTACATGAATAAAGTATCAATTTCGTACGGATCACCGGCGTGCGCATTAGAAATCACCATATGCATTAAACCGTGAGCGGACATAGGGTTTTCCCACGTGAACGCTTTGTCTATTCGGGCTGGAGAGCCGTCTTCCTTGAGGCAAAGATCGTCAGGTCCATGTACAAACCCTAAATGCGGACCATCTAAGGGCGCTCCCGGGGTCACCTTGTAATGGGGCTTTGGATGCACTGAACTTGGTTTTGGGTACGGCGGCTTAAATCTAAAGCCTCCCGGCACTTCAACTGTTCCAAGAAGAATTTGTAGGATATGTAATGCTCTACAGGTTTGAAAGCCGTTTGAGTGAGCCGATATCCCACGCATTGCATGGAAAGATACTGGTCTACCAAGCATTTTTTTGTGCTTTTTACCTCTAAAGTCTGTCCATTCTTGTTCAATTTCGAAACTTTCTTCAAATGCTACCCGAGCAATCTCTGCGGCGATTGCTCTAATTCTTCCTGCTTTGAGTCCAGTCTTCTCTGATACAGCTTCAGGACTAAATTCATTCGATAAATATTTCTCGACCATATGACAAAATACTGTCTGGTTTCCGTTAAGATTGGCAGTTAGGCTCGGCTGAACATTTTTTGTATCATACGCAACAAGCTTCCCAGAACCTTGGTCTATAACAAGCTCTTTATTATTTTTATCTCGTAACAAAAGACCAGTATCACCATCTACTAATACAGGAGCATTGGTGAATTGGCTCAAGTAATTTAAATCAATTTTACCAGCTTTTAGTAAAAGGTGGATAAGGGACATAATAAATAACCCGTCGGTTCCTGGCGTAATACCAACCCAGTCATCAGCGACTGCGCTGTACCCAGTTCTTATTGGGTTCACACCAATAACCCTTGCTCCGCGCGCCTTTATTTTTCCTATTCCCATTTTTATGGGATTACTGTCGTGGTCCTCCGCCACACCGAAAAGCATAAAAAGCTTGGTATGTTCCCAGTCGGGTTGCCCAAACTCCCAGAATGCACCACCCATCGTGTAAATCCCGGCCGCTGCCATATTGACTGAGCAGAAGCCACCATGTGCAGCATAATTAGGTGTACCAAAGTTTTGAGCCCAAAAGCTTGTAAAAGATTGAGATTGGTCTCGCCCTGTAAAAAATGCCAGCTTCTCTGGGTTTTCATCCCGTATGGGCTTTAACCAAGAGGTTGCTAGATTTAAAGCCTCGTCCCACGTGACCTCCTCAAACTGGCCTGACCCTCTTGGCCCAACTCTTCGTAGAGGGGATTTCAGTTTAGACGGGGCATTTATCTGCATAATACCTGCAGAACCCTTTGCACATAATACGCCCCTATTAACAGGGTGGTCCTTATTTCCCTCTATGTAGGATACCTTGTTATCTTTAATATGAACATTTATTCCGCAGCGGCAGGCGCACATGTAGCATGTAGTTTTTCTGATTTCATCGGATACAATCGGCGATGTATCCAAATATGGTTGGTCTTTCATATATTTCCCTTGTCTGACTTTTTACCGGTTAAAGCCTAACTAGCATTATATTGTACTCTTGCGATAGCTTGAAGTACAGTAACTGCAATCATTTGAGTGATGTCATGCGGCGATGCACCGCGTGAAAGATCATTCGCTGGTTTTTCTAACCCTTGGAGTATCGGTCCATATGCGTCAGCATTACCAAGTCTCTGTGTTATTTTATATGCTATATTCCCGGCATCTAAATTTGGAAAAATCATAACGTTTGCAGCTCCTGCCACCTTTGACCCGGGTGCTTTTATTTTCCCAACTGCAGAATCAATTGCAGCATCGAATTGTAACTCTCCGTCTACGAGCAGTTCTGGCTCGAGTGACTTTAATTTTTTAAGTGCTGATAATATTTTATCTGTATTTTTATGCTTAGCACTGCCTTTGGTTGAAAAGGACAGTAGTGCAATTCTGGGATCAGTATTTAACAAAGATTTACAAGATTGACTTGCCGCTATGGTTATGTCGACTAACTCTTCATCGCTCGGTTCTATGACGAGGCCGCAGTCTGCGTAGATCATAGGTTCATGTGATTTTGGGAAGATTAAAAAACAACTTGAAACCGTTTTTACGTGTGTAGCTTTTCCTAATACCCATATAGCAGTCTTGACAACATTGGATGTAGTCTCCACTGCTCCGCTTAAAGTACCGTCAGCGTGGCCATTCTTGACAAGTAAGGCTGCATAAACGAGATTTGATGTGGCCTGTTTCTCGGCATCTTCGTGTGTGATGCCTTTATGTTTTCTCAACTCATAATAAGACTTTGAGAATTCTTTTATTAGTGAAGATCTGATTGGGTCGTGTATTTCAATGCGGTCAGGATAGGGGCAGGGATATTTAGCTAGTTGCTGTTTTATTTCTTCGACTTTACCCACCAAAATTATTTTCGCTATCCCAAGGTTAACAGCTTCAACTGCAGCTGCCACAACTCTTGGTTCATGCCCTTCGCTGAGAGAAATTGTAGATGGGTTAGAACTGGCTATTGAAATAGCCAGTTCTAACGGTCGTTTTAGACCTTTTTTCATTATTTGTTCAAACCATTTGCTCGCGCATGTCTGAAGCTGAAATACCTGCTACTGCAACGGGCTTTTTCATTGCATCTCGACGGAAAGGTTCTCCTAATTCTTGATTAATCATAGCCTCTATTAGGGTCGTTTTTCCGTTCTCCATTTGATCCTTGATCGCCTTGTGAAGTGCATCTGTCAATTCAGCCATAGTTTTTGCTACAATTCCTTGTAAGCCACATGCTTTAGCAATTCCCGCATATGATACCTGAGTATCGAGTTCTGTGCCAACAAAGTTATCATCATACCAAAGAGTAGAGTTTCGTTTTTCGGCACCCCACTGATAGTTCCGGAAAACTATTTGTGTAACTGGTGGCCACTCCTCTCTTCCGATCGCCGTTAACTCAGTTACGGCAATACCGAAAGCACCGTCTCCTGAAAATCCAACAACTGGTACGTCTGGTCGTCCAATCTTTGCACCAACAACTGAGGGAAGGCCATAACCACAGGGGCCGAAAAGACCTGGTGCTAAATATTTCCGTGTCTCTTCAAATGTTGGATAAGCATTTCCAATGGCGCAATTATTTCCAATGTCTGATGATATTATTGCTTCTTTTGGAAGAGCAGCTTGTATCGCTCTCCATGCTTTCCTTGGTGACATCCAATCAGGCTTGTCTGCTCGAGCGCGTTCATTCCAAGTAGTACCAGGGTCATCCTCTTCATGATCCATTGAACTCAGCTGCTGCGCCCATCGAGATTTTAATTCTGCAATTTTTTGTTTTCTTTCTGTGCGGTTTAAATCACCTGCACTATCTGATAATTCATGAAGGATTTTATCGGCTACTTTTGCAGCATCACCTACAATTCCAACGCTTACTTTTTTCGTTAAACCAATTCTGTCTGGATTAATATCCACTTGGATAATTTTTGCATTTTGTGGCCAATAATCAATACCATATCCTGGAAGCGTAGAAAAAGGATTTAACCTTGTTCCTAAACATAATACGACATCGGCGTCTTTGATCAATTCCATTGCAGCTTTTGAACCATTATATCCCAAAGGACCTGAAAATAGTGGATGCGAGCCAGGAAACGCATCGTTGTGTTGATACCCAACACATACTGCTGCATCTAAACGTTCTGCCAGCGCTTTGGATGCTTGCACAGCTCCTTGTGACAAAACAACACCAGCACCATTCAAAATCACGGGGTTAGTTGCCGAAGACAACATTTCAGCAGCCTCCAAAATTGCTTTATCTCCCCCGCTTGGGCGCTCGAATTCTACCATTGCTGGTAGATCAATGTCTATTACCTGGGTCCACATATCACGTGGTATATTTATTTGGGCTGGAGCAGAAGCTCGCTTTGCGTTCATTATCACTCTGTTAAGAACTTCAACTATGCGAGTAGGGTCTCGCACTTCCTCCTGATAAGCAACCATATCCTCAAATAATTTCATCTGCTCTACCTCTTGGAAGCCACCTTGACCGATGGTTTTGTTTGCGGCTTGAGGTGTTATCAAGAGTAGGGGGGTGTGGTTCCAGTAAGCGGTTTTAACAGGAGTAACAAAGTTAGTTATGCCTGGTCCATTTTGAGCTATCATTACGGCCATTTTTCCAGTTGCTCGGGTGTAGCCGTCTGCCATCATTCCCGCAGAACCTTCGTGAGCGCAATCCCAAAAAGTGATACCCGCAGACGGGAATAAGTCTGAAATTGGCATAAATGCAGAACCAATGATGCCAAAGGCATGCTGTATTCCATGGTCTTGAAGCACTTTTATGAAAGCTTCTTCGGTAGTCATTTTCATTTTTTTTCTCCTAAAAATTGGAATCGTTGGGACATAAGATTTTATGTTTCATGTTGATATTTAATACTATTTCAACATACTAATAGGGCCAAAATTTACACGGTCATAAGTCCAGTGTCCGAAATCGCTTTAGCAATCAATTCTATTCCAGGGTCAATCCTTTCGACGGGAATTGATGAATAGGCCAGTCTAATGAAGTTTTTTGAATAATTATTTCCCACAAAGAATGGATCACCAGGCTCAATGACCACATCTTTCTTAAGTAAATCCTCTGCTAACTTAACAGAACTTATATGTTTGGGAATTTCCACCCAAAACGATGATCCGCCATGTTGCGCTTTTCCGGCGATTTTTAATTCACATTTGGTAAGGCTTTTCTCCATTTCCAAATAACGTTCTTCATAATGTTTAGACATCCGTTTGATCAAAGCATCATAGTGGCCAAGGCTTAGAAAATACGCTGCGGTCCTTTGAATATGTCCAGGTGGATGTCTCAAGACCGATGCTCGTAATGCTCTGGCTTCTTTAATAAATGGAGCAGGTCCTACTAAATACCCAAGTCTCATTCCAGGGAAAAGAGATTTTGAGAAACTACCAACGTAAATCACCCGACCGTCATTATCCAAAGATTTTAGGGCTGGTAATGCAGGTTGTAAAAAAGACATTTCGAATTCGTAGTCATCTTCTATTATTATACCATCTGATCTTTGTGCTTTTTCTAGAAGTCGCTTACGTCTTGAAAGTGGCATTGTTGCAGCAGTCGGGCAGTGATGACTTGGGGTAGTGAAAATTACATTTATATCATTAGAAAGTTTTTCAGGTGGTAAGCCTTTGTCATCTACATCTACTGTTTCTATCTGACATCTAGATTGGCTTAATATATCGAGCAGCGCTGGATAACACGGATTTTCTATTATAGCTTTTTTTTTCCTAGTTAGTAAAATTTGGGTTGATAGCCACAGTGCATTTTGCGCACCTAAGGTTATCAAGATTTCGTCTTCATTTGCTAATATACCTCTTCGCGGTAAGGTATGACGGGCAACAAATTCTAGTAGCTTTGGATCATCCTGATCGTAAAAATCGGATGTCATACTTCTGAAATCTTTAGTTCCAAGCGCTTGTAATGCACATAGACGCCAATTTGCGTGATCGAAGAGGTTTGCGTCAACTTGCCCGTATACGAAGGGATATTTATACCCAGCCCAATCGCTTCGTTTTTCGGATAAAAACTTACCACTAAAGCGTTGACCTATTGCCTTATTCCAATCAACAGGGTTTTTGGAACTCTGAGGCTCTTTTATTTTAAATTTTGGAGCTTCCGGCGCATTTTCCGAAACATAGTAGCCCGATCTACCTCTAGATGATAAATAGTCATTGGATTGTAATTCTGTATAAGCGAGAGTAACGGTTATTCTGCTTATTCGTAAGTGTTTTGCCAATTTTCTTGTGGAGGGTAGCTTTTCACCTTTTCTAAATCTTCCTGACAGTATTCCTCTAGCAATTATTTGTTGCAGCCGGGATTGAAGGGTACCCTCAATGTTTTCATCCATAAAAAAAGTTTCTGCTGGTATGCTCATTTGACCTTAGCCACGTCTTTCGTAACGCCAGATACCGATCCAAGCGCAGCATACATCAGTTTTTGAAAATAGTTGTTTTCATAGTTTGTTTACTCGTCGATACTTTAGTTTGGATATAAATAGTTTTTACCCAAATATCTTCCCAAGTGATTTCCCTACCGCTTCGGTGATTTGGTCGATATCATCAGGTGTCGCAATCAGTGCTGGACTAAAACATAGCGTGTTATTTAGGCCTGGAAGTGATCGATTAGTTGCACCAATTAAAACGCCTTGTGCGGCGCAATCAGCAACTACTGCTTGAACTAATTTTTCATCTTCAGGTTCTTTTGTTTTGCGGTCTTTCACTAACTCGGCACCACAAAATAGTCCCGCACCGCGCACATCGCCGATGACGGAGTGTTTTTCAGCCAACTGATCGAGGTTTTCAATCATTCTGGCACCCATTTTTACTGTGTTGTCTAGTAAGTTTTCATCTTCGATTATCCTCATATTTTCAATCGCTGCCGTTGGTCCCGCGGTGCAGCCACCAAAAGTTGAAATATCCCTAAAATAATTCATTTTGTCGTCTGGATTATCTTTAAAGCTATCAAAAACCTCTTCAGTCGTAACTAGACACGCAATTGCGGCGTAACCGGAAGCCACACCTTTTGCCATTGTAACCATATCAGGTTTAATTCCATAATTTTGGTATCCGAACCAAGTTCCTGTTCGGCCTAAACCGCATACCACTTCATCAATGTGTAAAAGGATGTCATATTTCTGGCAAATTTCTTGGACTCGGTCCCAATATCCCTCTGGAGGTGTGATTACACCGCCTCCTGCCGTCACAGGTTCAAGACATATTCCACCCACCGTGTCTGGACCTTCTGATATTATCACTTCTTCGATTGCGTCAGCGGCGCGCTTGCCATACTCTTCACCGCTCAAATCCCACTGTGCTCTGTACTCTAAACAGTGGGGAACTCTGATAAACCCAGGAGTGAAGGGCCCATACTGAGCATTTCGCTCATCTTGCCCCCCAGCTGAGAGTGTTGCTATCGTAGTACCGTGATAGTCGCGGTCGCGGTAAAGTATTTTATTTTTTTTGCCACCGTATTTTTTGTGTGCAATTTGGCGGATCATTTTAAAAGCTTTTTCATTCGCCTCTGATCCAGAGTTGCAATAATATACTCTGGATAGCCCAGGCATTTTTTTAATAAGTTTTTCGGCGAATAGAGCTCCAGGAACTGTCCCAGCAGCGCCAGCAAAATAATTCAGTTTTAACAATTGGTCCCGAACTGCATTTGCAATACTTTCCCGGCCGTACCCTACATTTACTGTCCATACACCCCCAGAAACACCATCGATGTGTTCTTTACCATTCTGATCCCACACTCGGATACCTTTACCTTCTACGATAATTCGTGGTTCACCGGTTTCGAAAGGTTTATGTTGAATTAAGTGATGCCATATGTGCGCCCGATCAGCTTCTACGACGTGACTAATATCATTTTGGTTTAAAGTGCCATCCATTGGGTATACCTTGCAAAAAGACTCGTTAAATCGATAATAAAGTAAAATCTAAATTTAATTTATTAAATAGGGCCAGTAATGTCTATGATATAAGTCCAAAAAATTTTAGTAAATTTTAAAAACTATTCTTTAACAATTATCTCTGCACCTGAAATTCGCTGGACTTTGGAAAAAAATAATAGTCGCTAAATCTTAAATTTTGGATATTTTTTTATATTTTTGAAAAAAATGGTTGAGTTATCTGGCAACATAGGTTGGTGTGCTACACGATTGTTGTTGTGTGGATTAGTAGGTTTGCCTTAGGTTTATGCATCGCCAATCTTTTATCAATGGGAGAAAATGATGAATAAAAAATCTAAACTAAAGCTAGCTATTTCTGCGTTAGCACTCAGCGCTACTGGACAAGTGGCATTGGCAGGTGGGCACGGAGAAATCACAGTAGCGTATTTTTTAGAGTGGCCTATGCCATTTGAATACGCGAAGCAGAAGGGCACTTACGAAGATGAAATGGGTGTTAAAATTAATTGGGTAAGTTTTGAATCTGGCGTCAAAATGTCAGCTGCGATGGCTTCGGGAGATGTTCAGCTTTCTTTGAGTCAAGGTGTTCCACCTTTCGTTGTTGCGACTTCCGCCGGCCAAGATCTCCAAATTTTGGATGTAGCTGTTAGTTACGCTGATAATGACAACTGCGTTGTTCGTTCGGATTTAGAAATTGATAAAACTAGTGCATCAGAATTAGCTGGGAAGAAGGTTGCAGTTCCACTTGGTACCGCAGCTCACTATGGATTCTTAAAACAAATGACTCATTTTGGTGTTGATGTAGGCAGTATGGAAGTTGTTGATATGGATCCGCCTGATGGTGCAGCTGCTATTGCACAAGGTTCAGTAGATATGTTTTGTGGGTGGGGTGGATCGCTACGCAGAGCATTAGAACATGGCAATGTATTGTTAACTGGAGCAGAGAAGACTGATTTAGGAATATTAGTATTTGATGTGACTTCAGGTCCAGCTGATTGGATTGCTGAAAATAGCGACTTAGTCGCTAGTTTCTTAAAAGTCACTTCTGATGCCAATACAATGTGGGCTGATGAAGCTAATCATTCCGAAATGTTACCTTTGATTGCAAAAGATGCTGGTATGGATGTCGATGCGACAGCTAGTACAATGTCAACTTTTACATTCCCAACTGTTGCTGAACAACTCTCAAGTGCATGGCTTGGAGGCGCAGCCCAAGAATTTATGAAGGGGGTTGCAGATGTTTTTGTTGAGGCCAATTCAATTGATGCAGCGCTGGGTAGCTATGAAGGTGCGGTAAATATTGATCCTTTAAAATCTGCAAGCGATATGTAGTTTGTATTAGTTTGCCCATGTGCACGTGCATGGGCAAATTTTTAATTTTTATATGATATGAGAGCGGCAATGTCTGGACTGTCTATTAAAAATTTGTCCATGCGGTTTGATTTGCCAGATGGCGGTGCCGTCCAGGCATTAAAAAGTGTTTCTGTTGAGCTTAAACGCGGGGAACTAATGTCGGTTCTTGGTCCATCCGGATGCGGTAAAACAACCCTTCTAAACATAGTAGCTGGTTTTTTATCCCCCACGAGTGGAACAGTTGAATTGAACGGTCGTATTGTTACTGGCCCTAACGCAGAACGTGGAATGGTTTTCCAACAAGGGGCTTTGTTCGAATGGATGAATGTAAGGGAAAATGTTGGTTTTGGTCCAAGAATGAAGGGCGTAAGTTCTAAAAATGCAAAAGCAAAAGTGGACGATTTATTAGATATAGTTGGTCTGTCAGAATTTAAAGAAAAGGCGGTCTATGAGTTATCAGGTGGAATGCAGCAGCGCGTGGCGTTGGCGCGCTGCCTCGCTAACGATCCAGATGTTATTTTAATGGATGAGCCATTGGGTGCCTTAGACGCACTGACCCGTGAGAAAATGCAATCATTAGTTTTGAAGCTCTGGAAGGAGACAGGTAAGACTATTATTTTGATAACGCATTCCGTAGAAGAGGCGCTACTCTTAGGCGAACGGTTGCTTGTAATGGCCCCTCGTCCAGGGCGAATACACAAAGAATACAGACTACCATTCGCGGACCTTGGTGTCGGAGAGGATTTGCGGAAGGTAAAGAAACATCCAGAATATAATAAGACAAGAGAAGAAATCCTGGCGATGATTTGGGATATGGAAGAAGAGATAATGGGGCGACAAGAGGCTAATTAATGAATATTTTTATTGATTTGTTCAGTGAGCTAATAGATGTTTTGATTACTATTTTGTACGCTCTCCCATACATAGCAGCATATGTACTTTTGATCGTTCTGTCACTCTTTTTGTGGCAATTCTTTGGAAGACAATTGTCATCAAAAAAAGATCTTGGATCTCTCAAGACGGTCACTTTTGGTGATGCTTCCGCAGTGTCGTCCAATGGGGTAGCATCAATAGTATCATTAGTCGCAATAATTTTAATTTGGGGTAGCTTTACTGGTTCAAGAATTATTCCGCAGTTTATACATATGCCTAGTGCATTTCAGGGGGAGTTTTCTTTTACCTACCAGGCAACAAATGGAGATGGTATTCAAGACAGTGCAGAAGTGATTGTACTTGTTCATAAAGGCGGAGAGAAGCCAGTCTCCCCAGAGGTGCAAGAAGGACCCGGATGGGCCAAATCGGACGTTCTTGTGGTCCAATCGCAGCGAAGTAAACTGCTAATATGGGATAAAAACGATAAATATGATCGCAAGGCGGGTTCAAAAATTGTATCCGTGAATAACAAATCAATTGAGTATGGCTCGCCTGTAATAATCGAAAATGGGCGAATAGCATTAACCCAAAAGGGCACCCTAAATGTTGTACCCAACAAGGGATGGCAGATGGAACCAATATGGCTGCCTGCTCCTGAGGGTGTGTGGAAAAGATTTATTCAAATTTTCTCAGAAGGTTATAAGAATTATGATCTCGCAGAACATTTAGGTTTCTCGTTATTTAGAGTAATAATTGGTTTTTTAATGGGCGCCATGGTTGGTATACCCCTTGGGTACGCAATGGGATTGAATAACTGGTTTAGAGGTTGGTTCGACCCCATCGTGGAATTCATGAGGCCTGTACCACCCCTTGCTTTGATCCCTTTGATAATAATTTGGATGGGAATAGGAGAAGATGCAAAGATTATATTATTGTTCCTAGCTGCTCTGTGGATAATGGCTATTGCTGCACGTGCTGGGGTATCAGGTGTTACTATATCGAAAGTCCATGCAGCTTATTCTTTAGGGGCCAAAAAATGGCAGATAATGCGATTTGTAATTATCCCTAATTCTTTACCGGAAATTTTTACTGGCGCCCGAGTCGCCATGGGAGTTTGCTGGGGAACTGTAGTTGCAGCTGAGCTGGTGGCAGCAGAAAAAGGCGTTGGCATGATGATTATGACAGCCTCAAAATTTCAACAAACAGATATTGTCATACTGGGTATAGTACTCATTGGTATTGTTGGCTTTGGAATAGACCTTCTTGTCCGATGGACTGAACGATTCCTTGTACCTTGGAAAGGCAAAGGATAATCCTTTTGTTTGCTCAGTAAAGATTATGGCTATATAAATTTATTATTCTTAGGAAACCCTCTAGGCGCCATTCGGCCTGCAGTAGCTCGTTTTCCTGTCCAATCTTCCAAGTTTGTCTCTGAGCGCGTTCTTCCTGCGGGGTCCAACCAAGTCAGCCCTTCAGAAAGGTTAAAAGTCGTTATGTCTGATAAGCCACCGTCTTTGTATTTTTGCAACCTTACGCCCTTACCTCTCACCATTTCTGGAATTTCGCTAACGGGAAAAATTAGCACTTTTCTATTTTCGCCAACCACGGCTACGTGATCTCCACAAATGTTATGGCAAACTTTTGCAACAGCTTCTCGTTTGGTATTCAGGATTTGTTTTCCGCTTTTGGTTTGGGCAACGACGTCGTCATGTGTTACAATAAACCCATCACCAGTCGACGAAGCAACAAGTAGTTTTTGCCCAGGTCTAAAAGTTATCAAATTTACGATTAGAGCTTCGTCTGGAATGTCTACCATTAGCCTCAGTGGTTCACCCATTCCCCGCCCTCCTGGAAGACTAGAAGCCTGTATTGTGTAAAATCTACCGTTAGATGCTAATGCTAAAAGCTTATCTGTTGTTTGAGCATGGAAAATAGGTCCACGACCATCACCATCTTTGAATTTTAATTCACGAGTCAGGTCTATGTGCCCATTCATAGCTCGGATCCATCCCATGCTTGAACAAACGACCGTTATAGGCTCTCTCTCGATCATCGCCTCTATTGGAACCTCTTCGAAATCCTGTGCCTCTGCAAAATCAGTTCGCCTGGTACCAGAAATATAATTTTGACCAAATTGTTTTTTTGTTTCGCGAATTTCCTCAGCGATTTTATTCCATTGTTGTGAAGTGTCCGCGAGTAAATCTTCCAAGTTTGCTCTTTCTTCCATCAAGCTATCTCGCTCTTTCACCAATTCTACTTCTTCTAAACGGCGAAGGGATCGCAATCGCATATTCAAAATTGCTTCAGTCTGTATATCGCTTAACTCTCCCTCTATTGAGATATCGGGCCGTTTGTAATCTAGTTCATCTTTTGCGCGGTCATGTTGTTTGCCCCAGTCTTCGGACATCAGTGCTAATTTGGGGTTATCATCATAACGAATGATATCAATCACTCGATCTAAATTTAGAAACGCAATTATCAGGCCCTCTAATACCTCCAGTCTATTGTCTATTTTTTTTAGTCTAAAGTTTGATCTACGTTTTAAAATATTGCGCCGATGATCTAAGAAAGCCTTAAGGACTTCATTTAAACCGCAAACCTTTGGTACTAAGCCGTCGATGAGCACATTCATATTCATCGAAAAGCGAATTTCAAGGTCTGAGATCTTGAACAAAGTCTCCATTAAAATATTAGGATCTACATTTTTACTTTTTGGTTCTAATACTACTCGAATATCTTCCGCACTCTCATCTCGTATATCCTCTAATATTGGTATTTTTTTTGTTTGAATAAGTTCTGCTATTTTCTCAATTAGTTTTGATTTTTGAACTTGAAATGGTATTTCTGTAATCACAACTTGCCATTGTCCTCGTTCAAGATCCTCGACAGAAAAACGCGCTCTGAGTCGAAACGAACCCCTACCTGTTTTGTATGCATTAAGTATATTTTCATGGGACTCGACAATAGTCCCACCAGTCGGAAAGTCTGGGCCAGGTATGTATTTAAGCAGAGTTTCTATACGAGCGTCGGGGCTTTTAATTAAGTGGAGACAAGCATCACAAAGTTCCGAAATGTTGTGAGGTGGAATATTAGTCGCCATGCCCACAGCAATGCCACTTGATCCGTTTGCTAACAGATTGGGAAAACTAGCAGGTAAAACTATAGGTTCGGATAAAGTTCCGTCATAATTTTGTCTGAAGTCTACGGCATCTTCATTGAGTCCGTCTAGTAAAGCTTCAGCAATTGTGGTCATTCTTGCTTCTGTGTATCTGCTTGCGGCTGGGTTATCTCCGTCTATGTTTCCAAAATTACCCTGCCCATCGACAAGGGGGTATCTGACATTAAACTCTTGAGCTAGTCTTGCCATGGCGTCGTATATGGCGGCATCACCGTGGGGATGATAATTCCCCATAACATCGCCGCTTATTTTAGCGGATTTGCGAAATCCACCAGTCGCGTTTAGTTTTAATTCACGCATTGCAAAAAGAATTCGTCGATGAACAGGTTTTAAACCATCTCTAGCATCGGGAAGGGCTCTATTCATAATTGTTGAAAGAGCGTAAGTAAGATATCGTTCACCAATGGCACGTCCTAACGGTTCGGCCAAAATACTTTTTTCGCTCAAGTCATCAGATGTTTCACTCATGAATTATCTGATAAACAAGCTTGACAGTGGGGTAAAGAAAAAGACTGATGAAATTAAAAAAATTTTCAATATTTAGCAACTTTGGTTCTTTAGTTTTGGTGCTTATGAAAGGTTTGTCTTGTGGATAAGTCAATTCTCATTACTGGTTGTTCATCCGGGATAGGTTATGATGCAGCACACGGTTTAAAATCCCGAGGATGGAGAGTTTTTGCAACCTGCAGAAATGAGGTGGACTGTGAAAGGTTACGAAAAGAGGGCTTGGAAAGCTTTCTGTTGGACTATGATGATTCTGCTTCAATTAAGTCAGCCGTTAAATATGTTTTGGAAGAAAATAATGGCGTTTTGGGCGCCTTATTTAATAACGGAGCTTTTGCATGTCCGGGCGCTGTGGAAGATATTCCGCGAGACGCTCTCAGGGCCATATTTGAAACTAATCTTTTTGGTTATCATGAATTAACACGAGAAATTATACCTATCATGAGATCGCAGGGGTATGGGCGAATAATCAACTGTTCTTCCGTACTAGGTATTGTTCCGTTGAAATGGCGCGGTGCCTACAACGCTACAAAGTTTGCTCTCGAGGGGCTTACACAAACGCTTCGGCTTGAAATGCGAGATTCTCCTGTTGATGTGATAGTTTTAAATCCGGGCCCTATAACTTCTAAAATCCGCGAAAATTCTATACCACATTTTGAGAGATGGGTTGACTGGGAGAATTCGGTCCGAGCCGAGCATTACAAAACTACGCTTATTGGTCATCTTAGGCAAAAAAATAATTTAAACACATTTGAACTTCCTGCATCAGCAGTTACTCAAAAACTTTTATTAGCGTTAGAAAGTCAAAAACCAGCAACATCGTATTACATCACTAAGCCAACCTATTTCATGGCTTTGATGCGCAGAATACTGCCAATTAGCTGGTTGGAGAGACTACTAGCAGCAATTTAATCTGATTTAGTCATTATCATTTGTTCACTTTTACTAAATTACTGCTAAGTACCAATACAAAGCAAATGTCGTTGGAAAATTTATGTCACAAGACCCCTTATTTATTCTAGTTATACTTTCTATGGCAGTTGTTCTTATCGTTTTGATGGTAGGAATTGGTGGTTTTGGAAGAGGTGGTGAATTTAATAGAAAATATGCAAATAAATTAATGAGATTAAGAATTCTTGCTCAGTTTCTGGCGGTAGCAATAATTTTGTTGTTTGTCTATTTAAGTGGATCAAGGGGTTAAGTAATGGTCACGATCAATAAAGTATACACAAAAACTGGAGATAACGGCGAAACCTCTTTAGGGAATTTTGAGCGTGTTGCCAAATTTGACCTAAGGGTTGAAAGTTACGGGACTGTCGATGAATTAAATTCTCATCTTGGGGTCGCACGATACTTTTCTACAGGCGATATGGCTACAAAGTTATCTTCCATTCAAAATGACCTTTTTGATTTAGGTGCCGATTTATGCAGGCCGAATATGGAAAAAGATGGTGAGGTCGAATATGAGGTTTTACGCATAGTGCGAGCCCAGGTTGAGAGGCTCGAACAAGAGATTGATAGTATGAATGATCCCATCGAGCCACTAAAAACGTTTATTTTGCCCGGTGGTAGTCAACTCGCTGCGCATCTGCATGTTTGTCGGACGGTGGCTCGAAGAGCGGAGCGATTAGCGGTTGAGTTAGCCTCACACGATCACGTAAACCCTGAAGCAACTAAGTATTTAAATCGGCTGTCAGATTGGTTTTTTGTTGCATCTCGAGCAGCAAATAATAATGGGTCTGATGACTTGAAATGGGTTCCTGGAGCAAATCGCTGAGAAAGTAATTCACTGTTTGAAATTTAACAAAAATAATGTTACGCGACGTCGATTGTCAACGAGTCGACGCTTTTCCACTATTTACCTCAGGACTACTTTGATAAAATAAATTACGGAGAGTTAGGCTTACAGTATAATTGCTTAAACAAGGAGATAAATGACAATGAAGGTGCTTGTGCCTGTCAAAAGAGTAATCGACTATAACGTGAAAGTACGAGTCAAAGCAGATGGTGCGGGGGTTGACCTTGCGAATGTGAAAATGTCGATGAATCCATTTGATGAGATTGCCGTAGAAGAAGCAATCAGACTTAAGGAAGCGGATAAAGTCGATGAAGTAGTAGTAGTATCAATTGGTGTTGAAAAAGCGCAGGAAACCCTTCGTACTGCACTAGCTATGGGCGCCGATCGTGCCATTCTAGTTGTAGCCACTGATGATGTTCACAACGATATTGAACCGTTAGCGGTTGCAAAAATTTTGAAAAATCTAGTTATTAAAGAAGATCCAGGTTTAGTGATTTGTGGAAAACAAGCTATAGACAATGATCTAAATGCCACGGGTCAAATGCTTTCAGCTTTGCTGGGGTGGTCTCAAGCGACTTTTGCTTCAGAACTAAGTATTGACGGGGACAAAGCTATTGTCACGCGGGAGGTCGATGGTGGCCTTCAAACGATAAAGGTTAATTTGCCTAGCGTAGTAACGGTCGACCTAAGGTTAAATGAACCAAGATATGCTTCGTTGCCAAATATAATGAAGGCAAAGAAAAAGCCACTGGATATCATCAACGCTACAGATTTAGGGGTTGATGTTTCGCCGAGGTTGAAAATAACAAATACTGGAGAACCTGAGGCGCGAGCTGCGGGTATCAAAGTTGGTTCTGTGGATGAACTTGTTGAAAAACTAAAAGAAATGGGGGCGGTATAATGTCAGTTCTAATTCTTGCTGAATTAAATGGAAACGAATTAGCAGAGGATGCAACTGCAAAGGCAGTTTCAGCAGCTAAAGGGCTCGGGGAGATTAATGTTCTTTGTGCTTCGTCTGACTGCTCTGGTGCTGCAACAGCAGCGGCAAAGTTAAGTGGTGTAACAAAAGTTCTATGTGTTGACAGTGAAGTGTTTAGCAATGGTATGGCTGAAACAATCGCTGATTTGGTCGTTTCCATTTCTGATGAATATGAGCATATAATGGCACCGGCAACGAACTCTGCAAAAAACATATTACCCAGAGTTGCCGCTCTTCTGGACGTAATGGTAATTACTGATATCACCGCAGTGCTTGATGCTAATACTTTTGAAAGACCGATTTACGCGGGAAATGCAATCCAAACGATTCAATCTACTGACAAGAAAAAAGTTGTTTCTGTTCGTACTGCTAACTTTGAAGCAGTCGACGCATCCGGTAGCGCAAGCATCGAAAACATAAAATCTGAGGTGGTTTCCTCTCTTTCTGAATGGATGGAAGATAAGGTTGCAGCCTCAGATAGACCAGAGTTAACATCCGCTGGTGCAGTAGTATCGGGTGGTAGAGGCGTTGGGTCTGATGCGGATTTTGCTATGATTGAAAAACTGGCTGATAAGTTAGGTGCTGCCGTCGGAGCATCACGAGCAGCTGTCGATAGTGGATATGCTCCAAATGATTGGCAAGTGGGACAAACTGGCAAGGTTGTAGCACCTGATTTATATGTTGCTGTTGGTATTTCCGGCGCCATCCAACACCTTGCAGGAATGAAAGACAGTAAAGTTATAGTGGCGATTAACAAAGACGAAGAAGCACCAATATTTCAAGTGGCGGATATAGGCCTGGTAGCTGATCTTTTCGAAGCAGTTCCGTCTCTTACAGATAAGCTTTAAATATTGGGTTTGCCCATTTTTAAGTGAAGCTCACTAGTGTGAGCTTTACAAATTTGTTGTATTACTATTCGGTGATTTTGGCGATGACGCCTGATCCGACTTTGCGTCTGCCTTCTCGGGTGGCAATCCTTAGTTTTTCTTCCATTGCGATAGGGGCTATCAGTTCAACAGTGAACTCCTAGTTGTCTCCTGGCATAACCATTTCAGTTCCGCCTGGCAGCACGACGGTTCCAGTTACGTAAGTGGTTCGCAAGTAAATCGATTTTTAAGTAAAAACATATTCGTTGGGGGTACACAGTTGGAACAAATACTTAAGATAAAAACCATTCATGCTACTGCTGTCAGTATTGAAGATAAGGGAATTCTGATAGTTGGTAAATCAGGTTCAGGAAAATCTTCTTTAGCATTGTCTCTGATTGCAAAAGGAGCTCACTTGATTTGTGATGATAGAGCGAATCTGTTCGTAAAAAATAAAACTGTGATGATGACGAAACCGCCAACACTTCCAGTCGCGCTGGAGGTGAGGGGTTTAGGATTGATAAATGTGCCATCAGTAGACGAAGCAGCTGTCGACTTGATAGTCGATATGACGCTATCGGCGGATTCGAGGTTGGGTGGCCACAAAATGGAGTTTTTTGGTATTGATCTGTCTTGCGTAAAAGGGCGAGGCTTCCATGGCTTGTCAGATGCTATAACTGTTTGGTCAAGGTTTGGCGGTTTTAAACATCTGTAAAATATTTATCGATTGATACCAATTAGTGACCTTTACTGTGCGTATGAGGCTTATTCACACAAACTACTTTTTATTAAATATCAAGAATAGATAGCTGGTCGTTTTGAGAGGTTTCAATCTAAATAAGAGCCTATATATAAGAGTTCACTAAGTTGTGTTTTTTATTAATACTTACTTCTTTTGAACCCCAAACTATCAGTCTAATCTCACACCACGGAAAATGAATAAAAAGAATTCGGAAGGTTGTCTTACGCAAAGTTGGTTTTCATGCTTGCGCACAGAGATAAATAGTGAAAAAGATTATTGATGGCTGGTGATATAGGTATAGTTATTGTCGCTCACGGGCAATTGGCTCACGAGTACAGGGCTGCTGTTGAGCATGTTGTCGGCACTCAATCAAATATTGTGGCAGTCTCAATTGCTGCAGAATGTGATAGAAGTGGTAAGGAAATGGAGATACGCAGAGCGGCTGAGTCTGTCGACTTTGGTAGTGGTGTAGTGATAGCAACAGATCTCTTTGGCTCCAGTCCATCTAACCTGGCTCTAAGTGCATGCACGAGCAGTGATCGGAAGATCGTCTATGGGATGAACCTTCCTTTGTTGATTAAACTTTCGCAATCAAAAAAATTATCCCTTTCGCTGGCAGTTGATTTAGCATTAGCGGCTGGGCGTAAATACATCGACTCTTATGAAAATAATGCTGCGGTATAATAATGAATAATACTATAAACGCGCGTCTTCAAATTTTAAATGAGAAGGGTCTGCACGCACGTGCTGCAGCCAAGTTTGTTGAATTAGTTGATACATTTGATGTCAATGTGATCGTAGCAAAAGATAACTTAGAAGCCGGCGGCGATAGTATTATGGGTTTGTTGATGCTGGCTGCCTCCAAAGGCAGTGAAATTGATTTGATTCTATCAGGAAAACAATCTCAAGATGCGCTAATGGCTTTATCAAATTTAGTTGATAATTTTTTTGGTGAAGAAATGTGATTGAGTGAAAGTTTAATTATGATTTCAAATCTTAATTCCGAAAAATCTGATCAAGATTCGTCCTCAGAGCGATATGATCGAAGACGCTTGTCTTACGCAAACACGTTCAAAAATCCTGTCCAAAAAAAAATAATACAATCCATAGAGTTGCTGACAGGTCAGCTTAAACTTCTAAAATGTGTGCGTAAATTTGAGCGCATTGGCATACCATATGGTCAGCCTTTTTGGTCGCAAGCATTGAAAGTATTGGATATAAAGGTTGAAACTCCCGAGTACCAGTTGAAACGCATACCTAAAAGTGGCTCATTAATTGTTACTGCTAATCATCCCCACGGTTTAATTGATGGAATGGTATTAGCAGAACTAATTGGAAAAATCAGAACAGACTATAAGATACTTACAAGATCTTTACTCACTGGTGTTGATCAAATTGATAATTTTATGATTCCAGTTCCATTTCCTCATGAAGAAATGGCATTAGAAAAAAATTTGGAAATGAGAAAGCGTGCGATGACCCATTTAAAAGATGGTGGTTGTATAGTTGTCTTCCCGTCGGGTTCAGTTGCTGCATCGGAGTCATTTTGGGGGCCGGTGATCGAAAGGGAGTGGAACCCTTTTACCGCAAAATTAATTCAACGATCTAGCGCTGCAGTCCTACCCATTTGTTTCCCTGGAGCAAATTCTAGATCTTATCAAATTGCAAACCAGATCTCGGCAACGTTGCGACAAGGTCTTTTGATTCGGGAAGTTGTAAATGCAATGCATAAACCTCAGGCGCCGATTGTTGGTGATTTAGTAGACAGAGATGAAATAAAAAAATGGTCAAATAGTCCGCGCAAATTTATGGAATGGCTGAGAAGTGTTACATTGGGTTTGCATTCGAACTAGCCTATCTTGTGGGAGAAGGAGTATCTGTTTCGTAGTCATAAAATCCACGCTTTGATTTTTTTCCTAGCCACCCAGCCTCAACATATTTAGTCAACAACGGGCAGGGTCTATATTTTGTGTCAGCCAATCCCTCGTGCAAAACATTCATAATGGCCAAGCAGGTATCCAATCCAATGAAGTCCGCTAATTCTAATGGCCCCATTGGGTGGTTAGCTCCCAATTTTAAAGACGTGTCGATTGCTTCAACTGATCCTACACCTTCGTATAAAGTGTATATTGCCTCATTAATCATAGGTATCAAAATTCGGTTTACTATAAAGGCTGGAAAATCTTCTGATCTAGCAACTGTTTTCCCCAATCTATCAACGACCAAACTGCATTTTTCGAAAGTATCTTGAGTAGTTGCTATGCCTGGAATCAGCTCTACAAGCTGCATGATTGGAACCGGGTTCATGAAATGGAATCCAAGGAATTTTTCAGGCCTATCGGTAGAACTTGCCAAGCGCGTTATTGAAATTGAAGATGTATTTGAGGCAAGTACAGTATGGTCTTTTAAGTAGGGCATTACAGAATGAAAGATTTTTCTTTTCAATTCTTCTTTTTCGTTTACCGCTTCAATTATAAGGTCCGTATTGGCAACTACCTCAAGATCCAATGTAGTTGTGAGTTTTTCTAAAGCTTGAGCACATTGAGATTTTGAGATTTTATTTGCTAGAATTTGCCGTTCCAAATTTTGAGCTATTTTGGAGGTTGCTGAATTTAAATGTTCTTTGGAAACATCACTCAGAATAACTTCATATTCCGCGAGTGCCATTACATGTGCGATCCCGTTGCCCATTTGGCCTGCTCCTATGATCCCAATTCGATTTATACTCATTTTTCCCCTAACTGCTTAAAAAGCTATCACCCGATTTTTCGGTTCAGAGCATCTTTTTCACATCAAATAAAGTTGAAAACTATTTGTGATTGTACTTGTGCAGCTTTCTCCCGTCGATGTCCATATTTGTAAGTGCAAAATACTGGTTGAAATTCAGAGGCATGGATATTAGGAAGAACCTGCGTAGGGGTATAGCTCAGTTGGTAGAGCGGCGGTCTCCAAAACCGTAGGTCGCGGGTTCGAACCCTGCTGCCCCTGCCAAAAGCATACTTGAATTTTGGTGACAGTGCGTATAGATCCGAATTAATTTAGCGAGAATTGTACAATGGCGACGACAAATCCTTTCAGATTTATTCAGCAGGTTAGATCTGAGGTATCCAAGATTACCTGGCCCACACGCAGAGAAGTTTTACTGACAACAGTAATGGTTTTTGCGTTATCTGCTTTGGCCGCTGTATTTTTTGCTCTTATAGACTGGATTATAAGATTTGGTTTGCAAAATGTTTTGTCTCTAGTTAGCTAATCTAACTAGTTGTGCAATTATTTTGCGGCTTGAAATAGACACCAAATACCGCTAGGAGCTCCTAGCTAGTGTAAGTGGCGTGCAGCGATTCGAGTTGTGCGCCCATTTTTAAATATAGCTGAGATTTTAATTGAAGATATTTTTGCTTGAGATTTGAGACGAAACAAGGACTTTAACAAAATGGCAAAACGGTGGTATTCGATAAGTGTCCTTTCGAATTTCGAAAAAAAGGTTGCAGAACAGATACGTACATCAGTTGAAGAGTCTGGCCTTACAGAGGAAATAGAAGAAATCTTAGTTCCAACAGAGGACGTTATTGAGGTAAGGCGCGGTAAGAAGGTGACTTCAGAGCGACGCTTTATGCCAGGGTACGTACTTGTTAGAATGGAAATGTCGGACCGTGGTTATCACATGATAAACTCGATAAATAGAGTTACAGGGTTTTTAGGACCGCAAGGCCGACCAATGCCCATGCGGGACAATGAAGTTAATGCCATTTTGAATAGAGTTCAGGAGGGTGAGGAATCCCCAAGAACGCTTTTGATATTCGAAGTGGGAGAAAAAGTTAAAGTAAATGACGGTCCGTTTGAGGACTTTGACGGCAACGTTGAAGCTGTAGATAATGATAACCAAAGACTGAAGGTTACTGTGTCAATTTTTGGACGAGAGACACCCGTGGAGTTAGAATTTACTCAAGTTTCGAAACAGACCTGAGTAGTAAATGTGGAAGGCTATCGTATCGCGATGCGTACCCCGTACCACACAACTTAAATTTCTCTGACGCGTTGGGGAAATGTTGAAAAAAGGAGCCGTAAAATGGCTAAAAAACTAGTGGGCACACTCAAATTGCAAATACCGGCCGGTCAGGCCAACCCTTCACCGCCTGTTGGTCCAGCGCTTGGGCAGCGTGGCATTAACATCATGGAATTTTGTAAAGCATTTAATGCAAAGACAGGGGAGATGGAGCAAGGTGCTCCTTGCCCAACGATAATAGAGTATTTTCAGGACAAATCTTTTTCCATGGAAATAAAAACGCCGCCAGCTTCATATTACATCAAAAAAGCTGCAAAATTGAAATCTGGATCAAATACTCCTGGTCGTGAAACTGCAGGATCGGTGACTGTGGCTCAGGTGAAAGAGATAGCTGAAGCAAAGATGAAAGATTTAAATGCAAACGATATCGATGCTGCTATGCAGATCATCTTGGGCTCAGCGAGATCTATGGGGATTGAGGTAAAGTAAATGGGAAAAGTCGGTAAAAGAACAAAAAAATCATTAGAAGCTTTTAGTGGTAAAAGTAACGTTACGATTGAAGAGGCGGTGAAACTGGTTAAATCCAATGCAACCGCCAAGTTTGATGAAACAATCGAGATAGCAATGAACCTTGGGGTCGACACTCGCCACGCGGATCAAATGGTTCGAGGTGTTGTCGGTTTGCCAAATGGTACAGGTAAAAGCATGCGCGTAGCAGTCTTTGCCCGAGATACAAAAGCGCAGGAAGCAAAAGATGCCGGCGCAGATATTGTCGGTGCGGAGGATCTAATGGAAACAGTGCAATCTGGAACAATCGATTTTGACCGTTGCATAGCAACACCCGACATGATGCCTATCGTGGGACGCTTGGGGAAAGTCTTGGGGCCAAGAAATCTAATGCCAAACCCAAAGGTTGGAACAGTTACTGTTGACGTAACTGATGCCGTTAAGGCAGCAAAGGGTGGTGAGGTACAGTTCAGGGCAGAAAAAGGCGGCGTTGTTCATGCAGGTATCGGTAAAGCTTCTTTTGACGAGAGTCAGTTGGTTGAAAATGTAAAAACCTTTATTGATGCTGTTGCAAAAGCAAGGCCAACTGGTTCAAAAGGCTCCTATATGAAAGGAATTACTCTAAGCTCAACAATGGGCCCCGGTGTTACTGTAAGTGTGGAGAAATCTGCCGGTTAGGGCATTCAATCTTAATCCCAGAGCGCGAATAAGCCATGTTCTGGGTAATTAAAATGGTACCTTTTACATATTTTATGCTTTCCTCTTGTTAATCTAGCAAGAATATCCTAAAGAGCCGTCGAGATCTTTAGAAAAGGTCTCATCTGTCCGAGACGGAGGGTAGGCTTAGGCTGTTAATTCCTTCCTGAGATGGGAAACGAGATTTAGGGATCAAAGGGACGTCCTTTTGATCCTCAGCGCTCATAACCCTATTTCTAGGACTCAATCGCCGAAATTAATTTCGGCAAAACTGAGCCGGGGATGTTCCCCAAATTTGGAGTGAAACTGTGGATAGAGAGCAAAAAGAAAAGGTGGTTGAAGAGCTTGGCCAAATTTTTGAAAGCTCTGGCGTTGTGGTTGTTGCAAAATATACCGGTCTTACAGTTGCTGAAATGCAAGAACTTAGAGCACGCGCGAGCGAAGCGGAAGTGTCCGTGCGCGTAGCTAAGAATAGACTTGCTAAGATAGCTCTTAATGGAAAATCATGCGAGAGCATGAGTGAGTATTTGTCTGGAATGACAGTTCTTACCTACTCAGAGGATCCTGTTGCCGCAGCAAAAGTTGCAGAGCAGTTTTCCAAAGATAATGGTAAGTTTGAAATTTTAGGTGGGTCGATGGGTGAAAATCCATTGGATCGGGCTGGTGTGGAGGCTGTTTCAAAAATGCCTTCACGCGATGAACTCATTTCATCCATTGCTGGATGCATTGGTGCACCTGCTGCAAATATTGCAGGTGTTCTTGGTGCTCCATCGAGCAACATAGCAGGCATTATTTCTACTATCGAAGATAGAGCTGCATGAAGCAATTTAGAGGCGTGTTATTTGTAACTAAACGCGTTAGAACACAACTTAAAACGGAAAGAGTCGAAAATGGCTGATCTGAAAAAAATGGCAGAAGACATCGTTGGTCTAACTCTGCTGGAAGCGCAAGAACTAAAAACAATACTTAAAGATGAGTATGGCATCGAACCAGCGTCGGGTGGGGCAGTCATGATGGCTGGACCTGCTGGAGATGCTGGCGGAGCGGCAGCAGAAGAAAAATCTGAGTTTGATGTCGTTCTTAAAAGTGCAGGCGGTAACAAGATTGCTGTCATAAAAGAAGTCCGTGGCATTACGGGTCTAGGCTTGAAAGAGGCTAAGGATCTAGTTGAAGCCGGTGGTAAAATAAAAGAAGGTGTGGAAAAAGCAGAAGCTGAGGAAGTAAAAGCCAAGCTGGAAGCTGCCGGAGCAGAAGTAGATCTGGCGTAAAAACACATTTGAACTATCTAACAACTGGGCCTGATACTGTCAGGTCCAGTTTCGTCTGTCTTATAAAGCACCAATCTTAATGGTGTTTCATAAGGAAAGATGAAAAGACCGGGAGACTTTCTAACGGGAAGAAAGTCAAGAATAGGTTTTCGGAGATCCTTTCTCGTGTGGGAATACATCTGATACCCGACAGATTGTATTGCTAGTGAGATTAAAAAAAGGTCTGTAAAATCATGGCGCAAACTTATATTGGTCAAAAACGTCTTAGAAAATATTATGGAAAAATTAGAGAAGTTTTAGAGATGCCGAACCTCATTGAGGTTCAAAAATCTTCTTACGATCTTTTCCTTAAGTCCGGGGGGCACTCTGATCCTCAAGACGGTGAAGGAATAAAAGGTGTTTTCCAGTCAGTTTTTCCAATAAAAGATTTTAACGAAACATCAATACTTGAATTCGTAAGTTATGATTTAGAAAGACCCAAATATGATGTTGAAGAGTGCCAGCAAAGAGATATGACCTACAGTGGACCATTGAAGGTCAAACTGAGGCTTATAGTTTTTGATATTGATGAGGATACTGGTGCAAAGTCAGTAAAGGATATCAAAGAGCAGGACGTTTTCATGGGCGATATGCCTCTCATGACTCCAAACGGGACATTTGTTGTTAACGGGACTGAGCGTGTTATTGTCTCACAGATGCACAGATCGCCTGGTGTGTTTTTTGATCACGACAAAGGTAAAACGCACAGTTCAGGAAAGCTGCTCTTTGCTTGCAGGATAATACCATATAGAGGTTCTTGGCTAGATTTTGAGTTTGACGCCAAAGATATTGTTTATGCCCGCATCGACCGTCGTAGAAAGCTTCCAGTCACTACTCTGCTATATGCTCTTGGAATGGAGCAAGAAAGTATAATGGATGCTTATTATGAGACAGTCACTTATAAACTTAACAAAAAGAAGGATTGGGTAACTAAGTTTTTTCCCGATAGAGTGAGGGGAACACGACCCCTATTTGATTTGATAGATGCCGCTACTGGTGAGGTGGTTGCGGAAGCGGGGAAAAAAGTCACACCAAGAGCTGTAAAAAAATTAAAAGATGAAGGTAAGGTTACCGAATTAGCGCTTCCATATGATGAAATTATTGGCCGTTTTGTGGCCAGAGATATAATTAACGAAGAAGATGGCGCTATTTATGTAGAAGCAGGAGATGAAATTACCGCTGAGTATGATAAAGAAGGTATTCTCATCGGGGGGACACTAAAAAGTTTAGCTGATGCAGGCGTGGACGAGATTCCTGTATTAGACATTGATAATATAAACGTTGGTGCTTACATCCGTAATACAATGGCTCAAGACAAAAACTTGAACCGAGACACCGCCTTGCTTGATATATATCGGGTGATGCGCCCCGGAGAGCCGCCGACCGTAGAGGCAGCATCTGCTCTGTTTGATACGCTATTTTTCGACAGTGAGCGTTATGACCTTTCTGCTGTTGGACGCGTCAAAATGAATATGCGGCTAGCACTTGATGCTGAGGACACCCAACGAACTCTTAGAAGCGAAGATATTGTTGCTTGTATCAAGGCTCTTGTAGAATTGCGCGATGGTAAGGGTGAAGTGGACGATATCGATCACTTAGGAAACCGGCGGGTCCGTTCGGTAGGTGAGTTGATGGAAAATCAATATCGAGTTGGTCTGTTAAGAATGGAGAGAGCAATAAGAGAGCGGATGTCTAGTGTTGAAATAGATAACGTGATGCCTCAGGACCTGATTAATGCTAAGCCCGCAGCTGCTGCTGTTCGAGAGTTTTTTGGATCAAGTCAGCTGTCACAGTTTATGGACCAAACCAACCCATTGTCAGAGGTTACCCATAAACGAAGGCTTTCCGCTTTGGGGCCTGGCGGTTTAACAAGAGAGCGGGCGGGATTTGAGGTAAGGGATGTTCATGCCACGCATTATGGCCGTATGTGTCCGATAGAAACGCCTGAGGGACCAAATATTGGTTTAATAAATTCTTTGGCTACGTTTGCTCGAGTTAATAAGTATGGTTTCATTGAAACCCCATATCGCATAGTAAAGGACGGTCAGGTAACAGACGAGGTCCATTATCTATCCGCTACCGAAGAGATGCGGCATACTGTTGCTCAGGCTAACGCTAAGCTGGATAATTCTGGGAAATTCATCAGTGATCTAGTCTCCACTAGACAAAATGGTGACTATACCTTGGCACCAAATGAGAGCGTGGATTTAATTGACGTGAGCCCTAAACAGTTAGTGTCTGTTGCCGCATCTCTGATACCATTTTTGGAAAATGATGACGCAAACAGAGCTCTAATGGGGTCTAACATGCAGCGTCAGGCTGTGCCTCTGCTTAGCGCAGAAGCACCACTGGTGGGGACAGGTATGGAGGGTGTGGTCGCGAGAGATTCTGGGGCTGCTATCATGGCGAAGCGTGCTGGAGTTATCGACCAGGTTGATGCCCAGAGAATAGTTGTAAGAGCTACTGATGATCTTGAGCTAGGTGACGCTGGTGTAGATATATATCGACTGAGAAAATTCCAGAGGTCAAACCAGAATACATGCATAAATCAGCGTCCTCTAGTCAAAGTAGGGCAATTAGTTGGAAAAGGGGAAGTAATTGCCGATGGTCCCTCAACCGATCTGGGTGAACTAGCCCTTGGCAAGAATGTTGTCGTAGCATTTATGCCATGGAATGGGTATAACTATGAGGATTCAATTCTCATCTCTGAACGTGTCGCTAGGGACGACGTTTTTACATCTGTTCATATAGAAGAGTTTGAGGTTGCCGCACGTGATACTAAGCTTGGGCCAGAGGAAATAACAAGAGATATACCAAATGTCGGTGAGGAAGCTCTTAGAAACTTAGATGAGGCGGGGATAGTATACATCGGCGCAGACGTTGAGCCTGGTGACATATTAGTTGGAAAAATAACTCCCAAAGGTGAGAGCCCCATGACTCCAGAAGAGAAATTGCTTAGGGCAATTTTCGGGGAGAAAGCTTCTGATGTGAGGGATACCTCGCTAAGAGTTAAGCCCGGTGATTATGGCACAGTAGTAGAGGTGCGGGTTTTTAATAGGCATGGTGTCGAAAAAGATGAGAGAGCACTGCAGATTGAGCGCGAAGAAGTGGAGCGTTTAGCTAGAGACCGTGATGACGAATTAGTAATTTTGGACCGAAATATTTACGCGAGGCTTAAGACTACATTGCTCGGTAAAGCTGTCGTTAAAGGTCCTAAAGGGGTAAAACCAAACTCTCAAATAGACGACGAGTTACTTGCCTCATTGACTAAAGGTCAGTGGTGGCAACTTGCTGTTTCAGAGGAAAAAGATGCTCAAATTATTGAGGCATTGAATGAACAATATGATGCTCAAAAGCGTGCGCTAGATGCTCGTTTTGACGATAAGGTCGAGAAAGTTCGTCGTGGAGATGATTTACCTCCAGGAGTTATGAAAATGGTAAAGGTTTTCATAGCAGTAAAACGCAAGCTGCAGCCTGGTGACAAAATGGCTGGGCGACATGGCAATAAGGGCGTGATATCCAAAGTTGTTCCCATGGAGGATATGCCTTTTCTTGAAGATGGGACTCCCGTTGACTTTTGCTTAAATCCACTTGGCGTTCCTTCTCGCATGAATGTGGGTCAGATTCTTGAGACTCACATGGGGTGGGCCGCCAGAGGACTTGGTTTGCAAATCGATGACGCACTGCAGGATTATCGTAGATCAGGTGACTTGACTCCAGTAAAGGAGGCCATGCGAATAGCTTATGGCCAAGATGTATACGAAGAGGGCTTAAAAAATATTGATGACGAGCTATTATTAGAGGCGGCCGGAAATGTTGTTCGGGGTGTTCCCATTGCAACTCCAGTTTTTGACGGTGCCAAGGAGGGTGACGTTGATGACGCTTTGCAGAGAGCAGGATTCGACCAGTCTGGACAATCTATTCTTTATGATGGGCGAACCGGTGAACAATTTAGTAGGCCTATAACTGTTGGCATCAAGTATCTTCTCAAGCTTCATCACCTTGTGGACGACAAAATTCATGCACGTTCAACTGGTCCTTATTCTTTGGTTACACAGCAACCTTTGGGTGGTAAAGCACAATTTGGTGGCCAGCGCTTTGGGGAAATGGAAGTTTGGGCGCTTGAGGCTTATGGAGCTGCTTATACGTTGCAGGAAATGTTGACTGTAAAATCCGATGATGTGGCTGGAAGAACGAAAGTTTACGAATCCATAGTTAAAGGTGAAGATAATTTTGAAGCTGGCGTTCCAGAGTCATTTAACGTTTTAGTTAAAGAGGTTCGTGGATTGGGGCTAAATATGGAACTTCTTGATGCAAAGGAGGACGATTAAAGCAACTGAGCTTTATTTCAAATAATCCTATTGCATAAATCGAGGTAAAAAAATGAACCAAGAACTTACTAACAACCCTTTTAATCCCCTGGCTTCTCCCAAGGTTTTTGACGAAATCAAAGTGTCTTTAGCTTCGCCAGAGAGAATTCTCTCCTGGTCATACGGAGAAATTAAAAAGCCAGAGACGATAAACTATCGTACATTCAAACCAGAACGTGACGGGCTGTTCTGTGCTCGAATATTTGGTCCAACCAAGGACTATGAGTGTCTTTGTGGCAAATATAAGCGAATGAAATATCGGGGTGTTGTCTGCGAAAAATGTGGCGTCGAAGTCACTTTGCAGAAGGTTCGGCGTGAAAGAATGGGACATATCGAATTGGCGTCACCTGTGGCGCACATCTGGTTTTTGAAATCTCTTCCGTCTCGGATCGGTTTGATGCTGGATATGACGCTACGAGATCTCGAGCGCGTTCTCTATTTTGAAAATTATGTCGTTATAGAGCCTGGCCTAACAGACCTATCATACGGACAAATGCTCTCAGAAGAAGAATTTATGGACGCTCAAGATACGTATGGCATGGACGCATTTACAGCAAACGTCGGGGCTGAGGCTATTCGTGAGATGCTTGCAGTAATAGACCTAGAGGCCGAGGCTGATCGCTTAAGAGAAGAATTAAAAGTGGCAACGGGAGAATTAAAGCCGAAGAAAATTATTAAACGTCTTAAGGTTGTAGAAAGCTTTCTTGAGTCTGGAAATCGTCCAGAGTGGATGATTCTGACCGTTGTGCCGGTTATCCCGCCCGAGTTAAGGCCTTTAGTGCCACTAGATGGTGGTCGCTTTGCCACATCGGATCTTAACGATCTTTATCGCAGGGTAATAAATAGGAACAATCGCTTAAAGCGTTTGATTGAATTGAGAGCGCCAGATATTATCGTCCGGAATGAAAAACGGATGCTGCAGGAGTCTGTTGATGCTCTTTTCGATAACGGTCGGAGGGGCCGTGTAATTACTGGCACTAACAAGCGTCCACTAAAATCTTTATCGGATATGCTTAAAGGTAAGCAGGGCCGTTTTAGGCAAAACCTTTTAGGAAAGCGCGTCGATTTCTCGGGACGGTCAGTTATTGTTACGGGTCCGGAATTGAAATTACATCAATGTGGGCTCCCAAAGAAAATGGCTCTGGAACTCTTTAAGCCGTTTATTTATTCTAGGCTTGAAGCTAAGGGGCTTTCTTCAACGGTCAAGCAAGCTAAAAAGTTAGTTGAAAAAGAACGGCCTGAGGTTTGGGATATCTTAGACGAAGTAATTCGGGAACATCCAGTTATGCTTAATAGGGCGCCTACGCTCCATAGGCTGGGTATTCAAGCATTCGAGCCTGTTCTAATAGAGGGCAAGGCTATTCAGCTCCATCCTCTTGTATGTGCGGCTTTTAATGCTGACTTTGATGGTGATCAAATGGCCGTTCATGTGCCGTTGAGCCTCGAGGCACAGTTAGAAGCTAGAGTTTTAATGATGTCCACGAATAACGTTTTGTCGCCAGCTAATGGGGCTCCCATAATAGTTCCATCCCAAGATATGATCCTCGGACTTTATTACACAACCATCATGCGTGAGGGTATGAAAGGCGAAGGAATGTCTTTCAGTTCACAAGAGGAAGTGCAGTACGCTTTAGATACAGGAACAGTCCATCTTCATGCTAAGATACATGCTAGAATAGGTCAAATTGATGAAGAAGGGAACGAAGTATTCAGTCGGGTTGAAACTACTCCAGGTCGTGTAAGGATAGGCTCACTGCTTCCGAAAAATGCAAAAGCTCCGTTTGATCTAGTAAACAAGCTCTTGCGAAAGAAAGATGTACAGAGCGTCATCGATACCGTGTACAGGTATTGTGGTCAAAAAGAGTCAGTAATTTTTTGTGACCAGATCATGGGTATGGGTTTCAAGGAGGCTTTCAAGGCTGGTATCTCTTTCGGTAAAGATGACATGGTTGTTCCGGACGATAAGTGGGGCCTAGTTGATGAGACTAGAAGTCAGGTCAAAGACTTTGAGCAGCAGTACATGGATGGCCTGATCACTCAGGGTGAAAAGTATAATAAAGTGGTGGATGCTTGGTCAAAATGTAATGATAAAGTTACTGATGCTATGATGGGAACAATTTCCTCTGGTTCTCGTGACGAGGGTGGAGCGGAAGCTGAGCCAAACTCAGTTTACATGATGGCACATTCTGGCGCTAGAGGCTCAGTTACTCAAATGAAGCAATTGGGTGGAATGCGTGGCCTCATGGCCAAACCAAATGGTGATATTATCGAGACCCCGATCATTTCAAATTTTAAAGAGGGGCTTACCGTTCTAGAGTATTTTAACTCGACTCACGGAGCTAGAAAAGGCTTGTCAGATACAGCTTTAAAAACGGCTAACTCTGGTTACCTAACTCGACGTTTAGTGGACGTTGCACAGGATTGTATTGTTCGCATGCAGGATTGTGGAACAGAAAACTCGATTACCGCAGAACCGGCAGTAAATGATGGGGAAGTTGTCGCCACACTATCAGAGCGTGTTCTAGGACGAATTGCCGCTGAAGATATTTGTAATCTTGAAACAGGAGAAGTGATAACCCCAAAGGGTGCCATGGTTGATGAGCTTATGGCGGACCGTATTGAAGATTGTGGGTTACAGTCAGCTCGCATTAGGAGCCCGCTAACCTGTGAAGCTGAAGAAGGCGTATGCGCAAATTGTTATGGCCGTGATCTTGCTAGAGGTACTAAAGTAAACATTGGTGAAGCGGTTGGGATTATAGCAGCACAATCTATTGGTGAGCCTGGTACTCAGCTAACTATGAGAACATTTCACATCGGTGGCGTCGCTCAGGGTGGACAGCAGTCATTTCTAGAGGCAAGCCAGGACGGCTTAATATCGTATGAAAACTCGATGACACTCAAAAACTCGTCAGGGTCGACTTTGGTTGTTGGTCGAAATATGAAGCTGCGAATTGTCGATGAACAGGGAAATGAAAGAGCTAGTCATAAATTAAGTTATGGTTCAAAAATTTTCCTAAAAGAAGGAGCTAAAGTTGCGCGTGGTGACAAGCTATTTGAATGGGACCCATATACGCTACCAATTATTGCTGAAAAGGCTGGTAGTGCGAAATTAGTCGACTTGGTAAACGGTATCGCCGTGAGAGAGGAAACTGATGATGCTACTGGCATGACACAGAAAATTGTTGTGGATTGGCGTGCGGCTCCAAAAGGGAACGAATTGAAGCCAGAGATAATATTGGTGGACAAAGATGGTGAACCTTTACGCAACGAAGCTGATAACCCAATTACTTATCCCATGTCAGTAGACGCTGTTTTGTCTATTGAAGATGGTTCAGAAATCAAAGCCGGAGATGTGATTGCTCGAATTCCCCGCGAAGGCGCTAAAACGAAAGATATTACCGGTGGTTTGCCAAGGGTTGCAGAATTATTTGAGGCTAGACGCCCAAAAGACCACGCAATTATTGCTGAAATTGATGGCTACGTTCGGTTTGGCAAAGATTACAAAAATAAAAGACGCATTGCGATTGAACCAGCCGATGAAACCCGAGAGCCAGTAGAGTATATGGTGCCGAAGGGTAAGCACATACCAGTAGTTGAGGGTGACTTTGTTCAAAAAGGCGATTACATCATGGATGGCAATCCTGCTCCTCACGATATTTTGGCAATTATGGGTATTGAAGCTTTAGCGAATTATATGATTGACGAGGTTCAAGACGTTTATCGTTTACAGGGCGTTAAAATTAATGACAAACATGTGGAAGTTATTGTTCGTCAGATGCTACAGAAATGGGAGATCTCAGATAGCGGTGACACCACGTTGCTCAAGGGCGAGCATGTGGATAAGGCCGAATTTGACGCTGCCAACGAAAAGTCTCTATCAAAGAGCGGTAGACCAGCACAAGGTGAGCCAATTTTATTGGGGATAACTAAAGCGTCATTACAAACTCGATCATTCATCTCTGCAGCTTCATTTCAAGAAACAACAAGGGTACTGACCGAAGCCTCAGTACAGGGTAAAAGAGATAAGCTTGTGGGCCTAAAAGAAAACGTGATTGTTGGTAGGTTGATACCAGCTGGGACTGGAGGAGCGGCACTACGAGTCCAGCGTATAGCTAATGCGCGGGACAAGGTAGTGATTGACGCCAGGATTGAGGAAGAAAATGCTGCGGCGCAGTTAGAGGCTCCAGTTTCAGATGAAGCCGTTGCTTCAGAAACTGAATAACTAAGTGAAAATTACTCAGAAACGTACTTTACCTAGGTAGGTTTCTGAGTAAAAATCGGACGAGTAGTTGTACAAGCTTCAATAATAGATAGTAGAGGTAGTGTGTTTTACGTTCGTGGAAATTTGTCGAGCAATTCTCGCCGCTTAAATGCTATTTAGCTATTTGATAATAAAAAGATACCGACTGTTGACAAATTAATCGACTCCTCATATACGCACAAAAAAATGGAATGAGATTTCTCATTTCTAGTTCAAATATATGTTGGTCAAGATCCGGGTAGTGCCCCGATCCTCTGGAGACCTACCGCCTAGTTCTCGTTTAAAGGAGAGCAAAAGCGGCTTTTGCGTTTGTGAAAACATAATGCAAAAAAGTTCGTCGCATCTGGCTTACGCTAGACGCAAAATAAAAAGCAAGAGTCAAACGGGGAATGCCTGAATGCCTACAATACAACAGCTGATACGTAAACCGCGGCAGCCAAAAATAAAGCGTTCTAAATCGATGCACTTAGAACAGTGCCCTCAAAAGAGAGGCGTGTGCACAAGAGTTTATACGACCACGCCGAAAAAACCAAACTCTGCCATGAGAAAAGTAGCAAAGGTAAGGCTGACTAACGGTTACGAAGTGATATCTTACATTCCAGGCGAGAAACATAATTTGCAGGAACACTCTGTTGTTCTGATTAGGGGTGGTCGGGTCAAGGATTTACCTGGTGTGCGTTATCACATTTTGCGTGGGGTACTAGATACCCAGGGTGTAAAAGATAGAAAACAGCGCCGTTCGAAATATGGCGCCAAGCGGCCTAAATAGGGGAAATAGAATATGTCTAGACGTCATGCGGCCGAGAAACGGGAAATCCTTCCAGATGCTAAATTTGGAGATCGCGTATTAAGTAAATTTATGAATAATCTGATGGTAGACGGTAAAAAATCTATAGCTGAGAGTATCGTTTATCGGGCCCTCGATCGTGTTGAGGGCAAACTAAAGCGCGCCCCCGTTGAGGTATTTCATGAAGCGTTAGATAATATCAAGCCTACGGTAGAGGTTAGGTCTCGTAGGGTAGGTGGTGCTACTTACCAGGTGCCGGTTGAAGTTCGTCCGGAGCGGAGAGAGGCTCTGGCAATTCGTTGGTTAATTTCGGCAAGCCGCGGTCGCAATGAAAATACTATGGAAGAGCGTCTAGCCGGTGAGTTGATGGACGCCGTTAACTCACGAGGCTCTGCCGTGAAGAAACGGGAAGATACACATAAAATGGCTGATGCAAACAAAGCTTTTAGTCATTATCGTTGGTAAAAGTAAAGGCTGATTAAATGGCACGAGAATACCCCTTAGATTTATATCGTAATTTTGGCATAATGGCGCACATTGATGCCGGCAAAACAACCTGTTCTGAAAGAATTCTCTATTATACAGGGAAATCGCACAATATAGGCGAAGTTCACGATGGCGCTGCGACCATGGATTGGATGGAGCAGGAGCAAGAGCGTGGGATAACGATTACGTCTGCCGCTACAACGACTTTTTGGGAGCGGACGGAAGATGGCGATAACGCAGACACGCCAAAGCATCGTTTGAATATTATAGATACTCCCGGTCACGTAGACTTCACAATTGAAGTTGAGCGATCATTGGCTGTTTTGGATGGGGCGGTTTGTGTATTAGATGCCAATGCTGGTGTGGAGCCCCAAACAGAAACAGTTTGGCGTCAGGCTGACCGATACAAAGTGCCTCGCATCGTCTTTGTCAATAAAATGGACAAGATTGGCGCAGATTTTTTTAATTGTGTTAACATGATAGAAGATCGAACTGGTGCACGTGCTGTACCTGTAGGAATTCCAATTGGCGCTGAGACTGAGCTTGAGGGTTTGATTGACTTGGTGACCATGAAAGAATGGCTTTGGCAAGGTGAAGACTTGGGTGCGTCTTGGGTTCAGGCAGACATTCGTTCTGATTTAAAAAGCATGGCAGAAGAGTGGCGCTCGAAAATGATCGAGGCTGCCGTGGAAATGGATGATGATGCTATGATGGCTTACCTTGAAGGGGAGGAGCCAGATATTAGCACTTTACGAGGCTTATTGCGTAAAGGCACCCTGAGCTTAACTTTTGTTCCTGTATTGGGAGGTTCTGCATTTAAAAACAAGGGAGTTCAGCCTCTATTGAACGCAGTTATAGATTATCTACCAAGTCCCTTGGATGTTGTTGACTATATGGGATTTGCACCGGGAGATGACTCAGAAGAGCGAAATCTAGCGCGTAGAGCAGATGATAGTATGCCGTTTTCTGGGCTTGCATTCAAGATAATGAATGATCCTTTTGTTGGGTCCTTAACTTTTACTAGGGTTTACTCTGGGGTTCTTAACAAAGGTGACACCGTTCTGAATTCTACCAAATCCAAGAAAGAACGTATTGGGCGAATGATGATGATGCATTCAATCAACAGGGAAGAAATTGAAGAGGCCTTCGCTGGTGACATAATAGCTTTAGCGGGTCTGAAAGACACAACAACTGGTGACACGATCTGTGACGCAAAAGAGGCGGTAGTGTTGGAGACTATGACCTTTCCTGAACCAGTTATAGAGATTGCTGTTGAGCCAAAGACTAAAGGTGACCAAGAGAAAATGTCCCAAGGCCTCGCTCGGCTTGCAGCAGAGGATCCATCGTTTCGTGTGGAGACTGATATTGAGTCCGGTCAGACTATTATGAAAGGTATGGGTGAGCTCCATTTAGATATTTTGGTTGATAGGCTTAAGCGAGAGTTTAAGGTCGAGGCGAATATTGGTGCACCTCAAGTTGCTTACCGAGAAACAATATCTCATGAAGTAGAACACACCTATACTCATAAAAAGCAATCAGGTGGATCTGGGCAGTTTGCTGAAGTGAAAATGGTAATTACGCCCACTGATCCAGGTGAGGGATATTCTTTTGAGAGCCGTATCGTCGGTGGTGCTGTTCCCAAGGAATATATCCCTGGTGTTGAAAAGGGTATTAACTCCGTGATGGATAGTGGTCCATTGGCAGGCTTCCCTGTTATAGATTTTAAAGTGTCTCTCATTGATGGAAAATTTCATGATGTGGATTCTTCTGTCCTAGCTTTTGAAATTGCGGCAAGAATGGGGATGCGCGAGGGTATGAAAAAGGCTGGAGCTAAGTTACTTGAGCCAGTCATGAAAGTGGAGGTAATTACTCCTGAGGAGTATACAGGCGGAATAATTGGTGATCTTACGTCTCGTAGAGGTCAGGTAACCGGCCAAGAGCCTCGCGGAAACGCAGTTGCAATTAATTGTTTTGTGCCTCTAGCAAATATGTTCGGATACATCAATAATTTGCGCTCGATGTCGTCAGGTCGGGCAAACTTCACAATGCAGTTTGATCATTATGATCCAGTGCCGCAGACTATATCTGACGAAATTCAGGCGAAATTCGCTTAACTTAAAAGCTAATGGGGTTGTCCCGGCTTTAGAAAAATTAGAAGGAGGCCACGATGGCAAAGGAAAAGTTTGATCGTAGTAAACCGCACTGCAACATCGGAACGATTGGTCACGTGGACCATGGTAAGACGACTTTGACAGCAGCGATTACAAAATACTTTGGTGATTTTCAGGCATATGACCAAATTGATGGTGCGCCGGAAGAAAAAGCGCGTGGGATAACAATCTCCACCGCTCATGTAGAATATGAAACTGACAATCGTCACTACGCGCACGTAGACTGTCCAGGTCATGCTGACTACGTCAAGAATATGATTACTGGTGCGGCCCAAATGGATGGCGCCATCTTGGTTGTTAATGCTGCAGATGGTCCAATGCCACAGACACGTGAGCATATTTTGTTAGGTCGCCAAGTAGGTATTCCTGCAATGGTTGTTTTTATGAACAAAGTAGATCAAGTGGACGACGACGAGTTGCTTGAATTGGTTGAAATGGAAATTCGTGAATTGTTAAGTACTTATGACTTTCCAGGGGATGACATTCCAATTGTTTCAGGATCGGCTTTAGCTGCAATGGAAGGCCGTGACGCAAACATTGGGGAAGAAAAAATAAAAGAGCTTATGGCCGCTGTTGATGAATATATTCCACAACCTCCGCGCGCCATTGATGAGCCATTCTTGATGCCCATCGAAGATGTATTCTCAATATCTGGTCGCGGAACAGTTGTTACTGGTCGTGTTGAGCGCGGTGTAATCAATGTTGGTGACGAAATAGAAATTGTTGGTATTCGTGATACATCAAAAACAACTTGTACTGGCGTTGAAATGTTCCGCAAATTGCTCGATCGTGGTGAAGCCGGTGACAATATTGGTGCACTGCTTCGTGGCGTAGACCGTGAAGGCGTTGAGCGTGGTCAGGTTTTGTGCAAACCAGGTTCAGTTACACCTCACACAAAGTTTGAAGCAGAGGCATATATTTTGACCAAAGACGAAGGCGGAAGACATACGCCATTCTTTGCAAATTATCGTCCTCAATTTTACTTCCGAACCACTGATGTAACTGGAACTGTGGTGCTGCCAAGTGGAACTGAAATGGTTATGCCAGGTGACAACTTGAAGTTCACTGTTGAACTGATAGCCCCTATCGCAATGGAAGAAAAACTAAGGTTTGCTATTCGAGAAGGCGGTCGCACCGTCGGATCAGGCGTCGTCGCCAAAATCATTGAATAGTAATTACAACAAATGTGTAAAGCTCACAGTAGTGAGCTTTACTTAAAAATGGGGAAACCCAATAAGGTTCGAAGAAGCAATAGGATGCACTTATTCCTTCCTCTCAACTTTAACATCGGTTAAAAAGGCAAGGTAAAATGCAAAGCCAAAACATCCGTATCAGGTTAAAAGCCTTTGACTATCGTGTTCTTGATGCCAGCACTCAAGAGATAGTAAGCACTGCGAAGCGGACGGGCGCATCTGTTCGAGGTCCTATTCCACTGCCGAATAAGATTGAGAAATTCACCGTTCTTCGTGGTCCACACGTTAATAAAAAGTCGCGTGATCAATTCGAAATACGTACACACAAAAGGCTTTTAGATATAGTTGACCCAACACCACAGACTGTAGACGCTCTTATGAAGTTAGATCTTGCGGCTGGTGTTGATGTTCAAATCTCGGTTTAGGGGGGCAAAATGCGCTCTGGTATTATAGCAAAAAAAGTTGGAATGACTCGTTTATTCATGGGGGACGGTAAGCAAATACCGGTTACAGTTCTTCAAATGGATAATTTGCAGGTAGTTGCTCAGCGAACCAATGAACAACACGGATATAGTGCGGTTCAACTTGGTGCTGGGTCTATAAAGGCTAAGAATGTTCTTAAACCCGTACGTGGACAATTTGTGGTTGCGAAAGTTGAACCCAAGCGAAAGCTTGCTGAGTTTCGTGTTGCACCAGAAAATCTGATTGAGGTCGGGGCTGAGATAACTGCCGATCATTATGTCGAAGGACAATTCGTAGATGTGGCTGGAACCTCTATCGGTAAAGGTTTTGCAGGAGCGATGAAGCGGCATAATTTTGGGGGCTTGAGGGCATCGCACGGTGTTTCAATAAGTCACAGATCGCATGGTTCAACTGGTCAGTGTCAAGGGCCGGGAAAAGTTTTTAAAGGCAAGAAGATGGCAGGGCATATGGGTGCCGTTAGAGTAACCACCCAAAACCTCCAAGTAGTGAAGACAGATGTCGAGCGTGGTTTGATCATGATAAAGGGTGCCGTGCCTGGATCCAAAGGGGGTTGGGTTACTATAAAAGACTCAGTTAAAAAACCCCTTGCCGATAATGTTCCCTTTCCAGCTGCGCTTCGTTCTGATGGGTCAAAAATCGATGAGGCGTCACAGCCAGAGGGGGGTGAGGCATGAAAATTGATGTGATTAAATTAGATGGAAAGAAGGCTGGCTCAGTTGAATTGGGAGATGATGTTTTTGGGTTGGAGCCCAGAGCAGATATTTTGCACCGCGTAGTTAGGTGGCAGCGAAATGGCGCCCAAGCTGGTACGCACAAGGTAAAAACACGCAGTGAGGTTAGTTATTCTACAAAGAAAATATACCGCCAAAAAGGTACTGGTGGTGCTCGGCATGGTTCTCGGCGTGCCCCTATTTTCCGAAAAGGGGGTATTTACAAGGGCCCTACTCCTCGTAGTCATGCTTTTGATTTGCCTAAGAAGGTAAGAAGATTGGGTCTAAAATTGGCCCTATCAGCCAAAGCTAAGTCGGGTTCTATCGTTGTTATTGATCAAGCTCAAAGCTCTGGTAAAACTGCTGAATTAGCTAAGCAAGTCAAGAACCTTGGGTGGAAACGAGCGTTGGTCATTGATGGTTCATCTCTAAATGATACTTTTGTTAAGGCTGTTCAAAATATTGAAGGACTAGACGTGTTGCCGTCAATAGGTGCGAATGTTTATGATATTTTGAAGCGTGATACACTGGTAATAACAAAAGCTGGTGTAGAAGCATTGGAGGCTCGTTTAAGATGAGTGTTAAAGCAGAGTATTACGATATCGTGAGAAAGCCCTTAGTAACTGAAAAGTCTACTATGGCCTCTGAAAACGGAGCGGTTGTATTTGAAGTTTCTATAGGCAGTAACAAACCGCAAATTAAAGAAGCCGTTGAAGCTCTTTTTGGTGTAAAGGTGAAGGCGGTCAATACTTCTATTACAAAGGGGAAGAAGAAGCGGTTTAGAGGCGTAATGGGTCGTCGAAAAGATGTAAAGAAAGCCTTTGTAACGCTAGAAGAAGGGAACACCATTGATGTTACAACTGGCCTATAATTTAGTGAGGTTGTAATTTTTAGACGTATTTCAGGTGCTTGATGTTTAAATCGGAAACAAAAGTTTCAAAGCCCTAGACCTTTGTATCAAAGGCGGTTATACGTCCGTCGCTAGAGCGGTCAAGATTCTTTTTGACTGGCTTTTAATCGGCCACCTTCGGGGGGCTTTACCATAGGCAAAGCTGTGCTTTGCCGCATAAGCAAACGGAAGACACAAAGCATGGCACTAAAGTCGTACAAACCAACGACGCCGGGCCAGCGAGGGCTGGTACTGATCGACCGTTCGGAGCTTTGGAAAGGGCGTCCAGTTAAGTCTCTTACGGAGGGACTAACAAAATCTGGCGGTCGGAACAACACCGGACGTATTACATCGCGACGACGCGGTGGTGGAGCCAAAAGGCTATACCGAATAGTTGATTTCAAGCGGACTAAATTTGATGCACCAGCTACGGTTGAACGCATTGAATTTGATCCTAACAGAACTGCTTTTATTGCGTTGATCAAATATCAAGACGGTGAGCAGGCTTACATCCTAGCCCCGCAAAGACTGGCTGTTGGTGATAGCGTAGTAGCGTCCTCCAAAGCAGATATTAAACCAGGTAACGCAATGCCGTTTTCAGGTATGCCGATAGGAACCATTATTCACAACATTGAGCTAAAGCCCGGAAAGGGTGGTCAAATTGCTCGCGCGGCCGGAACTTATGCCCAGTTCGTAGGTCGAGATGGCGGGTATGCGCAAATCAGGCTTTCATCGGGTGAACTTCGCATGGTGAGGCAAGAGTGCATGGCAACAATTGGCGCAGTTTCTAATCCAGACAACTCAAATCAGAATTATGGTAAAGCAGGTAGGATGCGGCACAAAGGTGTTCGACCATCTGTTCGAGGCGTTGTGATGAACCCGATTGATCACCCGCATGGTGGTGGTGAGGGACGTACATCTGGAGGTCGGCACCCTGTGACTCCTTGGGGTAAGCCAACAAAAGGAAAACGTACAAGAAATACAAACAAAGCGTCGCAAAAATTAATAATCCGCTCGCGGCACGCAAAGAAGAAAGGGCGCTGATAGATGTCACGTTCATTATGGAAGGGGCCCTTTGTAGATGCCCATGTCCTTAAAAAAGCTGAGGCTGCAAGTGAAAGTGGTCGAAACGATGTAATCAAGATATGGTCTCGTAGATCTACTATTCTTCCGCAGTTCGTCGGATTAACATTCGGTGTTTACAATGGAAGAAAGCATATCCCCGTCTCGGTTTCTGAGGATATGATAGGGCAAAAATTTGGTGAGTACTCGCCAACACGTACTTATTATGGTCACGGTGCTGACAAAAAAGCGAAACGAAAGTAGAGACGATGGGAAAAGAAAAAAATCCTCGCCGGGTAGCTGATAACGAGGCTATGTCGAAGTTACGCATGTTGAAGACAAGTCCCCAAAAGCTCAACTTGGTTGCTGGCCTTATTCGTGGGAAGAAGGTTGATCGGGCGTTAAATGATTTGTCGTTTAGTAAAAAAAGAATTGCTGCAGATGTAAAAAAGTGTCTTCAGTCAGCGATTGCAAACGCAGAAAATAACCATAATTTAGACGTCGATGGGCTGGTTGTTTCTGAGGCATATGTTGGAAAGAATTTGACATTAAAACGGGGCAGGCCTAGAGCTCGCGGTCGTTTTGGACGGATAATCAAGCCTTTCTCAGAGTTAACTATAAAAGTGCGTCAATTAGAGGAGCAGGCTTAATGGGTCAGAAGGTTAATCCAATAGGAATGCGGCTTCAGGTGAATCGCACATGGGACAGTCGCTGGTACGCTGATACAAAGGATTATGGAGATTTGCTGTTGGAAGATCTTCGTATGAGAGACTTTATTAAAGGCGAGTGCTCTCAAGCTGGAGTAGCACGAGTAATAATCGAACGTCCTCACAAGAAGTGTCGTGTCACAATACATACGGCAAGACCCGGGGTCATCATCGGTAAGAAGGGTGCTGATATTGAAACGTTGCGTCAAAAGTTAGCAAACATGACTGACTCTGATTTACACCTAAACATTGTAGAGGTCCGCAAACCAGAATTAGACGCGCAACTTGTCGGAGAAAGTATAGCCCAGCAGTTGGAGCGTCGTGTGTCCTTTCGTCGGGCAATGAAACGTGCAGTTCAAAATGCAATGCGAATGGGGGCTTTGGGCATCAGGGTCAACGTTGCAGGACGTCTTGGAGGCGCAGAAATTGCCAGAACCGAGTGGTATAGAGAAGGTCGGGTTCCGTTACACACACTTAGAGCTGACGTCGATTATGCGAATGTTGGAGCGTCGACACCTTATGGTATTATCGGAATAAAGGTCTGGATTTTTAAGGGTGAGATTATGGAACATGATCCACAGGCTCGAGACAGACGTGCTCAAGAGCTACAAGACGGACCAGCACCGCGCGGTGCGTCTAACCGCCGGTAAGGAGATCAAAAAATGCTGCAACCAAAGCGTACAAAATTCCGTAAAATGTTTAAAGGCCGCATCAAAGGTGAGGCCAAGGGCGGTTCTGACTTAAATTTCGGTACTTATGGATTAAAGGCTCTTCAGCCAGAGAGAGTTACTGCCCGGCAGATAGAGGCAGCGAGAAGAGCCATGACCCGTCACATGAAGCGGCAAGGTCGTGTTTGGATCAGAATTTTTCCTGATACCCCCGTCACCTCAAAACCTACTGAGGTCCGAATGGGTAAAGGTAAAGGTTCAGTTGACTTTTGGGCTGCCAAGGTAAAACCTGGGCGGGTTATGTTCGAGATCGATGGCGTCAATGATGATATAGCAAGGGAAGCGTTGCGTCTTGCTGCAATGAAACTTCCAATAAAATCTAGAGTTGTAGTTCGGGAAGATTGGTAAGGGAAAGATAAGGTCTTAATTTATCCAGTTGCTCATTGTACCTTGATAATTACTCAATACTTGTGATCACTCAGCCCATTTGTAATTAAAACTAATCGACACTCTCTCACAATCTGAATCGTTTTGTCGTACTTCGTGCCTAAGCCAGCTCTCCCAAAGAAGCACTTCGCCTGAGGTCGGCCGATGGTTATAAAAAGTCTTTAATTCAGGTTTAGCGTCCCTCTTTCGAGGTGGAGCTGACATCATTAACGGTAATCTCGGGTCCTCAAATTTGATTTCACCAGCTTCTTTTGGAATGGACACATAAGTTGTTCCCGAAATTGCTGAGTGTGGATGGATATGTGACCCGTGTGATCCTCCGTTAGATAAAATATTAATCCACATATCTTCGAGCACAATATCCTTATTATGTAGATCAAAGTCCAAAGTCTTTACAAAGCTGGCCACATGCGTATCCAAAATGTCTTTTAATTCTTTAAATATTGGAAAACGCCATGTTAGGTCTGTCAGTGAAGCATAGCTTGTATATCCCGGGTACCTATTTTCTTCACACCATTGCTGACCTGCCAGATCATCCTCAGCAATCGAGTAGCATGCGGTCTCAAGTTCTGAGATATCTATATTACCAACGTCTGATAATTTAGCTATGCACATCTGTGTTACAAATAATGACTTTATAGTCCCCATGAGAGTTCTTTACACTAATTTGGTATTTTTAAATAGATCGAAATAAATTTTTCAGTGGGTGTTGCTATTCAATGAAGAAAACAGTATTGCATCTCATCGTCGTCTCTTGTCTTAGAATCAGACTTTGAGACAATTTAGTAACCACCAGATTTTGAGTGACCCATGTGGGGCTTACTGGTGTTTGAAAAGGATTGGCTATGAAAGCCCAAGAGCTACGTGAAAAAACACCCGACCAACTGCGTGAACAGTTAGCTTTGCTGAAAAAAGAATCGTTTAACCTGCGTTTTCAACAAGCTACAGGTCAGCTTGAAAACACAGCTAGGGTGAGAGCAGCCAAACGAGATACGGCTCGCGTCTTGACAGTTTTGAACCAGCAAGCGGACACCGGGGAATAGGAATTAGAGATGCCAAAAAGAGTTTTAAGAGGTGTTGTTACATCTGACTTAAACGCCCAGACAGTTACGGTTTCTGTCGAGCGACGTTTTAAGCACCCAGTGATGCAAAAAACGATTAGGAAGTCTAAGAAATACAGAGCCCATGATGAAAACAACACTTTCAAAGTTGGTGACGCAGTGCGCATAATGGAATGTGCTCCAAAATCAAAGTCAAAACGTTGGGAAGTGCTTGAGACATAGTACTCAAGGCTTTGCTATTTAACGAAACCCTGGGGAAAAGGCAGTAGCGTTTGCCCCTCACAGGTCGGGAGAAAATTTATGATCCAGATGCAAACTAATCTGGATGTTGCTGATAACTCAGGCGCTCGTAGAGTTCAGTGCATCAAAGTTCTAGGAGGCTCAAAGCGCAAATATGCGTCTGTTGGAGACGTAATTGTGGTCTCCGTTAAAGAAGCTATACCTAGAGGAAGAGTTAAAAAGGGCGATGTTCGAAAAGCAGTTGTAGTGAGAACAGCTAAAGAAGTACGCAGAGATGATGGTACGGCTATTCGTTTTGACAGTAATGCCGCTGTGATTCTTAGTAATAGTGGTGAACCACTCGGCACGCGTATCTTCGGGCCGGTCGTGAGGGAACTACGCGCCAAGAATTTTATGAAAATAATTTCACTTGCTCCGGAGGTGCTGTAATGCCTGCAAAGTTGAGAAAAGGTGATGAGGTGATTGTTCTGGCAGGAAAAGACAAAGGGAAAAAGGGGACAATTACATCCGTGGCCCCTAAGATTGGCAAAGCTGTAGTTGATGGGATCAACATGGCAATAAGACATGAGCGGCAGACGCAAACAACCCAAGGTGGGCGTTTGCCCAAGGCGATGCCAATCGATCTGTCAAATCTATCTTTAATGGACAAGAACGGAAAAACTACCCGTGTTGGCTTCAAGGTTGAGGATGGTAAAAAGGTTCGTGTGGCCAAGACGACGGGGGATGTTATCGATGCTTGATAAAGTAGGCTATATACCAAGATTGCAAAGTGAATATAAATCTAAGATTCGGTCGGCTATGAAGGAAGAGTTCGGTTATAAGAACGACATGATGATCCCGAAATTAGAAAAAATTGTTCTAAACATCGGATGTGGACGTGCCGCCGTCAAGGACAGTAAGAAGGCTAAATCGGCACAGAATGATTTGACTTTGATATCAGGGCAACAGGCTATAATCACCCGAGCAAAAAAATCTATCGCTGGTTTTAGAGTTCGCGAGGATATGCCGATGGGGGCGAAAGTGACTTTGCGTGGGGCAAGGATGTATGAATTTATGGATCGCTTAACTACCGTCGCAATGCCGAGAATCAGAGACTTCCGTGGAGTTTCCAGCAAGTCCTTTGACGGAAGGGGGAACTATGCTTTTGGAATTAAGGAACATATCGTGTTTCCAGAAATTGATTTTGATAAAATTGATGAGGACTGGGGTCTCGATGTAGTTATAACTACCACTGCTAAGACTGATGCAGAGGCAAAATCTTTGCTGGGGCATTTCAATATGCCTTTTAGTAATTGAGCGCGAGAGGATATTAATAATGGCAAAAAAAGCAATGATCGAACGCGAAAAGAAAAGAGCTCGTTTGGTGAACCGATACGCAGCGAAGCGCGCCGAGCTTAAAGAAATTGCTAAGAATGACAGTCTGCCGATGGAAGAACGGTTTCAAGCTCGTCTGAAATTAGCTAAACTCCCAAGAAACTCAGCTGCTAACCGTATGCATAATCGTTGTCAATTGACGGGGCGGCCTCATGCTTACTACAGAAAATTAAAGGTTTCTCGTATTGCTTTGCGAGAATTGGGTTCGTCCGGGCAGATGCCTGGAATGGTAAAGTCTAGTTGGTAGGAGAGAATAGATATGAATGATCCTATTGGTGATATGCTTACAAGAATGAGAAACTCTCAGATGAGAGGGAAGTCAACTGTTCTTACTCCAGCCTCAAAATTGAGAGCTTGGGTATTAGATGTTCTTCTAGATGAAGGCTACATTCGCGGTTACGAAAAAACGACTGACGCAATTGGGCATCCAATGTTAGAAATAAGTCTAAAATATTACGATGGATCGCCAGTGATTAGGGACATCAAGCGTGTATCGACGCCGGGGCGTAGAGTTTATCTTGGGGTCAAGAACATTCCTCAGGTTAGACAAGGATTAGGTATATCGATTGTCTCCACGCCTAAAGGAATAATGTCTGACGCGAATGCTCGTGCCAATAACGTTGGTGGCGAAGTTCTTTGCACGGTATTTTAGGAGGTTTTTAGATGTCGCGTATAGGGAAAAAGCCAGTAGAACTTCCGGCAGGTGTAACCGCTGCAGTTTCAGGGCAGACCATAGAAGTGAAAGGACCCAAAGGGGTGAGAAGTTTCACCGCCTCCGATGACGTAACCCTTTTGGTGGACGAAGGAAAAGTATCTGTTAGTCCCCGTGGGAAATCAAAGAGGGCACGCCAGCAATGGGGCATGAGCCGCACGATGGTGGCAAATTGTGTCACTGGTGTAAGCGAAGGGTTTAAAAAGGAGCTCGAAATTCAGGGGGTTGGATACCGTGCACAAATGCAGGGCAATGTACTCAAACTGAACCTAGGTCTATCTCATGATGTAGACTATACTGCTCCGTCAGATGTCACGGTGACTTCACCAAAGCAAACCGAGATTGTTGTTGAGGGCACAGACGCTCAAAGAGTAGGCCAGGTAGCAGCTAATATCAGAGACTGGAGAAAGCCGGAACCATACAAGGGTAAAGGTATTCGTTACAAGGGTGAATATATCTTCCGTAAAGAAGGCAAGAAAAAGTAGGGCAAAAAATATGGCAAATTCCAAAAGACAACTTTTTCTTAAACGCCGTGTGCGCGTTAGGAACAAGTTACGAAAGGTTAACTCAGGTCGCGTGCGTCTTTCAGTGCACAGGAGCAGTAAGAATATTAGTGCTCAGTTAATTGATGATGTTAATGGGGTAACGTTAGCCGCTGCTTCATCCTTGGAAAAAAGTTTGGGTATCGTTGGGAAAAACAACGTAGACGCATCCTCAAAGGTTGGAAAAATGTTGGCAGATCGAGCCAAGAAAGCTGGAATTGTAGAGTGTTATTTTGATCGTGGTGGTTTTTTATTCCACGGTGGCGTTAAAGCTCTAGCAGATGCTGCCCGCGAGGGCGGCTTGAAATTTTAAGGAGACGTTGAAATATGGCAAGGGAAACCAATAACAAAGGTCGTCGTGATGAAGGTGCTCCAGAGTTTGCTGATCGTCTTGTTGCAATTAACCGTGTATCAAAAACAGTAAAGGGTGGTAAGCGGTTTGGTTTTGCAGCTCTAGTCGTTGTCGGTGATCAAAAAGGCCGAGTGGGATTTGGCAAAGGTAAAGCAAAAGAGGTGCCAGAGGCCATAAGAAAGGCAACTGAACAGGCAAAAAGAAGTATGATACGGGTACCGCTCCGAGAGGGCAGGACATTGCATCATGACATGGAAGGTAGGCACGGCGCAGGGAAAGTAGTGATGCGTACCGCCCCAACTGGTACAGGTATTATTGCTGGTGGTCCGATGCGTGCTGTATTTGAAATGTTGGGCATACAGGATGTAGTGGCTAAGTCAATTGGATCGCAGAATCCATACAATATGATACGCGCTACTCTCGATGGTTTGAAAAAAGAGGCATCACCAAGAATGGTTGCTCAAAGGCGGGGTAAGAAGGTTGCAGATATTCTTCGTCGTGAAGAGGCTCCAGCGCCCGAAGCTGTAGAAGCATAAAGGAGATTTGAGATGGCTAAAACAATAATTGTAAAGCAAATTGGATCTCCAATTCGCCGTCCTGCTAAGCAACGTCAAACATTGGTAGGTTTAGGCCTTAACAAAATGCACAAAACTCGTGAACTTGAGGATACACCCTCAGTGCGAGGTATGGTGAATAAGATTCCACATTTAGTGGAGATTGTTGAGGAAAGAAGTTAAAGTTCTTGCAACGTTGGGGTCGCTACGGAAAAGTTACACTCCTGCATAATGGCATGTAATTTTAATCAATAGTAATTGAAGGCTGTGTTTACCTCTTTCGTCGCAACCGGGAGGTAATTCCGGCAAAAAGGAGAAGCGACATGAAACTCAATGAATTAAGAGATAATGAAGGCGCGAATAAGAAAAAGAAACGCGTCGCTAGGGGTGTAGGATCCGGCAAAGGTAAAACTGCTGGTAGAGGTATTAAAGGACAAAAATCTCGTTCGGGTGTTGCGATAAACGGTTACGAAGGGGGGCAGATGCCTCTTTACCAGAGGCTCCCAAAACGTGGATTTAATAAACCTAATAGAAAAAAATTCGCTATTGTGAACCTCGGGATAATAGAAAAATTTATCGAAGCTGGTAAGCTCGACGCGAAAATTGATATTACTGAAGATACTCTAGTGGCGTCTGGATTGGTGAGGCGCAAGTTGGATGGAGTTCGAATTTTGTCCAAGGGTGATATTAAATCGAAGGTTAATATAGCTGTTACTGGAGCATCCAAATCAGCTGTAGAAGCAGTAAAGAAGGCAGGCGGTAGCTTGACATTAACTTCGGAAACATCAAACTAGCTTAAGATTAATTGTCAGGTATTATACTGCCCTCAATTTTGAAGTATCGCAGATAGTAGTTGGGATAACGTCTTTTAACAGAGAGAAATAAATGGTATCTGCAGTAGAGCAAATGGCGTCAAATACAAGTTGGTCGGCTTTAGGAAAGGCCACTGAACTTCGTAGTCGCATATTATTTACACTGGGTTTATTAATTGTTTATCGCCTAGGAACCTTCATCCCTGTTCCAGGCATAGACGGCGTTGCACTAAGAGACTTCATGGAGCAGGCGCAGTCGGGTATCGGTGGCATGTTAACAATGTTTACCGGTGGTGCCCTTGGAAGGATGGGTATATTTGCCTTGGGAATTATGCCTTACATTTCTGCATCAATTATAGTTCAATTGCTGACTTCTATGGTGCCTTCTTTGGAGCAATTGAAAAAAGAGGGAGAGCAAGGCAGAAAGAAAATTAATCAATACACGCGCTATGGAACCGTCGCATTAGCTACTTTGCAGGCGTACGGACTTGCGGTTAGCTTAGAAAGCGGTGACCTGGTCACTGACCCTGGCCTGTTTTTTAGAATGTCTTGCTTGATAACTTTGGTGGGTGGAACCATGTTCTTGATGTGGCTCGGAGAACAAATAACTGCTCGCGGAGTAGGTAACGGGATATCGTTGATTATTTTTGTTGGAATAATTGCTGAAGTTCCAGCTGCATTGGCTCAGTTCTTTGCTTCAGGCCGATCTGGAGCGCTGAGTCCTGCGGTTATTATTGGTGTGATTGTTATGGTGATTGCAACTATCGCTTTCGTTGTTTTTATGGAACGGGCATTGCGAAAGGTTTTAATTCAATACCCGAGACGGCAAGTTGGAATGAAAGTGATGGAAGGTCAGAACTCTCATTTACCCATCAAGGTAAATCCGGCTGGAGTGATACCTGCAATTTTTGCTAGCTCGTTGTTGTTACTTCCTACTACAGTTAGTACATTTTCTGGATCCCAAACTGGACCTGTAATGTCCACCATACTTGCATATTTTGGGCCGGGTCAGCCGTTGTATTTAGCGTTTTTTACTCTAATGATAGTATTCTTCGCATATTTTTATACTTTTAATGTTTCCTTCAAACCCGATGATGTTGCTGAAAATCTTAAAAACCAAAATGGGTTTATTCCTGGCATACGACCAGGTAAAAAAACATCGGAGCACTTGGAGTTTGTTCTTAATAGGGTACTGGTGCTTGGAGCGGCGTATCTTGGCGGAGTTTGTTTGCTCCCAGAAATTCTAAGAGGTCAGTTCGCAATACCTTTCTATTTTGGAGGTACATCTGTTCTGATCGTAGTTTCGGTAACAATGGACACTATCCAACAAGTCCAAAGTCATTTACTTGCTCATCAATATGAAAGCTTGATCCAGAAGTCACAACTTAGGGGTAAATCTCGTAGTAAACGGCGCCGAGGAACTGCGCGCAAATGAATATTATTCTCTTAGGAGCTCCTGGTGCTGGTAAGGGAACGCAGGCTCAATTTCTGGTAGAATCTCTTGGGATGGTTCAATTATCGACTGGTGACATGCTTCGCGAAGCTAAAGACAGCGGAACTGAAATGGGAAAGCTTGTGGCGGACGTTATGTCTAGAGGTGATTTAGTCACTGACGAAATAGTAATAGGTTTAATTAAAGAAAAATTGGACGGGGAACAGGGTGCTGGCTTCATATTCGATGGGTTTCCTAGGACGCTCGCACAAGCAGATGCCCTAGGTAAGTTGCTGACAGAGTGTGATATAGATCTAGATAGAGTTGTAGAAATTCAAGTTGATGACACTGCATTGATTAAAAGAATAGTGGGAAGATCAACCTGTGGTGGGTGTGGTCAAGTGTACCACGATGAAACGAAGCCCTGGCCACTGAATGGAAAGTGTAGCATTTGCGGTGGATCAGATGTGAAGCGAAGAGCTGATGATAATGAAGAAAGTTTGAAGCAGCGATTAATGGAGTATTATAAGAAAACTTCTCCACTGCTTGGGTATTACTTCGCTAAAGGAAATTTGATTTCTATAAATGGTTTGCTACCCATGGACGAGGTTCGCAGTACTCTTAAAAAAGTATTGAGTCTAACCTGATATATTGCTCTTAATTCAGAATTTTTATACTTAAGCCTTGACGTCGGTCTTAAATGCACATACGCACCGATATTCCCAAGTGGAATCAGTGTTAACATACAGCAAATCCACTCTATAAGTGGTAGCGTAAGCTTCTTAAATAGAAAAGAGTTTTCGCGTTGTGAAAAAAGGTTCTGGTTTTACGGAACCGCAACGAAAGGACAGAAATGGCACGGATCGCCGGCGTAAATATCCCAACGGGTAAGCGTGTACCCATAGCTCTTACTTACATCACTGGAATTGGCTCATCAATAGCCGAAGAAATTTGTGATGCTGTAAAAATCGATAAATCTAGACGAGTAAATGAACTTTCGGACTCCGAAGTTCTTGCAATGCGCGAACACATTGATGCCAACTTTACAGTCGAAGGTGATCTGCGCCGCGAAGTGCAGATGAATATTAAAAGACTTATGGATTTGGGTTGTTATAGGGGCCTTCGTCATCGTCGGAACCTTCCTGTACGTGGTCAGCGCACTCACACTAATGCAAGAACTCGTAAGGGCCCTGCAAAAGCAATTGCCGGCAAGAAGAAATAGGAGGATCAACTTATGGCACGCGAAACACGTCGTGGGACTAAAAAGAAGGTCATTAAAAATATTGCGGCAGGGGTTGCCCACGTAAATTCTTCTTTCAATAATACAAAAATTTTAATCTCTGATGTTCAGGGAAACGCAATAGCTTGGTCATCGGCCGGCACGATGGGCTTCAAAGGTTCTCGTAAATCGACACCTTATGCTGCTCAAATGGCAGCCGAAGATGCGGGCCAAAAAGCTCAGGAGCATGGTGTAAAAACTTTAGAGGTCGAGGTGCAAGGGCCTGGATCGGGCAGAGAAAGTGCGCTTAGAGCATTAGCAGCAGTTGGTTTCAATATAACATCTATCAGGGATGTAACACCGATTGCGCACAACGGATGTCGACCGCCCAAAAGGCGTCGTGTTTAATTTTAAATAGAATTGTTTGACAAATTAATCTTCAATATTTTTAACCTCGGGCGCGTTTAATTTTACGGTCATGAAATTAACGCAAGAATGGAGGGACTAATGATCCACAAAAATTGGGCAGAGCTCATAAAACCAGCACAACTAGAAGTAAAACCTGGAAACGATCAGCTTAGACAAGCTACTATGATCGCAGAGCCCCTTGAAAGAGGGTTTGGCTTAACGCTAGGAAACGCACTTCGTCGTGTATTGATGAGCAGCCTCCAAGGAGCGGCAATAACCAGCGTACAAATAGATAATGTCCTACATGAATTTTCGTCTATAACTGGTGTCAGAGAAGATGTAACTGATATCGTTTTAAACCTTAAAGGCGTAGACCTAAGAATGGAGGTCGAAGGGCCTAAGCGTTTATCGGTTAGTGCAAAAGGCCCCGCAGTTGTCACTGCAGCCGATATATCTGAAAGTGCAGGTATTGATGTGTTAAATAAGGAACATGTAATCTGTCATTTGGATGATGGGGCAGATCTTTATATGGAACTAACAGTGAATACTGGAAAAGGTTATGTTCCGGCCGAGAAAAATAAGCCAGAGGATGCACCAATTGGTCTGATGCCAATCGATGCAATTTATTCTCCAGTAAAAAAAGTGTCATATGATGTTCAACCTACTAGAGAAGGTCAGGTATTAGACTACGACAAGCTCACCATGAAAATTGAAACTGATGGCTCTATTTCTGCTGATGATGCGCTCGCTTTTGCAGCACGTATCCTACAAGATCAACTTTCAATTTTTGTGAATTTTGAGGAGCCTGAGTCCGCAGATAGTGGCGATGATGATGATGGCCTCGAGTTTAACCCATTGCTTCTCAAGAAAGTTGATGAGCTAGAGTTATCTGTCCGATCAGCGAATTGCCTGAAAAACGATAATATCGTTTACATTGGCGATCTGATCCAAAAAACAGAGGCTGAAATGCTTAGAACGCCTAACTTTGGTAGAAAGTCTTTGAATGAGATTAAAGAAGTTTTGTCTGGAATGGGGCTGCATCTGGGTATGGATGTGGAAGATTGGCCGCCTGACAATATTGAGGAGCTTGCCAAAAAGTTTGAAGACAATTTTTGATTTATAAATGCCCATATGGATGGGGAAATTAAGGGCAGACGCCCCAAGGAGAGTGGCTGGCACGCACCAGCCATCAGACAAAGTATAAATAGCAGGAGATATAAATGCGTCATTCTAAAGGCTATCGCCGCTTAAACCGAACCCATGAGCATCGAAAAGCTCTATTTGCAAATATGGCTGGATCTTTAATAGAGCACGAGCAAATAAAAACTACACTGCCAAAGGCAAAAGAATTGCGGCCAATCGTCGAGAAATTAATCACTTTATCCAAGAGAGGCGATTTACACGCACGGCGTTTAGCATCGGCTCAGTTAAAAGAAGATCAGTATGTGACAAAACTTTTTGATGTGCTTGGACCACGTTATACTGAGCGTCAGGGTGGATACACCAGAGTATTGAGGGCTGGCTTCCGTTATGGTGATATGGCTCCAATGGCTATAATTGAATTTGTAGACCGTGATATTTCAGCAAAAGGAGCGGCCGACAAAGCAAGGGTTGCAGAGGAAGAGAGTGCTGAAGAAGCATAATCTCAAAATTATGTCTATTATTAGGATACCCCAGCTGAAAAGCTGGGGTTTTTTTTGGTAAATTTTTAACTATAGTAAATTAATTAAAACTTAAGAGTAGTACGTTTTGTATGCCATTTTAGTTTGAGTTTTTATCGTGTGATCTAATTGAGAAAATAAATGGAACGCTTGTAATGACTTCCAAGTTAATTAATGAATTTACAGCTAGCGTTGTGCAGCCCACTCAATATCTGATTTCTCATGGTGGCGACAGAATGATAGTGCGTAACCGAATATGACAGATTTATTTGAAAGCGATTCGAAAGTTACTAAGGATGAAATTTCTCAAAAAAATACTCCTTTGGCGGAGAAACTTCGACCAAAGTCTCTTAATGAAGTAGTAGGCCAGGACAGGATTCTCGCTGCTGATGGCCAGCTGACGTTAATGGTAAAAAGTGGTCAGTTGGCCTCAATAATTTTTTGGGGTCCACCGGGGGTTGGTAAAACCACCATAGCTCGCGCAATTGCAAACGAAGTTAGTGCTCACTATGAGGAAATAAGTGCAATTTTTTCTGGTGTTTCAGATTTAAAAAAATTATTAAACGCTGCCTCAGTTAGGTGCTCTAACGGAACTAGAACCATTTTGTTTGTAGATGAAATTCATCGATTTAATAAATCTCAGCAGGATAGTTTTCTTCCTTACATGGAAAATGGCTCCATTATATTGATGGGAGCCACCACTGAAAATCCGTCATTCGAATTAAATTCGGCATTGCTGTCGCGGTCTCAAGTCTTGATCCTAGAGCGGCTAAATGCTGAAGACCTCCTGAAGATTTTCAATCGTGTAATTGGTTCTATGAAAAATGTACCTGTGTTTTCGGAAGCTGCAATTTCGCTTGTAATCGACATGTCAGATGGGGATGCCAGATCATTATTAAACTACATAGAGCAGGTTGGTTCTTGGGAAAGTAATAATACAGTCACTGAGCAAGATCTAAAAACTAGACTTTCTCGCAGGATTACAAATTATGATAAAAAGGGCGATGAGCATTTCAATCTAATTTCAGCTCTACATAAATCTGTCAGGGGGTCCGATCCAGACGGGGCTTTGTATTGGCTAGCCAGGATGTTAGAAGGTGGTGAAGACCCAAATTACATATGCCGGCGTTTGGTTAGGATAGCAGCAGAGGATATTGGTCTTGCAGATTTGCATGCATCATCAATATGTATTGAGACTTGGCAAGCCTATGAGCGGCTTGGAAGTCCAGAGGGAGACTTGTCTTTGGCAAGAGCTGTTTGCTATCTAGCGCTAGCTCCAAAATCAAATGCTGTTTATAAGGCATTCAATTTGGCAAAAAAGTTAGCACAAGAAACAGGTTCAATGCCGCCGCCGTTAGACATTCTCAACGCACCAACGCAGCTGATGAAGGAAAATGGTTTTGGAGATGGGTACATATATGATCATGACAGCGAGAATGCGTTTGCTGGGCAAAACTTTTTTCCAAAAGAGTTATCTCGCGAAGTTTTTTTTAACCCGGTCGAAAGAGGCTTTGAACGTGAACTAAAAAAAAGAGTTACCTATTTTGAAAAGCTCAGATTGAAACGTGATAGAGACATGTGATACTAACATTAATTTCACATAAACTCAGAAAGACTGACGCACTATGACGTTTAAAATGTTCTGAGTATTTTAAGCTCAGTCAGGATAATGTTAATGAGTGTACAAATATTAGAAATTTCGGCATCAGACGATGATCAACGGCTAGATCGCTGGTTAAGGCGTAGTTTTCCACAGCTTACCCAAGGTCGAATTGAGAAAATGTGCAGAAAGGGTGAGGTGAGAATAAATGGTGCGCGATGTAAGGCCTCAAGCCGTATAAAGGTTGGACAGTCTCTAAGAATTCCACCACTAACTAACCCAGATCCGCAACATCAAAGACCTTATAAGTCGATTACTGAGCAGGATGCAGACGCAATAATAAAGACGGTCATTTACCGTGATGATCATATTATAGCTCTAAATAAGCCTGCAGGGTTAGCCACGCAAGGTGGTAGTAAACAAACAAAGCATATAGATGGTTTCACTGAAGCACTTAAATTTGAGATGGATGAGAAGCCAAGATTAGTACACCGTTTGGATAAAGAAACTTCTGGCGTATTGCTATTGGCTCGCACCAGGAAAGTTGCTCAGTATTTGGCGGATGCTTTCAAGCAAAAGAAGACACGTAAAATTTACTGGGCTGCAGTAGCAGGTGTACCGAGCCCGCATTCTGGAACAATTAATTACGGATTAGTAAAGTCAAGTTTCAGGGATTTTGAGAAAATGCGATGTGTCCACCCAAATGAAATAAAAAAAGTGGATGGAGCTAAATATGCGGCAACTGACTATACTGTTTTGACGCAACTTGCTAAACGAGGTTCGTGGCTAGCAATGGCTCCTATTACTGGTCGAACACACCAACTTAGGGCTCATATTGCGGAATTAGGTCATCCTATCATTGGTGATAAAAAATATGGAAACATGAGCCAACAAAATTTGGGAGATGGATGGGGCGCTCAACTTGGTGGGGAGCTTAGTGACGACCTTCATTTACATGCACGTTATTTGAAACTTGAGCACCCAGTAACGAGAAAGCCCCTAGAAATAATAGCTGATTTGCCTGATCACATGGCGCGTACTTGGAAGACATTTGAGTGGAATGGTAGAGACTTTTCCAATGATCCATTTTTGGATTCCTTGGAATAATATCGATGGTAGGCATAGTGAATATTGATGCATATTTAAATTATGTGACCTTTGTCGTGTTTGATTGGAAATGTAATGAGTGAATGGAAGATAAAACGTACGTGGGAAACAGTTGATGTGCAAAAAAATGACACTGGGTTTTTGGTAACCCTTGATAATCGGCCAATCGTAACACCCGCCAAAAATACCTTGGTATTGCCTTCAAGAGATCTAGCAAAAAAAGTAGCAGACGAGTGGAGAGAACAAAGTAATGAAATTATTCCTGGAGAAATGCCTTTTACTAGATTGTCGAATTCGGCCTTAGACAAGGTTTCATTACAATTTCAGGAAGTTGCAGATATTTTGTCAGAATATGGCGAAACTGATCTGTTTTGTTACCGAGCTTCTAGTCCTGTTGAACTTCTCGAGCGGCAAACTACTGCCTGGGATCCATTTTTAGATTGGGCAAATGGCGCTTTGAAGGTAAGCATGAAGATATCTTCGGGAGTAATGTTTATAGAACAAGATGTTGATGAAATGCAGAAGTTGAAGGCACCAATCTACAACATGACACCTTTTCAATTAACGGCTTTTCATGAGGTTGTTACCATTTCGGGTAGCCTAATAGGTGCTTACGCTTTTGTTGAAAAAGCATTTACTGCTGATCAAATTTGGTCGGCATCTCAGGTCGATGAAGAATGGCAGCTAGAGCAGTGGGGATGTGATGAAGAGGCGGTCGCAAGTTCCAAAAAAAAATATAATGATTTTAAAATTGGATGCGAATTTTTTCAAATAGTGAGCTGAGAACCATTTTTTATGCAAAAATGGTAAGAAAATTCAAAAAACACTAATATAGTAGCGTTTGTGACCTTGACCTTTTAGGTCCAATTAGGACAAACTCCCTCCACTTAGGTGACGGGGGGCGAGCATTTTACGCTAACGTACCTGATCAATTTTTTTAATGCCCTTATTTAGGCAAATTTAGGAAGAGGTAAAAATGAAAACTTCATTTATTCTTGGCGCAGTGACTGTAGCCGGGCTTACTGCTGGTGCTGCTTTTGCAGGCACACTAGATGACGTTAAGGCGCGCGGCAAATTGAATTGCGGCGTTTCAACTGGTGTCCCAGGTTTTGCAGAACCTGATGCAAACGGTGTTTGGCAAGGTTTCGATGTAGCTGTATGTCGCGCAGTTGCAGCAGCAGTGCTCAGCGATTCTGATGCTATTGAGTTCGTTCCAACTACCGGTAAAACACGTTTTACAGCGTTGGCTTCTGGTGAAATTGACATGTTGGCACGAAATACAACTTGGACTTTCAGCCGTGATGTTGATCTTAAGTTCGAATTCGTTGGCGTAAACTACTATGATGGTCAAGGCTTCATGGCAAAAGCAGATCTGGGTGTTAGCTCAGCAACTGAATTAGACGGAGCAACTGTTTGTATCCAAACTGGTACTACAACTGAATTAAACTTGGCAGATTTTTTCCGTTCAAATAATATGAGCTACGAGGCTGTTCCAGTAGAAACAGGTTCAGAGGCTGTGACTAATTACATGGCTGGTGCGTGTGATGTTTTCACGACTGATAGATCTGCTCTTGCCGCACGACGAGCGAATATGGAAAACCCAAATGATCACGTTGTGCTTCCAGAAATCGTTTCAAAAGAACCATTAGGTCCTCTAGTGCGTCATGGAGATAACAACTGGGGCGACGTTGTACGTTGGACTTTGAACGCTCTAATTACGGCGGAAGAACTAGGCGTAACAGCTGGTAATGTCGCTGAGATGGCTAAAGGAACAAATAACCCTGAGATGAACCGTTTATTAGGTGCTGAAGGTAATTTGGGAGAGATGCTAGGCTTAGATGCTGATTGGGCTCATCGCGCAATTTCAGTTTCCGGTAACTATGGTGAGATTTTTGAAAATAATATCGGCGCAAGCACTATTATTGGGTTAGCACGTGGTGTTAACGCGAAATGGACAGACGGCGGCTTGATTTATTCACCACCTTTCCGTTAAATCTATCTAATATCAACAAAGGGCGCACAACGTGCGCCCTTTGCTTTTCAAGATTGCTTTAAAAAATCTAGGTTGCCCGAATTTTTTTTTGGCGTTTCAAGGTCCAGCGTTTTATGAATACTTCCCAAATACCAAGGCGAGATAATTTTCAGTTCTCTATGCTACTGAATGACAAGCGTTACAGGTCCTATACTTTTCAATTTTTGGCCCTTTTAATTCTTATTTTTATCATGGCCTATTTGGGTAAAAATCTCTTAGAAAATTTAGCCTCAGCTGGCCTTAATATTTCCTATAGCTTTTTGGGTGAAGCCTCTGGTTACGACATCAACCAACGTCTAATTGAGTATAATAGTCAATCGACCCATCTTAGGGCAGCATTTGTTGGTGTATTAAATACTCTGCTCGTGGCATTTTTAGGTTGTATCATGGCGACGTTTTTTGGAGTGACGGCTGGTATTTTGCGTTTGTCCAACAATTGGATCGTTGCCAAGTTAATGATGATCTATGTTGAGATATTCCGTAATGTACCTGTTCTTATCTGGATCCTGATAATTCACTCTGTTTTTCTTACAATACTGCCACAGCCTAAGGCATTCAGGGGTGAAAATCCTGAAGCTAGCATGCTTTGGGATGCGGTTGCTTTCACAGGCCGTGGAATTTATCTCCCCAAGCCAATTTTTTATGACGGATCTGCAGTCGTAATTGCTACTTTTATACTATCAATTATTGGAGTTTTTGCATTTCGGTATTATGCACGTCAAAGGCTTTACAGTGCTGGCCAATTAATTGAAACTAGATGGACTAGTTTGGCCATATTTTTCATACCAACCTTTCTTGTATATTTTGTAATGGGCAATCCCATTGGGCTCGAATATCCTGAATTGAAAGGCTTCAACTTTAAGGGAGGAATATACGCGCGCGGGTCTCTAATCTCGCTTTGGTTTGCTTTGTCCATATATACTGGGGCGTTTATAGCAGAAGTCGTAAGAGCGGGTATTCAATCTGTAAATCAAGGCCAAACTGAGGCTGCTAGCGCGCTAGGTTTAAGATCTAATTTGGTTATGAATTTAGTAGTTTTACCGCAGGCCTTGCGAGTGATCGTGCCACCTTTAATTTCATTCTATCTAAATATTACCAAAAATAGTTCTTTAGCTCTCGCAGTTGGTTATATGGATGTAACAGGCACCCTTGGTGGTATTACACTCAACCAAACTGGTCGGGCAATTGAAGCTGTTTTGTTGCTGATGCTATTCTATCTAATCATAAGCTTATCTATTTCTGCCATTATGAATGTCTATAACCGTAGCATTATGCTGAAGGAAAGGTGAGAATGTCTGATAATAATAATTCTTTTGTTCGACATGAAATGCTTGCAGAGCGTGCTCCACCAGTCGGTGAAGGTGGAGTATTAAAGTGGGTACGAGAAAACTTATTTTCGTCTGTTTTTAATACAATTATGACAATAATTGCTTTGTGGGTAATTTATTCTATCACAGTCGGGGTGGCTCCCTGGTTCTTGAATGGTGTTTGGAATGCGGAGACTACTCGAGAGTGTTATGAAATTTTAGACGGCGTAAATGGTGCCTGTTTTGCCGTGTTGCAGGAGCGGTTTCCGCAGCTGATTTATGGATTTAAATATCCTTCTACAGAATATTGGCGACCAAATTTGGCCACAATTTTACTATTAATCGCTTTAGCTCCAGTACTATTTCGTCGCCTGCCAAGGAGGCTTTTAATTTTCACAGTTATTTACCCATTTTTAGCATATTGGTTGATTTGGGGCGGGTCTTTACTTATTCCAACGGTTGCGTTCATTGGTTGTTTTGTCGGCGCGGTTTGTTACAAAAGGTTCTCATCTGGCGCATTTGCAACTGCGATAGTACTTAGTTTAATCGTAGCTTATTTTTGTTGGTTTTTGGGGGGCTACCTTATTTCGTGGAATGAGGCTTTTCTTTCTTTGACGATGGTGCCATCCCGAGATATGGGTGGCTTTATGCTTAATCTTTTATTAGGCACCATAGCAGTGAGCTTGTCTATTCCGCTTGGAATTGCATTGGCACTGGGCCGTCAATCAAATATGCCAATAATAAAGTGGATCTGTGTAGTTTTTATTGAATTCATTCGTGGGGTCCCACTTATAACCTTACTGTTTGTTGCTAACGTAATTTTGGCTTTTTTCTTTCCACCGGAAACAAGCATCGATTTGATCTTACGCGTGATTATTATGATGACTTTTTTTAACTCAGCTTATATCGCGGAAGTTGTGCGTGGAGGTTTAGCGGCACTACCCTCTGGGCAATATGAAGCCGCCAACAGCCTTGGTTTGGATTACAGCCAATCAATGCGTTTTATCATTTTGCCGCAAGCATTAAAAATCTCAATTCCTGGGATAGTTAATGTTTCTGTCGGTATGTTAAAAGATACCACTTTAGTTTCAATTATTTCTATGTTTGATTTAGTTGGAATGATACGAGGCCCAATTTTATCATCTACCGATTGGAATGGTGTCTATTGGGAACTGTTTGGTGCAGCTGCTGCTATCTTTTTTGTGGTATGTTTCACAGTGTCAAAGTATTCGCAGTGGCTAGAACGTCAACTTGAAACCGGTAAGCATTAGGAAGAGGCCAGTTTAATGACTGATAAGTTAAAACTTGAAATTTCTGACGAGATTGCAATTCGGATCCAGAGTATGAATAAGTGGTTTGGTTCTTTTCATGTTCTACGTGACATTAATCTGACTGTAAATCGAGGTGAGCGTATTGTTGTTTGTGGGCCATCTGGATCTGGAAAATCTACTCTGATCCGCTGTATTAATGCTTTGGAAGAGCATCAAAGCGGTCAAATTGTTGTAGATGGAACTGAGCTGACGTCCGATATAAAAAATATTGATCGAATTAGATCTGAAGTTGGAATGTGCTTCCAGCATTTCAATTTATTTCCGCATCTAAGTATTTTAGAAAACTGTACTTTGGCACCTATTTGGGTGAGAAAAACTCCAAAGAAAGAGGCCGAAGAAACGGCAATGCACTTTTTAGAAAAAGTGAAGATCCCTGAGCAAGCTGATAAGTATCCTGGACAGTTATCTGGTGGGCAACAACAGCGAGTTGCAATAGCTCGCTCGCTTTGTATGCGTCCGAGAATTATGCTATTTGATGAACCAACTTCAGCACTTGATCCTGAGATGATAAAAGAGGTTCTTGATACTATGATCGAACTTGCTGAAGATGGAATGACTATGATTTGTGTAACCCATGAGATGGGATTTGCACGTCAGGTTGCTAACCGTGTTATATTTATGGATGATGGTCAAATTGTTGAGCAAAATGAGCCCGAGGAATTTTTCAATAACCCCCAATCTGATCGTACTAAATTGTTTTTAAGTCAGATATTAGGTCATTAAGCTTTATATTGGCCAGTTGGTAAGTTGGATGTTGTTCAATTAATCTGAATCTTCCCAGGCGTAATGAAATCGATTAACTTACCACAGTTAGAGTTTAATTCAGTCCACTGATTTATCTCAAAATCGATAATTAAAGCAGTAGAAGGCGGGAAATCTTCAAAAATCTTGTGCTCGTCATCATGGTCTAATAAATCACATGCCAGCTCATTTATCCCTGGATTATGTCCCAATAAAAAAACCGCATTAGACAAAAGTGTCTGAAGAGTTGATTTCATTTGATTAGCTTCTGCTAAATATAATGACTTTTTGAAATTTGGAACGCATTCTAGACTTAAACAGTAAAAGGTTTCTTTGGTTCGTGTTGACGTAGACGAAAGAACCTCATCAGGAATATATTTGTTTTCTTTTAGCCACAAACCAACTCGCTCAGCATCACGAATACCTAAAGAACTTAAAGGGCGCTCGTGGTCATCAATATTTAGATGCCACCCAGCCTCTGCATGACGCATTAGTATAAGTCGCTTCATTTTTTTAAAAAGGCTTTCATATGAAATTTGGTTTGCTCCGGGTGTCTACCATTTTTAGCTGATAAAGGGCAGCTTATTCTAACATGGCATCCATTTCCGCTACACATATTTTGTCCAGTCTTAATGCTCAAATAAGATTTACAAGCATAAGAGTCGTATGACGTTTCTTTAAAGGCATCCACAGGGCAGGCACTTTTGCAAGGCGCCTCGCAAGTTTCGCAGGGCGATTTTTCACTATTTATTGGTATTTCAATGGACTGATCTAAGATCAATGCTCCCCGGTACGAAATCATTAGACCTACGTCCTCATGTACTAGCAGTTTTAAAGGTGAAACGAATGCTTTTCTAGTCGACAAAGCCCAACTATAAAAAGGTGCGTAAGGGGGGCCATCAGATGGGTATACTGCCTTTGAACTAATTTTGGATGATAGTTGGCCAATCACTCTTTTTGAAAACCTATCCATTGGGTCAAGAAGACCATCTTTATACTCTGAAGAATTTCTGAAGTACTTCCAAAAGTCAGGTTCATCAGGCCCAATAAGTAAAGTCGTTTGATCGTCTTGATTGAATCCACCTCGTAGAATGAGGCCACTATTTTTAAGCTTCTCGTTAATTGATGTATAAGTTATCTGTTGATGAAAGGTAACCACAGGCTCCACCAAAATTTTGTAGGTTTATCATTTTGCCATTCCAAACCTACTTCCATTTCCCGATGTCCATGATGTGGCTCCGCCTTATAGGTTCCAAAAATTTTATCCCAAATAGAAAGTGCGAAACCATAATTGCTATCATGCTCTTTTCTATCGATTGAATGGTGTATCCGATGCATGTCAGGTGTCACAATTAAAAATCTCAACATTTTTTCTAATTTCGGTGAAATTTTGATATTTGCGTGGTTAAACATTGCGCTAGCGTTGAGCAAAATTTCAAACGTTAAAACAGCAAGGACAGCAGGTCCTAGCAAATAAACAAGGCCAACTTTAAAGAGCATAGAAAGAACTATTTCAATGGGATGAAATCTAATGGCTGTTGAAACATCAAATTCAGGATCTGAATGGTGAACCTGGTGCACCCGCCACAAAAAAGGTATTTTATGAGTTATTAGATGTTGTATCCAAATTGCAAAATCTAAAATTAAGATCGACAAAACAAACTCGATACCTACTGGCCATTTCAATAAATTAAAAACTCCAATTTCACTTGTCTTCGCATCTGCGGCTGCACCAATCGCAAGTAGTGGAATTGCAAAAGCCAATAACCTTAAAAAAAAGCTATCTATAATTATGAAGGACCAATTTGTTCTCCATCGTATTCCTTTGTTATTCTCTTTTGATCTGCGCGGTATGAGGCGCTCGAGCAAAGCCAAAGCTACAAAAGCAAAAAAGAAGATACAAAGTCTTATAAATATTTCATTATCCATAAAGTGTGATCTACTTTGCAAAAGTTAATTTTCAACCCACCAGTTTTTTAATTTACTGGCTAGAGGCGTAATTTTATGCTCTGATTAGTGAGCCGGCGCCATGTTCGGTAAATAATTCCAATAGACATGCATTTGGTACTCGCCCGTCTAAAATTACAACACCTCGTACTCCGCCCTTCAGTGCCAACAGAGCGGTCTCTGTTTTGGGGATCATACCACCGGATATTATACCTTCATTTATCCAATTTTTAATTTGGGTTGAGTCAAGTTCTGTTATAATTGAGCCATTTTTATCCTGAACGCCGCTGACGTCCGTTAGTAGAAGTAATCTGTCAGCTTTAAGTGCTGAAGCAATGGCGCCTGATACTGTATCACCATTTATATTTAAAGTTTCACCATTATTTCCTGCCCCGAGGGGAGCAATAACTGGTATCATATCATTCTCAAATAATGTAAAAATTACTTCTGGATTAACATCTGTTGGAGAGCCGACTAGGCCCAAGTCTGGTGTCTCCTGTTTACAAATAATAAGTTTTGCATCTTTTCCTGATAGACCTACAGCCCGCCCATCCTGATTATTTATTGCTTGCACAATTTTTTTATTCACGCTGCCAGATAAAACCATTTCAACGACATTCATGGTTTCAGGATCTGTTACACGCTTTCCGTTAATGAATTCAGATTTAATATTTAGTTTATCTAACATTGAATTAATCATCGGGCCGCCGCCGTGTACGATTACTGGATTAATACCCACTTGACGCATCAATACTACATCTCTGGCAAATGTCTCTAAGGCTTCATCGCTTATCATGGCGTGCCCACCTAATTTAATTACCACGATAGCTCCAGAATACCTTTGCAAGTATGGTAGGGCTTGAGATAATGTTTCGGCTGTAGCTATCCAATCTCTATTCATATTTTGCTTCTTCATAAACCATCCAAAAGTGTGAAGTGATCTGTGCTATTTAATTGTTACGCTATAATAAAATATAATATCTCAATATGCTATTCTAATGTTGCAATTATACTTCGCAGCGTTTCAAGGCCTGCCTTATTTTCTGCTGAAGTGACTAATAACTCTGGGAAGGCTGCAGGATGTTTTTGTAGTTTATTGCGAACTTGATTTAGCACTTTATTTTGTTGCTCTGCGTTTACTTTATCGGACTTTGTTAGAATACATTGAAATGTGACAGCTGAAGTATCCAACAAGTCCATAATCTCTTCGTCAACTTTTTTAATCCCATGGCGAATATCAACGAGTACAAAAGCTCTTCGAAGGGAAGATCTTCCAGACAAATAACTTTTTAGAAGCTGCTGCCATTTTTTTACAACATCGATTGGAGCGTTTGCAAAACCGTATCCTGGTAAATCCACAAGATAGTGATGCTCTCCTGTTTTAAAATAATTAATTTCTTGGGTTCTTCCAGGAGTGTTGGAAGCTCTTGCAATAGACTTTCTTCCTGTAATCGCATTGATCAATGAAGATTTTCCTACATTTGACCTACCAGCAAAACATACTTCTAGCCTATCTGCAGGAGGGAGCCCCTTCATATCGACGACACCTTTTAAAAAGTCTATGTTTCCGGAAAACAGCTTTCTTCCTTTTTCCCGTACAAACTCATCTGGTTCAGGACTGTCTTTAAATTCTAGCATTAATCTAAAACCCTGAGTTTATCACCCAGACGCAAATCCCCATTATTCTTGGCAATTGCATAAACACTAAAATTCTGATGCCCGTGAGCTTTCAATGCTCCCAGAGTGTCCGCATCGCGCACCCCAGTTTCGGGGTTAGCTGTCGTTGCCATACATCTTTGCACATTTTCAATAACCTCGAATTGTACATTTCCGATCTGAACAATTTTGCCTATCCAAGTCATTTCCTCCCATGGTTCCAGTTCATCGATCCAAAGGTTTCCTCTCCATCGTTTTTTCGACAAATCTAATCCCATTTCTGAAGCTAAACTGTTATGGGAAGATGAACTGCAAATAGTTATTGATTGATATTCCGTATCAGTCATAGCAGCGACTTTTGCTCTGATAAGCTTGACAGAACCACTTCTTCCATCGGGTATCAGGTCTCTCGTCCAATCAATTAATATATCACTTTCAGTATCTGGGCAGAATGTTATTTGCTTCTTATCTGGATGTGACAGTGTCAATCTATTTGTTGTCTCATCGAAATAACTTTCTATTGCCATTAATCCTGGGGCTTTAGATCCTCTTGAGAAATTATGGCAAGCTGCCCATTGACTACCATCTACAGAACTATTTTCGTGGACGACAGCCCAAAGCCTATCGCTTGGAAGCGCCTTTCCAGCGACTACTTTAATTTCTGCGATGCTCTCTCTACCATGAGATTTTATGGGGTATCGCCAAATTTCAGATAAGTAAGCCATTTAACTTTTTTTTCGCTTGAAGCTTGCCCTTATATTGCCAAATACGTCAGGTTTATAACCTTGAGATCGCATGATCATATATTGTTGTGTGAAAGTGATCATGTTGTTGGCTATCCAATATATTACTAGGCCAGAAGCAAAAGTGCCTAGCATGAACATAAACACCCAGGGCATCCAGGCGAAAATCATTGCTTGGGTTGGATCCGTTGGAGCAGGATTTAATTTTTGCTGCAGCCACATAGATATTCCCAGTAAAATAGGCAACACGCCTAATGAGAAAATGAATAATAAACTATCTGAGGAAGGCGTTTGCCATGCAAAAAGTCCAAAAAGATTTAATATAGAAGATGGGTCAGGTGCACTAAGATCTTTTATCCACCCAATCCATGGCGCATGTCGAAGCTCAAGAGTTACAAATATAACTTTGTATAGTGCAAAGAAAATAGGAATTTGTAGTAAAATTGGTAGGCAACCAGCTGCTGGATTAACCTTCTCTTTTTTGTAAAGGCCCATCATCTCAGCTTGCAATTTCTGTCGATCGCCGCCTGTGCGCTCCTTTATTTTCTCCATCTCTGGTTGGAGCTCTTTCATTTTAGCCATAGAAACGTATGATTTATAGGCCAAAGGAAGCAATAGAGTTTTGATGAGCAATGTTAAGCCAATTATTGCCCAGCCGGTATTACCGATGAATTTATTAATATAGTGCAGCGCTGCGAATATGGGCTTTGTTAAGAAAAAGAACCATCCCCAATCAATACTATCCAAAAAGCCGTCTACGCCGGATCTTTCATAATTTCTAATAGCTTCCCATTCTTTTGCTCCAGCAAAAAGGTGTGAGGTCACACTCGTTGATTGTCCTACGTCAACGCTCTGGGGAGCAAAAACGGTTTCTGCCTGGAAGATATCGGACTTATCGTAATATTTTGCAGTAGAACGGAACCTAGTATTTTGTTCTGGGATAAGCGTCGCCATCCAAAAGTGGTCAGTAAATCCTATCCAACCTGAATTCTCTACTTCAATTCTGTCAGCGTACGCAGCTTCCCTATCACTATATGCGTAGTCTCTGACATCGTCATAACTTTCTTCAGCCAGTGTTTGATCAGACATTCTAATCAGTCCCTCGTGAAGTATAAAGAAATTCTTCAGACCGGTTGGTTCTCCATGGCGTCTAAGAAGACCATAGGGTCTTAATTGTATTTCAGCACCTGTTTTATTGGTGACTGTTTGGTTAATAGTAAAAAGGTAGTTTTCATCAATTGAAATCGTTCTGCTGAAGAGAAGACCATTTCCATTGTCCCAATATATAGTAACTGGGTCACGAGCTGTTAATTTGGGATTTCCTGAAACTGACCAAATAGTGTCCGGATTGGGAACGGATTTGGGATCCAAACCAGATAAGGCTGCCCAGCCGTATGCGGCATAAAACGCATGTGGGATTGTACTTGGCTTTAGCAGTGTGACAATTTCCGAGTTTTCATCCAATGCAACGCGATAATCTTTCAGTGATAGATTGTCTATTCTCCCTCCCTCGAGTGATATTGATCCTATAACGCGGTCTGTCTCAATTTCTATGCTAGGAACATCTGCATTATCACTAAGATTTGACGGTAACGTTACCTGTTCCTGAATATCTTGAGCAGGTAAGTTTTGAGCCTGTGTCTGCTCTAGATTTTGTTCATTGGTCTGAAGGGGTTCTGGTGGTGGAAATAAAACAAACCACACGATAATAACTACAAAACTAAGCACAGATGCTAGGATTAAATTTTTATTCTGATCGTCCATAAAAACGCCGCCAAATCTTTCTATTTTAAACACGTTCAACAGACTAAGACCCCAAAGGTCAAGCCTGTTTCACCGAATTTATAGATACCACGTAATTTTTAGAAAAAAAATATAGGTTATTTATTTAAATCCCGCATTTTTAATTCAGAGATAGCCTCATTTTACCCTATCTTTTGTCTTTGAAGATTTAGGAAATCGAATAAACTCGTATCTAATAGATGTGATGGCCTCGTATTCATCAAAGATCTAAACATGACCTGACGGCGTCCTGGACTGTTTTTTTCCCAACCGTCTATAATACTCTTTACTTGCTGTCGTTGTAGCCCATCCTGTGATCCGCATAGATCACATGGGATAATTGGATAATCCATTTGCTTAGAAAATCTTTCACAATCAGCTTCTGCGACATAGGCGAGAGGGCGGTAGACAAACAAATCTTTTTCCTCATTTACAAGTTTAGCTGGCATAGTAGCTAAGCGCCCACCATGAAAGAGGTTCATGAAAAAAGTTTCAATTATGTCGTCCCTGTGATGGCCGAGTACAACTGCGGAGCAACCTTCTTCTCGCGCTATACGGTATAAATGACCCCGCCGTAACCGTGAACATAACGAACAGAAGGTCCGGCCCTCAGGTATTTTGTCCACGACCACTGAATAGGTATCTTGATATTCGATGCGATGTGGCACCTTCATTTTTTCTAAAAACTCTGGGAGAACTGTTTGCGGAAAGTTAGGCTGACCCTGATCTAAATTACACGCCAAAATATCAACAGGTAATAACCCCCTCCATTTTAGTTCATGTAGAGCGGCTAAGAGCGTATAACTGTCCTTCCCGCCGGATAAACATACCAACCAGCGCGCATCTCTTTCTACCATGCCATAATCACTAATTGCTTGGCTGACATTACGGATGATTCGGCGTCTGAGTTTTTTAAATTCAGTAGTTACTGGGGCACCGTAAAACAAAGGATGTATGTTATTTAATTCATCAAGCATAGAGTGGCTTTAAATCAGATTAAAGTGCATAACAAGTCATGTATATAACTGCGAAACTATTCTACCTTTTCGTCAGGCACTGGATCATAGCCCTGGCCACCCCAAGGGTGGCATTTTAGAAGGCGCTTAACAATTAAAAAAACCCCTACTATTGCCCCCCTCTTTTCTAGAGCTTCTAATGCGTATGCGCTGCAAGTTGGCTGATAGCGACAATTATGTCCCACCCATGGAGACAATATGGCCCTGTAAGCTCTTATTGGCAGTGATATGAGAAACGAAATTGGTTTCATTTCAGTCTTGCACCCAACTTTTTGATAGCACGGATTAATTCAAATTTGAGATCTGCAAATTTTACAGTGCAAGTTGTTTTGGCTCGTCCAATCAAAACGTAGTCTGCACCGGCAGTTCCATATTGTGCTAAAGTCTCCATAGCAGCTGCTCTCATGCGACGCTTTGCTCTGTTACGCACTACTGCATTACCCACTTTTTTACTCGCCGTATAACCAACTCTTATATTCTCAGAAGCGTTATACCTGGCCTGTACAATTATAGAGTTTCCAACAAACTTCTCTGCCTTAGATGCAGCGATAAAGTCTGCTCGCTTAACCAGCGTTTCCAAAACTTTTACCTTTACAATATTTTTTGTGGTGAAACTTTTCACTACTGTTCACCATAAGTGCGTATCAGGACTAAAGGATTAACCCTATGCGCTTAAAGACTTCCGTCCTCTTGCTCTCCGCGCGTTTAGAATTTTTCTCCCAGCTTTGGTAGCCATTCTTGAGCGGAAACCATGACGGCGCTTTCTAACTAAGTTTGATGGTTGGTATGTGCGTTTCATCAATTATTCTCCGTCTATTATACCCTTCACGCCAGAATCGCTGAGGTAAAGTAAGCTGCGAATGGGGCTTAAACACCTATTGCCCTAAAGTCAAACCGTTCTGGGCCAGAAAATCCTTTTTTTATGTCTACAAGTTGTTTTTTGCTGATGATAGAGTTTGACTTAATCTTACATGAAATAATTTAAATTATAAATAAAAGAGGCTTTAGCCTTTTGAAACATTTGAATATGGAATGAATAAATTGAACTTTAGAAGACTAGTACTGCTTTTACTATTAATTATAGCTGTTTTGGGCGTTATCTTTTTAAGTGATTGGATAAGTTTCGAAGTCCTTCAGGAAAATAGAGAACAAATATCAGACTTTAGAGATAACAATCTTGTTTTATCAATTATTATTTTCTGGCTCTTGTATGTTTCCATCACCTCCTTTTCATTGCCTGGTGCAGCAGTTGCCTCTGTCTCGGGTGGATTTCTATTTGGTCTTGGCTTGGGCGTAATCATTAATGTTACCGCAGCAAGTGCTGGTGCAACATTATTGTTTGTATTGGTGCGCTACGGTCTCAAAAGTTTTTCCGATAATCACTCCAATAATCTTAATACAAACTTTTTCTCTAAAGTGAAACATGGGCTTAGGTACAATCAAGTTTCAGTTATGCTAATATTAAGGTTGGTACCTATCGTTCCTTTTGCTCTTGCAAATATCTTGCCTGCACTTGTCGGCGCGCGCCTTTTTAATTTTATTTGGACTACCATCATTGGCATTATTCCTGGCGGCATAGTTTTTACGTGGATTGGCGTTACTGTTGGAGAAGTATTTGATAGAAATGAAACCCCTGACTTAGAACTGCTGTTCACGCCAACTATTTTGGGCCCCTTACTGGGAGTTGCTGCATTATTTCTTTTACCGATATTTCTACGACGCTCTTCGTTCATGCCAAAAATATTTAGGGAACATTTAAATGAATAATATTAAGGCGGATTTACTTATTATCGGGGCGGGGTCAGGCGGCCTAGTTCTTGCTTCGGGCGCTGCACAATTGGGAACTACTGTAGTGTTGGTGGAAGGGGACAAAATGGGTGGCGATTGTCTTAATTATGGGTGTGTGCCTTCTAAGGCTTTGTTAGCTGCAGCAAATAGAGCATATCAAATTAATTCGTCTGACCAATTTGGAATTAGGACAAAAATATTCGATTTTGATTACGCTGAGGTTATGGCCTATGTTCATAAAAAAATAGCAACGATTGCTCCACACGATAGTCAAGAGCGCTTTGAAAAAATGGGCGTAAACGTAATAAGGCATCATGCCAAGTTCAAAGATAACAAAACGGTAATTGCCGGTCAAAACGAGATAACGGCGCGTCGGACTGTGATAGCTACTGGTTCAAGAGCGAAAATTCCAAATATACAGGGTCTTGATACAGTAAAATATTTAACTAATGAAACTTTGTTTGATTTGAGAAAAGCACCTCACCATCTCGCAATATTAGGTGGCGGTCCGATTGGTGTGGAGATAGCACAGGCCCATGCAAGGTTGGGCATAAAAACTACACTAATTGAGATCAATAGAATTTTGCAAACTTATGATACTCGATTTGTAGAGCCCGTAGCAAAAAGTTTAATGGATGATGGGGTTTGTATTTTGCAAAACACTGGTGTGAATAGAGTTGAGCAAGATAGGGCAAATATCAAACTATACTTAAACTCGGGAAAAACGCTTTTAGTAAGCGACCTGCTGGTTGCCGCTGGGCGCATGCCAAATATTGATAAATTGTCGCTTAGCCAGACAAGTATCAAATACAATGAAAGAGGTGTCCAAGTTAACAAAAACCTCCGAACGACGAGCCGTTCTGTTTATGCAATAGGGGATGTAGTTGCTGGTTCAAACTTCACTCATACAGCAAGCTATCATGCCGGTATTGTATTAAAACAGATATTGTTGGGTTTACCTTCCAAACTACGAACCAACCATATTCCTCAAGTTACGTACTCAGATCCAGAGATAGCCTCTGTGGGAATAGGTTACGACGCCGCTGTTAAACGATTTGGGCATAAAGTAGAACGTTCGTTTGTGAGTTTAAAAACTAATGATCGAGCCATTACGGATAGTAAAACAGAAGGTTTTATAGAGATTGTGACTAAAGGAAGAAAATTAGTTGGTTGTACAATTATCGCAAAGAATGCTGGGGAATTAATAACTTTTTGGGCATTTATAATTGCGAGAAAATTAAAAATTTCGGATATTAATTCGGTGATACCTCCTTACCCTACAATCGGTGAGGTAAATAAACGAGTCGTTAGTGAATATTATGGTAGAAAGGTGTTCGGAAGTAAGCTTTTAAAGCTCTATGTCGGTATCATTCAAAAATATTTTTAAATCAAAATGAATAATTTTTTGTGACTAACTCTGCTAAATTTTATAATCCTCTGGGCATATTTTCTCACAATATATACAACAGTTTTTGTATATTTATCTATTGCAAAGCCTAGATTTTCACCTTACTCACGACCAATAGGCACCGATAGCTCAGCTGGATAGAGTACTTGACTACGAATCAAGGGGTCGGGGGTTCGAATCCTCCTCGGTGCGCCATTTTCCTTACTTTTTCTGAATAAATTCAATGATAACAGTAGGTTGGACCATTTATCGGGACCGCTTTTCTGAAATAGCAGCCTATAACCTATTGATAATAAACAACCTTATATAAGTTTGGTTGCATCCCCGGTGCGCAAATTTGTTTCAAAGGATCATTAGTGTGCATTTCACAAAGACGCTCCTCTGTCCAACTTTGTTGTCAGATAGATTAAGCTTTCTGAACTTTTGACACCTGTTGAAGATCCGATTTGATCTAGAATACGATCTAGATCGGCTGTTGTTTGTGCGGCGATCTCCACCAACATATCAAAACGGCCTGATGTTGTATGCGCGCGCCGCACCTCAGGCAGACTACGCAGTTTTGATAGCACTTCGCCGCCGCTATGGGGATCAAATGCAATCAATACGCTAGCACGGATCACAGGGCGGCTGGCATATCCCATTCGTAAGGTGTAGCCACGGATGGTCCCTGTTCTTTCCAACCGCTCAATTCGGCTTTGAACTGTGGTTCGAGCAATCCCTAATTGTCGTGCTAAATCGGTCAAAGGGGCACGCGCGTTGTCGGATAGAGACTGAATCAATTTTTTGTCAAGATCGTCCATATGTACTATAAATAAGAAATAATAACGAAAATATCAAACATTTTGTTCAGCATGATCATCGATATAGTCTCTTTTTGCTGTAAACTTAGTAAGTAAAGATAACGGAGGTGATCATGAAAGCTTCTTTTACATTTAGCGGCACACCCAAAAACTACATAACGTCGCGCATGCCTGATTTGCCGATCCTATTCTTCAACCCAATTGCACTGAGAAATCGATTCGATTTGTTTCGAAAGGGCTTTCCTGGTCTCGTGACCTATGCGGTTAAAGCAAATGACGCACCCGAGGTGCTAGAAAACCTATGTATTGCAGGATTGCAAACATTTGATGTGGCCTCACCTGCTGAAATCATGCAGGTGCGTGAAATGTGCCCTGATGCTACACTGCACTATAACAACCCCGTGCGTTCGATATGTGAGATTCAGTTGGGAATTAAGGCAGGTGTAACATCCTGGTCGGTTGATTGCATGAATGAATTGGACAAATTGATTCAGACTGGGGTTCGAGGTGAAATTGCGGTTCGCCTGCATCTGCCTATGGGTGGATCTGCATATAATTTTGGTGAAAAATTTGGAGCCCGTCCCGATGATGCTGTTAAGCTATTGAGGCGTGTAGCAGCAACGGGTTGCCAAGCCGCGATGACATTCCATGTCGGAACCCAATGCACTGATTGCTCCGCTTGGGAGCAATATATCACTGCTTGTCGTGACATCGCACTTCGTGCAAACGTATCACTGATACGTCTTAATGTAGGGGGTGGTTTCCCAGCGCATAGGAATAATTTTGCGCCTGATCTTCCATCCGTTTTCAGTTCTATTTCGAAAGCTTCTAGAAGTATATTCCATGCGGCGGTGCCTCCCTTGGTCTGCGAACCTGGTCGCGCGCTGGTTTCTGAGTGTTATCAGCTATTGGTACGCGTAAAGGGGAAAAAAATAGGCAATATTTTATATTTGAACGATGGCATATATGGCGCCATGGCAGAATGGCGGGATATTGGTCCAATTGAGCGGCTAGAGGTCATCCGCCCATCGGGTGGTACAATTACATCTCCCTGCGCCGACTTCACTGTCTTTGGTCCAACCTGTGACAGTTTGGATCGGTTGCCCGGATCTATCGCTTTGCCCCGCGCGATACAAGATGGGGACTACATCCTAATTTCTGGAATGGGGGCATATTCCAACGCTACCTGCACAAGATTTAACGGATATGGAGCGGTTGAGTGTGTGACAATTACTCCCTGATCGAGCGAAGCAATTATGCAAAATACTATCGTAGGCTTGTGAGTTTTTAGCAGGTTAGTCTGATAATACCCAAGCGGTTCCTCTACTAATATGTTCGTCCATATTCTGTACAACGTGCAAGGTCGTCCATATTTTTGACATGCTCCATTTCTGAATGCTTATGGGCCAAATAAACATCTACAAATTGATCACCAAACCAACCGCGTAAGGTTTTGTTTAAGTTCATGCAATTCAAGGCTGCATCTAAATTTTGCGGTAAGCGAATGAAGCCACGCTCAATTAATTTATCTGGTGGTAATAAAGATAAATCTTCTGCAGTTGGTTCAGGAGATCTTAAGCCTTTTTCTATTCCCTGCACACCTGCATGGACTATCGCCGCCAAGGCAAGGTGAGGGCATGCCGCAGCATCAGCTGCGCGATATTCAATATTGAATTGATCTGCCACAGAAAATGGATCCCTGGAAGTTACTGGGCAAATACGAAGGGAAGCTTCACGGTCTAGAAAACCAAGATTGTTATATGCTGCCGACCAGCGATGAGGGGTCAATCTCAGATAAGATATGGCTGAAGGGGCTGTCATAGCAAGAATGCTGTCTAGATACTTTAGCACACCAGCAGCGAAGGAGTCTGTCAGACTTGACATGCCGCAGTTTCCATCAGGGTCATATGTTTTCGACAAACCGTTAGCATCTCTAAAGCTAATATGGATATGCACTCCATTTCCGACGCTGGAAGGATCTCGAATAGGCGCAAAGGTAGCCTCTTCACCCAAATGTCGGGCTGAGGAACGTACTATTTCACGCACTATTACGGCAGCATCAGCCGCGCGCATTGCTTCTTCTGGACCAATCACAACCTCATATTGTTCAGGTCCATATTCCTTCATGATACTGTCAGACTTGAGGCCTGCGGCATCAATCTGGGTGATAATCGTTTCACACAGCTCTCTTTGTTGCTCAAAGCCAGCACGACCAAACCCCTCTCCTAGCTGGCCACTGGGTGATTTAAGTTGGAACTCATGTTCAAAGGCTGCAAGTATGGAAACCCCTGCAGTTTTTTCTAAACGCTTGAGTGCTGAACGTAGCACAGATCGTGTGCAAAATTCCCATGGAGCGCCCTCCAGTGTAACAATATCGCCAAGAAAAAATGTCTCTGACTTTGTTCCAAAGTTTATGTCAACGCGAGATTTTTCATCAGGGATAAGAAGTAAATCGCCTAATGCGCCGAAGGGACTATCTGCTATGCCGTCAAAACAGTTGATCTGTACGTTTGTTGGTGTCCAGCCGACACCTCGAGATAACCGACGTCCCAAATCGCCAGCAGGGAAAGCTTTTCCGCGTACTTTACCTGCGATATCACAGGTAGCTGCAAACATAAGATGAGTCATAAATCTGCCTCCGTTGAGTTTTGCCGTGCAATATCCCAAGCCTCAATCCGAGTTTTTGTATTTTCCCAGTTTTCTTCCGCTAAGCGGGTCACAAGAGCCTCAGTAACGGCAAGGGCAGCGCTGTAGCTATCCCAAATAGTGCCTGTATCAATTGGAACAGCGAGTACTTCTGATGCATATCGGTTTGCCGGAGATAGCCATTTGTCGGTCATTAGTACGACTTGCGCTTTGCGATCAATGGTTGCTTTCTTGGCGAAGGTTGTCAAAATCGGTTGATATCTGCGAAAGTCAGCTAAAAAGAAAATATCCCCGGGCTTCATGCGGAGAAGATATTCGGGCCAGCTTTCAGGATCCCTGGGGATATGAAACACACCCATCCTGGCTTGCCTCAGGTGAAAGGACAAATAGGTTGCGATAGTGTCACTGATCCGTCCTCCTAAGGCGTAAATGTTCCGTTTTGGATCGCCAAGCAGTTCTGTTATACGATTGAATTGACCCTCTGTTATAGCTTCAGCTGCAACTCTCATATGCTCTGCCGTGCGCATTGTGAACTCAGCCAGATAGCCACTTTCAATGCGTCGGCCTATCTCGTGTAAATCCAAGGGAGATTTATAGCCCCCTTTTAATTCTCTGATAAGGCGACGCTGCATTTCTTGGTATCCAGACAGACCAATTTTTGTTACAAAACGAGATATTGATGGGGGAGAAACATCTGCTCGGTCTGCAAGCTCATGAATGGATATAAGGCCGGCATAGGGATAATCAGACAGCAAAGCTGTAGCCAATTTGCGTTCTGATTGAGTCATCGATTTAGATTTATTTTTAATCTGGTCACGTATAAGCATAGAACCAGATTTGGTGGAAAATAAAATTTCAGTCAATAATTATTTTATTGACAGTGGAATTTTATTTTCATTACTTTTAGCTATGACGACTGCTACCCACACTTCATTTTTGAGTGACCTCGATCCAAACCCAGTCGAGTTCGTGAACAAAACCAGCGAAGCTCCGGTTTTGTTGGTGTGCGAACATGCGGGTCGCGCTATTCCCAAAACGCTGGGGACGCTTGGTCTGAACAAAAAGGTATTGATGTCTCATAGAGGCTGGGACATAGGTGCGGAAGCTCTCGCACGTAATCTCGCAAAGCGGTTGAATGCACCTTTAATTTTGCAACGCTACAGTCGATTGGTGATCGATGGTAACAGACCGCCGGGTAGCTCTGAGTCAATTTTAGAGGTAAGTGACGGCGTAGAGATTGAGGTAAATAAGCACTTATCATTACACGAGCGTGAAGCCCGAGAAAAAGCTATTTTTGCGCCCATGGATCATGCTATTAAAGATGCATTTTCTGCCAACCAAAGAATAGCTGCATTTTCAATTCACTCGTTCACACCCCAGCTTGGCGGTCAGTCACGTCCCTGGCATGCAGGGTTTTTGACAAGAAAAAGTATTTTGACTGCTGAGGCACTGATCGAGTCTTTGAAAGTGCAAAGACCCACCCTGAACCTTGCAATCAATAAACCTTACTCTGTGGATGATGAAACTGATTGGTTTATTCCGTACCATGCAGAGGCGCGAAGTTTGATGCATTGCTTAATTGAAGTGCGCAATGATCAAATTGCAGATGCTCGTGGGGTAAATCTTTGGTCAAACTTACTTGGCAATGCTCTTAGTGAGTTTATTAAAGGTATAATATGAACCTCACTCGAAATATACCTATAAACCCAGACGACAGTGCGTTGCTGTTTATCGATGTGCAAAATTTCTCAGCTCATCGGCAAGGTGCGGAGTTCGCTGATCTTTCAGAGGCTGAATTTCAAGAAAAATATGCATGGTATTTTGATGAATTAGAGAGCCATGTTATTCCAAAAATGAAGGCTATTCAGTTTGAATGCCGCAAGGCAGGCGTGGAGGTCATGTACACTACAATTGAAAGTCTTACGCTGGATGGTCGGGACCGCTCTCTTGATTATAAGATCACAGGTTTCAACGTGCCCAAAGGGTCCTGGGACGGTAAAGTAGTCGAAGCACTTTCCCCGGATGAAGATGAAATTGTTCTTCCAAAAACATCGTCATCAGTTTTTGTTTCGACGCATATTGATTATATTTTGCGAAACCTTGGCGTAAAACAACTAATAATATCTGGTCTCATCACAGATCAATGTGTGGAAAGTGCAATTCGTGATGCATGTGACCTTGGCTATTTGGTCACACAGGTTAGCGATGCCTGCCTCACCTATTCTCATGACCGCCATTCAAACTCCTTGCGGGCAATTAAAGGATATTGCCGTCAGTTAACCTCGCAGGAACTCATTGAGGAAATATCCAATGCTTGAGATCAATGGCTTAACGAAGACTTTTGGCGGCGTTAAAGCGGTACATAATGTCTCGCTTCGTATTGAAGCTGGAGAGGTTAGAGGTTTAATTGGGCCTAATGGGGCAGGAAAAAGTACTTTGGTTAATTTGATTTCAGGCTTGCTTACGCAATCTGCAGGTTCTTTGGTACTTGATGGTGCTTTACTTGATGGATTGGCAGCTCCGAAGCGTGCGCAGATGGGCATTGGGCGTACCTTTCAAAACCTGCGAGTATTTCAAAGCTTAACTGTTCAGCAGAATATTGAAGTTGCACAGTCTGCAGCAAAAGTTGATGGACCAATACATGACAACTTCGTGCGTAGTGCGATTGCGAAATTTAACTTAACAGATAGCCTTAACACTCGTGCAGGGAACCTTGCATATGGTTATCTTCGACGGTTGGAAATTGTACGAGCTTTAGCCCTAAAGCCCAAAATAATTATGCTGGATGAACCGGCAGCAGGTATGAATGAACATGAAACAGAGGCTTTGGCGGAAGCGCTTCGATGGCTTCGTCAACAAAGCGATTGTGCTATGCTGGTGATTGACCATGACTTAAAATTTATAATGGCACTTTGTGATCAGATCACGGTTCTAAATATGGGTTCCGTTATAGCAGATGGGAAACCAAATGAGGTAGCAAACAATAGGCAAGTTATAGATGCTTATCTAGGAGAAGACCACACAATTGCCGTTTAAGCGGCAAGAATTAAAATGGAGAAAACTATGAAGAAAATTTTTATCACAATTACATTATTGGCAATGGCTCTGCCTGTTTCTGCTGATACAATCAAGATTGGCCTTGGAATTCCCATGACAGGGGATTACGCGCCATATTCGGAATGGCAGGGCGCGCGCTGTATGGCTGAAATGATCAATGCCAAAGGTGGTGTTAATGGGATGCAAATCGAAGTTTTAACACAAGACTCAGGCGCTGACACACAAACCGCTATTAGCCTAGCACAGAAATTTCTTGACGAAGGCGTGGTGATGCTTGGTACAATTCCATTTTCTGACACAATGATTCCGGTCGCGCAAATTGCACAGCCCTATGGTGTTTCGATTTTTCAACCGCAATCTACGCAGGTTGAAATGCATGCGGGTATTGTGAATAACTTCTTTACTGGAGTTTCACCTGATCCATTCACGGCAACGGCCGCTGCAAACTATGCGTTGGAACAGGGCGTCCAGAATGTAGTTCTAATGACCTCTGATGAAGGTGGATCGTGGTCTGCGAGAACACCTCTTTGGTTTGGAGATGTGGTTGAAGCGGGTGGCGGAAAAGTCCTTAGCAAAATGAATTTCTCTTTTGGGACATCAGATTGGTCACCTCAGATTGCTGAGATGAAAGCACTTAACGAGACGATTGACGCTGTTTACATCTCATCAATAATGCCTGATATCGCGGTGTTGATCCGCCAGATGCGCTCTGCCGGCATCGATGCTTGGGTTGTTGGCTCAGATGGTTTCGATGACCCTTCTTTAGATGCAATTGGTACCGATGATCCATCCATTCTAGACAAAGTGTTTTTTGCGACGTTGGCAGCAAGTCATGCGGATGGTCCCGTAGTGAAATTCATGAATGAATGCAAAGAATTGGGTATTGATGTTCCCGGTCTTTTCCCAGCGACAGGTGCTGATACGGTCATGGCTGTAGCTTATGGTGTTGAGAAATCAGGAAGCACTGACCCAACCGCAATTGCAGATGCTATACGCAATGCAGATAGCCTTCCTGTGATGACGGTTGACAGCATTTCCTTCAAGGAAACGCGTACCTACGCACAGCGGACAATTCCGGTCATAGGATATAAGAATGGAAAACGAGTTCTAATTTCAAATGTGGTTCCAGCCAATACACCTGCAAACTGGGATTAATATTGTAACGAGGCCGGCAACGGCCTCGTTTTCACTAGGATTATGCTATGCTTAAAGTTGAAAACCTCAATGTATTTCATGGCCTTATTGAGGCCGTGCATGGCATTAGCCTCATGGTCCCGATTGGCCAATGTGTGTCTCTACTTGGTCCAAATGGTGCAGGAAAAACTTCAACTATTTCAGCGATCACAGGCGTTGCTAAGTCAACGGGCTCAATTTCTTTTGAAGACAAAATTCTCACAGGGCTTAGTACTGAAGACCGGATTAAGGCTGGCATCTCTTTGTCGCCCGAGGGTCGGCGAGTGTTTGCAAATTTAACAGTTGAGGAAAATCTTGTGCTCGGTGGTGGATTGAAGCCCGTTGGACGGTCTGAACGGATAGAGAATTGGTATGAAACATTTCCTATTTTGGGCGAACGTAAAGATCAGTCTGCTGGTACGCTATCTGGTGGAGAACAGCAGATGCTTGCGATTGCGCGTGCGCTTATGAACGAACCAAAAATTTTACTTTTGGATGAACCCAGTCTCGGGCTTGCTCCGAAAATTGTCTCTCAGATTTTTGAAATAATCCAAACATTGAAGGATGAAAAACGCACTATTCTCTTGGTGGAGCAAAACGCGACGCAAGCGCTCCGCCTTTCAGATTATGCCTACTTCTTGAATAATGGCCACATTGTTGCCGAGGGTCATCCGGATGAGTTGGGCGGGCGTGAAGACCTGATGGCAGAACTTACAGGGATTGTATGATATGGAGTATTTTGTCCAGCAGATCATGAATGCTTTTGCCTTTGGAGCAGAATATGCACTTCTTGCGCTTGGATTAGCAATTGTCTTTTCCATTATGGGTCTTGTGAACTTTGCCCACGGGGAAATGATCGCCGTTGGCGGCTATACAATGGTGGCTGCTGCTGCACTGGCTGTGCAAAATCCACTTATAATTATTGGCGCTGCTATAGCAGTTGCAATGGTGGCTTCCGTTACTTTGGAGCGGGTGGCCTTTCGACCCGTACGCTATGCAGACCCAACAACCGGTCTCCTGACGGCCTTTGGGGTCTCTATTATACTGCAAAACATTTTTTTGCTGCTTGTATCGCCACGCCCAATTGCCGTCACTTCTCTATATTTTTTGGAGTGGTCGTTGGATTTCGGTGGTATCAGTGTATCATCTCTGCAACTTTTTGAAGCCATTACTACTTTGATAGTAATTGTGCTTCTAATGTTGTTTCTGAAGCGCACCTTGCTCGGCCTCGCAATGCGAGCTGCATCTCTAGATTTTGAAATGGTTCGCCTTTCAGGCGTGCGGGCCAACCGGGTTTTTGCAATAGCATTTATGATCTCAGGGCTACTTGCAGGTATTGCTTGTGTTTTCATAATGGCAAGGCGTGGAGCAGTAGATCCCCATCTTGGATTTGATCCTGTGCTGAAAGCGTTTGTGGCTTGCGTTGTCGGAGGTTTTGGCAGCCTGCCGGGTGCAGTGCTTGGGGGATTTCTTTTAGGAGCGGTCGAAGTTGCTATGCTGGTTATGCTGCCACAGAGTTTGGGAGGAATGACCGATGCCTTTGTTTTTGGCATAATTGCACTTCTTTTGATTTGGCGACCAGATGGCATACTATCACCACCTACTGAAAAAGGGGACAAACATTGAATATGTCTCGAGGTATGAAAAGGGGGTTTATTGGGGCTGCTATCCTAAGTGTGCTTTTAGTTATTATTGGCTTGATAACAGCCTACTTTGGATCGCGTTATCAGTTAAGACTTGTATATAGCGCCTATGTCAATTTACTTGTGGTTTTGGGTTTGCAGGTCTTTATGGGTAATGCGCGGATCACAAACCTCAGCCATTCTGCTTTTATGGGTATTGGCGCGTATGCAGCTGCAATCTGTGTGACACCGCAAAATATCAAAGCACTATCACTACCGAGTGCACCTTGGGGCCTAAACGCATTTTCAATTGACCCAATAAGTTCAGCACTGATTGCGATTGCAATCACGGGGGTCGTGGCGTTTTTGGTTGGATTATTTATCGTGCGCCTTTCAGGTATCGGAGCAACGATAGTATCGCTTGCCTTTCTTGTGATAATACACTCACTTTTCCTTTACCGAACCGATATTTTTAAAGGCAATCAGGCATTTTTTGGTATTCCACAGGTCTTCAATCTGACGTCTGTTGTAATATTAGCAGCACTTGTTGTTTTTGCTGTCCGTATATTTCGCGAAAGTAAAATAGGAGTTGCACTTCGAGCATCCGCCGATGATGAAATAGGCGCCCTATCTATGGGCGTGGATATGTACAGATTACGCCTAATTGCGTGGGTTTTTTCTGGAATGCTGCTCGCAGTTGCTGGGATTGCCTATGCTTACTTTCTAGGCACAATTTCTGCACGCCCATTTTACTTTAATCATGTGTTTCTTACACTTGCCATGCTCATATTTGGTGGGATGGGTACCGTTACTGGAGCAGTGCTGGGAACTTTTTTGATTTCGCTTGGGCTTGAAATGGTCCGGTGGCTGGAAACTGGTCCTATCGTCCTTGGTGTGGATCTTCCGGAGGTTTTAGGTCTTTCTGGGATTGCCTTAGGAGCTGTAATTGTCCTGACAATGGCTCTGCGTCCAAGCGGTATCATGGGGGAAACGGAAATCGAAGATTTGGTTTTAAAAAACTAGGGGAGACTGAGCATGCCATGCAATCATACGATCCACAAACATCACCACCATTTCGGATGGGACAATTCTATAGAACCGATCTTGAGCGTGGTGCCAGGGAAAACCGTTGAAATTGAAACAATTGATAGTTCTGGTGGCCAGCTTTCGGCCAACTCGTCTTTAGATGATCTTTTGCAATTATCCTTTGACAAGGTTAATCCGGTGACCGGTCCAATTTTTATAGAAGGGGCCCAAGTTGGAGATGCTGTGGCGGTAACATTCTTGGACTTTCAGCCCTCTGGTTGGGGTTGGACCGCCAACATCCCTGGCTTTGGTCTGCTTGCTGACCAGTTCACAGATCCGGCGCTGCACATTTGGGAATATGATAGGCAGTCCATGTCGCCTGCAATGTATGGTCCAGGTGGGAAAGTTCCGCTAAAGCCTTTTGTTGGAACAATTGGGTTAGCCCTTAACGAGACTGGTAACCATTCTATTGTACCTCCAAGAAGGGTCGGCGGTAACCTGGATATACGTGATAATTCTGTTGGCACAACGCTCTATTTGCCCGTAGAAGTGGCAGGTGGACTTTTGTCGTTGGGAGACACTCACGCCGCGCAAGGAGATGGTGAAATCTGTGGAACAGCGATCGAAAGTCCAATGATCGTGTCAGTCAAAATCGACCTCGTAAAAGATGCAAATCTTCCATTTCCGCGATTTGAAACAGACGGACCAGTCACACGCCATTTAGATACAAAGGGGTACAAAGCAACAACAGGTATCGGTGAGGATTTGATGCAAGCCGCTCGGGATGCAGTGTCTGGTATGATAGACTGGGTGTCGCAAACAACAGGGATGAGCTCATTGGAAGCTTACATGCTATGCTCAGTTTGCGGCGACCTACGGATAAGTGAAATTGTTGATATCCCCAATTGGACCGTTTCCTTCTATCTTCCTAAATCAGTCTTAGAGTGAATTTATTGAATCACGTAACTATCGAAGACTGTAAATGAGCACAATTTTCAATTCTCAAATCTATATTTTGTTACCTCGCCCGACCATCGTTAAATAATTCATTTTAGTTCATTGCACGACATTTGCTCCAAAGCATTCCCTGCGGCCTCAATCGAAGTGTCAATATCGGCCTGGGTATGTTCGGTACAGCTTAGATTGTGGAGAATTTTATTGCCAGAAAAGAAGATCCCTTGATCCCTCATTTTTTGTGAAAAATCCGCATACTTTGCCAAATTAACGGCCTGGCAAAAGTCTCTGTAGTTGTTAATTTCATCGAGATCGGTAAAGACTGGGTGAAACATTGAACCAATATTTTGAACCCGCATATTTTGTCCTGTGTCGGTTGCGGCTTGGTTTAGACGCTTGGTTATTTGATCTCCAATTTCAGATATCTTTTTATATCCGGCGTAATTATCACGGCTCATTTCCTCAAGCATGGTTTTCGTTGCAAAAAGACCCAGACGAGGAGCATTATGGCTTCCATAATGCAGTACTTTGCCATACTCGATGCTTTCCATAATATGATCGGGCCCTCCGATCGCAGCGATTGGAAAGCCTTGGCCCAAGGCTTTGCCGTAAGTGACAATATCAGGCTTCAATCCGTATAGTTCGGCTACACCGCCTGGAGCCACTCTAAACCCAGTGACGGTTTCATCAAGGTAAAACAAGACTTTAAAGTCTCTGCACAGAGCTTCCACTGCGTTTAAGTAGCCTGGTTTAGGAGGAATGACCCCCATATTCGACATCACACCCTCCATGACCACACAGGCAATTTCATGTCCGTGAGCGCGCAGTACTCTTTCCAAAGCTTCCACATCGTTCCAAACACAGACCAAAGTATCCTCCCAGGAGCCAGGTGTTAATCCAGAACTGTCAGGAATGCGTACTGGATCATTTGGGTGCCCGAGCGAAGTTACATACTGTGGGTTAGAGCTTACCAGCAGGCCATCATACCATCCGTGATAATGGCCCTCAAATTTTAGTATTTTGCGTTTACCAGTAATCCCGCGGGCCATTCTAACGCCGGTCATACAGGCCTCCGTGCCTGTATTTGCAAAACGCACTTTATCCACATGTGGCAACATACTGACCATCAATTCAGCAGTCTCTACTTCGACCTCTAGAGCTGTTGCGAAATGGGTACCCCCAGCAACTTCTTGCTGAATCACCTCGACAATTTTTGGATGGGCATGGCCCATTGGAAGACAACCAAACGACAGTTGCCAATCGATGTACTCATTTCCATCTACATCCCACACTCGGGATCCCCGTCCTTCGCGAATATAGGGCGGAAAGGGTTTGTAGTTCATAGGCCCCCTTGACGCAGAGCTGCAACCTTCCACCAAAACGTCCATTGCGCGTTCAAATAAAACCTCGGATTGTTTGTGCTGCATATCTTATCCTATCAAATTTTGCTTATCCCAAAGCATGCAAAATATCATTCGCCTGATCTTGGGCTGTTTCCGTCGAAAGGGTCTCAATGTTTTTTCCCAGAAGTTTGCGCAATGCTTTTTGTGTCTCAACTGTAAATACAATAGTCCCATCTTGTGCCATCTCGTCAATACCATCCCACTTTAAAGATGCTTCATTCACAGTTATTGCCTGTTCTAAAGACCATTCATCTGGAAGATCAATTGTAATAGACGATTTATCGACACGCACGGGATACCCTCCAACAAGAGTGCCTATACCTGGCAAATGTATTGAGCTTTCCGTTTCACCTGTGAGAGCATGCAGCGCAACAAGGCCGGACGATGCAGTGACCCGGTTAAAATGCAAATCATACGGAAACGGAAAAACCTCGCGCAATACATCTTCTGCGATCTGCGTAACATCTTTCTCCGACACAGTGGCTTTGAGCAAATAAGGGGGTAACTTTTCTGGCTTGTGATCATTTAAAACAAAATATTCAAACGCATGTTGGGCTACTAACTTCACTTCGACGTCATTTGGTGAGCAATTTAGTAAGCGCCCAACGCCCAATTGAATTTTGGCAATTGGTTCTTGAATATTTCCAATGCCATAATTCGGACCAAATCCTGTTCGATTAAGCATGGCGTTGATCACGTCTGGAAAAGAAGCTCCAATCCAGACAGAGTTAACGCCGGACTCAGCGATACGGTTTCTAAATTTCTGCATAAGTGATAGGTGGAGTGCAGTATAACCAGCAAACGGCATGTTGTTTCCATCCGGTGCTAATTTCCACCATGGTAACAGTGATGGCGCCGAAAAAATAAAATCTGGTGCTATCTCTCGTAGTCGCAAAGAAAAATCATTGCTGTGAACATCTAATTTTTCTGCAATTATTCGCGTGAAAAACCCTTCGACCCCAGCACCCAGTACTGCGTTGTTGGCTCTTTTTTTTGCCTTTTCAAGATCTCTACTTGAAACCACAATAGTGTCGAATATGTCTGTCCTTGCAACTGCCTCTAAAAGATGGGTCGCAAGTTCGCCCATCGAGATTAAGAGTAAAGTTGGCTTGTTCATAATATATACCTAACAAAATATGAAACTGTGGTTCAAAGATTTATACACCCCGTCTTCTGCGCTGTATACTCATTTAGCGAACGGACCCATGAAGCTTTACGCGAGGGCGTTTATCGTGGTGATCTATATCGCGCAGATAAAGTTGGACGTGAATTGAACGAGATGACAGTTGGCGTTATTGGTTATGGCAAGGTAGGCGTACTTGTGGTGAAGTTGCTGAAAGCTTTTGGTTGCCGTATCTTGGTGAATGACCCATATGTCCAGCTTACATCGGAGGATGCCAAGGCGGGAGTCAAAATGGTCTCCTTTGAGGAAATTTTGAGCCAATCGGACATAATATCAATGCACCCGCGTGTGACAGAAGAGACTAAGGACATGATGAATGCGGAGGCATTTGCCAAAATGAAAACAAATAGCATATTCGTGAATACGGCGCGAGGTCCATTGTGTGACTACGATGCACTTTACGAGGCTTTGAGTACCGGACAAATAGGGCAGGCTATGTTGGAGACCTTTGCTATTGAGCCGCCACCAACAGACTGGCAGCTCTTGAAGCTCCCAAACGTAACCCTGACGCCTCATATTGCAGGTGCCTCTATGAGAACGGTTACTTATGCTGCTGAACAAGTTGCGGAAGACGTTCGCCGTTACATTGCGGGCGAACCACAAAATAATCGATGTACATGATACTCAAGATTAATCATTAATTATAATTGTTATGCCTGCGGTCTTAAAACCATGACAGAAAAGCAACATCGTATTAAAGCGCTTATTTGTTCTGTTATCACCTATTTGAAGACTCACAGAGGTTGTATGTCAGGCGTCGATATTACGTTGGACAAGTTGGCAGGCATGAGCCTGTCTGATGAGAGGCTCATTGATATACCATCCCGAAGTACTCGACATGATGAGGTTCTAAGGAACGCGATCGCCGGGATTGTTGCTCCCGAATTGGCTGAGATCGCCATTTGTCTGAAAGCGGCCAAAGATGATTTGGTCTGGCGCGAAGATAACGGTCAATTTTATCAGCAAGGTGCTGATTTGGGAAAAGGGTACACGAAATGCAATCTGCATACTCTACTAATCGGATCGGACGCGTGCGGGCATTACCATCCTGATTTTAGCCTTGGCATTTTCATGCTTGGGCCGAGTACGCTTTACCGTGACCATAGCCACGAAGCGCCAGAGCTTTATGTAAACCTGTCCGAAAAATCTGGATGGCGGTTTGGTAAAAGTGACTGGCAAGATTATCCAGCTGGGTCACTTATTTGGAACCCACCGGGCGCTCCCCACGCTACCCGGGTTTATGAGCAGCCATTCATCTCGGTCTTTGTTTGGCTTGAGAACGTGAATTCACGTTGCAACTTAGTCCAATGTGATGATTGGGAAGGGATAGAGCATGAGCTTGCTGGACTGGATAGCTGAGGTTTTCAAATGTAATTTCTATTGAACATTCAGAGGCTGTCACTTTCATTGAGTTGAATGCTCTATTGCCTGGCTTAGATCATCTATAAGGTCATTCGGCTGTTCGAGACCTATGTTAAGGCGTACTATGCATCCACCAAACTCTTTATCTGGTCGCTGCAAATCTGGATAAATAATGGCAAGACTGTTCACGCCGCCCCAACTCATTCCTATTTTGAATACCTTGAGAGAGTTTATAAAAGTAATGACTTGGTCTTCTGAGATGTTGTCCTTAAACATGAAGGAAAATATACTGGTTGATCCAGTAAAATCTCGCTTCCAAATTTTGTGGCCTGGGCAGGAGGGAAGCGCTGGATGGAAAACATCACCGACGTGCGGTTGTCTCGCGAGCCAGTTTGCAATTTCCAAGGTTGCACTTTCTAGTGCATCAAGGCGCACCGCTAACGTCTGAAGCCCTCGCAATGCAAGACTACAATCGTCTGGTGAGACTGCCAATCCAAGCTGCTGGTAAATGGAACCTAACTTTGTTAGAGCGGCATCATTCCGGGCAGATACTGCTCCAAGCAGTAGATCACTATGACCACCGATATATTTTGTTAACGCCTGCATACTTACATCAACACCATAGGCAAAGGCATCAAACATAACGCCAGCAGAATAGGTGTTATCTAAAGCAACTGCGACGCCTTTGGCGTGTGCCTTTTCAACAATGGCTGGGACATCCTGAATTTCCATAGTGACGGATCCAGGGCTTTCACACCAAATAAGGCATGTATTATCGCGGATCAAATCAGTAATGCTTGCGCCAATCATTGGATCATAAGCCTCAACCTCAACGTTAAGGCCGCGCATCATACCCTCAGCAATCGCTTTGTTAGGGCCATAAGCTGAATAAGGTACCAACGCATGACTGCCTGCAGTACAGTAAGATAGGTAAATTAGTGCTATGGCAGCTTGGCCACCAGGTACTATCAAGGTTTCGCGTGCACCCTCTAAATCAGCAATGCGATGAGCTAGCTCTAATGCTGTGGGCGTACCATAAAGACCATAGGAGTAACCATTTGTAGCCTGCCGCCAATCATCTCTCACAGCTGTTTGATCATCAAATAATACAGTAGAGCCTCGGTAAACCGGTGTTGTAAGCGAAGCGAAATCTCTTCGCGCGCGTGGCGCGGGGTTTAAAAGTTTTGTACGCCAATCCATATTAAGTCCCATGTTTGTTTTGTAGATAGAAATTAACACGCAGACAGATGTCCAGAGGGTTATTCCTCTTTCACAAGTTTCCTATTTTTAAAGAAGTAACCTTATTTCTGTCATAAAAAACCGATTAAAAGTGACCATGGCCATCTGTTTTAAGCATTCATTATGTAACGTTACATTCTCAATTTACTATTGGCAAATCATATGATGCTCGTGACGAAAGAAGTTGTGCACCATCTTTACGCACCACAATATTTTCTTCGTGAACCATCATCAAACCATCGCCATAGTTCAGGGACGGTTCTAAAGTGATAACCATATTTTCTTTAAGCAAAGTATTATCAAACGCTGCGTGCGAGGGCTGCTCGGTAAGTTGCATGCCTAGTCCATGCCCTAGCCGCCCAATATTACCATCTGACTGATCCATTTCTGCTAATATTTCTGACATACTTAAAAATAAGTCTCGACATGTTTTTCCAGGTTGAGCGGATTCTATTCCGGCTTGCGTTGCACGCCACAGAACATGATGTGCTCGTGTAGAATTATCGTCAGCGTGACCGATCGCCCAATTCCTATTGAAATCGCAGAAATAACCATCCCAAGTGCATCCAGTGTCTAGCATTAGAATGTCACCATCCTTTAGGGTGCGTCGTGATGGTGGAGAAATCACATCTGAATAGCCACCTTGATCGGCTGCACCTACCACGTAGGGCGCATCATCTGCGCCAAGATTGATCGCTCTTAAACGAAATTCGCGAAAAACATCCTCTAGGGGCATACCTTTGCGGATTATACTTGGCAGGTCGGCGAAAGTGGCTGAACCAATTGCGCAGATATATTCAAGTTTTTCTATCTCAGCGGGTGATTTAACCATACGGAGGCTTTGAACTAGTGGGGTGCAATCTACGATTTTTAGTCCCGAAAGATACGCCGTTAGGTTTTCCCAATCTCCAAGCGGCATCTGTAATTTCGTTTCGTGCCCTTTCATAACCCCGATCCTTGCGGTTTCTTTTGCGAGAGGGGAAAGCAAATCTTTTAATAAGCTAATTCCATCGTCAGAGGGTTCTGGAGCACTCCATGTACGAATATCTTCAATCCAGCTTCGACGCATTAAGTCGGCTCCGATTTCAGGGATCACCGCAACTGGCTTGCCGTCCGCAGGAACAAACAAAAACCATGGTCTCGTGGGGCTCTGCCAAAATAGAGTGTGAAACCCAGTAAAATAGCGGACGTCCTCTTCGCTCATCAATAATAATCCGGCAAGGTTGTCCTTGGCCATTAGCGCCTGAGCCTTGGCAGTGCGATCAATATATTCTGTATCGGGAAATCCTCTTGTGGGCACATTAGTGGTTAATGGCATCGTAAGTTTGATCCTCATTCTTTTGTTACAACGATCTAGGCTGAAAATTTTACTATTTTTCCAGCCACACTTGGCTGCTAACTTCTAGTGAAGTCCAGCATAGACTTATTATGCATCTGATTTGGTATACGCAAGATTGCTCCAGTTTTGCTTGACACTTGTCAAAATCTTCACATATTTTTTACATCGCATTTATAGCAGATTAAAGGATTAAGAAATGAGTTTTTTGACGCAAGAGCAGAAGGATACTTTTTGGCAGACTGGATTTCTTGTTATAGAGGACGCGGTAACTGCGGAGGAATTAGAAGGCTTACGTAATGAATTCTCCTGTTGGGTAGAGGAAAGCCGCGAGTATGAAGCTGATTACGGAGAAACGCTCGATGGTCGGCCTCGGTTTGATCTACAACCGGGTCATAGTTCAGAAAAACCTGGTCTTCGACGCATCCAATCTCCAGAAGAAGTCTCCAGTTTATTTGCAAACACTATGCGTAATGCCGCTACAGTTGATTTTTGCGCTGAGCTAATTGGACCAAGCATCCGTTTTCACCATGGTAAGGTTAATTCAAAGCTTCCCGGCACAGCTACCCAGGTAAAATGGCATCAAGACTTTCCATTTGAGCCCATGACCAATGATGATATGATTACTGCTCTGTTGTTCGTTGATGATGTAACGTTAGAAAATGGACCGCTCGAAGTACTACCTGGCACACATAAGGGCCCGATCCACTCACACTGGCACAAAGGCCTGTTCACGGGTTCCGTAGATCATGCAATCATTGATGCGCAACGTGACAAAATTGTAAAGTGTACTGGAAAGGCGGGATCAGTTTGTTTGATGCATGCAAAGCTGCTGCATGGTTCCGCTCCAAATTTATCTGACAGTTCTCGCACGCTTTATATAACCACCTATTATGCAGAGGATGCGATAGAATTGAGCCCAAACCACCTACCTAGCACTTTAACACATGAGTTAGTTCGTGGTGAGGTAAGTGGCAGAGTGCGTTGTTCACCCTATGAAATGGCCCTACCTGCACTTCCAGAAGGGACATCTTTCTTTTCGCAACAAGAGGGCGAGCTTGCGGGATAACGCCTTTCTGTTTAACAGTACAGTTAAGAGGAAAGACTGTGGCACAATCTGTCGAAATACTTAAGTTTGAAATTGATCATGGTCTCGGTGCGCGTGCTCGCTTAGGTTTGATTGTTCTTCAAACTGATCAGACGATCGAGCATGATTTTTCGAGTATTTTTTACGACAAGAACGATGTTTCGCTTTATGTAGCCCGTATTCCAAATGCCATGGAAGTATCGTCCAAAACTCTTAGCCAGATGGCAATAGATTTACCGCGTACCGCCGAGCTTTTACCGTCGCAATTTGGTTTTGATGTTGTGGGGTATGGCTGTACCTCCGGTGCAACATTGATTGGGGAGGAAAAAGTTGACAAATTAATTCGGGATGTTCATCCTGAAGTTGCCACAACAAATCCGATCACGGCAACTAAAGCAGCCTTGTCCGCGCTTGGCTTAAAGAGGATCGCTTTGTTGACCCCTTATCCGGTAGACGTTACAATAAAAATGCAATCCAATTTGCAAGCTGCCGGCTTCGCGATCATTGCTGTTGGAACTTTTGGACAATCAGATGATTTCACGGTGGGCCGCATCACCTCTGTTAGCATATTTGACGCGATCAAGCAGATCGGGACTAACAGTGACTGTGATGGGGTATTCGTGTCCTGCACAAGTTTACGAGCATTAAAAATCATCCCAGAAGCTGAAGCAGCGATCGGAAAGCCAGTTATCTCTAGTAATCAAGTACTAGCATGGCATATGCTCCGATTGGCTGGAATTAGTGATCAAATACAAAATAGTGGCCGCTTATTTGTAAACTGACCAGTTAGGTAAAAGCTTCATAAATAGCTTGTCTTTTGTATTAGGTTGGAGAGAGTGTTGCCCAGATTACTGATACGAAAAGTTCTTTCTACTTTTAACGATACGCATTAGATGCACCAGTCTGTGATGTTTTGGGCTTAGCAATTGCCGCAACCATATCGTTGAGCGAGACTTGCCCAATAGACTTACCTTCTTTCATAACTGTAACCAAGTTATGGTCTGTCACTATCATCTCTTGCATGGCTTCCTCAATAGAAAGATCACTATTTAAAGGTAAACCTTCTTCCGTACCTGACTCATGGGATAGAGTATTGAGCGTCAAAACTCGCGCCCTGTTCACGTCTTTTGTAAAATCAGCAACGTAATCGTTCGCTGGTTTTAAAACGATGCTTTGAGGATTGCCTTTCTGGATTAATTCTCCGTCACGCAAGATTGCAATGTCATCGCCTATCCGCAGAGCTTCGTCCAAATCATGTGTGATAAACACAATTGTCTTATGCAATTCATTCTGCAGATCCAGCAAAATACCCTGCATATCGGCTCGGATTAGTGGATCGAGGGCTGAAAAGGCCTCATCCATAAGTAAAATATCAGCGTCGGTCGCAAGTGCACGCGCCAGGCCAACACGCTGCTGCATCCCGCCGGAAAGTTGTGCGGGGTACCGGCTCTCAAAGCCTGACAAACCAACGCGATCTAGCCAATGATTAGCTCGTTTTTCTGCCTCACCGGTTTCAACACCCTGAATGTTGAGACCGTACATGCAATTTTCTAAAACTGTACGGTGTGGCATCAAACCAAATTTTTGAAAGACCATTGACGCGCCAAAACGTCGAAAATCTCGAATCTTTTCTGCGTTCATTGCGAGTACGTCATCACCATCAACGATAATTTCGCCCACGGTTGGCTCGATCAGTCTGTTGATGTGGCGGATCAAAGTTGATTTCCCAGACCCAGAAAGCCCCATTATGACGTTGATTGAGTTCGCGGAAATGCCAATGTTGACATCTCTTAGACCTAAAACATGTTTATGCTCGTCTAATAGTTCCTGTTTGCCCATTCCATTGGCCACCCGATCAACCATGTTTTTATCGTTTGGGCCAAAGATTTTATATAGATTTTTTATCTCGATTTTGTAATCAGACATCGTTTCCGCCTTCCCGGTGACGCTGTAAGCGTTTTCCATACTGCTGAGAAACCCGATCAAAAATAATTGCAAGAGCAACGATTGCGAGACCATTCATCAAGCCAAGAGCCAGATATTGGTTCTGAATGGATTGAAGTACTGGAACTCCGAGACCCTTCACACCAATCATGGAGGCAATAACCACCATAGCTAGAGCCATCATAATCGTCTGGTTTACCCCGGCGAAAATATTAGGTAACGCCAATGGAAGTTGGACACTAAAAAGCCGCTGTCGATAATTTGATCCAAATGCGTCTGCCGCCTCAAGAATCTCTTTATCCACTAGACGTAAGCCCAAATTGGTCAGACGTACAATAGGAGGCATTGCATAAACACAGACTGCGATGAGACCGGGCACTTTTCCAATGCCAAGCAACATTACAACCGGCAATAGATACACGAAAATGGGAATGGTCTGCATGATGTCCAACACAGGTGTAATCATCGCCTGAAGCCTATCAGATTTAGACATTGCAATGCCGATTGGAATACCAAGCGCAATGCAGATTATAGTTGCGACTGAAATCAGGGCAACTGTTGACATGGTATTATTCCACATGCCTAGGTAACCGATTAACAAAAATGAAACTGCAGCTCCCAGAGATAGTTTCCAGCTGCGGGAACCGACATAACTTAACGCAGCTACAATCAAGATAATAATCGGCCATGGCGTTGCTAAAAGAAGTTTTTCGAACCTAACCAAAAAATAGAAAAGTGGGTCAAAAAAAACTTCGATGCTTTCCCCCCAAGATCTTGAAAATTCTTTAAATGAAGAGTCTATTCCTTTTTTCAAGTCTCTTAAATCTGCGCGTTCCATTGCTGGAAACTTGGTAAGAAAATCCATACTGCAACCCCGTTATGTCCAGTAAAAAAGCCTGCTAGCTCAATGGCCAACAGGCTTTCTAGTTTTATTTATTTTAAAGTGACGCTTTTACTTTAGCAGCAACATCAGCAGGAACCCATTTCATCCATAGATCTTCATGACGAGACATGAATTCAGCGGCAGCATCGACGCCGTCAGCTTGCTCTTCTTCCATGAAGACCAGCATGGAGCCCATTACTGAACCTGGGTAAACCCGATTTGCAAAGTAATCCATTGCAGGACCAGCTTTATTTTTAAAGCTGTCTGTTACAACAGTGTGTACTTCGGATGCAGTCCACGCGGAAGGCTTTGGATCCGCACAATCCTGCTCGGCTTTCGCAATACACCCGTCCCAGTTTTCTGCCCCAGCGAAGGGAACGCCAAATGGTACCAGTTTCATGCCGTATTTACCTATGATCGACGTTGGCGACCAATAGTAGCCAAACCAGTTTTCCTCTCGTTCGTTGGCTTTGATCAACGAACCGTCAAGTCCAGCTTGTGAACCTGGATCAATCAATACCCAGCCTTTTTTCTCCATTTCAAAGGCGCGGAACAAGTTGATGTTCGACAATTGGCAACCCCAGCCTGCAGGACATCCGATAAAGGCACCTTTTGATGGATCTTCTTTGTCTGGGAAAAGCTGTGGGTTGTCTAGGATATCAAGAACCGTCTTCAATTCTGGATGCTTTGCAGCAGTATATGGCGGTATCCACCAGCCCTCACCCAAATCAGTGATTGGTCCATTTAAAGCTGAGTGCAAGCGGCCTTCATCCATCGCAGCATTTAAAGGCTCGCGCACTGCATTAATCCAAAGCTCACCAGCAACATCAGGTTCGCCTTTTTCATTCATAGACGCGAATGTTGTCGTTGTCGCTCCCACTACCATTTCCACTGAGCAACCATACCCAGCTTCAAGGATTATTTTATCTACATTTGCCATAAGCGTCGCTGACGGCCAGTTCATGTCTGCCATAGTGATATCACCGCACTCGGCGAAAGCAGATGAACCGAAAATCGTCATAGCAGACGCAATCGAAATTCCCGTAAGATTTTTTAGTTTCATAATAACTCCCTAATTTGTTAAGCATAACGCTTAAACGAGATTTTAACACTGATTTTCTGATTCATACAAATACATAAATGTAATTATCTTAAAAAATACTATTTGCCGCAGGGTTGCGTGTTATCAGGATTACCTCGCATTTCATTAATGAGATATTTTATCTTGAGAATTTTAGTATCAATCTTCAGAGCTTTACAGGCTGATTAACGCTGCGTTATAGATAGCATCGCGTGAACGAAATCTTGTTCCAAACCAATGAAGGATTAGTTGATGGCAGACGCACACTTAAATTCAATGATGGAAAATTTATATTGGTGGGGTATTCCAACAATGTTTAGATGTCCCCATCAAGACGCAACTAACCAAGATATAGCTCTAGTCGGTGTTCCGCACTCCACGGGTAATGGAACAACTGAGCGAGACCAGCATTTAGGTCCAAGGGCTCTTCGTAATGTTTCTTCTGTGGGTCGACGAATGCATGGCGATTTCCAACTTAATCCCTGGGAAGCTGCCAAAATTGTGGATGTTGGTGATGTCCCATTTCCTCGTGCTAATGATAATGAGGATTGCATTGAACAAATTACACGGTTTTTTAAAGAAATAGACGACACTGGAGCAAGGCCTGTTTCTGTTGGTGGTGATCATTCCATTACTGGCGGAATTGTGCAGGCCCTTGGATGTGGTAAAATAACTGGGGGTGCCCCCGTTTGCTTCTTGCACTTGGATGCCCACACCGATGTATTTACTAAAGTGGATCATTTCCTGGGCGCAAAAAAATCAGCTGCCCATTGGGGCGCATATCTTGTCGATCAAGGGAAGGTTGACCCTACCCATTCCATGCAAATAGGGTTGCGAGGCCACGCCCGGACCTTGGATTGGCTCGAGCCGTCCTATAAATATGGATACAATGTTGTGACTATGAAAGAGTTCCGCAAGCGCGGGTTAGCAGATGTGGTGGATCAAATAAAAAATGTTCTTGCAGGGCGCCCAATATATATAACCTTCGATCTCGATTGTCTTGATCCTACCATAGCGCCAGGTGTGGCGAATATAGAAGCTGGTGCAAAGGGCTTCGATATTGATGAGGCTGTGGGTTTGCTTCAGGCGGTAAGAGGAATGAATATTGTTGGTGGTGATGTTGTTTGCATGATGCCGACGAAAGATGCACCAAATCAGATTACGGCGTTGACGGCAACTTCAATTATGTTTGAAATGATCTCTCTGATCGCTGAAAATGTTAAAAGAAAAAATGACGCCAATCTTTAAAATTAAAGGCGCTGAGAAATTTTGAGTGTAGAAAATTAAGCTATTACTTCGAATCCTCTACGCCTGCAGGATTTTCTACGTCGCGTCCCATAGCTGCTAAGTCTGAATAACGATCTCCAATACGGTGATGCGGACGACCGCGAGTTGCTGCACCTAGTGCGACAACCAATTCATCCACTGCTGGGGCGTCATAAATCGAAAACTGAACGGTAAGATAATGAGAGCGGCGTCCAGTGTCATGCTTATCCATTAATGGAATTTGAATTTGAGTATTTGCTGGACCGCGTGTGTTTGTAAACCCCAAATAACTTTTCGCTCCGACAGCCGCTCTATAGAAATTGCCGAATTGTAGAGTATGTATCAAAGCAGACGCGTGTTCGACCTCGCAACTAGTACCCGCTATGCAGGCTTTCCCATAAGCCTCTATGGCATCACCAGAACCTGCTAAAAAAATCAGCTTGTCAGTTATTAATTTCCCCAAATATGGTGCCATGCGCTTGATCTCGGGTGATAGGTCCTCAACAAACCCCTGGCCAAACCAAGGATTTTTTACGACAGCAGCTACACCAATCATACGCAGTGGAGGATCGGATGCACGCCCACCTTCGATGTAAATATCCTCATCAAAAGTTACAACTTTTCGTAATTCAGGAAGCACGGCTATTCTCCAAACAAATTGAATATTAATGTCTGCTTTTAAAGGCAGTGTCGAAATCGTTTCTGAAGTCATCACCCCTTTTCGGATGCAATGGTTACCTGTATTTACTTACTAATTCAATACTTGCCCAATTAAGCGTTAAAGTACTCATTTGAATAGATCCAAACTATCCAGAAAGTCTCTCACTGGTATGTTTACTGCTTTGGGAGCTTCAGCCAAAGCCATGTGTCGTAGATTGGGCAATACTAAGGCTTTGGCGCCCGAAATCTCGGCAGCAATTGCAAAGGCCATTTCTGGGCCATTGCCAAAATCTTGATCTCCTGTAATGACCAGACTTGGACAAATTAAAGCAGGGCTTGGTGTTACAATTTCGTCGATACCAGTCGCTAGCACTTTATAAATAGTATGATAGACTTCTTTACGGTTGGCCATCACCCACCCTCTAACTTTATTCATTAGGTTTGGATTGGCTTTACGAAAGGGATCTGTAAACCAACGCTCCAGAGCCGCCTCTACCGTTGATTGAGGTCCCATAGTGCGAGCTTGATCGACACGTTTGAGAATTGCCGCTTGTGCAGCTTCGCTTCGTCTGTGTGGCGAGTGAAGAATAACCATTCCCTGTGACTTTTGTGGGGCGTCTTGGGCAAAGCGACGAGCGATCATACCCCCCAGCGAAAAACCAATTATTATAGCCTTTTGAATTTTGCAGTAGTCAAGTAGATCTATTAGTTGCTTTGAAAAAAGTGATAGATTGGGTTCGGTGACTGGATCATTAGTGTCACCGTGGCCGTATAGATCGTAATTAAGGACACGATAAGAATCTGTAAGATCTGGTGTCATCCACTGCCAGCAGTCTTTGTTCAATCCGAGTCCATGAATTAGTACGACAACTGGCGCATTATTCGGGCCCGTAAGCGTAAAATTCGTGCCGTCGGGTGCAAGTGTCGTCACGCACGATCTCCCAACGGACGATAGGCCACTACTTCAACCTCAACTTTTACGTCCACTAGTAAGTCACTAACAATCGCCGAACGTGCTGGAGGCTCAATTGGAAAATATTCACCATATATTTCGTTAAACCCTGGGAAATCTGCACGATCGCGCAACCATACCATCGCCTTGACTACATCCTCACGCGTACAATCTGCCGCCGCCAACGTTTCAGTAATATCGTCCAGAATAGCGCGTGTTTGCTCCTGAATTGAGCCATCTGTCATTGGGCTCCCGTCTCGCATTGGGATCTGTCCGGTCAAAAAAACAAAATCACCTGCACGGATGGCCCGAGACAACGAAAGGACGCGTCCGTTGATTTCAAGTGGACCACCGATGACTTCTTTTTTTTGTGCCATTGTCATGCTTCCTTTTCAAGTACCGTGCCTCGATAGTAAGTCGTAAATTGCGGATTTTTCGCCACGATGCGTCGATTTTTCGCGAACAGGAGTATTCAAAGAGTCTTTGAATAAGAATCAGCCAAAGAAGGATTTCCGAAATGGGGGACACTAAAAATTATCAAATGCTAATCAATGGTGATTGGGTGGATGCATCGGACGGAGGTGTGTTCGATAGTGTAAATCCAAGCACAGATAATGTTTGGAGCCAGGTTCCAGAGGCAACTGAAGCCGACGTTAATCGAGCCGTTTCTTCTGCGTACAATGCATTCAACGAGGGCCCATGGTCAAAGTTTACACCAACAGAGCGTGGAAAGTGTCTTCGAAAGCTCGGGGACTTACTCGCTGACCATTCAGAAAATTTGGGCCGCATTGAAACGATTGATACTGGAAAAATGTTGAAAGAAACACGCTGGCAAGCGAAGTATATTGCAGAGTTCTTCCATTTTTTTGCCGGCTGTGCTGATAAGGTGAGTGGCGAAACCTTACCTATTGATAAGCCTGACATGTTTGTTTTCACTAAGCGAGAACCACTTGGTGTTGTTGCAGCTGTGGTGCCATGGAACTCTCAATTATTCTTAGTGGCAGTCAAAATTGGCCCTGCTTTAGCCGCTGGTAACACTGTAGTACTCAAAGCTTCCGAACATGCCAGTGCTGCGATGTTAGAATTCGGCAAGTTAATTGAGCAAGCAGGCATCCCACCAGGTGTTGTAAATATTGTTACTGGCCATGGAGAGCCGTGTGGTCGAGTACTAACTTCGCATCCACACGTTGCCCGTGTTTCTTTTACTGGCGGCCCAAACGCCGCGCGCCACGTATTAGAAAACGTTAAACGTAATTTTGCAGAAGTTTCTCTTGAATTGGGTGGTAAATCGCCCTTCATTGTTTTTGATGACGCAAATATTGAGAGTGCTGTTAATGCCTCGATTGCTGGTATTTTTGGGGCAACTGGACAAAGCTGTGTCGCTGGTTCGCGCCTGTACTTGCATCAAGATATTGCAGATGAGTTTCTTGAAAAGATGATTGGCTTGACCCGTCAAATTATAATTGGTGACCCCTTAGCTGAAGATACTCAAATGGGTCCGCTTTGCACGCTGGGACAACTAGAAAATATTGAGGTCGAGGTGGAAAATGCCATACAGGAGGGCGCCAAGATAATGGTGGGAGGCAAGCAGCCAGATGGCAAATCAGGTCTATTCTATGAGCCTACAATTATTGAGTGCCCAAACCAAGGCTTGCGAATTATAGATAAAGAACTCTTTGGACCTGTTTTATGCGTTCAGCGTTTTAAAACAGAGGATGAAGTTCTCTCTCTAGCTAATGATACGGAACATGGACTAGCTGCAGGAATATTCACTCAAAACTCAGCACGGTCGTTGCGTATGGCTGGCGCCGTTAGAGCTGGTATTGTATGGGTTAATACCTATCGGGTTGTCTCACCTATAGCGGAGTTTGGAGGCGTAAAGGGATCTGGCTATGGTCGCGAAAGTGGGTTCCAAGCGATATATGACTATACCAGGCCAAAGACCATATGGATGAATACGTCAGATGACCCAATGGCGAACCCTTTTGTGATGCGATAGTCAATGAGATTTAGCCTAATCTATAGTCGGATGATGAGGCTGTAATAGAGTCGAAAAGAGGAAACTAATATGAAATTTCAACTAGCTGTAAATCTTGAACGTTTGGACGACAGTCTCGCTATGGATGACGTTGCCCGCCATACGCTCGAGATGGTACAAATGGCGGAGGATGGAGGTTTCAATATAGTCTGGGCTGCCGAACATCATGCGTTGGAAATGACGATTGCGCCTAATCCTTTCCAGATACTTACTTGGTGGGCTAGTGAGACAAGTAAGATTCGTCTTGGAACAGCTGTTGTAAATGCTGCCTATTGGCATCCCATAAGGCTGGCTGGAGAAGCGGCGTTCCTTGACTTGATTAGCGGTGGTCGCTTGGAGTTTGGTCTTGGGTCTGGCGCTTATCAACGTGAGTTTGATCGAATGCATCCGGGTCTATTACAGACAGATGGTTACAAGTACATGCAAGAGATGTTGCCAGCTGTCCTGGCTTTGTGGAAGGGTGATTATGCTCATGATGGAGAATTCTGGAAGTTTCCGACTTCTACCTCAGTGCCAAAGCCAATTCAGACTCACCCACGCATTTGGGTGGCCGCTAGGTCACCTGTCACATATGATTACGCAGTAGCAAATAACGCTAATATAATGTGCTGGCCGTTCACGCGTCCTCATGCTGAAGCTGAGCTTTACAAGCGACAGTTAGATGAAGCTATTGCAAAGCATGGTGGTAGTGCGGATCCAATTTTTGCATTAATGCGTCATACCGCCGTTTATGATAATAAAACAGATCGCGATGAAGCCATAAATTCCATTACTCGTGTTTTGGGGCAATTTGAAAATTTATACCGTAACTTGGATGACGTGAAAAATGGCTTTCCAAAAGAAATCCCATTGCAAGAGCTTGAGGGGCGGGAGCAATATGAGCCATCAATGTTAGAACAGAATCTTATGTTCGGGTCTCCTGAGACTGTGATCGACAAAATTAAGATCTACGAAAAGCTTGGTGTTGACGAATTTATTTACTATGCTTCGATGGGTCGAAGTCATGCCGCACAGAAGCGTTCGCTTAAACTATTTTGCGAAGAAGTCATTCCCGAATTCCAAAAAGGGGTCCTTTAATGTCTGATGGAGTAAAAACCCATCGTGATGGGCATATATTGGAGGTTACATTAGAGCGAGGGAAGGTTAACGCCATTGACGTGCCAACATCCCAGGCGTTAGCAGCCGCTTTCAAACAACTGCACGAGGACAAGGATTTACGTTGCGCAATACTCACTGGTGGCGGGGAAAAGATTTTTTCTGCCGGCTGGGACCTTAAGGCTTTAAATGATGGCGAAATGCAGCTCGATAACTGGTGGGAAGCTGATGAGTACGGATTTGGTGGTTTTACAGGACTAACTGAAAATTGGGTATTGAATAAGCCTGTCATTGCGGCTGTTAACGGCCTTGCAATAGGCGGTGGGTTTGAGATGGCCATGGGATGTGATTTAATAATTGCTTCTAATCACGTGGAATTTGGACTTCCTGAAATGCCCTTGGGCATTGTACCTGATGCAGGAGCTCTTCAGCGCTTACCACGTCGTATCCCTCACAACATAGCTATGGAAATGTTTTTATTGGGGCGTCGTATGACAGCCACAGAGGCCGCGCATTATGGTTTGGTTAACAAGGTTGTTCCCAAAGAACAGCTAATGGACGCAGCGCGCGAATGGGCAGCATCAATCGCTTGGTCGGCGCCGTTAGCAATGCAGTCTGTTAAGGAAGTGCAACGTGAAATTGAATGTGTGCCCTTGGAGCAAGCATTTCACAAAATGCGGACTGATCCAATGCCAACATATCGAAAGATGCTCAAGTCATCCGATGCCAAAGAAGGCGTTGCCGCATTCGTAGAAAAACGTAACCCAAATTTTAAAGGTGAGTGATGTATTCCGATCCCAATTCTGTAAAGCGTATTTCAAGTCTTGGGGCAGGGCCAATTGGTGGAGGTTGGACTGCGCATTTTCTAGCTCGCGGGTATGATGTTACTGCGTATTTACATGAAAAGAGTGAAACTAATTCATTTATGGCTATTTTAAAAACAGCTTGGGTTAGCCTTGAGGAGTTGGGACTTGCACCTGGTGCATCCATGGATAGATTGCGCATCGTGACTGATTTGGAAGAAGCGCTTGAGGGTGCTGATTTCGTACAGGAAAGTGGTCCAGAGCGGCTTGAGGTCAAGCAAGAATTATATTCAGAAATGGGAAGAATCTTACCTCCATCAATCATTATCGGATCCTCAACTTCTGGGTTAATGATGAGTGATATTCAATCTGATTGTTCAACGCCAGAGAGAACAGTTATTGGTCACCCTTTCAACCCGCCTTACCTTTTGCCTCTGGTTGAAATTGTGGGTGGAAAGAGGACTGCGCCCGAAGCAGTTGTCTGGGCTGGAGAATTTTATGAGGCCGCAGGCAAGGCTCCATTGATGATGAAAAAAGAAATTCCAGGCTTTGTTGCTACTCGCCTTCAGGAAGCTTTATGGCGTGAAGCTTTACATATGGTTGCCAACGATGAGGCTACACCAGAGGATATAGATAATGCTCTAATGAATGGACCAGCACCTCGCATGGCAGCGCAAGGCCAATGTATGGCTTTTCACGTGGCATGTGGTACAGGAGGAATGGCTACAAATTTGGATCAGTTCGGGCCAGCACTCAAACTACCTTGGACAAGACTGGAGGCTCCTGAACTCACTAAAGAGTTGAGGGATAGGATGGTTGGTGGCTGCAATGCAGTGGCTAAAGATAAAGCGTTTGAGGATATGGTCGCTCAGCGTGATCGCGAAATAGTTGGAGTTTTAAATGCCTTACGTCAGGCTCGTCTAGTGTGATCTTTTGGTGGCTTACCATTTAAGGTATCAAGGAAATCTGAGAGGGAACCTGGCCAAGTAGGTGCCGGTTCTTCTTTAGGCCAAGCTTCCCGATAATCTGAGGGCCGCCGTCCAAAAAACTTTCCAAAAGAAAAGGCGAAATGTGACATTGTATTAAACCCAGAAGCCGTGGCTATTTGCCGGATGCTCATGTCTGTGGAGATTAGTAGTAATCGTGCGTTTTGCAAACGCTTCAACAAACCAAACTGTACTACTGTACATCCAACATTCTTCTTGAATTGCCTTTCCAATTGGCGTTGCGAAACACCTAAAACCTTTGCAATCTGTGGCACTGTTAGCGGCTCTTCTATATTATTTTCGATTAAGGTCATTGCTTCGCGCAGTAGCGGACGCATCGTTTCGGTACTACGCCCCATTGTGCTGCGCTGAGGAGAAGCCGCAGACCGAATTGGGTGATGCAGCATCTGATCTGCAATCTCACCAGAAAAGCTACTTCCATTGATCTCTTCAATTAGGCGCAGCATTAAATCTACCCCTGCTAATCCGCCCGAACACGTCATTACTTTACTGTCGAGTGTGAATAGGCTCTCTTCCACTTCGACGCGATCAAAGTTTTCTTTAAAACCATTGAGCCATGACCAGTGTATAGTAGCTGACTTCCCGTCCAATAAACCAGCTCGGGCCACAATATAAGACCCCAACTCTACGCCACAAATCCGCTCACCCGCGCGGGCACGTTTTCTGAGCCAGGCGGTTAATTTTTGGTTGTGGTAATGTTCGGTTCCCCAACTTCCAAGAATAAAAACAAATTCTGCAGATCGTAAGTTATCATTTGCAGTCTTAATTGTTGCGGTCATTCCATTGCTAGCTATAATTTTTGAGCCGTCGAACGAAGCAACTTCCCAAGAAAACGTAGAAGAAGGCGCCAAATAGTTTGCTATTCGCAGTGTTTCAATCATAGTGATTAGGGTCGTAATGTTGAACCTTGGCACCACTATAAATACCATATGTACTTGTGCACGTTCCATTTTAGGTAGAATGTCTATTTCCATTAGTACGGTTTATCCTCGGTATCAGATTTTTCGTCACCATAACCTAATCTGTGGCGTTTAATCGACAAAAATCTACATTGCTTTCCAGCCTAGTTAACTTCGACGAGGAGATTAAGATGCAAAATGACGTAGTTTTGACTTGTGCCGTAACTGGGGCGGGGGACACGACTGGGAAAAGTGCCTATGTTCCCGTTACCCCAAAAGACATTGCCACAGCTGCAATTGATGCTGCTAAAGCTGGTGCTTCAATCGCACACATTCACGCAAGAGACCCTGAAACGGGTTCAGGGTCACGTGATCCTAAACTGTTTAAAGAGATTGTGGATCGGGTGCGCGACAGTAATACCGATATAGTTATAAATATTACGGCTGGCATGGGTGGTGATTGGATTTCGGATGCCTCGAACCCAGCTTTACCTGGTCCTGGAACCGATATGATCGGTCCAGAAGAGCGGCTCGCTCATATCAAAGAATGCTTGCCTGAAATTTGTTCACTTGATTGTGGAACGTTAAATTTTTCTGATACAGATATGATCTATATCTCTACCCCGCCTACATTACGAAAAATGGCTGAAATGGCTCGTGATTGGGGCGTAAAACCTGAACTGGAGGTTTTCGAACTTGGACATATTCGCTTTGCAAAAGCAATGATTTCAGAAGGGTTAATTAATGATCCACCTATGTTCCAATTATGTTTGGGTATTCCTTGGGGAGCTGAACAAACTGTCGAAACAATGGTTGCTATGAAATCGCAGTTGCCCGAGGGTGCGAGTTGGGCAAGCTTTGGCATCGGTCGTGGGCAGATGCCAATGATGGCAGCGGCAGTTGCTTTGGGAGGCAACGTACGTGTGGGTTTGGAGGATAATATTTATCTGGAACGCGGTGTATTGGCAACAAATGCTCAGCTAGTTTCCCGTGCTTGTGAGATTATTGAGAGAATGGGCGCGCGGGTAGTAGCGCCTCAGGAGGCGCGTAATAAACTTAAGTTGAGGGGTGCTGATGCTTAGAGCATCAACTTATAATTAGGGACACTTGAATTATGGAAACTAGCCAAGAAGTTAATCTTTTGATGGATACGGTCCGCCGATTTGTAGAGACGGAAATGTTTCCTCATGAGGAAGAAATCGACCGTCTCGGTCATGTACCGGAAGAAATAGGGCGTAAGATTGAAGCCAAGTCTAAGGAATTAGGCCTCTTTGCCTGTAATTTGCCTGAAGAGGTAGGTGGTGGTGGCTTAGGTTATGGACCTATGTCTCTGATAGAGCGGGAATATGGCAAGACCAGCCATGCACTTCAAAGTTGGGCAGCTCGTCCAACGGAATTACTGATGGCATGCGAGGGCGATCAACGTCAGCAATATCTTCTACCGGCGGTGCGAGGCGAAAAGAGAGAGCTATTCGCTTTATCTGAGCCTGATGCAGGGTCAGACGTTATGGGCATGAAGTCAAACGCGCGACGTGATGGTGATGACTGGATTTTAAATGGTTCTAAACACTTTGTTTCAGGACCATGTATGCCCGACTTCGCTATCGTTTTTGCAGCAACTGGTGAAGATAATACGCCCAGAGGGCCTCGGAAGCGCATTACGGCGTTTTTAGTTGACGTAGGGGCTGCTGGATTTGTCTGCCGTCAAGGGACCCGATGTGTCAGCTATCGGGGCTACAATACCTATGAACTGCATTTTGATAATGTACGCTTGAGCTCAGAAAAAGTTTTAGGCGATGAGGGGCATGGTCTTGAGCTTGCCGGAAAATGGCTAGGCATGGGCCGTATTTGGGTTGGAGCAACTTGCTGCGGGAAAGCCGAGCGTATTTTGAGCATGGCGACAGATTGGGCTGCAAATCGAAAACAATTCGGTAAACCCATCGGTGCATTTCAGGCTACAGGATTTCGTTTGGCGGATGGAGCCATAAACCTTCGAGCTGCAGATTTACTGGTTAAAGATGCTGTGTCGCGGGCAGAGGAGGGTTCAATGAGTGATGCTGATGCGGCTATGGTTAAGGTATTTTGTTCTGAGATGTTAAATAAAATTGCTGACGATGCTGTGCAAATTTTTGGTGGTATGGGACTTATGGAGGAGATGCCCATACAACGCTTCTGGCGCGACAGCCGTTTGGAACGGATCTGGGACGGAACTTCTGAGATACAACGTCACATTATCACACGTTCAATTCTACGTCCTTTGGGTGCATGACACCTCTTCGTCGCAAGAATTTTCAGCGCCTTTTAAAGCCGCGTCACATTGCCTTTATTGGTGGTCGTTATGCGATAATCGCTATTAATGAAGCCCGCCGGCGGGGGTTTGATGGGGAGATGTGGGCGGTTAACCCAAAGCGGTCTGACCTTGCGGGTGTTCCGTGTGTCGCCTCCATAGAAGCTTTGCCTGTAGCACCTGACGCAGTTTATCTAGCTATTCCGGCAAGTGAAGTCGTTGAAGCGTTGCGCCGCCTGGCAGCTGTTGGCGCGGGTGGTGTGGTTTGTTTTTCTGCAGGGTTCAAAGAAGCGGGGAACACTCAAAAAGAAAAAGACTTGGTCGATGCGACTGGCGATATGGCCTTAATTGGGCCTAATTGCTATGGGATTATAAATTATATAGACAACTCAGCGTTATGGTCTTTTGAACACGGCGGGTGGTCCCCTGGCTACGGCGCTGCCATTATTACTCAATCAGGAATGTTTTCATCTGACATTACAATGAGCCAACGGTCACTACCGCTAGCCTATATGGTCTCGGCGGGCAACCAGGCTGTTTTGGGACCTGAAGACTTTCTGGATTTCTTTGCTGATGATCCGGCAGTACGAGCTATTGGACTACACCTGGAGGGATTGCAAAATATCCCAAAGTTTGAACGAGCAGCGGTTAAAGCACTGTCCAAAGGTAAACCAGTGGTAGTTTTAAAGTCTGGAAGCTCCACTATTGGATCGGAGTTAACGGTAAGTCATACTGGTTCGCTTTCTGGTTCAGTTGAGCTTTATGAAGCTTTGTTCCAGCGCGTTGGGATTATAAGCGTAACTAATCCTTCTCAATTACTAGAAACCTTGAAACTCCTCTGCGTAGTTGGGACGCCCAAGGGTAAACGCGTAGCTGGCTTCACCTGCTCTGGCGGGGGAGCGACGATGCTAGCAGACTATGCAGAAAAGATTGACCTAATTTTTCCAGAAGTAGACCCTTTAAAAGAAGCTGAGTTATCGGCGTTGTTGCCTGATATTGCCACTGTTTCCAATCCACTAGACTACACAACACCTATCTGGGGACAAGCAGAACTGACTTATCCGGTATTTGCAAAAGCAATCTCCGCGATTGATGCAGACACTGCGGTATTTGTACAAGATTACCCAGCGGCTGGGCTCGATAGCTCTAAAGTTTTTTATACGGCGGACGCTCTCGCCTTCGCGCAGGCAACTAAGGAAGAAGGTTTACCTGCAATAATTTGCGCGACTATACCTGAAAATATGGATTTAGAGACCCGCCAACTTTTAATTGAGCAGGGAGTTGCTCCGATGCAAGGCATTCATGAGACTTTGAACGCCATTCATGGTGCAGCCAACTGGATGGAAATGCGCTCCCATATTTTATCTGAAAAGCCTGAATATTTACTTCCAGCAATACAAAGGAGTGACCAAAGAGTGTTACCCGAGTATGAGAGTAAGAGTTGGTTAAAAAAGAATAATTTTAAGATTCCAGACGGGAGAAGTGCATCTGTCCAGCAACTCAGCAAGGCAGCAGTTGAGGTAGGATATCCAGTGGCCTTAAAGATGATCAGTTCGAGACTAGTACACAAAACAGAAGCTGGAGCAGTGGTACTTAACCTTAATGATGAAGATGCGTTAAATCTTGCAGCTGACAAGATGAAAATTGATGTAACTGCGTATGACGAAAAGGCTGTTAGTGAATTGTTTTTGGTTGAGGCGATGTCACCCACTCCTTCAGCTGAGCTCATTATAAATTTGCGTCAAGATCCTCAATTTGGCGCTGCTTTGGTGCTGGGTAGTGGAGGCGTTTTGGTTGAGTTGCTGGCAGATTCTGCTACTTTGCTTTTGCCCACTCGCCCAGCTGAAATAATCCGTGCACTTAAAAGTTTACAGGTGGGTCCTTTGCTTGAAGGGTTTCGAGGTAGGCCAGCTGTAGATATTCCAAAGATAGCTGCGGAAATATACAAACTGTGCATTACTTATCAGGAGCACATACAAACTATAGCAGAAATTGAAATTAACCCTCTCTTTGTCTATCCAGCTGAAGTTTCTGCTATCGATGCATTAATCCAAGTTTCGGTGAAGGACTTCGATAATCTCGTAGGAGTTAACTTCACTTAAAGTTGAGACTAATCAATTACGTAAATGGTATCTACTTTTGTAGTAGCTACTTGGATCGGTTCACTGTCTCTCGAAGCCAACTTGAAATAAATTCTGCAGCTAGCACCATGGCGATTATTGATAGGATGATTGCCCCCACGCGCAAATTTTCTAATTGCTGCACATTGCGCTTAAGATACCAGCCCATTCCTCCACCTCCAAAGAAACCTACAACCGTTGCAGCACGGAACGCGACGTCCCACGTGTAGATCGCGATACCAGTGAAAGCAACGCGTACCTGAGGCATAACAGCATAGATGAAGACCTGAAAAGAATTTGCCCCTGCTGCCCGCATTGCCTCCACCGGGCCAATGTCAACCGCTTCGATTTCATCAGAAAAAAGTTTGCCGGCAAATCCGATGCAAAACATAGTTAGCGCGCTTACCCCAGCCAACATTCCAAACCCGAGAATGGAAACAAACAATATCGTCCATATGGTCTCGTGGATTGCACGGCTTGAAATCACACAAAGACGACCAAACGGAAAGAAAATCATCCGGTGGGGGGTAACATTCCAAGCTGAAAACCAGGCCAACGGAATTGCCAAAATTACACCTAAAATACCACCCAGAAATGACATTTGAAGAGTATCCAGTATGGACGATAGATAACCAGGGTTGGTAACATATGATATTTCCGGTGGGTAGAAGCGATCAGCGATTACACCTCCAAGTTTACCCAACGCTGTTAGCATGACAAGTACATCAATGTTGAGAAAATGAAGAGAGTAACCGAGAAATACTAGTATTAATAATACAGTGCCAAAACTCCACAAAGATTCAGGAAAACTGTAACGACTCCATGTAAGCTTGTGTTTTTGCATAGACATATTTTTTTGCTCAGTCATTTTTTCTCTTAGATCACAGCTTTTCGCAGATAATGAGAAATTATTTCACCCAATATTATTAATATAAGAATTGCTAAGATTACCATGCTGACACCACCATAGTTGAAGCTGTTCATTTGGCGGAAAAATAGAAGCCCAAGTCCTCCAGCTCCGACAAGCCCCATAACCGCAGAGCGACGGATATTTATATCCCATTCAAAAATAACTGTAGCTAAAACTACTGGATATATTTGAGGCAAAATACCATAATATAAAACCTGGAAATCACTACCACCGGTGGCTCGAATGGCCTCCACAGGTTTTGAGTCTATGTTTTCTATAGCTTCCGCCGTTATTTTTGAGATGAAGCCTACTGATCTCATGGCAATCGCTAAAACGCCTGGTAATGCGCCTAGACCTACTGCACTAACAAAAATAAGTGCCCAGACGATTTCATGGACGCTGCGGCTTATAACCATCAAGAAACGTCCTAAAGGGTAGAAAATTGTTTTACTAGGGGTGACATTGGCCGCTCCCAACCATGCCACTGGCAATGAAAAAAAACACCCAAGAACAGTACCCACAGTAGCCATCATGAAAGTCTCTATTGTTGGTACTATTAATTCTGAAAATAGGCTCAAATCAATTGTTAGGTAGCGGGATATTGATGCGAAAACGCCATTACGACCCCCAATGCGAGACCAATCGGTGTCTTCTATGATCGTGCCATTTAGACACCAGGCAGAAAATAAAAGAACTCCGCCCCAGATAATGGCCAATTTCAACTGCCGGTGGCGGCGTAGTTCAATTTGGTGGGCCAAGCTATTCGAATAGTTCTCGGAGATCGACACGAGCTACAGGACCTCCATTGCGTAGATATCATTCAGATCATTATCGCTAAGAGTGCTTGTGCCTCCATCAAACTTTTTGTACCCGTCTTGTAAGCCAATAATCCGGTTGCAAAACTCTTTAGCCAATTGAACGTCGTGGATATTACAAAGAGTTGGCACCCCAAGCTCTTTCGCTAAGCTTAAGATCAGGGCCATGACTTCTCTAGAAATTTTAGGATCAAGAGCTGAGGTAGGCTCGTCTAATAATAAAAGCTTTGGCTGCTGCATCAGCGCTCTCGCTATACCAACTCTCTGACGTTGTCCCCCTGAAAGCTCGTCTGCACGCTTATTTATTTGATCCCCAAGTCCGACCCGATCAAGGTAGTCTAGTGCTCGCGTTATATCTTCTTTGTGAAAGTGGCGGAAAAGACTACGAATGTTGCTTGTATATCCAAGTCTCCCCGAAAGGACATTATCCATTACTGACATTCGGTTAATAAGGTTGAACTCTTGAAAAATCATTCCAACATTGCGTCTCAATTTACGTAACTGACGCGTATTTAGTGAGCAAACCTCTTGATCCAAAAGTATAATATTCCCACCTGTAGGTTCAACCAATCTATTTATGCAACGAATGAGAGTAGACTTGCCAGCTCCACTTGGGCCAATGATGGCAAGAAAATCATCACTTTCGACGTCAAAATCGATTCCTTTTAGTATCTCTGGCCCTTTGGCAGTGTACCTCACTTTAAGGTTTCTCACGGACAAGACTGACATTAATAAATTCTCCGATGTGCCCTGCCGTAAGTACTACAACGACAAGGCAGAGATTATAAAATATTTTTAGTTTTTCTTAGCGTCTTTTGCCGCCTTTAGATCGCGGATGATATCATAATCAGAATCGTCCATTGCGACAAACTTACTTGCGTTTACGTTCTTAAGATATTGTCTGCCCTCTTCATTATCTGCAAGCGCTAAAAATGCTCCCTGGATCTGATCGATGATTTCAGAACACATGCGGCCGTTTACCACGAATGGGTCCTGTGGGATTACAGGTGATGACCATAAAACTACGTAATCATCCATTGCTGCTATACCGCGATCAAGCACATTATCTAGACGGTGTGTGGCAACAAAAGCAGCATCAACTTGACCCTCAATTACTGCAACGCCGGATAAGTCGTGTCCACCAGTGTAAACCACTCGAGAAAAGTAATCTTCCAGTTCTGCTCCAATTACTTTAGTAAACGAAACGCGGGGCAAAAGATTTCCAGAGGTGCTAGCTGGGTCTGTAAGACCGATAACCGTTCCCTTCAGATCATCTACCGATTTGTAGCCGGAATCGGCGCGAGCGACCAAGACAGCCTTATATCCAGGACCTTCTTCCTGGAACTGGCCTTTGTGCTTTGCATAAGTCGCTATCACGCGAAGTTCGGGATCTTTTTCTTGCGCAATCACATACGAATATGGCCCATGCATTCCTAAGTCTACAAAACCACCTAACATTGCCTCTACTACTGATGCATAGGAAGTAGGTAGAAAAAATTCAACATTCTTACCTGTTGCTTCTTTTATTAAATTCACGAGTGGCTGGTAAAGAGCTAGCTCTTGGGTTGTTTCCTCTGTTGGGATCATTGAAAAGCGTATAACCTCTGGGTTCTTACACTCCTGGGCTTGCAAAAATCCTGTAAACGCGATTGATGCCGCCAACGCTCCTGCGGCCATCCTACTTGTTTTATTCCAGATATTCATATTTTCCTCCATAATTAAAAGTTAATATACGTAACAAATTCCCAGCCGTTTTTTTGTTGAGTTTATCTCTAGAGACTACCCATTTGTTTGGCTGCCTCCCAAAAGCTCTCTTTTGAGCCAATGAAATTCTTACCGCGCTCTCCAATAAACGCATCATCAATAATTTTTTTGCAATCAGTGTTTGACACTCCTTGGTCACTAAACCTGTGACCCACTTCTACAGATGCTAAAAATTGTTTTAAATTTTCAGCTCCTGTTTCAAGGTTGTTACCAAAAATCTGTTTTAGCGCAGTTTCACGAAACCCGCCTAGTCCAATCAATGAACGTAAAATTATAGGCAATGTAAACGAGCAAGCAATGCCATGCTGAACTCCCCAACCCAAAGTAATTGGATAAGAAATATTATGAGCAATCGCAGTTTTAGTGTTTGAAAATGCGAGACCAGCATTTAGTGAAGCTTCCGCAATTTTATGTCGGAGTTCAAGGTTATCCAAATTTTTAAGAAGCTTTGGCAAATTAGCAAGTATACTTTTTGCTGCAGCAACAGCATGACGTGCTGAAACGGGATTTGCATTTACATTCCAGATACTTTCAACTGCGTGAGAAAGAGCATCAAGTCCAGTTGCCAAGGTCAAGTCACGGGGCTTGCCCAACATTAGAACGGGGTCAACAACAGCAATTTCAGGATACAGTTTATCGTGTGCTAGGGAAAATTTCCGTCCATGTTCTTCATCCCAAATAGTCGCGAAAGATGTTACTTCACTTCCGGTACCGGCTGTTGTTGGTATAGCTATTATTGGAATGGCTGATAATGTTAATTTGGCTTCACCTTCCGTCAGATAACGCTCTACTTTTTCAAAATTTCCAGCTGCTGCAGAAAAAACTTTGGCAGAATCAATTACTGAACCGCCACCAAGTGCGATTAATACTTCTGGAAGCTCCTTTAAATCGGAGAAGCGTTGCGATTGACTAGAAAGCAATTTGCGATCAGGGTTTGGGGCAATATCCTTTACGGTAATAAGCGGCTTACCGACCTGAGCGATTATACTTTTGGTTAAATCTTCAAAAGCACCATCAGGATACGTCACGAGAGCGTACTTTCGACCATTAATTATCGACGCAAGACAGGCGATCTGATCGTTGCCAAATAGGATTTTAACTGGGTTTTTATAAGACCACATTTTTTCTATTCTCAAAGGTTTGAAAAAAGATGACTGAGAAACTAATATATATCAAATTGATTATTTATATTCATTCTATAGACTGAACCTATGCTTTATACTTCCCTCCGTTCATTTCATGCTGTTGCAAGTCACGGTGGCTTCTCCTCTGCTGCACGTGCGCTAAACATAAGTCAGCCGACACTTTCTACGCAGGTTAAAGCTCTGGAAATGCAATACAACATTGAATTATTTAGTCGTATTGGCCGAAATGTGATTTTAACACCCGCAGGTGTCGAATTGTATAAAGCAACGGTTAGATTGCATCAAAGCGAGGCTGAAGCTGAAAATTTACTGGGATCTTTTAAAGGACTTCAAACTGGCTCGCTTCGAATTGCAGCCGTAGGTCCATTTCATGCGACGGATATGATCGTCGCATTTAAGGCCTCTTACCCTAAAATTGATATTATCGTTGAATTTGGAAATTCGTCGCGAAGCTTTGATCGGCTGTTGTCGTATGAAGCTGACGTTGGTCTGATTGCTGAAGTACATCCCGATACGCGCGTGCTTACACTACCCTACAGTACTCATGAAGTTGTGGTTTTTGCCAATGCTCAGCATCCCTTTTTTGAAAGAGATAGTATTTCGATAAAAGAATTGCAGAAGGCAAGAGTAGTTCAGCGCGAGTTTGGTTCAACGACACGAACTGCGATGGAGAAGGCTTTGAAGGATAATAACGTTGAGATTGATGTTGTGCTTGAAATCGGAAGCCGGGAGGGCATTTGGAAAGCAGTTGAGCAAGGATTAGGCATTGGATTCGTCGCTGATTTTGAGTTTGTACCCCATCCGAACTTGCGAGCTATTCCTATCAATGATGCACTTATTAGCACACAATATTTTTTAGCTTTCTTACGCGAGCGTGAAAACTCACATCTTATTCAAGCATTTTGTGAGGTAGCACGCAAAGAAGTAGTTGCAGGCGATATTTAGTATTGAGTGATATTATTCTGAGCATCCTTGGTCGATGTCTTTATTTAATGATAAAGTATTCTTTAATACATATGAGATTTGTCATAAAGCTTACTTGTCGGACTTTTAGTTTTTTACGTGTAGGATCTTATGAAGCAGCATATTACAGGATGTATTTTTGACCTTGATGGAACGTTAGCAGATACCGCCCCTGACATCACACTAGCCCTGAACCATGCGCTTCGGGCCGTGGGGCTATCCAGACTAAGTTTGGAAGAGACTGTCATGATGATTGGAAATGGGATACCGGCACTAGTTAGGATGGCTTTGGATCATCTCAATGAAGGAACCGAATGTGCTAATGATGTCATTGATATAATGCTGTCTTATTATGCTGAGAATTATTGCGAAGAGTCTAATTTAATGCCCGGGGTCCAATCCTGCCTTGAAGGATTAGATCAGCGTGGAGTCCCAATGGCTATCTGTACTAATAAGGAAGAAGATTTGGCGAAGAAGGTTACTGCGGCGCTTGGTATAGAGAGCTATTTTACAGCTGTGGTGGGTGGCCGCTTGGGACTTGTGAAGAAACCAGACCCGTCAATGCTCAAAATTGCAGCTGCTGCGATAAATAGTCCACTTGAGTCAACTATGATGGTCGGCGACTCCGAGGTTGACGCAGCGACAGGTACTGCGGCCAAATCTGTAACGGTAATTGTTCGCGGCGGTTATTGTCATAAACCATATGAGGCTCTTCATGTTAACCATATTATCGAAACTATGGATGGCTTACTTGAAATATTGGATCAGCAATACTTAGGTTGAGTAAAAAAAGTGTTACTGGATTTTTGATAGTAGTTGATGTAAACAGTAGCTTTCTAGAAAACTTGTTATTTTACCTAAATAGAGTGATCGGCCTATGACTACACGCAATGTAATATTAGACTCTGAAAAGCCTGCTTTGCTTCTGTCTGCATGTCCAAAATACCAACCGTCACCCCTAAAAAAGAATTCGATAAAAGGTAATTCTATCTGGATCAAAGATGAAACTCAGAGAATGGGATTAGGAGCTTTCAAAGCTCTTGGTGGCGTTTATGCAGTAGGTAGCATCATTGCTGAAAAACAAGGTTTGCCATTAGCAATTGATAGTTTTTCGATGGATGAGTTTAAGGCCTGCGCATCAAGATTGACTTTTGTTTGTGCGAGCGCTGGAAATCATGGTTTGGCAGTTGCCGCAGGAGCTCAGATATTTGGTGCGAAAGCGCGTATACATTTATCGGCTACTGTTCCTGAAGACTTTGCGAAGAGGCTTCGAGATAAAAATGCTCAGGTTGTAAGGTCAGGAGCTAATTATGAGGAAAGTATTGAGATCGCCATTGAAGATGCACAAAATAATGAAGCAATTCACTTAGCTGATGGATCGTGGCCAGGTTATATTGATCCGCCTCGGTTAGTAATGGAAGGCTACACAATTATGGCAAGGGAGTTGTGTGAAGACTTTGATAAGTTGAACGAGTGGCCAACTCACGTTTATTTGCAAGCAGGCGTTGGAGGTTTCGCCGCTGCAGTAGCTTTTGAGATACGTAAAAGTTGGAAAGTTCAACCGAAAATTATTGTCGTTGAACCAGATGCAGCGCCTTGCCTTGAGCGAAGTGTAAAACATGGAAGCATTTTAACTGTTGATGGCCCAGTCTCAGACATGGGTAGATTAGATTGTAAGACTCCCTCACTATTGGCCTTTGATATTCTTTCCAAGGCAGCGGATGAGTTTTCAATCATAACAGAAGAGCAAGCGTTAGACGCAGTACACCTTTCAGACTCTATTGGGCTAAAGACTTCTCCCTCTGGTGCGGCGGGACTTGCTGGTCTTCTATCCAACCCTGTAGAAAATGCTTCGCCTTTGATTTTTATTACTGAAGGAAGTGTAAGCTGATTGTTGAAAGTAGATCTTTTTTACCTATTCACTTTTCTATGTAGGTAAATAATTATCCTTGTCTTATTCTTAGTAACAGTCTAGACGGCTTCTAGCTTTACGATGCTCTATCCAAATGTCATTTTTTATGGCAAGAATTTTAATTCTACCGTTACCTTTGTTGTGAGTTTCGCCATACGTATTAAAAAATATGTGTGCTGCTGATAAACGCACTAAATAAAAGGTGATAAATGAGTTTTCTGACAATTAGTCTCTATATTGGGAGCGAGCAATGACGCACTTTAATGATTTTCCCTTGCCTGAAGCTATTCAGCATAAATTAGAAGCCCTTGAGTTTACAACACCTACTCCAATTCAAGAGCAAGCAATACCTGTTGCGTTAGATGGTAAGGATATTCTTGGCTCTGCTCAAACTGGAACTGGCAAAACGGCTGCTTTTACAATTCCTTTACTTACCAAAGTTATGAATAGTGTAGAATTTTGTGGGCTTATAATTACGCCAACTCGTGAACTAGCTATGCAAGTTGATGCGCAGATTCGTATGCTCTTGAGTTCGAAATCAAAAATTCGATCAGTTGTATTGATTGGTGGGGCATCCATGGATCGTCAGATCCAAATGTTGTCAAAAAACCCACGAATTATAGTTGGAACACCTGGTCGTATCATTGATCATTTGGAGAGGAAGACCCTTGATTTGTCTCTTTTCAATTATGTGGTTTTAGATGAAACTGATCGAATGCTAGATATGGGTTTCTCTGCTCCAATCTCCAAGATTTTTGATCATGTAGCTGTAAAACGGCAAACCCTGTTATTTTCTGCAACACTCCCGAAGGGTATTCAAAATGCGTCAGCAAAATATCTAAACAATCCGACTCTAATTGAAATTGGACGGGCTAATAGTGCTGGCCAAAATATCGAGCAGTCAACACAATTTGTCAGCAAAGAGGGTAAGTTCGATACACTTGTGCAAGCGCTAACTCAGCATGAAGAAAGTGCAATTGTGTTTATGAATAGTAAATTCGCGACAGAAAAATTGGCAAAGCGTTTGAATGTCGCAGGTATATCGGCAAATGCCATTCATGGTGATCTCCGTCAAAACAAGCGAGAGCGTGTAATTTCTGGACTTCGCAACAATAAATTTAGAGTGCTGGTTGCGACAGATGTTGCAGCTCGTGGTATAGACATCCCCCACATATACCAAGTAATAAACTTTGACCTACCAAGGCAAACTGAAGATTATATCCACCGAATTGGCCGAACTGGTCGTAATGGTGCCAAAGGGTTGGCTCTGAGCCTGGCAACTAATGCAGATAAGGGTAAATTGGAAGAAATTGATGAGTTATTGGGTATAAAGAAGGCCAAATCTGGTGTTAAAAACGGCCAGAGAAAATCATCTCGCAAAAAACCTCCTTCACAAAACCGTTGGCGGAACAAACGCAAATCACGCGCTAAAGCTGCATGATAATAATAAACTCGGCTGAATGTGAGTGAAGTATATCTGATCATCAGTTTTAATTAGAGGTGACTTAGAGTGTCGATGCTGCTGAATAATAACTTCCGTGGTGCCAGCCTCATGACGTGCTGTGTTATGGCTTATGTTCTTAACGATGCTATTATGAAGTTACTTTTTGCGGATATTGACTTTTTCCAAGCTATTTTTTTGAGAGGTCTTGTGAGCCTGCCGCCACTATTAATTTTGGCCCTTATGACCAAGAACTTTCTGCAAAAATACTCCACAAAAAACAAACGGCTCATGGGTATTCGGATATTAGCCGAAATTGGAACTACAGTTACTTTTCTAACAGCACTCAAATACATGCCACTAGCTAATGTTACTGCAATTCTACAGTCTTTGCCGTTGGCTATAACTATGGCGGCTGCAATTTTTTTAGGTGAAAAGGTTGGTTGGCGCCGATGGAGTGCAATTTTCATTGGTTTTACGGGAGTCTTAATAATTGTACGACCGGGACTTGTTGGTTTTAACTCTTATTCACTGTTAGCTCTGGCTGCGGTGCTTTTATTAACAATAAGAGAAATATCTACCCGCAAGCTTGATAGTAACATCCCTACTGTGACCGTAGCTTTTTCTACGGCTCTTGGAAGTACTATTTTTGCTGCTTTGATGCTTATTGGGCGGGATTGGGCTGAAGTCGATTTAGCTTCATGGTTACTGATTATAACAGCAGCGGTATCTGTTACCGTTGCCACGTTACTTAGTGTTGTAGCCATGAGAACGGGTGATATTAGTTTCGTTTCTCCTTTTAGGTACACTTCACTGATAGGCGCAATCGGACTTGGAATTCTGTTGTTTGGTGAGTGGCCGGACGGCGTTACTTTCATGGGAGCATGTATAATAGTTTTTGCTGGGATCTATTCTATATATAGAGAAAAAATTCTTGGTAAGAACAGCTGAGTTTACCTGCTTTCGAAAACGTTCGAGATTTAATCGAATTTTTTTACCTCTCAAGACCGACGTCTTACGCACGTGGTCTGGCGATCATTGATCTTTAAGTTTGGCTAAAGCGATTTCTAAATTGGCCCAGAAACCACTACAGCTAAACTCAAAACATTCATTCATCCATTTTTCAGAGAAATCTATTTCTAGGGTCTCTTTATTGGAGGGTGTAACCAATCTTTCGTTCCTGTAGGCATCTTGGATTATTTCCATCGCGGCTGGGCTCTCAAAAGTAAAAGAGCCATAGTAAGTGATTGGTATATTTTCATTTCTTCTTTTGATTATGTGTAGTGCAAACAGTTTTGCATGCATGCAGTTTTGCAAAGATATTTCAATTGCATGTGACTCGGCCGTCGACTTTGAGGGAGGTATAAAACTCAAAGTCACAGATAGCATGATTAAGGCAGTAAAATATTTTTTCATTTAACTTTGGAAGCACTAAGTTTCTATTTTATCAAAATTTAGTGCTTGGTACACTTCAGTAAATGTCTATCTATTTTTTTAATTTGAATATTTTTTTGATGAGTAACAAATATTTAATAAATTATTACCATCAAAGTTCTCGACTAAAAGGCAATTGTCTCAATAGTAAGTTCCATTTTTAGAATAAGTTTGTCTGTAATGCGCATAAATAATTATTGCTAACGGTGTGACAATGTTATTTATCTTGTTAAAAATGAGGGGTGATCCATGTCAAATAATGAAAAATTTTATATAAATGGCGCTTGGTGTGATCCTGTTCGTGCAAAGAAATTCGATATAATTCATCCGGGTAATGAGGAAATAATAGCGTCAATTTCGATGGGTAGTGAAGCTGATGTAAATATGGCAGTTGATGCCGCTCGCGAAGCTTTTAAATCTTGGCAGTTTAGTACGGTTGAAGATCGAGTAGCATTGTTGGAGCGAATCCTTGCAGTCTATGAATCTCGAGCGGAAGAATTTGTTAAAATAATGCCATACGAGATGGGAACAACAATTTCATTCTCTAGGGAAGTTCACATGCCGGTTGGTATAGGACATATTGAGGCAGCTGTAGAGGCTCTGAAAAGTCATACATTTGAGAGGCCTTCATTACGAGGAGGTTCAACTTTGGTGGACGAGCCGGTAGGAATTGTTGGCATGATTACACCATGGAACTGGCCTGTGAACCAAGTAATGATCAAAGTTGCACCGGCATTGGCTGCGGGATGTACGATGGTGCTTAAGCCAAGTGAATACTCTCCACTAAGCTCTGTCATGCTGGCAGAAGTTCTTGATGAAGCAGGATGCCCTCCTGGAGTTTTTAATCTGATTAATGGCGATGGGGAAGGTGTCGGTCAAGCGATCACAAATCATCCAGACATTCACATGATCTCATTTACTGGATCAACTAGAGCCGGTAAAGCAATCACTAAAGGCGCAGCTGATACTATAAAGCGGGTGACCTTAGAGTTGGGTGGCAAGTCTCCGAATTTACTATTTTCAGATGCAAACTTAGAGACAGCAGCAAAAATTTCGGTCGATGCGTGTTTTATAAATAACGGCCAATCGTGCGATGCTGCTTCACGACTTCTTGTTGAGAAATCTGTATATAAGAAAGTCGTAGACTTAGTTACTGCAGAAGTTGCTTCCGTAAAAATAGATGACCCCATGGTCGAAGGAACCCATATGGGGCCTGTGGTAAACAAAAGACAATTTGATAATATTCAAAATTTGATTAAAACTGGCATAGATGAAGGTGCTAATCTTGCTGTTGGAGGATTGGGCCTGCCCACGGGCTTCAACAAAGGCTATTACATTAGACCGACTTTGTTTACAGATGTGGATAACGCTATGTCCATTGCGCAGAATGAGGTTTTTGGCCCTGTTCTATCTATTATCCCATTTGAAAACGAGGACCATGCTGTAGAACTTGCCAACGATACTCCATACGGTCTTGCTGCGTATATACAATCAACGGATGATAACCGTATTGATAGAGTTAGCCGTCGTTTAAGGGCTGGTGTCGTCAATGTGAACGGGCATGCGGGTGACTACGATGTGCCATTTGGTGGGTATAATCAATCTGGAAATGGACGAGAAGCTGGACCTTTGGGGTTTCATGAATACCTAGAAACCAAAGCCATAACAAAAAAATAGTATAATAAGCCGCTCTAAAATCTGGAGATTTAGGATGCGAAAAAAAGAAAGGGCAGAGTATATTGCTGCACGTCTAGATGAAATTTATCCCAAGACCCCTGTTCCACTGGACCATGGCGATAATTTCCAACTTTTAGTGGCAGTTTTACTTAGTGCTCAATGTACAGACGAGAGAGTGAATATGGTCACGCCAACTTTATTTTCAATGGCTGATAATCCCAAAGATATGGCTGCTCTGAAAGAAAGTGACATACTTGGTGCAATTCGGACGTGTGGTCTTGCACCAAAAAAATCAAAAGCAATAAAGGCGCTCTCCTTGATTTTAATTAATGACTACTCGGGAGAAGTGCCAAGCACTTATTCGGATTTAGAGCTATTACCGGGGGTTGGTCACAAGACAGCATCAGTTGTCATGTCCCAGGGATTTGGCTATCCAGCTTTTCCAGTTGATACTCATATACATAGGCTTGCCCAGCGATGGGGCTTAACTAAGAAAAATAATAATGTTGTAAAGACTGAGCGTGATTTAAAGCAAATATTTCCTGAAAACCGGTGGAATAAACTCCATTTGCAAATTATTTTTTATGGGCGTGAATTTTGTAGTGCTCGCGGATGTCGCGGCATAAAATGTGAGATTTGCACTACTTGCTATCCAAACAGAAAAAAGCCTTATGATTGATTTATTCACAGAATTAATATCTTTCTGTATAACACTCATTATATCGAGAGACAGGAGAATTCATTGAGAATAAGTAAAGAGATTATTTGGCATTTTGTATGCGACTCTTGCAACTTGTGGTGGTCTTTTGCGTCTTCCGATAATTATGAACCAAAAAGAGATGTATTTTGCCCCCATTGTGGGCATAAAAACAAAATTGAAGATGCGAAAGATTAACTAGGTATTATTACCTCTAGTATAGCCAAAATTTAACGAAACCTTATATTTGAGCGGCTCAACTGGTCAACTTTAGTTGCGCCCATGAGTTTCATATCGCGTTCTACTTCAACAGCTAACTGACTTAATGCGCGCTCTACTCCTGCTTGACCGGCCGCCGCTAAGGCATACAAGTAATATCTGCCAATAGAGCAACATTTTGCACCGACCGATAACGCTTTTAAAATGTGGGTACCTCTTTGAATGCCGCCTTCACATACAACGTCTATTTGATCTCCCACAGCGTCACATATTTCTGCAAGTTGATCAAATGGTGCTCTACTACCGTCTAACTGCCGTCCACCATGGTTAGAGACCATAATTCCAGTGCATCCGATATCGACTGCTCTTTTAGCATCTTCAACACTCATAATGCCTTTTAAAGCAAACTAACCGTTCCATTGTTGACAAAGCTTCTCTGCATCTGACCAATTCATAGATTGATCTAACATAGTAGAAAAATAATCTCCCACTGAAACTGCCAAATTTGTACCTGCAGTTACATGCCCAGACAGATGTGGCATATCAAATTTCTCTTTTGTAAAGAAATTCCATGCCCACATTGGATGGGAGGCAAAACTTAATATGGACTCTAATGTAAGCTTTGGAGGCGAAGTGAACCCAGTACGAAGATCTCTTTCTCTGTTCCCGCCAGTTATAGTATCAACGGTTAGTGCTAATACATTGAAGTTGGCAGCTTTGGCCCTCTCCAGGAGCGCGTCGTTTAGCCCGCGGTCCTTGTGAAAGTAGAACTGAAACATTTTAGGGCCAGTACTTATTTTGGCTATGTCTTCAACCGTAACCGTAGCAAGAGAGGAGACCCCAAACATCGTACCGGAGCTTGAGGCAGCTTGTGCTACTGCTCGTTCTCCCTCATGGTGAAATAGTCTCTGCAGTGCAGTTGGGGCACAATAAAAAGGCATAGAAAGTTCTTGCCCCATAATTTTCGTACTCATGTCAACTTTCTCCACTCCGGCCAACACGTTGGGAACTAAATCGACATCATTAAAAGATTGAGAGTTTCTTTTGTACGTTACCTCGTCATCCGCTGCTCCGTCTATATAGTGAAAGATAGGCCCTGGTAATCGCTTCTTTGCCAGTGTACGAAAATCTGAAAAATTGTGACATTGACCCAAGTTCATATACTATCCTTTTCAAGTAAACTAAGCCTGACTGTTTTGTAAAAATTTTCAAGACATTTGCAAGGTGATTTTACGCTTATTAATAACTATCCATCCCATGAGCGCCAGAATATGAATTGGCAATAGGCTCTGCACGTTCAAGGTTATTTTCAGATGAATTTTTATAAATTTCTAATTCAAGCGGATGGCAAATAGCCTCACTGCTCGAGTGTTCACTAGAGCAATCACCGCCCGGACAAGCTGATAAGCCTACAATTAAATTAATTTCAGCAAAAAACTCCAAATAATCACCAGGTCTTACTGGACTGGCTTTCATAAAATATTGGCCTGTGTCTCTTGTAAATCCAGTACACATAAAAACATTTAATACATCATGAACGTATTGCTCAGCCTCGGAAATTTCTAAGTTCTTATATTTCGCCAAGGCACGCGTTAAATTCGAGTGACAGCAATGATCATAATTATTGCCAGATAAAAGCATGTTTGTATAAGGATCACACCTGGTCCCAATTACATCGTGAACTGAACCTCCGTATTTATCAATACCATACCAATCCAGCGTATCTGCCGTAATTGTAGCCATCGGCCTGAGGTGTGGAAAATTGGACCAAAGCCTATCGCCAGTGCTAACATGGGAGCCGTGGAGTGCTCGTGTTTTACCTGAATAAAAATTTTCGTTTAAATTGTCCTCAGCCCACAAGTTGAGGTCACCCACTTGGGGACCTTCTGAAGATATGATACGGAAGAATTGGCCTGCCTTTACGGGCAAACAAATACCTTGGCGTGGTGGTATGATTATTCTTTTGATTAGTGATGAGCCCTTTCTATGGGTTTTAAGTCCGCTTAGATCTGGATCTGGAAGAGTATTATTTTGATAACAAATTACCGGTCGTATTTCTTTTCGTTTTTTTGCATCACTAGGAGTAGCCATTTAAAATATTTCCCATGTTTTATCCATTTTGTATTAAATATTCTTTGTCTCTCGTTGTAATACATGGAGTCTCAAACTCTCAAGGTATTAAATGGGCATAAAGTTTGATAAAAAATTTGTGATTGAATTAAGTGAAGGAAATAAAATGTCATTTAAATATACTGGAAGCTGCAAGTGTGGAAACATCAGGTATGGCGTTAAGGGGGAGGCTCAATGGAAAGTAAGTTGTCACTGTAATTGGTGCCAGACAACTAGTGGTGCCGCTTTCCGTACGTTTGTTTTATTTAAGGAAAGTGATTTAGAGATTTCTGGCGATACTTTGAAATCATATGAAGACATAGATACTGATCACGGACGACCAATGGTTAATCAATTCTGTTACAATTGTGGGACGCAGCTTGGAATTAAAGTCCCTAGCATGGATCTGCGACACATAGCGTTGGGTACATTAGATCAAAGAAATGAGATAGAAATAAAAGATAACATCTGGTGGCAAGAGGCCCTTAAATTTGTTCCGTTTCCAAGTAACTCAGACGTATATAAAACTGGATATTGGGGCGGTACTGGAGAAAAAGTTCTAGTGCCTTAGGGCACTAGAGTGCAAATTAATATTTTGATTACTGAGGGTAAAGATATGGTTAAGGAAAAACGAAAAGTTATTATTACCTGCGCTATTACGGGAGCCATTCATACGCCGAGTATGTCAAAATATTTACCGATAACACCAAATGATATTGCTGATGCTGCAATTTTGGCTGCCCAGGCTGGTGCTTCAATCCTTCATTTACACGCAAGGGATCCGGAAAATGGTAAGCCAACCCAGAATCCAGAAATCTTCAAGAAAATTTTGCCACTAATAATAAAGGAAACTGACGCTGTAATTAATATAACCACGGGTGGCAGTCCGCATATGACGGTACAAGAACGTATGATCCCAGCTTCAATCTTCAAACCTGAGCTTGCGTCTCTCAATATGGGGTCGATGAACTTTGGACTTTATCCAATGCTTGATCGCTTCAGTGAGTTTAATCACACGTGGGAGAAAGATAATCTTGAAAAGTCTCGAGATCTAGTTTTTAAAAATACCTTTCAGGACATAGAAACAATCTTACAAATTGGAGAGGATAATGGAACAAGATTTGAATTTGAATGTTATGATATTTCCCATCTTTATAACTTAAAGCATTTTGTGGATCGTAATTTAGTAAAGCCGCCATTCTTTATTCAATCGGTCTTTGGTTTGTTGGGGGGTATAGGAGCGCATCCCGAAGATTTAATGCATATGAAGCGGACAGCTGATCGTTTGTTTGGAGATGATTATCAATGGTCGATCTTGGGGGCAGGTAAAAATCAGATGACACTAGCGTCAATTGGTGCTGCTCAAGGTGCAAATGTGCGTGTGGGTCTAGAAGACTCACTATGGCTCGAGCCTGGTAAGCTGGCTCGATCAAGCAAGGATCAGGTAAGCAAGGTAAGGAGTATTCTTGAAGAACTTTCTTTAGATGTAGCAGCACCCAACGAGGTTAGAAATATGCTTGATTTAAAAGGTGGTAAAAATGTATCTTTTTAGATGGTGTAAAGAATTAAAAGTTTCTATTGAAGCACTATTAGTCATTGAAAATTATAGAACTTCTCTGTTTGAGCAAACGGGGATCTAAAGATTTTACTAATACATCCTTTCCTTCCAAGATTTCGAAGCACCTCTCAAGCGTCTCAGTTTCTAAGCGATCCATTGCACCGTCAGTATAAAAGGTCAAATGGGGCATAAGGATGACGTTTGGCCTCCCATATAATTCCTTAAGAGGATGATTGCTTTGGTTCAACGGCTCCTGACTAAAAACATCCAACCCTGCGCCGGCAATCCATCCCTCAGTTATCGCTTTGACGAGTGCATGCTCGTCAATAATTGCACCACGAGCGGAATTGATAATAATAGCACTAGACTTCATAGCGCGTAATTCTTTTTCGCCAATTAGTTTCTCAGTTTCGGCATTTAAAACACTGTGGATACTTACAAAGTCGCTGTCTGATAATAGCTGGGACAGTGAGCTATATTTTATGACCCCAAACTTTTCCATTTCAGTGCTATCAGTATGAGGACTAAATGATATAACTCTTGCACGAAAACCCTTGCTTGCCATTCGGGCCATGCTTTTTCCTATTTTCCCGAAACCTACTATACCCAAAGTCTTTCCTGCGATATCAGACCCAAGCCATTGAGGCTCAGGCCATGCCCACCCATTATTTTCCATCGTATTGCGAATAGCTGGCATTTTCTTTGCCAAAGCGATGAGCAACGCAAATGCTCCCTCGGCTACTGTTTCTTCTGCGTATTCTGGAATGTTAACGACAGGTATGCCTCTCTCTACCGCAACAGGAATATCAATTGCATCAATACCAACGCCGTATTTTACGATACCCTTAAGTTTTTTTGCAGCTTCGATTACTCTACTTGTTATCGGAGTGTAACACATGAGAATAAGGTCTACGTCACCGATCTGCTCGATCAATTTATCTTCTGCTATTCCATCTGGCAAAAGTACTAATTCATGACCCGCCTCTCTTAACCTTGCGTCAATTACAGGTGTTTGAAGTTCTTTATCAGTTCGGACTATCTTCATAGAGACCCTTAGATTTAAATTTGAGGCCTAGTGGCTATTGTTAGGATTGCTAAACGATCAAAAATATCACTCTTAGTGATTTTATATCCAATTAAGCGTAAGTCTTACTATTATGTTAACATACCTAAAGTAGGCTGCTCAAACGTTTTTTATGCTACTAGGCAACTTCTTTTCCTAGGCCGGCCTCATATAATTTAAACCAATCCTGGCGATCTAAAGCCACTTTGGTCGCATCAGAAATTAGAGATATTCTCTCAATATTATTTGTGCCTAAAATTGGTAAAATTTTTGCTGGATGCGTTAGTAAAAAAGCCACTGCAATAGCGGCACGGTCGACTTTGTTTTTCTGCGCAAGCTCATCAAGTACTTTTTGAATTCGCCCTTTACCACTGATTAGATCGCCACCTCCAAGTGGTGACCAAGCCATTAGGTTGTGGCCGTGTTTTTGGTGAAATGCTAGATCACCATTTGTGAAAGCCCCCAGCTCTTGTAAACTAATCTCTATTTGGTTTGTGATTAGTTTGTTGTTCATTGCAGATTGTAATAAATCCCAATCCCAAGGTCTAAAATTAGAAACCCCAATTGAACCAACTTTACCGGAAGCTACTAACTCATCGAGTGCAGCGCCTGTCAAATGGTGGTTCATAAAAGGGTCAGGTCTATGAATTAAAAGTAGGTCAATGTAGTCAGTACCCATTTCTGTCAGTGAACTATCTACACTTGCATGAATATGCTCCCTTGAAGTATTATAGTGCTTTACTGTTGCGCCAGAGTGTCTTCCTGCATCAATTACAATGTCACATTTTGTGATAATTTCAATTTTATTACGTAATGCTGGGTTTTTCTTCAGCGCTTTGCCAAGGACTGCCTCCGCAGTATATCCGCCATAAATATCTGCTTGATCAAAAGTTGTTATTCCTTGATCCAGACATTTGTTTATTTTTGTTTCCACATGCGACTCTGATGTGTTGGGATCATCTGCTAATCGCCACATCCCATAAATTAAACGACTAAATTCAAGATTTTCTGATAGTTTTACTCGTTCCATTATACTCTTTCTCCTATACCGAGGGGTGTTTTGGGTGGTGTACTAGGTACTCTCCCGTATACGTGTGGTAAGGAGCAGGTGTCCATATCAGGCATAACGAGTTTTCCAAAGTACTTAGCTTCATCTATGTGAGGATAACCCGATAGTATGAATGCCCTGATACCCATTTTTTTATAGCTCTCCATCTTTGAAAGAACTTGATCTGCTGAGCCAACTATTGCAGCGCCACAACCGGATCTTGCCCTGCCTACGCCGGTCCAAAGGTTATTTTCGACATAACCATATTTATCTGCTAGCTGCCTATTTTTTGTTTGATGAGCAACGCCTAGTGACGTAGAGTCCAATGCTCGATCGCGAATAACCTTGCCATATTCATCATCTAGTTTTGAGACAATAAAATCTGCATATTCTCTTGCCTCTATTTCAGTCTTTCGGACTATCATGTGAACTCGCAATCCATAGTCCAAGGTACGGTTGTATTTTTTTGCTACAGTATGAACCGCCTGCATTCGGCTTTTGAGTTCTTCAATTTTTTCAGGCCACATCAGGTACACGTCGCAATGCTGACCACATAATTCTAAAGCATCTGGAGAATATCCGCCAAAGTAGAGTAAAGGCCCTCCTTTCTGATACGGTTTTACTGGATCTGTACTCAGTCCTTTAAAACTATAAATTTCGCCTTCGAAATTTATCTCTTCCTGTGTCCATGCTTGTTTTAGTATTTCTACTACTTCTCGCGACCTTTGGTAACGATATGGGCTGGGTTCCTTTTGACCTGGAAAGTCTGAGCTGATGATATTTACAGTAAGCCTACCTTCAAGCATGTGGTCAAGCGTAGATAGCGTTCTGCCAAGCATAATTGGCTGCATTTCCCCACACCTTACTGCGGCAAGAAAATTGATATTTTCTGTTATCGGCGTACAGCCTGCTACAAATGAAAGTGTATCCTGACCTACTTGGTAAGAGGACGGGCACAGAATATTCCTAAATCCCTGCGCTTCAGCTGTTTTAACGATATTTGAGCAGTGTTCCCAGCTTGATCTTAAGTCTCCATCGGGAACGCCTAGAAATTGATAATCATCTGAGCACAAGGCAGAGAACCAAGCAACTTCACTTGATTTGATAGCTTCTGAAGTAATCGGAACAACGCTCATATATACCTCTAAATATTATTTGCTTTCCATTTGCTAGCATTAGAAAAAGAGTATATCAATAGTATATCAATCTTATGTGAACTGAATTTGAAAGATAATTAAATTGACTGGACGAAATCTAAATAACTGTCCAAGTCCTTTACCCCGGTATGTACAAATTTCGGAGTTCCTAGCTCGTGAAATTGCATCTGGTCGCCTTATATCGGGGACGCGTTTAATTCCGGAACGCCAAATGGCTGAAGATCTGAACACATCTGTTGGAACATTGAGAAAAGCTTTAAGACGTCTTGAAGAGTTGGGGCTTTTGGACCGAATTCATGGATCGGGTAATTACGTTAAACAAAATAATGTGGATGGCAGTGTTTATGCTATGTTTAGATTAGAACTTATTGGGGGAGGCGGATTGCCTAGAGCAGATATTTTGGATATCACTCTGAAGAATAAGCCGAAAAATTTAATCCCTTTTGGAATCTCTGACAAAGCTACTCGCATTAGACGTTTGCGATATTTAAACGATAACGTCATTGCACTTGAAGAAATTTGGCTGGACAAGAGTGTAGGAGATCTTCGGGAAGAAAATCTATCTGACTCACTGTATAAATACTATGGTGAGTATTTAGGTTTGTGGATTTCAAAGGTAGAAGATTTTGTATCTGTGGGAAACGTTCCCAAATGGTCGCCAGCTTCTTTTCCGTTAAATGAGGGTGCTGTAACAGGATTTGTTGAAAGACTTGGTTGGGGTCAATTTAAATATCCAGTAGAATTTTCTCGAACCTGGTTCGATACTGCGCGTTCAAGGTATGTGCAACGATTAAAGTGAAAGATACGTTATGGTAAACTATGGAATTATCGGATGCGGCATGATGGGGCACGAGCATCTTAATAACATTAAATTGCTAGATGGCACAAATATTTCGGTAATATTTGAACCCAATGCCGATATGGCAAAGTCAGCCTTAAAAGTAGCACCGGAAGCGGTTTTAGCAGATAATTTAGAACAGTTATTGGTATTTTCAGGTCTTGATTGTCTTGTAATTGCAAGTCCAAATCATTGTCATTTATCTCAACTTCAGCAGATTTCAAAAACGCAGAACCTGCCCATTTTGGTTGAAAAGCCTTTATTTACAGCTGTTGAGGATAGAGAACTAGTTTTGGATTTTGCACGAAGTTACAACTCTCATGTTTGGGTGGCCATGGAGTACAGATATATGCCTCCAATTTCATCATTCATAGAGCAGGTTGACACGGTAACAGGTGGTATCAAAATGTTGACTATTCGAGAGCACCGGTTTCCATTTCTTCGTAAAATTGGAGACTGGAATAGATTCAACGTTAATTCAGGTGGGACCTTTGTTGAGAAATGCTGTCACTTCTTTGATCTTATGCGTTTGATTGTGAACTCGGAACCAAAAAGGATCATGGCAAGTGCTGGTCAGGATGTAAATCATTTAGATGAAGTTTACGATGGGAAAGAATCAGATATCCTTGATAACGGATATGTCATAGTTGATTTCGAGAACGGAACGAGAGCCATGTTGGAGCTTTGCATGTTTGCCGAAGGGTCGAAGTACCAAGAGGAAATAATCGCCACGGGACCTGAGGGGAAACTAGAGGCAAAAATACCGGGTCCAGCAAGATTTTGGTCCAAAAAATTAGGAGACCCACCGGTTCCGTTACTAATAAAAAGCCCGCGTCACCCAATTGGCCCTCAAGTTACCGAGATTACTGTTGATCCGATTTTGCTTAAGGCTGGCGACCATAATGGATCTACCTACTATCAACACAAAGGGTTTCTTGAGCTCGTTAGAGGAGAGCGAGAGGGCCCAGATGTCACCCTGGAAGATGGCTATAAATCTGTTGTAATGGGTATGGCAGCTCAGGAAAGTGCTAGAGAGGGTCGTGCCGTTGAGTTTGACTAGGTTAACTGCATATTGGCTTAAACTGTAGCAGCAGCCTGGCACATCACTCTAAGTTTTTCTTCCGCCGTGTTTGGTGGTAGCAAGCCCAATCCGCAGTCTGGTGCAACTATCAACCGTTCCCTGTCTATATGATTTAGTGCCAGTTTAAGTCGGTTGACTACTTCTTCTAATGTTTCCGTTCTACTTGAGGCAATCGCAATGCTTCCAAAAATCACACTCTTATTTGGGAGTTTCTCAAGCAGCTCAAGGTTGTTACAACAATGTTTATCTTCTATAGAAATTTGATCAAAGTCAGCCTCATTTATCATTGCACTTAAGTCATTATAGCTTTGAGGGTCGGCTTTTTTATAGTGCAAATCATCCAAATGATCAGGATATCCACAACACATGTGAACAATGCGACTAACGGATTTAGGAACTTTATGAAAACACCTATCAATTCCTTCAAATCCAAAAGATAAAGCGTCATTTACCTGTCGGGCAAAAAGTGGTTCATCTACCTGTATGTGCTTACATCCGGACTCTACAAGCGCCAAAATTTCTTTATTAATTGTGTCGGCTAAAATTCTGTTAAGACGTGGTCGGTCATCATAAAAACAATCTGCTGTGGTATCCATAATTGTTAACGGACCAGGCAAAGTGAACTTTATAGGCCTGGAAGATAACGCTTGTGCTGCTTTAAAGTCTTTGACGGAGTAGACCTGTTCCTGGAGTTCAATCTTGCTTCTAACGGCTGGAAGATCTGTTTCATATGCGCCATCCCTCAATATGCGATGTTCGAGGTTTTCGAAATCAAAGCCGGCCAAATGTCTGCAGTGATAATGAATGTAGTTTTCCCTTCTAACTTCGCCATCTGTTGGAATATCGATACCCGCGCGTATTTGAATTTCGATAACTTCTTTTGCAGCTCTAACAAATAACTCTTCGTTTTTATCTTTATTTTTGGAAAGATCGGCTTGGTAATTTTTGGTGGTCTCTGCACTATTCATTCCACCTGTTTTGCGGGAAATATCAAACCAGTCGCCGATGGGAGTGTAATTTGGTTTGGGAAATGCACCAATTGTTGTTGTAGTAAGAGGTTTTTTCATTTTAATGCCATGCAGTTTTTAGATAACTCATAGCGAAATTTGAAATCAAAGCTACCTTTATATCTTCGCTAAAAAGATTTTCATTGATTTTTATATTTATTAGTAACAAACTTCGTTGGGATTACTCTATTAACTAAACCTGGAGGTAAATTTATGACTAAAAGTAAAAACTCTTCGCCATCCACAGGGATGGCCGCCAAGGAGTTCAACCGTAGAACGCTTATAAAGCGAGGCGCCGCCCTCGCTGCATTTGCACCAGTTGCTCCAATGTTCGTAAAGAACGCTTTTGCTGCTACCAGTGGTGAGGTAAATGTTTTAATGTGGGGTGAATATCTGCCGGACTCTGTGCTTGCAGACTTCAAATCAAAAACTGGTATCACAGTAAATCATACTAAGATTGGCGATAATGGAGAAATTATTGCTAAAATGAAAGCAGGCGGGGGTGCCGGTTTTGATTTAGCGAGTCCAACTAATATGAGAGCATTACAGTGGGAAAATCTGGGTGTTCTAGCTCCATTTGATATGAATAAAATTAGTAATATCGGTAACGTGAACCCTGGAATGGTTGCCGTTGGAGAAAGAGATTGGAACTTTGGTGGCAAAGGGTCACATTGGGTTCCGCAGTTATGGGGTACAGAGTCTGTTTCATGGCGGACTGATAAATGGACGCCAGATGGACTCCCAAGTTTTGGAGATCTTTGGGAACCTAACCCTGGTATTGACGGCGCATTCATGATGGGTCGAACATACTCAATGATGACGGGCTGTGGTATTTGGATGCATCATCAGGGTAAAATGGATTTCTGGTCTTCGTACAAGGATGAAGACACTATGCGCAAGAATTGGGAAATAATTACCGAGTACTGTATCGGCAAGAAAGGTAACTTGGTAAAATTCTGGTCAGGTGCCGATCCACAGAAACAAGGCTTCACATCTGATGGAGTTGTAGTGGGACAAACTTGGGATGGTCCAATTGTTTCAATGATGAAAGCTGGTGAGCCTGTTGCTTATCAAACGACTGAAGAGGGCGCTCTAGCTTGGGTTGACGGCATAACCCTATCAGCCAAAGCAGAAAATATTGATGCCGCCTATGAACTCATTAATTATAGTTTTACTCCAGAAGTTGGTGGGCAAACTATTAATGAAATAGGCTATAACTCTGCAGTTATTGGTGCATCAGATTTCTATTCTGATGAAACTAAAGCAATTTCCCAAGCGGTATATCCTGGCGATACCGCGTCTAAGCTGAACGCTTGGCCACCTGAGCCACCCTGGTTTGCAGATGCGCGTGCTGAATACGCCAATAAATTTGAAACGGCATAATTTGTTTCAATAAAAGTAAGCGGGCGCTGAGTGCATGCTTGGCGCCCGCTTACTTTATAAGTGCCCGAAATTATACTAAGGAATATAAGTAATGAGTGCTGACGTTGAACTCCAAGGAGTGTCTATTGCATTTGGCGATTTTTATGCTGCAAAAAACGTGAATGTAAAGATAGAGGCTGGTGAGTTCTTTAGCTTTTTAGGCCCCTCTGGTTGCGGTAAAACAACTCTTCTTAGAGCCGTTTCTGGTTTTCTTGAGCCCTCTGACGGTAAGGTCCTAATTGGGGGCCAGGATATGTCGGGCATTGGCCCAAATAAGCGCCCAACAGCACTGATTTTTCAAAATTTGGCTTTATTTCCTCTTATGTCCGTTGCTGACAACATTGCGTTTTCCCTTGAGGTTAGAGGCGCTAGCAAGCAAGCAAGGCGCAAGCGTGCAGACGAATTGCTCGATTTAGTAGCCCTGAGTGGTCAGGGTGACAAAAAAGTTCATGAATTATCAGGTGGTCAAAAACAACGAGTAGCAATAGCTCGGGCTTTGGCAGTGGAGCCAGAAGTCTTGCTACTTGATGAGCCACTTTCTGCTCTTGACCTTAAATTGCGTCAAAAAATGCGTACGGAGCTCAGAGCTATACAGCAAAGAGTTGGAATAACTTTTATATATATAACTCATGATCAAGGTGAAGCTTTGACCATGTCTGACAGAGTTGGGGTGATGAACGATGGTCAACTTGAGCAAGTTGGCTCTTGTTACGAAGTATACCAAGCTCCCAGCACACCCTTTGTGGCCACATTTGTTGGCGAAAATAATGCCTTTGCTGGGAAGGTGGAGAAGATTTCAAAAGGTATTGCTCAAGTAAATGTGGATGGCATGTCTTTCAGTGGCGCTGTAGGTAAGACTGTTGAGGGTCACCAGCATCCGCTTAACGTCGGAGAAAGTGTTATTATATTTGTAAGGCCTGAGTCTATTACTCTGGCAAAAGATACCGAAACTCCTAAAAATAAGTTTTCTGCTACTATTGAAGCTATCGAGTTCGAGGGTAACGTAAAAAACATCTATTTAAAGACAAGCACTAAAAAAAGTATTAGATTTAGTGTGCCAAGTGTATTTGATACCTCGGGTCTTAATGCTGGTATAAAAATAGATCTCGCTTTCTCATCTGAGAGTGCGATTGTTTTACCAAACGGCCCTCTGGCACTAGATTGAGGTTCAGTGCGATGGAAGGCTTTATTAAAAAAAATGGATCAGTTGTCTCAACGTTTTTTCTTGTAGCAATAACGTTTTGGTTTGTTTTCCTAATTTTGATACCTCAGCTTTACATGCTGGACCTATCATTTCGGCCGAACCTACCTCCCTTGCTAAGGGGAGGGCCCGATGATGTTTATACGCTTACGCATTACAAACACTTCATTTTTGGTTCAGAAACGAGCAAAGATACTTATAATTATGTTGATGTTGGCGTTTTTGTGGATACAATTGGAACCGCTATTTTAGTTACGATAATAAACTTATGCTTTTGCTATCCGATTGCTTTCTATATTGCAAAGTTGGCTACACCGAGTGCCACACGCCTGCTTATACTAGCCTTGATTATTCCGTTCTGGATAAACGAACTTCTCCGCTCGTTTGCAATTCGTATTTTATTTGCTGGTGAAGGCGTCATAAATAATTTGTTGTTAGAAATAGGCCTTTTAGATGTTGCAGTAAATTTTATTGCTCTGGATGTCGCTCTGTATACCGGTTTGACTTACGCCTACATATTATTGATGATTTTCCCCCTGTACAACGCACTTGAAACGCTGGATACAAATCAGCTTGAAGCGGCGAAAGATTTGGGCTCCTCTACATTGAGAACACATTGGCGAATTGTCATTCCCCATGCAAAGGCCGGCATAGCTTCTGGATCAACAATGGTATTTATGCTTACTGCAGGAGCCTTAGCAACACCAGTAGTGCTGAGTAGTCCAAATACTTTTTGGTTCACCCAATTAATTTATCAATGGTTTAATATGAATGATAATTGGTCGCGTGGATCGGCATATTCTATCATTTTGTTAGTCGTTTCGGTTGCTTTTGTGCTTTTGATGATGCGGTTATTCAAGGTTACAATCGGCGAGGTCGTGAGATGACGTCTAGCCGTACGCTACAAATTTTTCTTGGTCTGTATATATCTATATTTTTTCTCTATTTATTTGGTCCCTTGATAATAATGAGTGTAACTGCATTCAACTCGGCCGAATTTCCCTCAATTACTCCATGGGAATGTTTTAGCTTTAGGTGGTTTAATGAGGGGAAGATTGCCTACGATGGCCAACGACTTGCGGGCTTAGCTACTGACAGAGATTTACACGTTGGATTCCTAACCAGTTTATTTATTGCTATTGGAGTTGTAATCCTATCTGTTCCAATTGGCATGTCAGCTGCAATAGTTCTCACCCAGGTTCACAGCAAGCTAAGAACACTCTTTTATTCAATGTCAATAATGCCGGTTTTATTTCCCGGGGTCGTGATAGGCATATCTACAGTAGTTTTATGGGATCGCATTGCAGGCATCGGTGGAGACGGGGTTATTTCAGATTTAGGCAGAAATGGTATCTTTTTGACAATTTTGGGTCAAACTTGTTTCATCTCGACCTACTGCTTTCTGATTTTTGTTGCGCGGCTTCAGCGATTTGACTCTACTCAGGAGGAGGCGGCACTAGACTTAGGAGCTAGCCAAACCCAAGTATTCGTCAAGATATTAATTCCCTATCTGATGCCTGCCATAGGATCATCTGCAGTCATTGCATTTTTAGCTTCTTTTGAAAATTACAACACAACTGTTTTTAGTATATTGTCTGAGCAGACCCTTACAACTGTAATTGCAACCAAGGTACGTCTAGGTATTAGCCCTGCAATTAGCGCTCTAGCTTTCGTAATAATATGCCTGACTCTTGTCGCCGCAATTTCATACGAATTTTTTCGACGGCGACAGGAACAGAAAAAAGCTCGTGAAAGTACTGCTAAAATGTATATAGAGATTAGTAGTGATCGCCTAAAAGACGACGAGCACAAAGCTTTTGTTATTCCCAAATCAATCTTTGTGTTTTTATTTATATTATTAATTGGGATTATTGGTTGGCAACAGATTATTAAGAACAATCTGTATGGGGCTGAATGTATTGCGAAAGCTGAAAGCGCAAAGAAATCTAATTTTGCTGACCAATTGAAGCTGCTACAAAACAATGCTGCTACCATCGAGTCAGAAGGTGCCGAAGGAGGCACTGGAAGCACGAATGAGTATAATGATATTTTTGGTGATCCGAATTTATTTAAAAACTTTGGTGGTTTTGATAATTGAGTAAAAATTAAGTGGTGTGCTTAGTTATTATGGTAAGTAATTTCCTATTATTTTTAAGTGTTATTGATCCTGTTGACACTTTTGACCAACCATGTGATTTTGCATACTGAGATCAACGTGATTTCGGCATACGCACCGGTAGCTCAGCTGGATAGAGCACTTGACTTCGAATCAAGGGGCCGTGGGTTCGAATCCTACCCGGTGCGCCATTTTCCTTACTTTTTCTGAATAAATTCAATAATAACAGTGGGTTGGACCATTTATCGGGACCGCTTTCGGGACCACTTGGATAGGCTTGGCCCTCGTAGTAGTTTCAGTGCGGTGAATTTAGTTACCTATTACAAGTTTTACTGCATTAAGCGGACCAAATCGCACCTAACTACTCCTGTCAGAAAAATCCCAAAATAAACTGGTCGCATATCTCGACCCTTTATGAAAACTTGACGCCGTTGGAACTCATTGGAAGGTGAGAAACTAACGGTTGTCCGGCCGCCACTATGGCGTTGGCCAGTGCCGGACCGGCCGGAGGAGTACTTGGTTCACCGACGCCTGTGGGAGCTTCTGCAGAAGCAACAATATGTGTTTCAATGTTGCTCAGATCATATATCCGCAATGTCTCATAATCATGGAAATTAGATTGTGAGACTGCACCTTCATCAAGGGTCAGTTCAGCACGCATCACATGTCCTATGCCATATCCAATGCCACCTTCTATTTGCGCTTTAACAACATCTGGATTGACAGGAATTCCGCAATCGACCGCCGCAGTGACCTTTTCGATTGTTACTATCCCTTCGCTGTCAGTTGATACTTCACAAACTTCAGCCACGTAGGAATTGAAGGATTTATGAGCCGCAAAGCCATGAAAATGCCCTTTGGGAAGAGGCCTACCCCATTTTGCTTTTTCTGCAGCCAGACGAATGACCCGAGCCATACGCGATTGATCCGATTCATTTCCAGATAGATAGCCCAATCGGAACTCCACAGGATCTATTCCCGCCTCAATGGCACATTGGTCCATCATGCATTCCATCACATAGGCGGTATGACTATGGCCAACAGATCGCCACCAACTTGGAGTGGTAGGACCTTTTTGATCTGTCACACCTACATGAAAAGCGGGTAGCTTATATGGTGTGTCTCGAGTACCTTCGACTGAAGAATTATCGACCCCGTTTTGAACGCCAAAAGATTCCATGAAGGTGCCCTTGAATAAGGACTGACCTGCTACGCGATGATCCCAACCGACGATGGCACCATCTTCGTTTAGACCAATCCGCACTTTGTGAGCATATGCTGGACGGTAGTATCCTCCCGTTATGTCGTCTTCTCGTGACCATTGTAGTTTAACGGGTCGCGATCTATCAGTCACAGCAAAGGCTAGAGCAAGTTCCACAAGATAGTCTGCGTCCGGATTTGACCGTCTTCCAAAAAACCCTCCTGCATAAAGTGTGTTGACCTGTATCTTGTCCATCGGCAACCCAAGCACTTTGCTCAATACACTGTGACCTGCAGCGGGTGACTGTGCGCCGTCGTGAAGAATAATATTGCCATTTTCCAAGGGTTCGATTGTCGCTCCCATTGCTTCCATAGGAGCATGCGCCAACATAGGAAAATAGAATTCGCGCTCAACGATTTTAGCGGCACTATCAATGGCTTTCAATGTAGCACTAAAATCTGTCTGCGATGCCTGGAACTTAGGCTCCGCATTGATCATCGCAAACAGTTCTGATTTTAAAATCTCACTACTGCGGCTTTCGGCTGCCGAAAAGTCCCACTCAATCTTTAGCGCATCACGTGCCTTAAATGCCGCCCAGGTCGTCTCGGCATATACCATCACACCTTTATCATTGGGCATCTTAACAGCCATTATAAAGCCAGAGATCTCGTGCGCGGCCCTGTCATCAAATGACTTGACCAATCCTCCTAAACGGGGGGTACGCTTAATGGCAACGACCATCTGGTTGTCAAGCTGTATGTCCATAGAAAATTTAGCGCTTCCGTTGATCTTAGGTGGCGTATCCAGTCTCGCCTTCTGATCAACCCCGATCACAGTCCATTGTGATGGATCTTTGAGTTTTGGCTTGGCAGGAACTTCCATTTTGACTGCATCATTGAGAAAGTCGCTAATTTTGCCCGAATTTCCTGAACCGAAAATCACACCATCTTTGAGATCTAGCGTGTCCGAAGGTACTCCCCAAGCCTTGGCGGCCGCGCTTATTAATATTTCGCGAGTGGCCGCTGCAGCCGTGCGATATTGCATAAACGAATTTGCCATCGATGACGATCCACCAGTTCCCTGACTGCCGAAGAACAAATTAGCGTATCGAGAATTGTCGGACGGTGCGGTTTCGAAGGTGATGTCTTGAAGAGACATGTTCATTTCTTCAGCTACAAGTGAAGAAAGCCCGGTGGCTGTACCCTGACCGCCTTCGAAATGTTTGATAATTGCTGCAACGGTTCCATCTGGGTAAATCTTAACAAACGGCGTTATGTTTCCTACTGGCTGTGTGACAGCCGCAAGTGTTTCAGAGGCGTCAAAACCAACAGTCAGGGAAGCTCCTAATGCAGCTGAGGCTCTTAGAAAATTACGGCGAGATATCTTGCTTGTCATTGATCAAGCCTCCAGAATTTCTGCTGCGCGATGGATCGCGGCACGAATGCGTGTGTAGGTTGCGCAACGGCAGGCATTACCGCCCATAACTGAGTCAATCATTTCGTCTGTTGGTTTAGAGTTGAGCGTGAGAAGATCCACTGCCTGTATAATCTGCCCAGACTGGCAGAAGCCGCATTGAACAACGTCTAGCTCCCGCCAAGCCTGCTTAACAGCCGCAGATTCATCGCCACTGACCCCCTCGATGGTGGTGACTGTAGCTTCCCCTACATCTCCAACTGCCACTTGGCAGGATCGGACGGCGGTTCCGTCGAGTTGCACGGTGCAAGCACCGCAATGCGCAATCCCGCAACCATATTTGGTGCCTGTCAATCTTAATTCGTCGCGGATCACCCATAAAAGTGGGGTATCTGGATCAGAATTAACACTATGGGATGTACCATTAATGTTCAGTGATATTGCCATGCTTTATCCTTCATATTCGTGTGCGAATGTCTCCAGTTATTTGCTGGGGTCTCCAGAGGCCCAAGCCACGCCATCGCCGCGATTCATCTTTGCCATCTGCGCCATGTCAGCATCGTCGATGGAAAAGGAGAAGATGTCGAAGTTTTGGCGCATCCGCTCCTGACTCACGCTTTTGGGCAATACAGCATAGCCATTCTGAACTCCCCAACGCAGCAGCAGTTGAGCTTCTGAAACTCCATACTTCTCGGCATTTTCTTTGAAGGCTTTACCGTCTGACTTCATCTCATCGGTCTTGGCACTATCCTGACCTGGCTCGGTGCGCCACGTGGAAAGCGGGACCAGACTGCTATAGGCAATCGGCGCGATATCGTACTTCGCCATGTATGCCAACAGGCTCGGTTTCTGAGACCAAGGATGTAACTCGATCTGATTTGCATCGGGCATCGGTAACCCGGCTGTGGCAATCTCGGCCAAATGGCTTTCGTTGAAGTTGCTGACTCCAACTGCACGTGCTCTGCCGCTAGCTTGCAAGTCCAACAGCGCACGCCACTGTTCAAGGCGTTTGTCGCCACCGTAAGGCACGTGAATCAGATAAAGGTCCACGTAATCCAAACCCAATCGCAACAGGCTGGCGTCGCATTCTGCCAGTGTTTGCGCCCCAGTTTTGGGTGCGTCACCCCAGGCTGGATTACCAGGCCACAATTTAGCTGTAACGAACAGATCAGCGCGTGAAAGCCCTTCGGCTTCAAGTCCTTTCCTGATCCCCGCACCGACGGTTTCTTCGTTGCGATATGCCGAGGCAGTGTCGATATGCCGATACCCTAACTCAATTGCAGAACGGATGGTGTCTTCTGCGTTGTCATTTGAGATAAGGTAGGTGCCAAACCCTACGGCTGGGATGCTAGTTGACGTATTAAGTGCGAAAATGGCTCGCGATGCAGACATGCAATGCTCCGTCCGAGTGAATTGTTGGTCTGAAGTTAAGAGTGAAGCGCTAATGTGTCCTGCCAGATTCTCCATTAGTTTTGCCAATTCCTCCAAACTCTGGTATTGATGCGTGATTTTGGTTAGCTGGATTGGTAAGGGTCTGAAAAGGAGACTCTAATGTCACTGGATCAACTTAAACATCTTGCAACAGAGCTTGCGTCCAAAGAAAACCGCGATTCTGAAAAAATTCTACCGTCTGCGCACATATTTCAATGCACGGAAGTCACTGTTTTTGAAGCTGTTGTTTATAATCCTGTAATTTGTCTGATCCTACAAGGTCGGAAAGAAATGAATGTTGGACAGCAGTTCGTCGAACTGCGTGAAGGCGACGTGCTTTTGGTAAGTCATGACTTGCCAGTGGCCTCGAAGATTACCCAAGCGAGCACGGAACGTCCTTATCAGGCGCTCATATTTTCATTGAATTTGAGCATTCTGCGGGGCTTGTATGAACAAGTTGGTGAAGCTGTATCCCATAAGGATCACGCGACATCTTTGTCTGCCAGCAAAGCTGATCCTGCTTGGATTATGCCGATGGTTCGCTACCTTGAGTTAATGAATACACCTATAGACGCGCGAGTCCTTGGTCCGATGATCTTGAAGGAAATCCATTATCGCCTCCTCTTATCACCTATCGGCGGCATGTTGCGAAATCTCCTTTCGGTGGACAGCCATGCCAGTCGTATTGCTAAATCTATTCAGCAGATCAGGGCAAAATTTCGGGAACCTTTGGTTGTTGGTGCATTGGCGCAAGTCGCCGGAATGAGCCAATCTTCTTTTCACGAGCACTTCAAAAACGTTACGGGCACGACGCCTCTTCAGTATCAAAAGGACTTACGGATGATTGAAGCGCGCACTCTCTTGGAGCGAGGTGTCCCTTCCGTATCCTTTGCTGGCTTCCATGTGGGTTATGAGAGCGTAACGCAGTTTAGCCGTGATTATTCCCGAAAATTTGGGTGCTCGCCAAAGCACCATCATGTGCGAGCTTCCTAGATCAACAAACACAACCGCCAAAGCGGTCGTAATCTCGACGCATGAACGGCAACTTCGTCCTTATAGCTGACCCTTAAGCGCACTGTGGCTAATGACCGCAGAGGTAGGAGAGCAGTTATGGCAAGTGAGCCACCGTAGACCATTTATCGGGACCACTTTCGGGACCACTTGGTCAGATTTTGCGGGAAAGCGTCAGGAGCAGACGGTCCAGTGACTTGAATTTCTCCAAACTAGGAGTGACACTCATCATATGGATGCAAAGATGCCAAAACTCCCTGCCTATGTCTTTAGACGTTCAAATGGGTCTTATCGCTACAAGAGGAACGTTCCCAAGAAGCTGAGGCACCTGATTGGGAAGGATACGCTCTATCGGCAGCTGGGGGAGAGTTACGCGGAGGCGATGAAAGTCCTGCCCAAAGTCCACTCGGAAATTGAGGCACTGTTTGTGGCAGAGGAGACGATGCCTGCCAATGAACGAGCCCTGGCGTTTATCAGAGCCGCACTGGGAGAAGAGGTGGCAGAACAGGTGAGCGCGGGGCAGGTGGTGGAGTATAGCCCCGAAGACTGCTCATTAAAGGGGCTGGGCCTTCAAAGATAGACAGGCTTCCTTTAAGCGATGATGATATCAACCTGTTTGAGCCAGCCATGCAAGACAGTGACATCGCTTGGGCACTATATGTCACTCTGGGGGACACTGGAGCGCGCATTGCTGAGGTGGCAGGGCTTAGAGTTCAAGACTGCGACATAGAGCAGGGGGCACTGCAAATAACCGTCTTAAAGTTTTCAATTTCACTCTAATGCGCAATAGGGTTCTGACATTCCAAAAGCTTCTGGGCCAAACTGCCTGAGAGCGGCTTCAGATCGCATAATGGGTGGAACCCGGACGGCCATCACTTTGACCCGCTGGCCATAGCGCAGAGTTTCATTAGTGATGGGCATTGCGGTCTCTGCGTCGAGAATTGAGATGATATCGGGCACAATTGCCAGCAGATTGCCGTCAGCGCGAGCGATGAGGTTTTCGTTTTGGAATTCGATGACGCAGCGACCGTTCGGGTTGTCGATCGAGACACTGCCTAAGGTAAAGCCCTCACTTGTGCGCCGGTCCACATCGGTGATTTTGCCGTCAAAGATAACGCGCGCAACTGCATAACTTGTCGTCGCCAGAAAGCGGCATAATTCGTCAAAGGGGTCCTGCTTGCGGGACCGGGAATTGCGGATAATTTCTCCAATATGCCGTGCAAGTGTCAAAGTGTGTTTGACAGCGCTGCGTTTCACATCGGCGCCACTCATGGGGTAGTTGGCGAAATATGCGGTGCCGCCGAAGCGGATGGTGATGCCGCGGGCGATCCATTCCATGCGATGATTGTTATCCGTCATAACCAGTGAAGTGTCACCCTTTTCGTCAGAAATCCCTAATGGGCAGCCTTTGACACCTTCGATGGCGAAGGTCTCCATCTGTAGTTCGGGAAAAGCCCGCCCTTGACCATCCGCATCGACCACGGGGATTCCCAACCTTGCACCCACAAACAGGGGTATGGTCGAATTAATGCCGCCAACTTCGGTCGGCATAGTCGCGTCAGCCTGGCGCCCCAGCTCGTTTTCAACAGCCCGCAGGGCGCGAATTGGCTCTTCGCCTGATGGTATCTTCTCAAGCAACACGGTGGGTGCGCCCATCATTGCCGTTGGGATAATCAGGTTGGAGTCGTCCAACCCGTCTGGGTCAATAATCTCGATCCTCCTTCCAACGGCCAGTTCCTGTTTGACCATCAGTCCACCGATATAGGGATCGCCGCCGCCACCGGCGCCCAAAAAAGCTGCGCCGATACACAGGTCGTCAACATCTTCGCATTTCAGTTCCATTTGGCTTCCTATATTGGTAGATCGCCGACGGCTTTGACGCGCAATCGTGTGGGGTTTCCGGGCAAGTAGCTGATCGGCACCTGCTCCACTTCGATAATCTCAACACTCGCGGCAGTGGCGCCTGCACTGATTGTCTTGTCTTTGGCCTCCTGGCGGGCGTCATCCAGCACCGTCCTCCGATTAGTCTCGCTCAAGGTCACCACGCGTTCAACTTCGCCTGACACCTGCGCAATGGCCGCACCGACGGCATTGGCAACAGATGAGAACTCGGGGCGCAGCACATCTGAGACCGACTTTACCGGCCAATCCACGAGGATTGCGCCGCCGCCGACGACCAGCAAGGGCAGGTCAGCAGCTTCGGTTTTCATGCGCTCGACATTCATATCCAGCAATAGGCGCATCGATGCCCGGGCGGTGTCAATGGTTTCCTTGTCTGCGCGAACCAGCGATCGGTCTCCGACATCGGCCCACCCTCCAGCAGCGGCAATATCAGTGGCCGTCAGTATGTCGCCGCCGAAACATTGCGCGCGACTGGTCAGCTCGTATCCAACTGAGTCCGGTCCAACCAGTCGCCCTTCATCGCGGACAAGACTTCCACCACCGAGACCAACTGCCAGGACGTCGGGCATGCGAAAGTTCGTTTTGACCCCACCCACATCAACAAAATTGGTCGATTGGCGCGGGAAACCGTTGCGCAGCATGCCGATGTCCGAGGTCGTGCCGCCAATATCCACCACCATCGCGTCCTGAATTCCAGCCAGATAGACCGCGCCTCGCATAGAGTTGGTGGGCCCAGATGCAAATGTCAGCACCGGATACCGCTGCACATCATCCGCACGCATCAGGGTGCCGTCATTCTGGCTGATGAACAGGGGCACATTGATGGCTAGTTCCTTCAAGGCGCGACGGAAGGCCTGCACCACATGGCTGGATAGTTCGGAAAGTGCAGCATTAATGATCGTAGAATTCTCGCGCGGTAACAGGCCAAACTGGCCCAATTCGCAAGAAAGCGAAATCGCTATGTCCGGCACCTCGTTTTGCACAATTTCAGCTGCGCGGCGCTCCATGTACCCGTTCATCGGCGAAAACACTGAGGTAATCGCTGCCGTTCGAATACCATCGCAGCGGAAAGACCGCGCAGCTTTGGCAACTGCTACTTCATCCAGTGGCGCGATCTCTCTACCGTCAAATTCGTAACCACCGCCAACAAGATGCGCGTTTCGGCCAATCTCGGTGATCAGGGCATTGGGCCAGTCCGTCAGCGGTGGGATGGCCGACGTCGCAGGCAGCGCGAGACGGATAATGCCAACCGGCAGTAAAGATCGGCGTTGGATAACGGCATTGGTGAACTGGGTGGTACCAATCATCACACAATCCACATCGGCGCTATCGACCGAAGCGTCAGCTATGGCATGCGTGATGGCCGCAACAATGCCGCTATAAACATCTGCCGTGGTCGGCGTCTTGCGCCAACCAAGTACGCCATTTGGGCCCAGCACAACAGCATCGGTGTTTGTACCCCCGACATCCACACCAATTTTCATGGCATCGCCACACCGCTATCGGCGTTCCAGTAGACCTCAACGTCGTCATCCAGATCGAGCCGGGCCAGATCGGGCCGGTTGGGGACCTCCACCATCACGTGCTGATGTCCAATCTGAATGCGGTAGCGCACAACGGACCCCTGATAGATGATTTCACGGACTGTCCCGTTCAGTTTGGGCTTTTCACTGGCATCCAGCGAATGGAGCCGGATCATTTCTGGGCGCACAAGCAATGTGACCGCCTGACCTTGTACGGCCGCATTGTTCTGGGTCAGCCGTCCAGTCACAGTGGTGCCGTCGATATCAATCGAACAGACCGCGCCGTCAACGACTAAGGCGGTGCCGTCCAACAAATTGGATTCACCAATGAATTCCGCGATGAACCGTGAGGCGGGCTGTTCGTAAATCTCGACCGGGGTGCCAATTTGGAGCACGCGACCCTGATCCATGACGGCAATCCGATCTGACATCGTCAGCGCCTCGGACTGGTCATGGGTCACATAAATTGTCGTGATGCCAACAGATTTTTGGATGTTTTTAATCCAGAACTTCATCTCTTCGCGCATCTTCTTGTCTAGCGCAGACAAAGGTTCATCCAGCAACAAAATCTCAGGCTCGATCACAAGCACACGGGCCAGCGCCACTCGTTGTTTCTGGCCACCCGAAAGCTCTCGCTCGTACCTATCTTCGAAGCCGGTCATACCGACTTCGGCCAACGCAGCATCAACTTTTTGCTTAATTTCGGCGCGTGGCAACTTGCGTTCAACAAGGCCGAAAGCAATGTTTTCAAAGACGGTCATATGGGGGAAAATCGCGTAATTCTGGAAGACGATTCCGACGTCGCGGGCCTCTGGCGGCAAGGCCGTCACATTGCGTCCGTTAACACGGATTTGGCCTGTAGTCGGCTTCACGAACCCAGCCAACATGCGTAGCGTAGTGGACTTGCCACAGCCAGAGGGCCCAAGAAGCGAAAAGAATTCACCTTGCTCGATTTGCAGATTCAAATCCGCGACGGCAACCGAAGTGCCGAAGTGTTTCGAGATCGTGTTGAATTCTACATAAACCATCAAATTTCCTTAGGGCGTGACCGGGAACCAATGCCCCCGGTCATGATTTTTTAAAGACCGAAGATCTGGTTCAACCTGTCGGTAATGTCGGCCTTATTTTCCACGAAGAAATCCCAGTCTGGAACCCAATAGGCGGATACAGCGTCAGCCGTATTAGTCGCCCCTTCGGCAGCAAGCGCGGAGGGCATGGCGGCTTTGCCATTGGTCGGACGCCACAAGAATTCCTCGCCGAATGGCTCAAGGAAATCTGGCGAAAGCGTACGGTTCAACAGGGCAAGCGCCAGCTTTTTCTGCATCGGATCAGAATACCGGCTGATGGTTTTGGTCTGAGTCAGAATTGGCTTGCTATCCCATTCCCAGACATCAACAGGGGCCCCTTGCTTTTTCAGTGTTAAAGCCTCGCCTTCGATATGTACCGCGATATCAACTTCGCCTCGTTCCAACAGTGACAGCATGTTGAATGTGAATTCGCTGATCTTCATCGGCATAGCGCCCTCAAGCGCTGTGAAAGCGGCTTCCATGTCATACTGATCTTTGCCGAACTCCTTTGCTGTCGCCATAAAAAATGCGTGCATCAAACCATTTTCGGTGGCGTAAGTGCCGCGTTTGTTGACGAAACGTTCCGCAAAGAAGTCGCGGAAATTACTGACTGGCGCGCCACGATCTGTGCGGTAGGCATATACATAAGGTTGATATGCCCAAGTCACACCCGCCCCGCTGGCAAAGGCAAAGTCCCAGCAATCGGCTGCGTTAGGAACGTTGGCTTTGATTTCTTCTGTTGTTAGGAAAAAATCTCCCGCTGCATTGGTTTGCATCAAGTTTGGCAGGTTCCAGTTGGCCACGTCGAAAACCGGATCGTTGGCACCCTGAGTAACAAATTTCGGAAACCACGGGAACGAGCTGTCCCAGTTCAATTTGCAATTGAAATCTTTTTCAAACTGGTCGGTCAATCCCTTGCGCACAAACTCTTCCCATCCGCCGCCCCACTCCGCGACATTCAGGGTGGCACCGCCCGCATCAAACACTTCGCCGTCGTAAACGACGTCCTGCGCCCAAGCGTGGTTAATGTAGAACATGTTGGGGACGGTTGCTGCCACTCCGAGAGCCGTACCACCTTTCAAAATGGATCGTCTGCTATGTTTCTTTTCAATGGTCATCTGTCTTACTCCTTTGGTTGGTTTTGATATTAGCCGTCTTGCCGTTCCAGCAATCGGCGGATGTTCACCAGCCGGTTCGTCAGAAGAACCGAGGCGATAACGAGGGTGATGGCAAAGATACCGGCGGCGGCGGCATCGGGTTCGAATTTGTAGCGCAGTGAATTGTACATTGCGATGGGCAGCGGTTCGGAATTGGGCGCGGATAAGAACAGCGAGACCTCGAACTGACCAAAGCTGACGATGAAGGCAAAGATTGACCCCGCCTGAATGCCCTGGGAGATGTTGGGTAAAGTGATCTTGCGAAAGGCGCGCATGGGCGATGCACCAAGGCTGCGCGCGGCCTCTTCTAGCGAGACATCGAATGTTGCCAACGATGCGCCGACCGTGCCAATAACGTAAGGTGTTGAGTACAGGATGTGCCCAATCCACAAGCCCCAAATCGTGCGCGATATGCCCAGTCCGCTGGTGATAAAGAACGCGTAGAGGGCAAACCCGACGACCACGCCCGGTAGGACCACGGGCGATAGGAAGAAGGCTCTAAGGGCGGTGCGACCGACAAAGCTAGATCGTGCAATGAACAAGGCCGCCGCCGTGCCCAAGATGGTCGAGACGATCATCGTCATCAGGGCCAGCTTGAACG